>Ga0082212_10007653_pt1 | contig 14241 bp, 11 predicted proteins | sample TergutNt197P3_FD_71548 | JGI IMG/M metagenome (GOLD analysis project Ga0082212, IMG submission 71548) | Neocapritermes taracua P3 segment gut microbial communities from Petit-Saut dam, French Guiana - Nt197 P3 | ecosystem: Host-associated > Arthropoda: Insects > Digestive system > Gut ... | reverse complement strand
TTCGCTGAATACCCTATCCGGCGCAATATCGACCATGTGCCCTTTTTCCCGGCTGTCATATTCTTTTTTGAGGTCTGCGGCGGCAGTATTCGCTTTTGCAGAAAAGACATCGGCAACAGCCCAGAATTTTAGGTTCGGATCGGCAGCGAGTGCCTGCCGTGCCGCACCCGTTCCTCTACCGCCGCAACCGACCATCGCAAGTTTGATGGTATCGCTTGCGGCTGCATGCACATGGGGGATAACGGCTCCTGCTAACACTGTACCAGCGGCGGCGATGTAGCCGGTCTGTTTCAGGAACTTACGTCGGGACTCTTTGCGTTGCATAAAAATTCGGTGGGTTGGAATTATTTCTACTCCGACTCATTCTATCCGATGGCAATGGAAAAGGCAACCGATAGGCAATGATCTACAGTCCCCAAAAAAATGACAAGACATGCAAGTTACAGAGTCCGGGATGAACGCGGCACTTCGATCACTCTGGGCTGTGAATCGCACTCGATTCCGTTAATGATTTTGCCCTGATATTGACGAATGGTCTGTAAAACCAAAGGTTCCAGTTCTACCGTACCGTTCGGTAATTGTCGTGAATGTTGATCGAAGCCGCCTACTGTAACAATGCTGCCGTAGCGGTCGTGAAATTCATACGCCTCTACTCCCTGCTCTCGAAGAGCCTTACACAATGCCGTTGCCGCTCGTTCTCCCTTTTCAAGTTTCGTCAAATTGTCTGGATTGGCAAAGGGGAGTTTTTCCAATGCAGACGAACCGCGTTGCATAATAATCTGACCGGTAAAAACGGCGATTTGAACAGTATAGCGGCGGCGATTTTTCAACAGTGAATAGGGTCGCTCCTTGTTGATCGACTCAATGAAAGGATCGACAGTCCCGCGTTGGTTTTCCGGGGGCAACATCGGGTTGGGCGACGGAAATGCCATCGAACAGGGGGTGAGTGAACCCTTTCCTTGGAGCGATTTTGGCTGGCACTTTCTCACTTCGTCCAGCGTTTTTTCGAGTTGTTTGTCGTCGAAAGAAGAAAAGTTTCCAATGACAACGGCAAATTCTCCACTGCCGGAATTTTTGTAGGCAGACTTCATTCCGGTATTGGGATTCCGCACCTTCTCCTTAAAATCTTTTTTTAGATCAAACGTAAAGTTTTTTTCATAGACATAGGCATTCCATTTATATGTTTTTCGGAATTCCAAAACAAGTGCGCGGGCATCCTGTTGAGCGTTGGGTCCTGAAAAACCTGCGGCGAAAATGAGGTAAGGTCCTTCCATTTCGGTAAGCACGTATTCTTTTTTTGGGTCGGCATCGACGGATTTGGTGATGTTTCGGACATAATCACGAAGTCCTTGTGCCTGAACGGTTGCGGATGCGAACAGCATAACCATCGTAGCAACAATTACTTGAACCAAAAACATTCTTTTCATCATTTTCTCCCAAGGGCAAACGTAGAACACCTTGGTCGCCTCATTCGGCACCATTTTGGGGAAACTTTAACGATTTTAACGAACTTTCGGTGATTCCTTGATGACGCTTTGTATTCAGATTCGCCATCCTGTCAAAGGGAAGATCGTCTGCTTGGTTCCGAGCGTTCTATTTCTTAAACCAATTACCAATTTTGCCTTTGAGCGAATTGTTGTACTCCTTCCGCATCGGCGTAGATACGGTCAGGGGAACAAACGATTGCGTGTTGATGAGGTCAAGCGTCAATTTATAGTCCCGTTGCATGTCCCGATTGTCTTCCGTTGTACCTGACGTAATTTTTGCAAAGAGCAGATAATCGACCGGCGTGCCGTCGCGTCCCATCGCACTGGTGAACATCCGCATGTTTTCCTGCAAAAAGAGGTCATCGGGCCGCAGGCTCAACGCTCTCAATCCTGCCGTAACCGCACGGTCACTTACGATTTCAAACTGCTCCGAAGAGGAAATTTCTTCGAGAATCGCCGTTTTGATATGCTCTTTGAAGTCACCAAGTTCTTCCATGCTTGCATTTTCCAGACTGACAAAGCACACCTTCCGCTTCCCTTGAAAAGCGGGAGCAGTGTTATACCCCACTTGCCGGATGGGTTCCATAGCGGCTTTTGCGAGAAGTTTCCCGGTGGCATCGCGCACCATCGGATTATAGACTTCAGCACCGGCGCGGTTACTACCGACCTTGTTGATTTCGTTTGTGTGCATAAGCCGAGCCTGCGTCCCTATGCAACCGACGAGGAAAACTCCACACAGCACCAGTGCGGCAATTTGAAATAGTTTCATAATGGTTTTTGGGGGTATTACATTCCGAGAGCGTTTTGCAATTCAGGAATAATTTGATCGTGCGAGTAATAATTCAGCGTAACAACGAACGCCCTGTTGATGTCGTGTGTTTGATGAAATTGGATCAATCGGACAATATCGCGCTGCATCTTCGGCGAAATCTGATCGACATTTTCCAACACCAGCACCGTCTCACGCCGAGGATCATCATCCATGAGGAGCAAATCGCAGAGCCGTTGCCAAAGGATTGCCCTATTGATAAACAGCGAACCGGCATGCACATTGTGCTGCAAGATAACGGGTAAACTGAATTGCAGGGTTCGTTCCCACCGGGCATGTTTCAGGGCAACATAGAGTATTTCCGGTAGCGATTCGATGTGCGGTTCGCCTAAATCCAGGGAGATAAACTGACCATCACTCTCAAGAACATTTTCTCGAGTGTCTTCCAGCCTTTCCCAAGAGACATCTCCAGAAAATTCATCGTGATAGAGCAGTTCAATTTTGTCCGAACTGTTCTTCCTTGCTGTCCTGTTCCGTTGCGGTAGCGATAATGTTTGAATCATTGTGTCCTCCATTGACGATTGACTTGCTCCTTCTTTGCGGAGAGATAATAGCAAATATCGGGAAAATAGGAAAGAGCAATTTTCGAGGAAAATGACGATGATGAGGATTATGCACACAAAATTTTCCCATAATATCTTACGTAACCCCTATTTTTTTGCTTTTTTATCTATCGTAACCTATCCTTACGCCGTATCGGTTTTTTTTGAGTCGAGTTTTTCCTGTGAAACCGTTTTGGAGGTACAATTCGAGAGCGATTGTTCTGCTTTTAGTAGCAATCGGCTTTCTTTGCGCCCTTGCCGGTTGTCAGTCGCTGCCGCGGAGCGGGTTCGATCCCTACGGTGAACGGCTCTTTGAGGCTCGTCCGATTGCAAATTGTCCCCTATTTAATAAACGAGCGGATTCCAGTCCCACGACGGTTACGAGCACACCTGTTACCATTCCCTTTCAGCAACAAGATGGAGCGAGCATCTACACACCGCCGCCGACCGATCTTCCCGGCAGTTTGGGTGCCTCTACGAGTCCCATCGTTCCGCAATATGGTTCCACCGCAACGGCGTTGCCGCCGGGTGCCCACGCTGTAACCACCGCCATGATTCACAATCCTGAAGCGGACCCCAGCCCTGTCTTTGCAGAGCCCGGCGGATATGCGTTGCCGACCGTCCCTGTGAGCGGTCCTGCATTGATTATGACCCCGCGAGAACAAATCGCTCCGCTCGGCAGTGAAGTCGTGCTCATTGCCAGCCGCCTCGGCAACAAAGATCGGCTTGTGACCAACGAAAAAATCGAGTGGGCTCTCGAAGGAGTTGGAACGATTGATAAATTCGATTCCGGTTCCCATTGCGATGTTCTGTTTTTCGACTACGTACATGCCAAAAAAGTGACAGACCGGTATGCCATCACGAAAACAAGCCAAAAATATCAGACGCTTGACAGAGGTTCGCCCGGTACAACGGACAACGTCAACATCCTTCGGGGACAAACATGGATAACGGTCAATTCGATGAAGGAAGGCACAACTCACGTCAATGTTTTTGCTCCGAATATGGCAGATTGGTCAAAACGCACCGATGTCGGCATCGTCCACTGGGTCGATGCTCAGTGGGTTTTGCCGCGATTGTCCATCGCCCCCGTCGGCGAAAGCCGGGTGCTGACCACGACGGTGCTCCGGGCAACGAATGGACAGCCGAGACACGGTTGGATTGTGCGGTACGAAATTCTCAATGGACCCGCCGCCGGTTTGGGAGGGTCGGGCGCACAGGTCGAGGAAGTCGCCACCGATGTTTCAGGACAGGCGACGACCATTTTAACTCCCCGCGACCAGCGGTCGGGAACGAACACGATTGGCATTAAAATCATCCGACCAGCGGGACAGGACGGCGACCGCCGCATCACGGTCGGCAGCGAAATGGTACGGCAAACGTGGTCGGGCAATCCAAACATTTTGCTGAACATTCGAGGACCCAATGAGGCGCGGCTTGGTCAGGAATTACTCTACGAAATCACCGCCGAAAATCGGTCATCCTCCGTCGTGCAGGGTGTTGTGGCACTGCCGATTCCGCCGCTGGCATCGTACATCCGCAGTGAACCGGCGGGGATTTTACAGGACTCAACGGTACTATGGAATGTCGATTTATTGCCGAACAGCGTGGCGAAAATTCACGCCGTTTTGCGCCAAGGCACGCCGGGTTCGCTCTGGTTGCGACCGGAGTTTCGCCGAACGGGTTCTTTGGTCGTTGCGGCTACACCAACCCCAATACCGGTACCGCCACAGAATCCGGTAATTATTTCACCGAGTCAACCGAGCCAAGAAGCAACGGTATTTCCGGGAACGACACCGAGTCAGCCTCCCATTTCGCCGTCGTTACTCCCCCAAGAACCGTCAGCACCAGCGGCAACAACTTTTCAGCCAAAACCTTCGCTGGCAGTAGAAATTGCTCCGAATCCATTGGCTCCTGTGCAAGTGGGAGAACCCTTCCGATTTCTTGTGCGTATTACCAATACGGGTACGACTGAAGCCAAAAACATTGTCGCTTACATTCCATTTCCGACAGAAATTTCTCGTACTTCCGTCATGGGTATATCGACACCGCTGACAATGGATGGCAAGCCGCTGTCACCAACAGAGGACAATAGGGCTCTTACCTTCCATCCAGACATTCATCAAGCGGTGTTCGTGATTCCCTCTTTGCAGGTTGGGGAAACGGCTCATGCCGAATTACAATATCCGACGATTGGTTCACAGGGGTACACCATTACCTGCACGGTTTTCGCCGACAATCAGCAGGTAACACAGGCGACCCAGCGCATTGCTCCTTGAAAATCCACAGGGAAAACCCCCCTGGACATTTGCCTGTAAAAAATACAAAAACCGCCCTACAAAGGTGAGGAGGTTGTAATGTTTTCATTTTTCTCTTTGGAGTTTTTTGGGTAAATTCAAAAAATTTTGGAAAATTTCAAAAATTTTTCCATACACTTTACCCCTGAAAACGTAGTATTTTATGGAAAATTGTTGCCTTCGCTCTCTAACATTCTTCGTTTTTCGGCGATGATTGGCACGAAATGTGATTCTACACTCTTTCAGTGAGAAATTTCCCTTGCTTTACAGGCAAGAAACAACCATAACACGAAAGAGTAGAGGTGAGTCATGTTACGCATAGCCAATGAAACGACATTAACAGCAGGGTGCCAATGGTCGGACTGGACAGACGAAGACCTTTTGCAGGAATACCGATGCACAGGGTGCCGGGAAGCATTCGACGAACTTGTTTGCCGATACGAGAGGGAACTGCACTGTTATCTGTACCGTTATCTCGGACACGCCGCCAATGCCGATGACATTTTGCAGAAAACCTTTCTGAAAGTGTTGGAAACATGCGACTCGTTTGATGCCACCCGGAAATTTCGACCATGGTTGTACACCATTGCCGTTAATGAGGCGAATGACCACTTGCGGAGGGCAAGGCGTTTCGCGGTGATCAGCATTGACGCACCGCGGGGACAAGACAATACGTGTACCCTAGCGGATATGGTGGAGGGAAATGAGCCGGAGCCTTTTGAAAACACGATGGACAGAGAGATCGCCGGAAAAGTTCGGGAGGCAGTGGATGCGTTGCCGGAACCGATGAAGAGAGCCGTTTATATGGTTTACTTTCAAGGTTTATCCTATCGGGAAGCCGCCAAGACGCTTGGAATACACTATGTAACGATGACTGCCCGTGTGAAAAGAGCGGTCGGAAAACTGAACTTTTTACTGAAAAATGTAGGATGATTAAGAAATTGAGAATCATGGGGTGCGTGCCGTGAATGTGAGAGAGCGTTTCTCCTATCGTTCTTTTGCATTCGCGGTTCATCATTCTTCCCATTGACAAAAACTCCGAAAATTGCTATACTTCCGCCCCCTTTTAGCCTGTACGGAGGCACAAAAATTGGAAAAAGAACATTTAGGAGATGTGCAAGACGTAATGCTCAACTCCGGCACATTTTTGGATTCTGCGTATTACTCTCCCGAGTCGGTTTTGCCCCCCGCTTTTCTGTTGCAACATTCAGAACCCGAGAAGAGTGAAGGCAAAATTCCAAAAACAATACGAAAACGTATCGAAATTGACGACGACGAAAAAACTCCCTCCCGGTCCTCTCCTATCGGACTGATCGCTTCGCTGTCGGTAGGCATTTTGGTTGCCGTCTTTTTGTTTCCGGTGATTCGGTTTGCAGAGCGGGGAACACGGTCTTTCATGACAGAAAGTTTTACCGGCGAAATTGGTCGCCGAGTTGATCAATATGAACAAATCAATGCCAATCCGGTTACGAATCCGGTTGAGGAAATGTTGCCCATCAATTTAGCATTGAGCGGCTGGAAAGAAGTACCTTCTGATATTCTTGCCCCGCTCGAAGACTTTGATATTCAGACTGATCTGTTGGGAAATGAGTACTCCATGACGTACGTTTCGGACAGAGGTATTTTGAACTTCCAGCCTCCTCTTTGGACGGACAGTGAAGGTTGGGGGGAACTGACTCCGCTAGACATGCTCAGTCTGTCAGATCGCATGTTGCTTGTGATCTTGGGACAGGAAAGTGCAGCGCGCTCGGCATTTGGTCAAGATATTCTGTTCAAAGACGGCAGAGTCTTTTTTCGTGACCTGCGTTAGAAGGGTGCCCTAAAGCAATAAAAGACGATACAATGGAGAGTGTCGTTTCACGGAAACAACATCAATGGTTCTATTTTTTGCCGCCCTCGTCATTGCTCTTCTCGCCGCTCTTTCACTCGGAATGGTCGGGTTGGCAACCCTCGAAAACAAAGTGGTTATTCAGACAGGGCAGTCCGCCCAACTGGTGCAGATCGTGCTGTCCGGCATTGAGACCGCTGCCAACACCATTGACGATCCTCGACATCCTGACCTCCTTAACAATCCCGAACGCTTTTGCGGCATTGAAGTTGTTTCCGCTAACTTGACTCCCACCGGTTTTGGGGCGGGACGCTTCACCGTGTTCTCTCCCCGATACGAACAGGATCAACTCCGAGGTGTGCGATTCGGCTTGACAAGAGAATCGGCAAAATTGAGTCTCGAAGCCGTTCTCACGTGGGAAACCGAATCACCAGGACAAGGCGTGCAAGCATTACAACAACTTCCCGGTATCACGTCCACAATCATTGATTCGATTCTCGATTGGCTTGATGCCGATAATGATGCCCGACCACAAGGAGCAGAATCGGATTATTATCAGCAGCAGCAAAAAACTTACCGTCCGCGAAATGCGGTGCCGATTGCACTGGAGGAGTTGCTCCTCATTCGGGATGTTGGGGAAACAATGTTGTTCGGCAACGACGTACAACGGTCCTTTGGAGCAACGCAGTCAGAGTTGCGGCGTAAACCCGCTACACCGGCAGGTGGAGACGACCCTTTTGCGCCGATGGAGATTGAATCGTCAAATCAACAATCCACTGGCGACGCAGCGGCTTGGCAATTCCTGCTCACGCCGTACAGTGCCGAAAAAATGGTCAATTCGCAGGGCATCGTTAGGGTTTTCTTGAATGAATCCAACTTAGATTTTTTAGAATCGCAACTTCGCTTGCACCAACTCGATGAGGAAAGCATCCGATTCATACTGGCTTGGCGAAATGCCAAGGGGAACATTGACGATGCGATTGACCTGTTGGATGCCGAAGTAGCGATGGAAACGGAGACGTTGGCGAGTCCCTTTTCGTGTTCAGACCCGGCAAGGTATGAGCGGTTTTTGCGGCTGCTGGACGAGGCGGTTACGGATTCCGCCATCGTGGTACGCGGTCGGATCAACGTCAATGAAGCCCCCCAAAAAGTTCTCGTAGCGGTGCCCGAATTGACTCCAGAGTGGGCAGCGATCATTGTGGAGCGGCGAAAACACGGCACGGAAACGCAAAGGCATGCCGTTTGGCTCCTTGCCGAAGGAATTGTGGACAAGGAAATGATGAAATCCCTTTCACGGCGATTGACAACCGGTGGAGATGTTTACCGAATGCAAGTCGTAGGGTTCTTCGACGACAATTCGATGGTTTACCGCGCCGAGGCGGTGCTTGATGCAACGGTCAAGCCGCCCAAAATGGTCTTTTACAAAAATCTGACCCCTCTCGGTCTGCCAGAATAGCAAAAATCTCTACCGTGAAACACCAAAGTAGATGTTATTTTTTTGGTGTTCCCTTTGTGTTTTTGGCAAGGGGGTTATGCCAACTGCATCAACCGCCGCAGTGTCCATTCCAAAAGCAGCACGCCGCATATTCCCAGCAAAAGATAATAGAGCAACCGCTCCTGTGCTGCTTCATCCACAACGGCACGCTGTAAACGCACGCCGATTCGCTCCGGCAACGACTCCGCCGAGTCGAAATGAGCAAAATAAATACCGCCGCTCCTGTCGGCAATGCTTTGGAGCAAGGGTTCATTCCGATTCGGATTTTCCCGTTCCAAATCGCTCATTTGAACCTGCATCGTTCGCACAATTTTCTGTTCCGAATCAGGAATCGTCCATTGCACCGTCCACGTTCCTTCAATATCCAGCGGCACAAAGGCTTGGTACGTTCCCGGTACATTCGGGTCGAGCACGACATCCAACATACGGAGCGTCCCCGTCGGCAAGATGAGTTCCACCGGCAAGGTCGGCAAGGTCAGCGGATTTAGTTGCGGATCGCTCGCCGTAATCCGAATTTGTGCCATCGAACCCATCGAGTACCGCTGCTTGTCCGTTGCCAAAGTCCCCTGATCCGACTCCCGCTGCAATCGACCCTGGGCAATATACCGGAGTATCTTCGTCACCATTTGCTCGAACACTCTTTCTTCGACTCGCCGGAGCCGCCACAGTTCGCCGCTGCCGAAGTAAATCACCCGTCCTGACCCGTAAAATTGCTCGACAATCAAGGCTCCGCTCTCTTCTTTGCTCATCACTTCAGGAGACCCTGATGAAGCCAAGAGCGTTGCCGTTGGTTTGACATTTTTTATCGCAAAATAGGCGAAATAACCGGCAAACCGACTCCAAAAATGGGTGTTTGCCCCCTGTTCGTCCGTAATTTGCAAAAACTCGGCACTCTCTCCTGCTCGGCTCAATTTAAGCGGATACGGCACCGTACTTGCCCGATACCGATGCTCAAACGCAGAAGTTTTTGCCGAAAATTCGACGGGATACAACGCTCGAATCTTGTCCATACCGGGATCCATCACCCAACCTGTAATAACGTCTGCCTGATGCACATGTCCCGCCACGAGAATCAGACCGCCCCCCTGCCTTGCCACCCAGTATTCGAGCAGATCAATCTGCTCCGGGGAAAGTTCCCTCCAGTCAGGATCAAACGCCACCACCACATCGTACTCTGCCATTGCATTTCGAGTAGAGGGAAATTGGTCGAGTATTCTGTCCGCACTCTGCGAAATGCCGGTTTGCGTCCAGGGGAGATAAACATCGACTTCCATCGTTTGATCGCGATTGACTTGCGCACAGATAAACTGGTAATCCCGGCTCGGTGCGGAAGCGAAAAGCAAAATCCGGTCTTTGCGATCCACTACATTGATTTCCACTTGCTGTCGATTGTCTTCCGGTACGGCATCCTCTATCGGCGGAACAACCTCGGCGGTCAAACGGTACATTCCGGGCTCGGCAATCCGAACGTTGAAGGATGTTTCCATTGTTCCCTCGGCAGAAAATGTCATTTCCCGACTCTCGATTTTTATATCATCGAGCGATAATTCAACCTGCACTGTGTTTGCCCCTGCTGTCTGTCCTGCCCCGCCTACCTTTTCGATAGGCACTTTCACGATGAAAGGATCATTGGGAACGACTCGCTCCGGCAAATTGAGGGGTCCCACCCGATAGTTGAGCGGCGGATGTGTTTCGCCCACGCCAATCGGATAGATCGGAATCTGCAACCGCTCCGCCGTTTCCAAAGGGGAATCGAGATTCCGACCGGCATTGAACCCGCCGTCGGAAATCAGCACGATTCCGGCAAGCGGCTGACCGCGTTCCCGTTGCAGGGTGTCGAACAGAACATCGCCAAGAGCGGTCGCAGTGCCGTCGGGAGTAAGTTTTGTGTCGCTGGTTATTTCATGCAGGGATTCGTTGAAAGCAAAACGGACAACCTCATGTTGAACAGAAAGTTTTTCGATGAGTCGGCTTTGTTCGAGAAAATCGAGAGCGGCATCGAGTCTTGTCTTTTCATCGACATCGCGATGTGCCATGCTTGCACTGGTATCAATCAGAATAACCACTCTTGAACTGCCGACGAAGTGTTCCCACTGCGGATGCAGATAGTAGAGGAACAATCCGCCCAGTGCGGCAAGGCGAAGGAGGAACAAAAGATTGCGTTGCCATTGTTTGAGGTCGGCGGCATCGATTCGGTATCGGCGGACGAAGTAGAAGAGCAACAGGGCAAAGACGGCGAGCGGCAAGAGCCAATCGCTATTTTCTTGGATTCGTCCCCATCGAAAGATCGTTTCGGCAACTTCACTGCCCGGCATGCGGACATTATACCAAAAAAACGTTGACGGAGCCAACAGCGTGCCGACAGAGGTCTATCGTCATTCCTGCCCTCGACCTGATCAGGGGTAGGAATGACACAAGCCCAGTGCGGAGTACCGCACGTCGCCGACCGGAGGTTGGCGACCTACCTGTCGAGACTTTTTAACAAACTTGTTAACGGACTGGAACCGGCTATCCGAAAAGAGCGTCAAGGCAAATTGACGACCACGATTCCATCTGTTCCCGGCAGTTTTTGAGTTCGGCGAGCGGCATAAAGCCGGATTCGATCAAATCCGACTCATTGGAAACAACCTTTGGCTCGGCAACGTCAAGGCGATGAACGATTCCAAGATGGACGCTTCCGACTTCCGTTGAGTCATCATTGATTAACCCGACGCAGTTCTCGGTGAATGTGGTGTGCAAAACGACCTCTTCGTGCAGTTCCCGCAACATTCCTTCCCGATAGACATCGTTGGAAAGTTGTTCCCGGTCTTCGGCGGAAATGTGTCCGCCAACGCCGATGCTCCGTTTTTGATGCAACCGGCTCTCTCCCATTCCCTTGCCGCGAATGTATTGAAAAAGAGAGATTTTTCCCGATAAATCCGTATGGCAGAAAAGCATATAGGGAATCAACTGCTTGAAACCGGGGTCTTTTTCCACTTCGCTGCGAGGACGAAATTGGACGTTCTTTGCATCGAGGAGAACGTCTCGATATTGTTCAATTTCGGTACAGAATCCCTGAAAATAGCCAAGCGAGTGAAAAATTTTCGTCGGCACCACCAAAACATGCTCTTCCATACTGGAATCCTATCCTCTGGCGTAGTCCCCTTCAAGAGGGGAGGGTGATTTTAGTCTTTGAGATCAAAATTAAAGTCGTTCTTTCCCTTTTTGACGGTCGCTCGGAGCGGACTTCGGGAATCGCTATAATGTATAGGGATTTCAGAGACCATTCGCGGCTGACTCGAAATGTTTTCAGGTAAGCGTTCCATTGCCGCCGCTATTTTTTCCGCCGTCGTTCGCTTGCCCGTCGCATCAACAGGATATTCCTTCACGATGTACACAATGTACTCGCCAGCCAAAGCACCCGGTTTACGTGCTCCCCCCGTTGTAAGTTCAAAGGTGCCGTCTTCCCGTGTGACTCCCGGTGCAGACCGTCCATTTTCATCTTGCGTGGCAAAAGTGACCGCCGCATTGGCAAGCGGCTCACCTTTATACGTAACCAATCCCGACACCGGTTGCACCGGCAATGGGTCTTGACCACAACCCGACACGGCGATAACAAGTGCCCAGCAGAAAATAAGGGAAACAATATCTCGATGTCTGAATGTCATCATAAAAACCTTTCGTAATAGGAGAGTGAAAAACCAGTATTGTCGCCTGGCTCCCAACAGGATGAGTTACAGTCCCGGCGATGACTCCCCGCCATTGATGGTGCCCAAGGCACCCAGAGCACCGTAAGGGCTCGGACCGTCTTTGTAAGCAAACCCATTGATGGCAGGGTTGCCATAGTCAATCGTACTGCTTAAAAACCGTACCGAACCATCGCACAGGGCAACACCGGCTCCTCCGGTGTGGTAACTGCTCAACGAAACGATGGCATCCCGAATAGGGACACTGCCGCCGAGAACGGCTGCTCCCGCCCCGGTATCGGTGTTCATGTAGCAGGAGGCAGAATTTGGGGGGAGAATGGAGAAAAACCCGCTCATGATTGACCCGCCCTCAACCCAATTCCCCCCCGGAAATCCCCATGTTTCCCAGTTGACAGAGTCAACGTTGCCGCCAGCCAATGCCGTTAGACAAACGGCGGGAGAGTACCACGTCATGCCGTTACGTTTTGTCATATCGTTGCGTGAATAGGAGTTGCGCACAAAGGCATTGGTATTATCCGACCCTGCTCCTGGAATATACCCGCTGCCGACCAGCACTTCGCCAAACATGAACGTGTTGCTTGTACCATCAAAGATGGAGCCCATGTCATGACCGATAAGTTCCAAATTGTTTTGTTGCTGACCTGGAATCCACCCGTCGTCTCTCGCAACGTTACTCGTCCCTGCCCCCAGGGTACTGACGTAGGTCAGGTTCATGCTAAACGCACCACGAAAGGTATAAGTTCGCCCTACCGCCGGAGCCGAGGCACCGGAACCATCATTCCAAGTATCTTGTCGATCATTCCACTGGACGACGATGTCACCTGCACTGGCGCGGTAACTCAAATTGCCGATGTCATTTCCGGGAAACCTTTTCGTCGCATTGTGGTCGGAAGGACACAGACGAAACGGCATTTGGGCGTGGTACGGTCGAAAATCATTCCGCCACGGCGGTATCCGAAAGGGAAACCCGATCCAGTTTTCCGTAGGCACGGTTCCTGTCCAGAACGCCGGGCTGTTGGGAGACGCTGCAATTTGCGAATGCGCCGCATTCTGCTCAACGAAGGGGAGCAGAAAGACGAGCCAACACAGGCGGTAATTCGAGTTTGCCTTTGCTCCCATTGGCGGAAGTGTTCCTGCGGCATCATAGTAGGTATGGCATGCCAGGGCAATCTGTTTGAGGTGGTTCGAGCACTGCATTCTTCTTGCGGCTTCGCGTGCTGCCTGAACGGCGGGCAACAGAAGGGCAATGAGCATGCCGATGATGGCGATGACGACGAGAAGTTCTACGAGGGTGAAGGCAAGATTTCGTCTGTGACGAGCAACCATATCAATTTTTCTTGTTGACATTTTTTGAATCGACCAATCTCTTTCAGTGTAGCACACGTTATAGCGAACGTCAATGTCCAGATTTGAAAAATCCGCCATGCGCTGTTGCCGCTTGTTGCCGTGTGTGGTACAATGAAGGACTCGTTTGTTTACATACACCTCAAGAACGTTCGTGCGTTTTGCCAGCCGCTCTCCTCGCCCCGACAAACCAGATATTGGAAAGGATGTCCTAAATTGGCTCGTCGTGCGCGGTGCAAGACAAAACAATCTCAAAAATATCAATGTTCCCTTTCCGCTTGGTGCGCTGACTGTTGTTACCGGCGTAAGCGGAAGCGGAAAAAGTTCCCTCGTCAACGATATTCTTTGGAAATCCCTCGCCAAATCTCTACTCCGGGCAAGCACCCAGCCCGGAGCCTACGATTCGCTCCAGGGAATCGAATATCTAAACAAAGTTATTCGGGTTGATCAGCAACCCATCGGACTTACGCCGACTTCCAATCCGGCGACTTACACCGGTGCGTTCGATCTGATTCGGGACCTTTTTGCACAACTTCCCGAAGCCAAAGTTCGCGGATATTCTTCCCGGCGTTTCAGTTTCAATGTTCCGGGAGGACGCTGCGAAAAATGCGAAGGAGCCGGACAACTCAAAATCGAAATGCACTTCCTGCCGGACGTTTGGATTCCCTGCGATGCCTGCGAAGGAAAACGCTACGATGCCCAGACGCTTGCCGTGAAATATCGAGATCGCTCG
>Ga0082212_10007652_pt1 | contig 14242 bp, 7 predicted proteins | sample TergutNt197P3_FD_71548 | JGI IMG/M metagenome (GOLD analysis project Ga0082212, IMG submission 71548) | Neocapritermes taracua P3 segment gut microbial communities from Petit-Saut dam, French Guiana - Nt197 P3 | ecosystem: Host-associated > Arthropoda: Insects > Digestive system > Gut ... | reverse complement strand
GGCAAATGCTGCCACGCCTTGTGCGCCCCCCATTCGATAGACTTCGGTAATGCCGAGTTCATGGCAGACCGCCAGCATATCGGTATTGTACGCCCCGAAGTCAGTCGGCGGAGCCATCACGGCAATTTCTGGGACACCGGCAACTTGGGCAGGCACGGCTGTCATCAAGACGGTCGAAGGATACGGTGCCGCCCCGCCGGGAACGCAGATTCCAATCCGCCGCAATGGGCGATACCGCTGTTCGAGGTAGCCGCCAAGACGTTCGATCCGAACCGACTGATGCAGAATCGCTTGTTGGAACTCCTGGATATTTTGCCGAATCCTTCGGACGGATGCCAAAAGTTGCTGGTCGGCATTGTTTGCTGCCGATTCCAATTCGGCAAGAGGAACGCGCAACGTTTCGGCAGTAAGGGTGGCGCGGTCAATTTTTGCGGAGTATTCGAGCAGTGCCGAAAGACCGTTGGTTTCGATGTCGCTGCAAATTTTTTCGACGACTTGTCGGGGCGAAAGCGGTTCGCCGAAGGTGTCGATGGTGAGTTGTCGTCCAGATTCGCTGACGATGTTGCCGTTCGGACTCAATTTTTTCCGAAGGTCTCGAATCTGGCGGGCGGCATCGCTACTACTGGAATCTATTCGGAGAATCTGCATAGCGAACCAATGTAACGAGACAGGGAGAAAATGTCAATAATCGGAGTGCCGGGGATTCCATTGATTTCACAATATCGTGCCGCTATAATACAGACACTTTCAAAACTGCTTTTTGATATATGACACTATTTCAGGAAAAGACGATCAAACTTATCGGGAAATCGGAAAATCCGGCGGCAATCGAAATTTTACAGGGATTGCTTGCGCATCCTGATGAAGATTTTCGCAAACTCGCTTTCAACTCACTCTACCTGAAAAAAACGCCCGAAGTTTACGTTCTTCTTTTCAAACAATTCCTGAAAGATGAGGAATTTTGGGGGCAACCGGGCAAGGTTCCCGGCGACCGACTGGCGAAACTTGCCGATGCCGCTCTTCGCGACCCCTCGAAAGAACATCGGGAAACCGCCGCAGAAATCACGATGAAGTATAAGTTGTACGAAATGCTTCCCACCGTCGTGTTGTACATCGAATCGCAGGATACACAATTAGCCGCATCCATGCGAAAAACGCTGCTGCAACTTGCGGAATCGTTTTTCAACGACATCATGGATGCTCCCGAAGGGGAACGAGTCAACTTCGACCGCAAGCGGGAGTGGTTCGTCATGCAATTAGACCCTCCGATTAAGCGGTACTCGGTCAATGGTATCGACGAAGTGTTGCAAAGTCTTTTGATTATCGGCAAAAAAGATTTTGACACGATGAAACTCATCACGGCGGATCACCGTTCGGCGGCAGCGAAAAAAATCGGCGAACTGCTCCGCACGGGAACACACCGCAGTTATCTCCGTGTTCTGCTGAACTATGTAGGAGATCCCGATTCCCCTGCCGTGATGGACGTAATCATTGCCGAACGTTCCGATGCTCTGTTCGTGCGAAAAATGTTGGAAGTGGTAGGACGTGATCCCAGTCCCGAATTCCGGGCTGCGCTCAAACGTTTTCAGGACATTACCTGGCTCAACGCCAGTAATCCCGAATTACCCGAACTCGTTGAAGGATTGGAAACGAACGCCCTACAACTGTTACAGTCGGTCAGTATGCCAAAAGAACGTATCATTCCTTTGTACCAGTTCTTTTTGGAACGTCCGTCGGTAGAGTCCCGACGAGTGGCAGCGGAAACGGTACGTTGGTTGGTCGGCGACGAAATCAACCGGTTGCTCCTCAAATTTGTAGACAATTCCGATCCGCAAACGACAGCAATTCTCTTCAAACTGCTGAAATCGCGGGAAGTTCCCGGCATTGACGAAATCATGCCGAAATTGATTGAACGTCCCGACATGATTGTCCGGCAAGCGATTTATGATATGGTGCCGGACCTTCACGTCGAAACGTTTGCTTCGCGGATCAGCACGATGACTCCGATGACCGCTCAAACGATGGGACGATACGTTCGGCTTGTTGACCCGAATACATTCAAGACGATTGATGACGATATTAAATCTCCGATTCCGATTCGTCGGGCATCGGCATGCAAAGTGGCAATGGTAACAGGTTACGGCAAAGATTTTTTGCCGCGTCTCATTGAAATTGCAGAAGAAGATGATGAAATGTCGGTTCGTCTGTCGGCAATTTCTGCGTTGTCCACGATACTGGTCAAGGAAGCGTTAGAGACGTTGCAACATCTGATGGGGGATAGATCAACGGACATCCGCGATGCCGTGGAAATGGCAGTCAAGGCGTGGGCGACGGCATATCGGGCAGCAACGGCGGAACCCCCAAAACCTGCCTAACCGGTGTAACCAATATCTTGCGCGGCAACTTTTATCCCGCAAGAGCACACATTTATTTGACTTTCGCACGGGGTACATTATCCTCATGGTGTAGTGTAGTAGTCTCCCCGGTATATGTTCATCCGTCTCGGTCAATTTTACGCTTTTCTGTTGTTGCTCATCTGTTTGAGTGTCAACATTGCGTTTTTTCCCGAAGTTCGAGAACCCTTTCTCGGCAGCGATGACCCTCTGGAATCGGTCAAGACGGCACTGTCTAAATTGGAAATCGTAGCAAAACATACCGAAGACGTTCAGGAAGCCCCTGCACCGGCACCGAAGGAGCAGAAGAAAACACCGGAAGTTCCCGCCGATGATCCTAAACCGAAACCGAAAGAGAGCGATCCGATACCTGATTCGTTGCTGCCCGATCCGCCGCAAAAAGACGAATTGAAAGACAAACCAAAAACGGTGCCCGATGTAGAAAAGCCGAAAGAGCCGGAGAAACCGAAGCCCGCCGCTCCGGTTGTCGCTCCAATGGAAAACCAGCAGATTGCCGCAGTGATGCCGATGCCCAAACCTGCCGATGCAATCATTCAGCCGGTCGTTGCGGAACAATTCAAGCCGGTCATTGCCTCACCCAAACCGATAGAGATTGCCAAACCTTCGACGAATGCGGTCTGGGACACCGTGGACACCGCTTTAGAACGACCGATCCGGTACGACCGTTGACACCTTGAAAACCATTTCACACCGGGTATAATGCATCGTTCACGGTATCGTTTCATCATTACGAACAATGGCAAAATCCAGGGCATTAGACAAACGGCGTAAATCGGTCAGGAGTATCCGCAAAATTACACGGACAATGGAACTCGTTGCCACTGCCCAATTCAAAAGGGCAATGGAAAAAGCAGTTGCCGCCGATGCCTATACCAAGCGGCTTGTCAGCCTCGTTCAAGACCTTGCCCAATCCGGTGAGACTCTTTCGCATCCGCTTCTTGTGGAACGCAAGCAGGACCGCTCCCAGAAAGATGTCGTGCTTCTCACATTAAGTGCGAACCGTGGTATGTGCGGCGGATTCAATGCCGGTGTGATGCGGCTTGCCACCCAGCGACTCAAAGGTTTTCAAAAAGATTATTCCGGTGTCTTTCTCGAAGTCTCCGGCAAGCGGGGAATCTCCGCCTTCAAGTTTCGCGGAATAGAAATTTCCCAAGCCTACACAGATTTGCAGGACAAGCCATCGTTGGAAGCAATCAGCGAACTTGCCGACCATTATCTCGAACTTTTCATGTCCGACAAAATCGACCGGCTTGACGTTTGTTACACGAAATTTGAATCGATTAGTCGGCAATATCCGGTCATCGAAACGCTCCTTCCCATAGCAGACTTGACGGCAGAGGGGGATGTCAATGCCGTTAAGGATGATGCGGCACAAGACTTGAAAAAGGCGGCAATGGCTCGGCAAGCGGACAGTGTGATCGCCGACGGAAAGGATATGGGGGCTGCCCGATTGAAAGCGCGGGGAAATACACTGTTCGAGTTCAAACCTTCCCCGGAAGATATTTTAGAAGAGTTGATTCCGAAAGCGTTTAAGGCGAAACTGTTCAAGTGTTTTCTCGACTCTGCCGTGAATGAGCAGATTGCCCGAATGGTTGCGATGAAGTCTGCTACGGAAAGTGCCGACAAGATGATCGGACTGTTGACGACGGCATACAACCGAGCGCGTCAATCGCAGATCACGAACGAGATTCTTGAAATCATCAGCGGTGCCGACGCACTGGCAAATTAGAATTGAAGAGAAAGAATTATGGAGAAAGAAACCGTGCAGCGTCCGGGTGTGTAAGTCTTTCCCCGCCAGTCCGTCGACAAATTTCAACTTGGCGCAGGTGCAAACATCATGTTCGACCAAATTCCGTCATTTCGACCAACGGGAGAAATCACCAGACCCGAAAGACTCGCAACCAAATATTTACGCACCCCGGAACGATTGGTTATCAGAGCCGCAATCTTTAGATTGCGATGAGTGCACTCTGCGCAATCTAAAAGATTGCGGCTCCGTTTGGATTTTTGTTTGTTCTGAAAAAGTGAAAATTGAAATCGAAAACTGAAATTGCATGAAGGTGAGAGAAATGATTTTCTCCACATTTTCCAGCGTTTTCTCTCGAACGCTCTGATGTAAACCAGTCAAGAAAAATGGGTTTATGGTTGGAAAAAGTACCACGAACTTTACGGCTCTTGGGCTCGTTGCCGCACCGAATTGTTGTTTTCAGAACATCGGAGGTACAACGCACAAAACCTGACCCAAAACCTGACCCAATGCCTAGCACTTCACAAGGGGCTGTGAAAATCGGTCAATCTTGGTTTCCCTCTGCAAAATGAGGGATTTTTCATCAAACTCTGGTAATTCCAGAGTTAAACAACGCTCGCATCTTACCTCATTTTCTGTCATCTGTCAACATCCAAGCCCATAATTTTGGAAAATAACCCATAAATTTTGCCAAGCCCATAAGAAAACCATAAGGAGTTTTATGCCATCAAGAACAGATTCTAAATCAAAAAATATCCATTGTTTTTCACCAAATTTTGGATAACATGGAGGAGTGCTCCACAAAAACGATGTGCAATGGAAAAATTTCAACTCCGAGCCAGCATTGATGATTTAACCAGGGCGTATAAAAAATTACTGGATGATACGTGGCAAAAGCTCCAAGATAAGCGAACTACACTCTCGAAGGAAGAACTACAAAAAGACTTTGAGACGATAACGGATGTGCTACGGACACGTAGCCGATTAGAAGTTGACTTAGAACTACTACAGGTTACGAGCAATCCGCATGACTAACAAATGCGTTGTTCGCAGAAATATCCGGCCTCTCTACAAAAATAGGACACTCTGCCATTTCGTGAAGCCAATCACTAAGTTTTTCTTTTGTCTCGAATGGATTCCCGTTTTCACTACACCATTCGGCACACTCCTCTATTGTTTTGAATGGGTACTGTTTTTTCGACATGGTAAATTTTATGATTTAGAAATTTTAGTTCTTGTGCAATTATAGCGAATAAAACTAAGTAGCCAAAATAAGAATTTTTTGTCTTGAAAGTTGGATCGTGAAAATGAATTGTTTCAACAGTTGGGTAATGAAAATGTCCGCTGAATAGAACAAATATTCAGCGGACTTAATCCCAACAGCGGTGGATCCGCAGAAAGGAGATGACGCGATGACAATACTTATTGATGTCAAAGTGACGGTGAAAATCCCGTTACTGGTATTATACATCGTTTTGTGCTTAACGCAAAGATAGTACCTGAGGAACATGAAAACGCCCGCCGAACATCGTACTGTTCGACAGGCTAAACCCACCTTAAATAACCAGCAGAAAGGAGGCTTTATGACGATTCTCATCGACATAACAGTAGAAGTACTACTAATCATATTATACATCGTTTTTCGACGATGAGAGCAGAAAAATCTTGGCGATTTCCGAATTTTTCTTTGAAGGCTATTGACTTTACCTGCGCTGTTGCCATAATCGTTGTCGGTTTTGGCAGGTCGTGAAATCGCAACCTTCCTATTGAAAGATGTCATGAGCGATGTGGCTGCGCTTTATCATACTGCCCTGGCAAAACACCAACAAGGCGACCTCGCTGGCGCGGAAGAGTGTTATCGTTCCATTCTTGCCGCCGCCCCCAACCACGCGGATGCCTGGCATCTTCTTGGTGTGATTTTCCACCAAAGACATCGATTGGAAGCCGCTTTGCATCATTTTGAAAAAGCATTGTCTTTTTGCCGGGATAAAGCGATTTACTTCAACAATTACGGCGTTGTTCTCAAAGAAACCGGACGACTGAACGATGCCATTGCCGCCTTTAAGCGTGCAACCGAACTTGAGCCATCCTACACCGATGCTCACGCTAATCTTGCCGCCGCTTACCTTCTTCAAAATGATCTCACTCGCACCGAAAACGAACTGGCAGTCGCTTTAGCACGTCGTCCTGACCATGTTGCCGGTCGCAATATATTGCGTGATTTGCGTTTCAAACAGGCTGGTCGTTTTTCTGTTCGGGGGAAATTTTCACAAGCCGATCACGCCTACCGTGAAGCGGCATCCCTTCCCGGCGGTAAAGAACTTTGGCGATGGCAGTCGCTCGGTTTTTGCCCTCCTGTGTTTCCTGATGAACAAGGTATCAACCGCTATTGGACAGGACTCGAACAACACCTCGATCATGCCATTGATTCACATATTCCTCTTGATTGGCAGACGCTGCCGGAAGACGGTTTCACGCCGTCATTCAATCTTCCTCACCTCAACAGATGCTGTCGGGCGATCAAGGAAAAATTCGACACGTTGTTTTCGAGAGCGTTTCCGTTCAAACGACCGACACTTTTTGAAACGCAGAGAAACCGCAAGAAAATACGTGTCGGTTTCGTTGTTACCGCAGGGCATCATCGGGGCTTTTTTCGCGTGCATCGGCACCTCCTCGAACATCTTGACCGCAGTAAATTTGAAATTTTCGTGATCTGCCAAGAGTCGATATTGGTCTCCTGCCGCAAAGCAATTCGAAACGATGATATTCAGTGGATCAGTCTTCCACCTCGATTTGACGTTTCCGTTCAAACGCTGGTCGATACGCGGTGCGACATTCTTTACCACTGGAAAGTCGGCGGCGGAACGTTTGACTATTTCCTCGCAATGGCTGGAGTGGCACCGATCCAATGTACCTCGTATGGAACTCATGGAACCAGCGGCGTTCGAGCGATTGATTGCTATATTTCATCGTCGATACTCGAACCGCCGGAATCAGCGTCTCAATATACGGAGCGACTTGTTTTGCTCGATTCTTACGCAACGTCCCACCAACATGATCCGCCACTGAAACCTGCCGCACGCGAAGAACTTGGACTTCCGCCAAATGGAGCCATTTACTTTTGTCCTCATCGGTTGCCCAAATACCATCCTTTGTTCGACCATTATCTCCGGCTCATTTTGGAAAAAGATTCCACGGGACATGTGCTTCTTGTTACCGGCAAAAACAAAGAACAAGCCGCCCCGTTGGTATCCCGGCTCCGGCAGACACTCGGAGACGGTTTATTTCGCCGGGTATTGCTTGCAACAACGTTTCCGCTGGACGTGTACAAAAAACATCTTTCTGTTGTCTCTTGCGTCTTGGATTCACCCGCCTATGTTGGCGATTTAACGACTCATGACGCTTTCGATCAGGGTGTCCCGGTCGTTACCGTATCCGGTGAGTTGTTGGTGCAACGTTATACTGCCGGACTTTATCGTCTTATGGGAATCGATTCGTTGATTGCCGCCGATGCCGAAGAATATGCAACAATAGCCGTTCGATTAGGTACGGAACCGGACTATCGGCAATCCATGAGTGAGCAGATTCTCCACCAAAGCGAACCGGTCTTTTCGCCTCAGGACACGGTTCACGATTACGAACAGTTTTTCGAGTCTGTGTTGTCCGCTTCTTCGCAAACTTCCTAAATTGCCCAGATTACACTTTGTCGGGTGAAAAATAGAAATTTCCAAAAATTCTCTGGGAATTTTATTGGGCAATCATTGACAATTTCTGTGTAACCGTTACAATCGTCACGGTCGCACCACGGAGGGGTTTGGAAACAATGCTGTTGATACACACATATTTCAAGAAAGCCTGTGCGGTGCTTTTCGGAAAACAGGCGTGCAACCCGGAAAGCAAAAAAAAATCCAAAAAGCGCACACGGACTCTGCGGATCGAAGAACTCGAACCGCGTGAAATGCTCTCCGCAAGCCCAATGGACTGGGATTGGGACGCGTGGTGGAATAGTTTCACGGCAGACAATGCGCAGCCCGACCCGCTTCCATCCGGCTACAATCTCGATTCGAATTCGGAAGATTTCGGACAACTCTCTTTTGGCGGCAACAATTGGCAAATGGATGCTACACTTGCTTTGTTTCCCGATGTGATCGGCAATCTTGTGGCATTTGATACTGCGACAAAACAAGGCAGTACCACCGTGTGGAACGGTAACGACGATTCGATCACAGGGTACAATGCAGAAACCATCACCGTCGGCATTGTTTCCCAAGACCTCGGTAACGGTGATTGGACTTATACGGAAACTGTTGCCTATACATACAACATTACCGCAGACAACGACGTTTACTGGGGCGGGTATAGTAGTATTTTCTCGGCATCGTCTGTCGCGGGTACCTATACATCGACATTTTTCCTGACGACTGACGATCATTTTACCATTTACAGTACCATTGCGTCGGCAACGGAAGAATCAACGTTTAGTCTGACAACCGTCACAACCGGGAGCGTTACTGAGACGGTTACGATGACCCATTCGCACAATACCGTGAACTCAGTGCGCCACGCTTCTGATGAGCGGACGACCTCTGAAAACACTACGTATACGGGCACGGGAACATACTCATACATCGTTGCCGGTGGTTTTGTTTCTGGAACGATCACGCAATCGGGACAACATGTAAATGAGACATCCGTCAGTATATCCATGATGGAAACAGGGAGTGGATGGATCACTGCTTCGGGCACCCAAACGGCTCTCACCACGGAGAATAGTTCGAGTTCCTATCAGGGTTCGGGCGGCTATACTGTCATCACTGAAAACGAAGGCTATTTTTCGCAGGTCACTGGGACGATTACCGAATCCGGCAGTGAAAGCGAAACCCTCATGCTCACGGTATCCGGTACCCTGGTCAACGACAATTGGATCATTACTGGTCATGGGACGACCACGTCCATGTCTGGCGACTCTTATTCCCAAGCAAGTTCGGGGAGTTACAGTCAATCTGTATCCGATCCAGGAAACTCTCAGTCGGTTTCAGGAACCCATTCGGCGAGCATGACCCGAACCAACGATTCAAACGGGAACATCCAGTTGTCGCTGGTTAATGAAACGTGGGAAATTTCCGGCGGCACGAACGAATCTTCCGGTGAATCGGGCGACACATTCCAATATAGCGAGTCCGGCAGTTATTCCTGTAGTGGTGATACATGGAGCAATTCCGGTACGTTTACTCGCAGTGGGAGCACCGCAGACTCGTCGGATTATACCATCATCTCGGCTTATCTCCTCGACGATTGGCAAACGACCGGAAGCGGGAATGGTTCCGGTCATGATACTTCTTCTTATTCCTACGACAACATAGGAACCTATACGTCGGTTTTTTCCAAAGAAGATGGTTCGAATTTCACCATGAATGGTGCGTCGAGTCAAAGCGGCGATGAACAGTCGTCGATGAATTATCTGACTCAATCTTCTCTCCAATCGGACGGTTCTTGGCTGAATAGCGGCAGTGGCAGCGAAACAGGAAGTTCTCATGCCGAGTCTTCTTACACAGGCGGCGGCTCCTTCACGATGACGATTGCTGATCCAAACATCATCGGCGGCGGTAGTTATTACGGCTCTGCCAGCCACGATGGGGATTCGAGTACAACGTCCACTTGGAATGTCATCTGGTCGATACAGAATGGTGTTTGGAGCCGCACGAGCGGTACGGGAGCGACCACCGATAATAGTAGCACCCATTTGGATTTTGACGGAAGTGCCAACACAACAGAGACTTATACCCAAGACGGCGTATCCTACTCGACAACTTCGGCGAGAAATACCAACGGCTCAGAAGACGATCAATCGCAGACAACGCTGAACCTCCATATTGTCAACGGTGATTGGGATGTGTTGACCGGTACAGGAACCGGCAGCGGAGCGAGTCATTCGCATCACGATTACGGAACCAATGGAAGTTATTTCTCTCAATCGTCCAACGTTACAGGTACTTTTAGCAGTAATGGACACGATACGATGGACTCCACGTCCGATCTCCAATTCGTCTGGAATGGAGCGGGATGGGACATCACGGGAACGGTTGATTACGATGCCAGCGATTCGCAGCATACCCAGCAAAACGGCGGCGGCACGATCACAACCCCAACAGCCAATGGTTCATCCACCAGCACTCGAACCGAGTCTTTTGCCGATCATTCGACCTCTGAATCCCACTGGACGGAACAACTCAATGCCGACGGCAGCCGGATGCTGGTGAGCGGCAGCGGGACAAGTACATTCAGCCACGATCAGGAATGGGAAACCAATGGGATAGGAACATTTAGTGAGACAAGTGTTACCGATGACGGCGGGACACTCGCCACATCCGGGAGTACGACAGCCGAGCAAGAATGGTCTTCAAAAGGTGCCGGAAACGAAACGTTCGCCGTGATCGACAACGCCTGGCAACTTGACGGCGGCACGTACACCGTTACCGACACGGACTATAACAGGTTCTCCCAAGACGGGACGGGAACGCTTACCAAAGGGAACCAAAGTTGTGAAGTAACGACCACACAATGGGACGAGACGGATATTCGAACCACCATTGTCGGGAACGTCAGTGGAAGTACCGGTAGCAAAGAGTGGAAGTATTCCGGCAATGACACTTACAAAGATGCCGGTGGATACTCTTACGCAGAAACAACACGAACAGGAGAATATCAACGTAGCATTACTGGCGGCACGGTTTCCGGGACGGTTACGGAAGAGTTTTCAAAATTCAGCGACTACGATAGCGAAACAACAAGCCATCTATCAGAAGGAAGCGATGAATGGCACATCACTTTCGGCACTGCCACAGCAGTAGCAGGGTATGTTCTCGTACAGTCCTATCAGGGGAGCGGGAGTTACTCGATCAATTCCGGGACGCAAAACCTGACAGGGACCGTTACAGAATCCGGTTCCTACTCCGCCACAATGAATGGCGCAAGAGTCGTGTCGACGTATAATACGTCCACCAACGAGTGGGATGATTCCAAAGAAGGAACCATCACGTACACTACTACGGAAAGTTTCAACGACACCGGCAGTGGTTCCGATGGAAACGTCATCATCAATGACCGAACGGCTGGATTCAGTTCCTCCTATACGGAAACACACTCGCTTGATACGGGCATCGTCGGATATGACTTGTCTTGTACCGAAACAACGTCTTATGATGCCGTAGAAAACCGCAACGAACATATCGGAATAGACGGCATGAGCGTAGGCGGCATTTACACCAAAACTCACGCCTACAATAGTGACTTCACACTGAACGCAAATTGGACTTACGATCCTCTGTTCGATTGGTATGAATGGTCGGGAACCCGAAAATCCACGTTTTCGGAAAAACTCGCCGAAAACTTTGAACTTGGAACCGGAAACAGCACCTACGACACGTACACGTATGCAACGTCTGATGCCGTTACCGGTACTCTCACGGAAACATTTGCGCCGGACATCATCGACTGGATTTGGTACGAAGGTTCTTTCGTAGACATGCTCTCGTCAGACAGCGCATGGCAACAGACATCCCTTGAGGCAGATTCAAAGCAATCTGTTAGCACCAGTTACTCCCAGAGCAGTACAACCGAAAACGTATACTCTGCCGTCGATGACTATTGGTTCTTCGGAACGGCGATGTCCGAACAGTCGTACAGTTATGACAAAATGCTCCATAAACATTACACCAATGATACGATAACGGGTGATGGTTACGAACGTATAGTCAATTCCAGCGAAAATTCCTTCACCAGCGGGGATGGAATGATGGGCAATTTCTCTGCTGCTCGATGGTCGGGTTCGTCATCTGATACGGATTTGACGTACACTTGGGGTAGTGGCGATTGGGTGATTACCGGCGATGCAACAACAAGCAACGGCTACGGTTATGGTTGGCAAGATAGTGCATCAAGCACCCATGCCACCGGCACAACCTCGTGGGCAACAAACTTCACGCACAGCGAACAAGTAACCGCATATTGGAACTACAATGCCGGTACAATGAGCATCGTCTCCATCGAAGGAGAAGGCGACGGAACATTCGGCTACACGAACAATTGGGATTCGTCCGCCACATACGAACGAGCCTTCTACGATAGCACCATCACTGGAACGCAAGAAGAGTATCGCAATCACACCATTGACGAAACGTGGAGCGTTTCTTTTATTCTCGTCAATGGTCAAACCGTTCGTGAAATCGAAGGAAACTCCACCGAAGTCATCCAATCCGGTTCCTCTTACTCCGGCGGCGGGACACACAGTACAAGCCAGACCACTACTGCAACTGGTAGTCCTCCTGGCTATCCGGTCTATGAAAGTTTCATGTATTATGAACTCACGGCGAGTCTTTCCGAGTCGGGTTCACAGTCTTCAACGGAAACGATCATCGGCGAGTGGAGTAGCAAAGCGAATGCCCAGGGACAACTCGTTTGGCAAGCATCTGCGAATTCGGAGATTTCTGTAAAATCAAGCGGCTCTTATGATGAGTCCTACGATACTTATTCTTGTAGTCAAAGTAGCGGCTATAATAACTATAGTAGTGGTTCCTACTCTTCCTGTAGTTATTATCACGCATACTACGAAGAAACTCGTTCGACTACAATTTCGGAGCAGTACGAGTCGGAGATGATCGAGCATTGGCACAGCGATGGCGGGATATTTTCGCTGGTATCGTTTAATGGTTCGGCAAGCGGCAGCGGCACTTACAAAGGTACAGGTTTATATCAATACGGTACAGAAGAACATAGTGAGTGGTATGATTCCGGCTGCGGATCTGGTTGTGGTTGCGGAAGTGGATGCGGGTGTGGATACGACGAAAGTGGTTATAGTTACGAAGATAAAATATACTTCTCTGAGAGTGTTAATGAGAACACCTACGATTACACTGCTGACTGGAGTGATGGAGATGCAGACATTGCCAATCATGTGATAAAAACTGTTACAGGGAATTCAGGAAATACACAGACTTATGGCTATGGTTATTCAAGTGGTTGCCATTACAGTGACACTATTGAAAGTAATTACTTATATTACGTTCCATATTACGACGAGGTACTTTCCACAATCGGTTGGAAAGATATTGACGGGTACTTGTCGGGCTCGCCCCATTGGTCGCCATTCAGCGGCGACGTGTCGCCGTCGGGCGGTGGTGGCTCGATGCAAGTCATCGAAATACGCGGCGGAGCCGGTGTAGGCACACCTAGTGGTCCCGACACTGAACGCAAATTGGCAGTGCCCGGAATCGGCGTGGGCGAACCTGGTTTGGGAAATCTTTCGGATGCGAGTCCGTGGTTGCCTCCGATGCCGGAAATTACAACGACATCGTTGATCGTTGCAAGTGTCCCGGAAACAAGTACCAATAAGTCTTTTTTGGACTCGCTTGCAACCACATTGGACGTTGCAGGTTTTATTCCCGGTCCGGTTGGTATGATTGCTGATGCCGCTAATGTTGGTGTCAGTCTTATACAAGGCGACCTTGCTGGAGCGGGCATCAATTTGATCGCAATAGTTCCCGGTTTCGGCGATGCGGTCAAGGGCGGCAAGATGGTGTCCAAGGGAGCGGGTGCCGCCGCCGGTGTTGTTAATCAGGGGGCGAAGCAGGCAGGGAACATTGCCAAAGCCGGTGGTGATGTTGCAAGTGCGGCGAAAAATACACCTAGTAAAGCGTTTGGAGGTTGCTTTACCGAAGGTACACAAATCGTTGTCGGAGTGGAGTATGATGAGGACGATGTGTTCGTCCTGTATGTTACTGTTAACATAGAGGATGTACAAGTTGGTGACTATGTTTATAGTTATGATACTATCACAGGTGAGGTAACGCAACAACAAGTTACGGCGATGTTTGTTCTTGAAAGCGATCACATCAATTATCTAACGTTCATTGATGAAAATGGTAATGAACAGATTATCGAGTCTACTGACGTTCATCCATTCTGGGTAGTTACAGATGAACCTGACTTGGAGCGTGCTGCACGGTCGGTAGTTGACGAAAACGGCGTAACTCTATACCACGAGAATCTGGAATCTGGACTGAATGGTTACTGGGTTGAGGCA
>Ga0082212_10007651_pt1 | contig 14242 bp, 10 predicted proteins | sample TergutNt197P3_FD_71548 | JGI IMG/M metagenome (GOLD analysis project Ga0082212, IMG submission 71548) | Neocapritermes taracua P3 segment gut microbial communities from Petit-Saut dam, French Guiana - Nt197 P3 | ecosystem: Host-associated > Arthropoda: Insects > Digestive system > Gut ... | reverse complement strand
GCTATGGTTTTTCGTCGGACGAATCGCTGAAAATCGCTTTATTTCACGCTCTCGGAAGACTGCCAGAACCAATATTTACCCATAGATTCTGGTAGAGAGGCTAATTTAATTTGGTCATTTTTGAAAGTTTGAAATTTTAGGTTCATCAAAGAGGCAATTTGTGCTTTGTATTTTTTGTCAATGTCATTCAAACACGTATCAATGCCCTGCTTGAACGTGTCGAATGATTCATAGTAACGATGGCAAGAAGTGTCAGGAAATTTCCTGACGGGTTGACGGCAAGCGACAAATTACGGTACAATGATGCTGTGAAACGTCCGATTGCCGAAATTCAGAGCATCGCTTGCCATCTTCCCGACCAACTGCTGGGAAATGCCGAACTCGTCGAGCATTTTCCCCATTGGACAGAGGCGAAAATCGTCCGTAAACTCGGTATCGCTAACCGACCGATTGCCGCCGATGGAGAAACCGCCGCCGATATGGCAGTCGCCGTCGCCGAAGCCCTTCTGGAGAACGGTTCCTGCGAACACGAAGAGATCGACTTCGTCCTCTTCTGTACGCAGTCGCCGGATTACTTTCTGCCGACTACCGCCTGCGTCATTCACGAGCGGCTTGGTCTGCCGAAAGCCTGCGGGGCACTCGATTTCAATCTCGGATGCAGCGGTTATGTTTACGGTCTTTCCCTCGCCAAAGGACTGATCGAAACGGGAGCGGCAAAAAAAGTGTTGTTTCTGACTTCGGAAACGTACTCGAAATACATCAATCCCGATGACAGGGCAGCAAGACCACTCTTCGGCGATGGTGCCGCCGCTACGCTCGTTGCCGCCGCTAAACCGGCGAAAGAAGAGCCGATTGGTCCTTTCGTATTTGGAACGGATGGTAGCGGTGCCGATTTGTTGATCGTTCCTGCCGGTGCCCATCGTTTGCCTTCCTCTGCGGAGACCGCCGTTGTCCATTCCGACGGAAAAGGGAGCGTTCGCTCGTTGGATCAACTGAAAATGCATGGTCCCGGCATTTTTTCCTTTGCGGTGGACCGAGTGCCGCCGATGGTGGACGAACTGCTCCAGAAATCGGGCAAAAACCGGGAGGACATCGGCGCATACATTTTCCATCAGGCGAACAAATACATGCTGGATCGTCTGCAAGAATTGTGTCATTTGAAAGGAACGAATTATTTCAATGACGTGATGCAACGAGGCAATACGGTGTCGAGCAGTATTCCGATTGCGATGGTTGATGCTTGGCGTGAGGGTGTGTTGAAGCCAAACGAATGGGTGATGCTGGTCGGTTTCGGAGTCGGACTCTCTTGGGGAGCAACGCTCGTGAAACTTCCCGGCAATTTTGTAGCGTGATGTTCCTCTACTTCGATTTATCGAGCAACCCTTTGTAATTTCTCATGACGAGATGCGAGTCGATCCTGTCCACCAAGTCAACGGTAACACTGACCACAATCAGAAGGCTTGTTCCGCCGAAAAATCCTGCCAGCAGATAGTTTTCGTTGCCGACAAGCGTGGTCGAAATCACATTCGGCAAAATCGCAATGACCGCAAGGAATGATGCCCCCACGTAGGTAATCCGCACCATCACTTTTTCCAAGTAATTCGACGTGGTCGAACCCGGTCGATAGCCCGGTATGAACGAACCGTAATTTTTCAAATTGTCTGCCATATCTTTCGGATTGAACGTCACCGCCGTCCAGAAATAGCAGAAGAAGTAGATAAGGGCAACAAAAAAGAGCAGATAAGTAAAGGTTTGCCGGGCAAAAATGTCGTAACAGAAAACCCAGAATCCGCTTCCGCCCCCTTTGCTCAGGACGGTGAAGATCGTCTGCGGGAAAAGGAGCAAACTGCTGGCGAAGATGATCGGCATCACACCCGCCTGATTGACCCGAAGGGGCAAGTATTGCCGATTTCCGCCGAATGTACGGCGACCCTTGATATGTTTCGCACTTTGTGTCGGAATTCGTCGTTGTCCCTTCGTGATGAAGATCACGCCGACGACAACTGCAATGAACAATCCGACCAAGACGAGCAACACTTCGATACCGAGGTGTGAACTGTCGGTTCCGATTTGGAGTCCCGCCCCTTTTGCTCCGCCATTGAGTCGTTCCCAGAGCCGTTCGAGTGCTGCTGGCAAATTGGAAATAATTCCCGCCATAATCAGCATACTGATACCGTTTCCGATGCCGTACTCATCAATTTGTTCACCGAGCCACATCAAGAATGTAGAGCCTGCTGTCATCGTGAGAACCGCCGTAATCAACCAGCCGGTACTGAGAGAACCGTCGGGAGCCAGGGACTCGTTGTACAAGCCCAACTGTCCGATGTAAAGTACGTAAAAGAAACTTTGGAAAAGGCATATTGCAACCGTTGCGTATCGGGTGTATTCGTTGATCTTTTTCTGACCGCTTTCCCCTTCTTTTTTCAGTTTCTCGAGCGGTGCCCAAACGGTGGCGAGCAGTTGAAAGATAATGGATGCCGAAATGTACGGCATAATACCGAGTCCAAAGATGGTCAACTGCTCAAACTGAGTTCCAGTGAAAACGGAGACGTGCGACATCAGTTGGGCGAGTCCGCTTTCGTTTGACCACATCGCTTTCATCTTATCGACATCAACGACGGGCAATGGAATCCACCAGCCGATGCGATAAACGGCCAGAAGACCGAGCGTCAGTAGAATTTTCTGTCGCAGTTCGGGAATCGAGAAAATAATACGAAGTTTTTGTATCATCGAGAAAGTCAGTCCGTTATTTTCGTTTTATTTTAATGAATATGACGAAATTTGCAAGAGGGGCATAAAAGGGAGAAAAACAAAAAACAGCCGGAACAATCGTTCCGGCTGCCACTCACACCCCAGTCATCTTTTTCAGAGCACGCTAGTAATAATTTGGATAATTTGCCGTTCCTGCCGCTGGCGGTTGATAAGGCTGTGATTGAGTCGGGTAAGGACTGGCAACCTGAACTCCTTCGCCCGGATAACCCCCATAAGGGTTCGTTGCGGGCTGCGTCTCATATCCTGAAGGAACCATTGTGGGCTGTTGCTGATTGATGCCGTAAGGATCGGTCTGCGACAGGGTTCCGAAGGGAGCATAATTACCCTGTTGCTCCGCACCATAGATATTTGTTGGGATCTGTTGGGTCGGCTGCGATTGGTGTATGTTGGACGTTGCCGATGTCTGTAGATAATCGCTCGTACCATATGGCATGTTTTGAGCGGGTGCGTTCTGACCATACTGCGGCACCGCATTGTACGGATCATGATGATAGAGAGGCTGACTCTGCTGCGCTCCCTGCTGGTGAGCCATGGATTGTTGCGGAGCGGCAACGTTACCGTACTGATTGCCATACGGGTTGCCTGCTATCTGTCCTTCCATTCCATAAGAGGGTAAATAGGAAGGTTCGGCAACACTGCTGTAACCGCCGAGATGACTTGGCGGAGTTTGCGATGCCATCGGGTTTGCCTGCCCCCATGAGTCCAATGGGGAATTGACGGAGGTCCCCGCACGGGAACCGGAACCTGCGTCTGCCAAATTTGACCCTGTGGAGTATCCACCATCGGGGGTACGGAGGTTCGGCTGGTCGTTCAAACTCGGCTTCGAGTTATTCGCAAATGCAGTGGGAGAACGCGGGGAATCCGCTTCTTCCTTGGCGAAAGGATTGACAAAGGAGTAGGATGTTGGTTTGTACCAATCACCGCCGTTGCTTTTACACCCGACGGCTCCTGAAACAAACAAGAAGGCTACTAAAATCGCTGTAATGGACAAAAAATGAACTCGCATAACTATATTCCTGAATATGAGTGGGGGGACCGTGATAAAAACTCACGGCAAAATTTAGTTTAGGTTGAACCGAAAAGACGAGCGAAAAGCCGCGTTTTCATGTAATACAACCGCTACTATCAATGCAATCGGAAAACTTTGTCTAATTCTCCAGTAAATTTTACCGTTTATTTAGGTTTTTCCGATTTTATCGGCTGGCAACGGGGATTATGGTGATTTCCTCCAAAAGCGTCAAGAGCAATTTGGGACTTTTTATACGTTTGGGAGGCATTCACATTGGCTCTATGCTCCCAATGCGGTAATGGAATCGTCATGTTTTATGGTGTGATTTTCAAAGAAAACGAGTCGCTCCCGCAGTTCTTCGAGTGCCTTTATTGCCGATTTCCACCCCAGTGCCTTTTACGCCACCCGAAAAAATTGTCAAACGCCTATAAAACAAAGTTGGAACACATTTTTTGTGTCGAAATTCGCATTCTACTGATATTTTGGCGTAACCTATTGTTTTCAAAGGAGATGCGCATATTCAGGAGGAGCAAACCGGATACCCCACTAAAAAAGATTTTTCCAAAAGTGCAAGAAAAGTGCGCACTTTTTACTCTTTCGGGAGTAATTTCGACACCGAAATCTTGAGAATTTTCGTAAGAGCGGGTAGATGGTCGATGACAGGAGAACTTCTCCCGCTCTCCCACGATTCTATCGTTCCTTTCGGTATTCCGGTCTGCTCCGCAAGTTCTCTCACGGTGAGTCCCTGCTTGTCTTTGCTCCTGTACTACGATGTTGACAAATAACGGGTACTACCCGTTATTCCGGCATTTTTGTAGCACGACGGAACGTCCGCCGGTAAGTCCTAAACCTTTCTACTTTCTAACTTTACGCCACTGCTCCCCCTGGGGCTCGAACCCAGAACCTACGGATTAAGAGTCCGTTGCTCTACCAACTGAGCTAGAGGAGCCAACCAGAGCATGTATTGTACCCAAAAGTGCCTTTTTTGCAAGGGGGAACACGAAACACTGCGTCCGCTAGTGCGAGAGTAAAATAATTTGTGCCATTCTTTTTTATTTTTCTACATTTTCTATCGTGTAGTTCCGATACTCGTTGCCATCACCATGCCCCGCACCTATTTTTCCACCGAAGTCAAACAACAAGCCATTGACCTGGTTCTTCAATCCCAACTTTCCGTTGCCGCCGCCGCCCAACAAATCGGTTGCTCCGTCAATGCCCTTCACTCCTGGATCAAAAAATATCGACAACAGCAAAATCCCGACACAGCGTCCTCGGCGACTCTTCGGCGTAACAGCATCCTTGTGAAAAGTGGCAAAGGAATGACCACGCAATTTTCACACAGAATGAAGTCAATATCATCAGTGGAACAAACACGCCCTAGGGTTTTTTGCCATCCTTTACTCCATTGACGGGAGCGAACTGGGTACTCGAAGGACCGACCGCCGTTGTTTGAACAACGACATCGCCGTCCTTTGCCCAAATGTAATGCGGAGTCCCCGCCGGCTCCGTGAAAAAACTTCCCGACGGCATCGGGATTACCATTTTTTCATCGAACTCCACACCATGTCCATAGTGGCACACGCCCGACAACACCGTTACCGTGCGTGAGTCGGCATGGATGTGCGGAATGGTCTTTGTTCCATGCGGAATAAGCGTTCGTGTGACGTAGAGTCCGCTGCTTCTTGGATCGCCGAACAACGTTATCGTCGGTGATGCCCCCGGCTGCGTTTCAGGGAATTGTATATCCTCCGGCAACAAATACTTCGCTTCCATTGCCGATATGGCGGGTATTGTTGGCGGTGTCGGATTGGAAGCCGTTGTCGTTGCCGGTTTTGACGGCGCAGCCTGTTGTGAGACCGGCGGCGTTGTTTGACGCTGTTGGGTTGGGGTTGCCGAACGTTGCTGTACCGATTGACGTTGCTGAACCTGTGCTGGCTGACGTTGTTGCGGTTGCGCATAAGGTCGCCCTGCTTGTCCGCTAAACAAGAAGAGAGAAGCGACCGCTGCAAAAAACGTTGCTAAAAAAGATATTCGTGTCATCGGTTTTTTCTACAATCGCTTACATTCCCGGCATCGAGGTTTCACCGCCCGCCGCGCGATGGTAGTGATCCTTGTCAATGTACAGCACTTCCATGCCATTTTCGGTCTTGACTTGGTGCGGGACGGGCCAACCGACTTGGGTGGTTTCTTCAAAATAGACCGTACATTTGTAGTGAGCATGATGCAAATTCGCCCCGCCGACCATCGGTATAAACCGCGACGGATCAACATAGTCCGTAACCAGTTCCTTCGTGATTCCCTTGTAGTTTCGCCATGTCGTTTCCAAGCCGGGAACGGAACCGCCGACGGGACGCTCCTTTTCCAATAGCCGAATGACTTGATCGTCGGACGGCGGATCAAGAGCAATGTGATTCGCATCCGTGATCGGCGGAAGAACCGCGACTTTATCGTAGCGCAGTTTCTCGAAAGCACGATCCTCTGCGGCTTGTTGATGGTACGGACTCACCGGACCTGGAATGCTTGCAATCCCCAGTGTGGGACCGGAAACTCCGACGCAACCGCTCGTTGCGGCAAGCCCCAGTACAAGCACTCCAACATAACTTATCGTAAAAAAAGTTTTCGTCATCTTGTCAATCCTTTGTCTTTTGAGTTTGACTTGGTAATGCTCATCACGGCGTCAGTATGTGTACCGCTGCGGTTGTCGGAACAGCCCGGAGTACGGACCCGACGGTGTACCGTCATCGAAATCCAACCACCACCAACCGTTGTTGTGTTCCAATGTAACCTTCCGCCAGCCAATCGGCACTTGCGGATAGGGATAGAAGGGTCCAATGTAAGGCCACGCCTTCGGTGAATATTGTCTCGGATAGGAAACCTGTGAGTAATTCGGATAGTTTGCATAAGTGGGCCACGCGTAGTCCGGCAGATGCGGTTGATTGTAACTTCCCGGCAACGGTCCCTGCGGTCCGTAGGCTTCAGGATGATACGCCGCTTGTGCCGACTGTCCATAGTAAGCCGGATGGTACTGTTGGGGATACTGGGCTTGCTGCGGAATGGGTTGCTGTGCCGACTGTGCCATCTGCGGATGTGGATATTGGACATACGGAGTCTGCACAAACGGGGGGGGAACGGCAGGTTGCTGACCGGGTCGTTCTCCGTAAGCCGCTGGATAATGCTGTTGCGAAGCCGGTGCCAATAATGCACCGGTCATCGTTTGCGGCGGAACTTGCGGTTGGGCTTGTGCTGCGACGGCAGCCTGCGCATTGATCATTTTCGGCATCGGTACCAGTGTGTCGAATGCTGAAGTCGTTGGTCGTGCCGCTTGCGCCGTTTGACCGGCGGGTAATCTCGAAGCAACGATCTGAATTTCGTCGTTGACCTCGGTTACGTTGAGACCGGGAATCTGGAAAACGTGTTCGACGATCTTTTTACGTTGATCTTGTGAACCGACTTCTCCTTTCAGCCAGACATGTCCGCCTCGGTAGGAGACATCGATGTCCGCACTGGGAAACTTGTCGCCGATGGTATCGGCAATTTTTTCAGCCGCTTGCTGGTTTGTATTACCGAGAGCGGTTGTGGGTGCTTGCATAAGCAAGCCAACCAGAATGAGCGGGACTATGAGCAATCGCATGATTTCCTCCGAACGTTTTTTGGGGTGGAGCGTAACTGGAATCCGGTAAAAGTACCTGTTTCGTCAATCGTCTTGCGGGAGAATCGAACTTGACAAAAAACGGAAAAAGTACACTTTGGGCGATACAGGGGCGTTTATTTTCCTGTTTTAGCCGGAATAATATGCATAATCGTTAAAGTTGTTTGGATGGCGGCTTACGCTTGGCGAATTTTTTGGAATTTCAAATTTTCCTCTTATTCTGATTAAAGAAAATAGGTAAAATATGCCGATAATGACGACGATAGGGTTTTTTACCATTCAATCCCCCGAAAATTCATGTCTCGCTCCCCCCTTTTCACCGGTGAAAGCAATTTTCAAGAACGGGAATTCCGATCTGCGCTTCCTTCATTTAGCGTTACTCCTCCCTGGACAGCGAAAATTCCCGAACCAACGGCAGACTATCAAACCGTTCCCAATCCCTTCGCCGCCAAGCCGACCAGCGATTATCCCAGCCGAGCCGAGACCGCAACCTACCGGCAGGATGACCTCGATCACCGGGAAAACCAACTCAATGCCCGAATGGCACAGTTTGAAACACTGGTCAGAAATACAAAGGTCTCGCTTCAAACCAAAATGGAGGAAATCACCCTGCGGGAGGAAGAACTCCGCAACGGAGAGGAACAACTACATACCTATCAGGCAACTTGCGAGGAACAGTTTGAGCGGCAACATCGAGAACATGAACAAGAGCGGCTTGATCTACAAACACGAAAGCAAGCCGTCGAGGATCGTCTCGTCCGGCGTGAACGGGAACTCTCGGAAATTGCCGCCGAACGAGAGCGGGAAATCGCCGTACAAGCCGAAGAATATCGGCAACAACTCGAAACGCAGCTCCTCTCCGCCAAGTCCGACTATCAAAACCGATTTGAGTCACGGTGTCGGGAAATCGAAAATGAATTTGCTGGTCGGCTTGCCGATGAGAAACGGCAGTTGGATTCTCACCAACGTACACTGGATGAGTCGTTTGAGATGCGGGTTCATCAGTTAGACAAAGAAATCGAGCAGAAAAAGAATGACATCGAAAACAAATACAAAAGTCGATTCGAAGAGATGGATCGGCAACTAGAGTCTCGAAAAAAAGAAATCGATGAGGCTTCAGAACGTCGAATTGCGTCTCTTAACGAAGATTATCTTCAAAAACGAAATGAATTAGAAGAGCGGTATAATCGACGAGACGAACAACTGGAACGCCGAGAACTGATCGTTCAACAAGCCGAAGAGGAATGGAATCTGCGTCGGGAAACGTTTGAAAATCAATGGAACGATCTGGAAAGTTTGCGAAAAACCAAATCGGAAGAATTGACCCGACGGGAATCCAGTGCGGCAGAACGGGAACAGCATATTGTCGCTACGGAAGCCCGACTGAAGAAAAAAGAAATGGAGCAGGCGGCATTGGCAGAAACGTTCAAAGCCAAAGAACTCCAAATCGCATTAGAAGCAAAAAAATATATCAATCTGCAAGAAATGATGGTTTCGGTCGAAGAGTCGCAGTCCGAAATTGTCCGAATTCGTGAGGCGTTGGTTCGGGAACGGCATCAGATGCAAAAGTCGAACGATGCGGAGCGCAAACGGCTTCGCGATGCTCAGGAATTGGCATTAAGACGTTTGGAAGAAGAGCGTCAGGATTTGGTGAATCAAAACAAACGATTGGAACAGATGCGGTTGGCACTGGATCGTTCACGAGAAGAGTTGGGTAAGATGCACCGTGAAACGTTGGAAGTCCGACTGGCAACAGAAGAACTTTGGTTGCGTTTGGCAGGTGAGTCCGGTACAGAAGATTTGAAAAAATCGGTGAGCAAGATTCAAACCCGTTTGGCTTCGGAATATCAAGATGCCGTTGCTCGGCTCGAATCACAGAAGCAAGAATTGAAACAGAGTCAGGATGATCAACGGGAACAGCAGGAAAAATTGCTGGCACGTCGTGCCGAGATGGATCGGTTGTCTGCCCAAACGGAGTCGGCACTATCGGAGCGGGAGCAGGAATTGAAAACCCGTGAAGGAGAAATGGATCGCCGTCAGGAACTTATTGAGGATCAGATGCGCCGCGTCCAACAAGAGCGGGCAGAAATGGAGCACGAAGTGCGGATGTTGCAAACGCAAATTGATGCCGCCTTTGAAAAGAACGTTGCGTAATCTACTCAAACAACTTTTTCAGCAACCTCGTCAAGTTTTTGTCCGCGTGCATCGAGTAGCAATGTATTGCCCGAACGATCACACAGCAGAACGGCGGGCAACGATTTTGCTCCGTAGTAATGAGAAAGCGACGGAAGATCGGCTTGCTGTGTCGTTCTCGAAGAAAGAACAATCCAGGGCAATGGATACCTTTCAATTTTCTCTCCTTACGATAGAGTATTACTATGGAATACCGAACTGCTGGCGAATCACACGGACAAGGAATTTTGGCTCTCGTCGAACATTTCCCTGCCGGACTGACGATTGATACCGATCTCATCAATGCCGAACTCAAACGACGGCAAGGCGGATACGGTCGTGGTGACCGGCAGAAAATCGAGACCGATACCGTTGAAATCCTAACCGGAATTTGGCGTGGACAATCCACCGGCGCACCGATCACGCTCTGGATCAAGAACAGCGATTGCCGAATCGACACCGCTCCTGACATTGCCCAACCGAGACCGGGACACGCTGACCTCGCTGGTTCGGTCAAGTACAATTTGCCGATTCGTCCCATTTTGGAAAGGGCAAGCGCAAGAGAAACCGCCGGTCGAGTTGCCGCCGGAGCGTTGGCAAAGCAGATTCTCCGGCAGCACGGCATTACCGTCGTCGGCTTCGTGAAAAGCATTGGTACGTTTACATTGCCGAACGGGGACGGTTTTTCACCCGAAGAGTTGCTCGAACGCCGCAACCGGAGCGCATTGTACACGGCATTTCCCGAAAAGGATGCCGAACTGAAAAAGATGATCGATGGCATAGCGGAGTCGGGAGACAGCGTCGGCGGAGTGATTGAAGTCCGTGCATTTGGCGTTCCGATGGGACTCGGTTCGCATGTTCAATGGTGCGATAAACTGGACGGCAAACTGGCGCAAGCGGTGATGTCGATACAGGCAATCAAGGGCGTAGAAATCGGTCTCGGTTTTGAATCGGCAAAAACGTTGGGATCGGCAATGCATGATCCGATTGGTTTTGATGCGGCACAAGGATTTGTCAGAAAAACGAACAATGCCGGCGGTATTGAAGGGGGAATATCGAATGGTCAACCGATCATTCTTCGGGCGGCAATGAAACCGATTCCGACGCTGTTAAAGCCGTTGGAATCGGTTCACTTGGTAACGAAGCAACCGATGCCAGCGGTGTATGAGCGGAGCGATGTTTGTGCGGTTCCGGCGGCAAGCGTTGTCGTGGAGAATGTCGTCGCTTGGGAAATAGCGAACGAATTGCTGGAAGCGACTTCCCATTCGTTTTCAGTCATTCAAAATTCTCCCGTCTAGATCACATACGGTTCCCGCTGTTCCCGCTGCAGCATCGCATTCGCTTCGCTGTCATTGACGAAACGCTCCGTTTCCGGGTTCCATTGCAGTTTTCTCCCCCCCAGACGCATCGAAATGTTCGTTAAATGACACGCCGACACCGACCGATGTTCGATTCGGGCAGGTGTTATCGGCTCTTCCCGACTGCGGACGCAATCGAAAAAGTTTTTCATGTGATCGCCGCTCGGCTTGACTCTCCACGCATCGCTCGGCAACGGATTATCCGGCAATTCCTCGACCGCTTTGCCATAGACGGCACCGCGATTGACGAAAATCCGACCCTTGTCCCCGATGAACATAATGCCGTTGCGTTTGTTGTCGTCCATTTCTTGCGGATAATCCTTGCCCCAGAGCCACGCCTTTTCTTCCGGGGTTGTTTCAGGATAGGTGTCGATCCCACCGAATCGAAACTGTTCCCCCAACACAATGTAAAAATGCATGGTTACACCGTTGGCGTATTTCATTTCGGAATAAAACCTGTCCGGCGTGTTGAAACAGTCCGCCTTCCCGGCATTGGGAAAGAGTCCGCGGGCTTCGATGGAGACCGGTCCGGTGTTTTCGACATCCATTCCCCAGTGGGCAATGTCGACGTGATGGTTACCCCAGTCCGTTGCCATCCCGCCGGTGTACTCGTACCACCAACGGAAGATCGAGTGCGTCCGCTGCGGATAGTACGGTCGCACTGGAGCCTGCCCTTGATACAAATCCCAGTCCAACTGCGGCGGAATCGGTTGAGCGGCAAAGGGACCGCCGAGCATACTGCACCAGGGCAACGCAACAATCACCCGTTGCAGTTTGCCGACTCGTCCATTGCGGACAAGTTCGACACCGGTTTGAAAATCTTTGTCGCTACGCTGCTGCGTGCCGGTTTGGAAAACGCGTTTTGTTTCGTCAACCGCACGGCAAAGTTTTTGTCCTTCGGCAATCGTTAGCGTCAACGGTTTTTCACCGTAAACATCCTTCCCCGCACGCATGGCTTCGATGTTAATTTTCGTGTGCCAATGATCTGGCGTGGCTTGAATGACCACGTCAACGTCTTTATTTTCCAGAAGTTTTCGATAGTCCTGATAGGCTGCCGGTTTGCCGTCGAACATTTTTTTGATGTTTTCGGCGTGGTTGAGGTCGGCATCGGCGGCAGCAACGACTTCACCAAATCGGGCAGCCGACCGGAGGTCGCCGGTTCCTTGTCCTCCGCAACCGATGAGGGCGATGCCGATGCGGTCGTTGGGGGATTGTGCGTAAACTGCCGCCGGAATGATGAGCGGAGCGGCAAGACAGGATTGAAGAAAAGTACGCCGTTTCATTATATTGACCTTGTTTGGACTTCCTACGTCCCTTTCGTTGTAAGGGATCGTCTTCTTTTTGTCAAGGGGCTAACTTTCGCCGGAAAATAACGTCCCCTCCCCCTTGAGGGAGGGTCAGGGTGGGGGGAACTGCTAACGATTCAAGCCCTCACCCAGCCCTCTCCCTGAGGGAGAGGAGGCAAACTTAAAACAGGGAGAAAACTTTCAGGCAAAAGCCTAAACGGATTGCCAGTCCGCGACAGTCCGTTGAGTGCATAAAAGTTTTATGCACCCAGACATTTTTGATTTCCAATGACATCGAGTTAGAAGTTAGAAGAAACTGACAGAGCCGCAAACGTTACCCCTGCGAAGGCAGGGGGCTAGAGAGACAGGGTTAAACTCGTTCGTCTAGATTCCCGCCTTCGCGGGAATGACGTGAAGGCGGGAATGACGTAACCATCACCGTTCGAACCATCAGTTATCCCACTCCTCTTGCACCTTCGGATCGCTGTATGCTTGATCTCCGCATTGCCACTGCCGCACGTTACTTAACGATAGTGCGAGCAATGTTCGGACGGTCAGGCGGCAATGCCAATTCCTGTTTGTTCGGGTCGATGATAACGTCCATCCCTTCCAGTGGAATCGCCCCGAGCAACACTTCCGTTGCGCCGGGCAAAACAAGGGCAAGGCAGGTCGTTGATCGTGTCTTGAAATCAATCTTGATCGGTCCGACGAGGTCGCATTGCGTTTGTTGACCATCTGCCAATTCAACGGTTGCGTGCCTATCAAAATCGAGTCCGAGTTCACTCCGAAGTTCTTCGGTAATCGTCATCATATATGCACCGGTATCGACGAGTGCCCGGACTTCCGCTTTTCGTACCTTTTCGCTTGGCAGAATGCCGCGTTTTGCCATTCCATCGTCAATCGAATTCAGTAATGTAATGTTTGCGTAAGTTAATCCCATAATTTTGCTCCTTGCGATGTAAAACAATCATCATTTTACACTTTCGGGAAAACAAGACAAGACAGAATTTATCGCTCGAACCACCGGTTATCGCTTTCCTCTTGATACTGCGGATCGTTCCACTGCTTGATCTCCGCATTGTCGCTGCCGCACGTCCAATCGACCGGCGTGGCATCGAACTTCGGCAAATCCTTGCCAAGTTTCTCGCGGTTCGCTTCGTACCACTCTCCCCACGCCTTTGCATCTCGACCGAAATTCTGACCTGTTAGTTGAACCAAGGAAATTTGAGCGTCGAAACGGCAGTTCATATTGTAATGGTACAACAGCGGAATCAAGTCAGGAATCGTCGATGGATCGCCAAGCATGCCAAGTGCCTTCGTGGCATAGTGCCGATGAGCGTTGTCCTTGATGACTCGCTCCGCTGCGATCTTGACGAGCAGTTTTGCCGCCTTGTCGCTCTTGTGGATTGCCAAACCGAAAATCGCCTCATCATAAGCCGAGAGAACGGTTCGACCCGGCCAACCCGGTTCGGGACCTTCAAGGACTCGCACCCATTTATCAATGATCGCTGCTCCGTTCTCGCCGATTTCGTAATTCTTCGGGTCGTAAACGTGTGCAAACAGCGTTTCGTCCATTTCTACCCACTTTTGCTGGGCGACGTTCAGTTTTTTGTACCAATCGGTCTCTTTGACTGCGAGCATCCGCGGCGAAGGAAGCGAGAGTTGCGCTGTCTTTTCATACGCCTCAAACATTTCTTTCGTCAGTCGCTCCGTGCGAATGTACTTGAATTGTGGAATTGCATCGACCAATTTCTTGTACGCATCGGGAGTCGTCGTCAAGTTATACGCAATCAACTTGCCCTCTTCCGGCTTGCTCCGAAAATATCCGGCATGAACACCGAATTCGCCGAGTCGGGGATTCAAAATGTTCATATAATCCATGGGCTTTACCGGTACGAATCCGTCGCTGGCACCATAAACGATCAAGTGCGTGAACCCGCCATCGGGAGACGCATAACCGCCGTCGGCAAGTGGCAACGATAGTTGCGCTGTCTTT
>Ga0082212_10007650_pt1 | contig 14242 bp, 15 predicted proteins | sample TergutNt197P3_FD_71548 | JGI IMG/M metagenome (GOLD analysis project Ga0082212, IMG submission 71548) | Neocapritermes taracua P3 segment gut microbial communities from Petit-Saut dam, French Guiana - Nt197 P3 | ecosystem: Host-associated > Arthropoda: Insects > Digestive system > Gut ... | reverse complement strand
CTTCACTGAATATTCCCGCGGGAATGCTTATCGGGGAATTTCCAGTAAAAATTCCACCCACATTAGTTGTTGTAACTGTTACACTTCCCTTATATCGTTTCAGCATACTCGAACTTAGCGAAGGACTAGCTATTTCGACCCAATTAACTCCGCTCCAATTTTTACCATTCGCTGTTCTAGTGAAAATAGAGTTTTCTATAATGCAATTTTGAACTAGGTTAGGATATTTATTAGTACAGTGAATAACAACGTTAGAAAAACCGTTAGAGTTAGGTGGTGCATTATTAGTAGCACTCCCCACTTGAGCGTAATATAAAGCTTCTTCAGAGAGCATGTTAAAATCATTGAGAATATTGTTTATTTGAATAATGGGGAGATTTTTTAAATCGTTGTAATTTATTTGAGGAATTTCTAGTTTATCTTCATTTATAGGAATATTTACTCCGTTAATTGTACCTGATTGTATTGCACTATCTACTTTATTTTTATATTGTGTTGTAAAATCGTTACTTGATAATTCCTTACCTATAACTTTATCTACTTTAGAACCTACTTTTGAATCAGTTTCACTTTTGTTATAGTAATTAGTTAAATCAGCTCCCTCTGGAATAGTTGGTTTATTCTGAATATAAGCTAAACTACTTGTATTGTTTTCATCCCAATTAGACTGCACAGGGGTTGTATTAGAAGGTAATTGTGTTGGTTTAACTTTACCATCACTGCCAAGCTCTGCAACACCATTATTAGCACCTTTTTCACTGGTATTTATTTTAGTGCTTAATTTGGTATCTACTTCTGATTTAATATAATAATCAGATAAATCAACATTAGCACTCCCAACAAATTCCCATTTATTATTAACATGAATGTATTCATCAAAAATATTATCAATATCATTCCCATTAGGAACTAAATAAATTTTATTTTTATCAGGATTACTAACAGATTCTAAATCACTTGTAACAACATATAAATCAAAATTAATTTGTTCATTTGGAACTTTACCATTACTATCAAGTGAAGCCACCCCATTTGGTAATCCTTTTTTTATTTTTTCTAATAAATCAGCTACAAAATTCATTCAGTTCTCCTCCAAATATATACTGTTACATAAGGTTGTAAATTATTATGTGAACCACCACTGCCTGCTGAACCAATACTCATAGAATGATTATGTGCAGGTATAGTATGATTATGAGTATTACTAACAATTGCACCACTAGTAATAGAAATCCCTCCTATATTAGCAAAATCAGCAGTATCTCCTGAAGCCCTTGTTTCTTCTACAGCATAGCTACCTGATGCAAGATTTCTAATTTTATATTTTCTACTATGTGAGTGAGTATCTTTCCCAGTATTAGCTCCACTATGTGAACCAATACTTCCTGTATGATTATGACCTGGCATTTGAGTAGTTGTCAAAGTATGAGTTTTTGCACCGCCCATTTTACCAGGAACATTAAAATCAGTATCAGGACTATTAATTCCAACAAGAACTCTACCTTGTGCATAAGCTTCCCATTTAGTATGTTCCCATCCAGTCCTGAGAGAAGGATTTTGTGAATTAGTTGTGCAGAAAATATCTCCAACACGATAAGGCACAATATTATCATTAACAATATTGGTCAATTGTTCTACTTTTTGTCTCATTTGTTCAAGTTGTGTTTCAACATCAGTAGCTTCCCAATTAATCCACATTTTAGCTTCATCATCAATAGTTATTTCTGGATAAATAGCTCCTGGTAAAATAACATTATTATTTTCTGGATTAATAGGTAATATTGTGCCTTGATCTGATTCTGCACCACTAATATATTTAATATCAAGTTGATTAGAATCTATTTTCCCACTTTCAGTTAATTTAACTAATCCTTTAAAAAGTTGATCTACTTCCAATGGTTTCATATCAAAACTGAAAATAATATTATTAATTAGAGTATCATCTGTATCAGTCATGATTTCAGCAGTTACAGTTTGTAAACCCATTTCAAAATTTTCTAAGTCAAAAATACCCTCATTGGTTGTTTGATTGTAAACAATGTTTCCTGCAAAATCTTTAAATATTAATCTTAATTCAGCTTCAGTATCTGTTTCAACAGTAACATTTTTGAAACATTTAAAAGGAGCAATATTGGGATAAAAATTTATTTTAATACTACCATCAGTGTTTATTTTTATATTTTCTTGGTTATTTTCAAAATTACCAGTAACTTTAATATTTGAAGCAAATTTAGCCTCATATTCTTCATTATCATCTGGAAATTGCCCATTGTCAAAATCATGAGGTAACTTTAATACTGATTCACTAGTTCCAGTTTCAATATAAGACATAATCCCATTAAGCCATTCCACAGGCAACTCTTCTTTTTTACCCTGTTTATCTAATCCTTTAAAGAACCATTTCCTAGAATCTTTTTTAATTTTAACCATAAATTAACCACCACCCCATCCTTCAATCTGGTCATAAGTTCTTTTATCATAAATAAAAACAAAATCTGAAGTTTCACAAACATAATTTCCATTCTCATCTGTTTTATGATTAGCTACAATTTTTTCAAAATCATATTTTCCATGTAAAGATTCATCAACATCAGACAAAAGAGCTATTAATAGTCTTTCATGATCTACCATTTTAATCACCTTCATAAACTATTGAACCACTTTTAACAATTAACTTAACGCCTATAAAAAGCATTTTACTTACTATTTCATATACTAATTTATAATCAGAATCAGAAGGCAATTCAATTGTCATAACACTCACATTATCTAGTTTTTCACTAATTAACGAAACTAAAATATTAGTTGTTTCATTATCCACTAAATTAGTAACAATATCTCCAAATTTCAAAGGTTCATTATCTGAAAATTCATATGTAATATGAAAACTATCAGAAGGAATATTAAGTAAATTTGAAACAATATTAATAATTCCCAAAATACTATTGTTACCAGTTATAAAACTTAATAACCTATTACGATAATCAACATTAGACTCCTTTTCATTTCTGTAAATTCTTAATTCATCACCTTTAAGTTTTAACAATCCTGCAGATATTTTTTCTTCCAATTCAGTAGTATCATCAGCAGGATTATTATTAAAAATATCAATTTTTGATATAGTAATATTCATAAACTCCTCAAGATAATCAAAAAAACCACCGACACCAAACTTTAATAACTGGTGCATAGCATTATCAGAATTTTGAATAGGTTGATTCTTACGCAACAAACTTATTAAAAAATCCCCTAAATTAGCCATAATTTAACTCCTTAAATCGATTTCACCAGCTACAAAAACATTATTAGATTCACATTCTATGTCTTCTGCTGGTGCTATAAGAGAATAATCAATTAAACCATCAATTTTTGATAATATAGTTAAAACATCACTTCTTAAAAAATAACCTTCAATTATAAAATTATTATAAAAATCTAACATCTGAGTCATGATTTCTTCTCTTCCATCTTGAGGATTCACTCCTGGAGCAAAAGTAATACTATCAATAATCATATCTACAACAATTGGAGTAGCACCATAAATGTAATGAGTATTTCCACCAGGTATATTACCTGGAGAACTGAAAAAATCTTTAACATTGTTAATAATATCATCTACAGGAGGATTAACAACAATACCTAGAGTATGATTACCATTCACACAATTAATAATATTCACATCATGAACACCAGTGATTTTTTCAGCAGAAGATTTATACCAACCTACACTACCAAAATGCCCATCTTCTCTTTCTCTAAGCAATCTGTCACGATAAGTTTCATCATCTTCATCATCTGTACCTCCAATAAAAGGATATGGATTTGTAACTTCAAGATCATCAATTTCATCATCCATAACAGTTACAAGATTACTTTTAACATTATATTCACTCCCACCATATAATGATTGAGCAGGAACTAAAATGTTATTTTCACCAGCTACAAGAATAGATTCTTCTGTTGTTTCAAATTCTAAACCTTCATCATCTTCAGTACTTACAATAAAATTAGCAGGAATTGTAATATCATATTCTTTTACATTTTCATCAGGTAAATAAAATAGCAAATCTCTTTTACTTTTTTCAGCCCCTATTCTAAGATTATCTCTTCCAAGAATATCTAAGAAATCACCACCAGAATATGGTATAAAATACATTAAAGCCATTGTATTTAAATAAAAAAGAAAATAAAATATTATAATATAAGCAATACCTTCAAGAATATTTCTTGCTTCACCATTTTCTTCAAGATAATTAATTGGTGATTTTCCTTCTTCAAACTGAAATTTATAAATATTAAACATTTCTGCTAATACACTCATAACAGAAATTGTATCACCAGTAAACATTTTAATAGAATCTTCAACTTCATCTACTGATTCTTCAAAATATTCACCATCTTCTTCTGCCATTATTATAACTCCTCTGCATTGTAAATTTCAATATTATCATCTAAAATCGTATCATCAATTAATTTAACTTTTATATCAACAAAACAAGTTTTATAATTATAATTAACTTCTAACTCTATTATTTCTTTAACAACGGACAGTCTAATTAAAGCTTCTTCTGAAGCTAATTTAATCAGTGCTTTAGCATGTTCCACATCAGTTGCACCAATATATTTATAAGCATTATTGTGAGGATGATTATAATTAAACAAATCCAAATCCTCAGGGATTGTTGTTAATCTATTAATAATAATTTGTTCAGCATTTTCATTATCCTTCACAGTTTTGAAATGCCCCCCAGGACTTAATAATTCAAAACTTGAATCAAAATCACATCCAAAATCTACAGAATCTTCCATTATTTAATCACCCCCACTATTACAGGATTGTCAATTTTTCCATTTATAAAAGCAAGTAAAACACGATTTCCAACTTCTATTTCAACATGCTTTAACATTTTAACATTAATAATTTTTAAAGGGTTGGGTTGATGTTCTGTACCGATAACAACTAATTTAATACCCTTTGATATTGAATATACTCTACATTCAATACAAGACTCAGCAAAATCAATATTTTTACCTACTAACTTAGCTAATTTACCTTCCAATGTCATAAAATAACACCTAACATGAAGAGTTTCTAACCCATGCTCCAGCATGTTTATTAGCAGGATAACTACTAACGGGATCAAGAATTCTTACTCTACCATTTACTTTTGCAGAAACATTATAATGACCACATCTCCCATTTCTACAAGGACATGAAGTATGTTTTCTTGTACCTATAATACCTATACATTTTAACATATCAATGAGTAATCTGGATTGATCTGCACAATTTGCTTTTTTTCTTCTCATTGTTGATATTGCAGAATGCCTATTATCCCAATAAAAATCATAACTAATCCCATTAGCTACAAATTTGAAAATTTTACAAGCGGTTCCTAATGATTGTGCTTTTGCAACTATATCTTTATGAACACCTTTTACAGAAACTGTTTTTGAAGTAGAAGTTGAAGAACTAGAAACTTTTTCATTTGTTTTTTTATATTTCCAACTATCAGGCACTGGAGTTTTACTAGACATTAATTTTAACTGTCTTGTTGTTGCTGTGTTAGTTATCTCTTCAACAAAAAGTGATTTCATATTACCTTTTTTATCATAAACAACTACCCAATCTCCAGGTTTAAGTTTTTTATACTCTGCTAAAGCAGGTATAGTAATACTTGCTTCTATTTCTGATTTTGAATCTTTTTTAAACAAAGCTTTAGCTTTAGATTTTGCTTTAGCTTTAGTTGTTATTTTATCATCAATGATTAAATCAGTAATGACACCATATTTAGCAGATAAAGATTTATTTTTATAACTATACAAGAGTTTACTTGCATTTTTCTTACCATAAACTTTAACAGCTGTTATAATATTACTTGTATCTATACTAGTACTGTAATCTTGATAGGAACCAGGTCTAAAAACAAGTCCTTTATTGGCTTTAACTTTCTTAAAAACACCAATACCATTACTATTAACATAAAACTCGTAATTCTTTGTAAGATTTGCAACCTGATGACACACATCAATAGCTTTAACATCTTTAAAAATCAATTGCTTATGTTTTTTCTTAGTTTTTTTAATACCTCCAGTTTTTACATTTCTATCTTTAAGAACAGTTTTAAGAATTGTACTACTTGGTTTTTTACTAAAACTTTGTTTAACTTTTCCACGCAGAAGATCAGAATAATCAATAACCTCATAAGAGTAAATATCATTATCAATATTAGCATGATTAATTTTACCTCCAAAATCAGGAAAATTACCTAAAACTCTAATATCAATTCCATTTTTAAGATATTTGGTTGATTTAAAAGAAACTGTATCTGGATTGTAAACATGCTGTTTGTAATTGAAATCAGCACTAATAATATGTTCTAAATTAGGAGACTTTCCAACATAAATTTTAACCATAAAAATAAGCTCCTTGTTATTATTTTTTCTGTGATAATGTCATGTCAATTGGAGTTTTAAGAGGGTCTGCTTTAATAGCTTTATTATATCCTAATAATGATTTAACTTTTTTAACTGTAGCAGCATCACATTTTCCAGTGACTTTAATTTTGTATTTTTTTTGAAATTTCTTAGTAGCATCTTCAGCATACAAACCAAAAAGACCATCAAGCAGAAGAGTTTTGCCTTTATAATTAATATAAAAATTAAATAATCTCAGTATTTTCTGCCATGTTAAATTACAATTACTAGATTTAATTACACCTGCAGGACTTCTCGAAAGTGGAAGTTTACATTTATCTAAAGCTACTAACAAAGGTTTCCCTTTAACTGCAAGAGCAGAATTACTAGTACTTTTACTAGCCACTGCAAAAGATGTTAAACTTTTAGGAGGAGGAGGGAAAACAGTTTGTTTTTGAATCTCTAAATCAACTTCATACTTCCCTCTTTTAGGTTCTTCAATATTTACACTAATAATTTTAAAATTTCCACCAAAAACTATATTTGTATAAGTTTCAGTAGAAGCATACAAAATTGTAACTTCAGTTCCATTTAAATACCAGTTTTCCAATTTTTTAAAATTATTTAAAGCATTTACATCTTCTTTAAATCTAAAAACAACTTTAAAATTATTTTTACCCCCACTTGCTCCTTGATGAACAGTTGTGCTACCATTAACTCCATCAAAATCGATAGTTTCGTTATTTAATTGAGGGTCTGAAGAAGCACCTAACATTACTTTTAAGTCAATAGCTTGTGTAAGAGGATCTCCTTTTTTCAACATTTTAAAATAAACCATAAGAAAAACCCCCTTCTATACTAATCTTAATTTTCTATCTAATAATGCTTCTAAACGATATTCAAGGTTATCTAAATCTTCTTCTTCTCTTATTATCGGGTCTTTAATGGTTATTGACACATCATTATTAATAACAGTATTTCCACCATTAGTTAAATTTCCATTTAATGAGTTATAATTAAAATCTTCAAAACCTTCATTTCCAACAGCAGGCAAAACAGGATTACCAAAACCAGCGACTATACTTTCACCTAAACTTTGAGCTAAAGAATAAGCTTCGGGTATTGCATTACTCATGAAATCAAGAGCATAATTCATTTCATCAAGAACTGCATTTGCATAATCCCCAGGACTTCCACTATTAACACCATGACCAAAACCAGATGCAACTTGATTAATAGCAGTTTTTCCCATATCATACAAATTACTATAATTATCAGTAACTGCATTTTTAATAAATTCCATTTCCATAGCCATAGCTTTTGCAGCATCACCAGGAGAATGAGCATTTAAACCAGATTTAAAACCACGAACTAAAGATGAACCTAGTTTTGAACCTGCAGTCCACATACTGCTAGCTTGAGTATTAACAGTGTTTATAGCCCATCCCACCTCAGCACTTGCAACATTTTTTAAAGTTATTGCTGAAGATTTAAACCCTTCAACTAGTTTGCTTCCTAAGTTTTTAGCAGCAGATTGAACATTAGCATTAGTATTTAGAGTGTCTACAATACTTTGAATTAAAGTTTTTAAAGAAGCTATAATATCTGCTTTAGCAGTATCTACTTCAAAAGGCATACTATTTATTTTTTGATTGAGTTCATACAAAGCTTGTATAGCATTAGATACACTTTCTTTATTTTCAGCTATAGATGAAATATTGCCAGTATTATTATTAAGATATAATCCAATTTCAGCTAATCTTTGAATGAATGTTTTCATATTAGTAATGGCTTCTGTTTTAGAAGAATCCAACCCAAATGCTTTACTGTTAATATTTTGATTTATTATATAAAGATTATCTATAGCTGTGCCTAAAATACCAGTATTTATAACAGTACCTGCTAAACTATCAATGTTCTCTTTAATATTTTTAGTAATATCAACAATACTTTTTATGACTGCTTTAAAGCTTTCAAATATTCCTGTTTTACTGTTAAGATTAGCAAAATCAATATTATTAATTTTATCAGCTATTTGTTTTAATTTATCAAGATTTTCAGTAAATTTACTTACATTATCCCAAGTAATTACATTAGTATCAAACCAACCAATAGTATCTTTCACAGCTTGAGTAGCTTTCTGAATATTTGGCATAATACTACCTAAAGCACCATAAGTTTCTTTTTTAGCAGATATATCTGGCATAGTATAATTATTAATGTCTTCTGCAATTTCTTTTAATTTATCAAGATTTTTTAGGAAGTTTTCTTTATTATCATAATTAATCATATCTGCATTAAACCAACCAATGGTCTTTTTAACATTTTCTGTAGCTGTTTGAATGTTTTTAATAATATCTGCTAAAGCTTGAATTGAAGCAGATTTATCACTAACATTAGGAATATCTTGAGCATCAATTTCTTTAGCTATTTCAACAAGATATTTTGTATTAAGATTAAAATTATAAGTATCTGCAGCATTAACCATGTTCCAATTAAACCAACCCAGAACATCTTTAATAGCAGTAGTGGCTTTACTTATAGCTTTAATAATATTAGCTAAATCTTCAATAGTCTTAACTTTTGAAGAATCAATAGTTGGTATTTCAGGTAAAATTTTAGCTATTTGTTTAGCAACTTCTTTAAAATTATTCAAAGCTATAACAGTATTTAAAAGACCACCAGTAACGGTATAAACAATATTCATAAGATTTATACCAAGCATAACAGTAAAGACTCTACCTATTTCCCACATTGCCAAACCAATTTGTTTAATACCTTCAATTGCACCTTTAAGATTTAATTTATCAAAAGCCAGAAGTTTAATTAATTCACCCAGTAATCTAACAAAGATTATAATTTCAGCAACAATACCTGCAATAATAGGAATCATTATAGCAATCACAGCACTTATAACAAGTAACGGAACTATCATAGCACTTATACTGGCACCAATACTAGATAATCCAGTTGCACCTGCAGCTACTCCAGGAGCAGCATTTCCAGCATTTGCTCCAAGAGAACTTATTTCCGTAAATTTCCCACTGACAACTGTAGCTGCTCCTGCCCCTTTAGAAGATATTGTTCTAGCCATATTATTAGCTTTAAGAGCAGTAGTATTAGCAGTCAATGCGGTTGTATTTGCTCCAAGTTCAGCAGTTTGAGCTGAATACTTAGAAATCTTTCCTACAGTATCACCTATTTTACCTGCTTTCTCAACAAATTCTGCACCTTTTCTAAGATCTCCTATTTTTTGGGATATTTTACCAAAAATATTAAAAGAAGACTCTAATGTTGGTGCTATGGTAGCAAAAGTACTAATAGCTCCTGCAGCTCCAACAGTTATTTTAGCAACCCAACCATCAGTCTCTTTATTCAAACCTAAGAAACCATCATAAACAGATTCAATAATTGGTGTTAGTTCTTCACCCCATTGTCTACCTGCAACAGATAATTTTTTAAATACACTTTTTTCTTTACCTTCGATAGTAGTCATAAGGTCACCAATATCACCAGTAGCTATTTGAACAGCTTGTAAGAATCCTTCCAAGTCATCTTTTTTACCAGTCCAAACACCCGTATCAAGTAACGTTTGTTCAGTTATACCGTATTTTTGAAGTACCGCATATGAACCCTCAAGAGCATTACCCATACCCATTAATGCAGTAGTAGTTATTTCACTTGAATAACCAAGTGCCATAGACTTACTTCCAAGTTTTGCAGCTGTTTCAGCGTATAATTCCATTTGGGATGAATTAGCTTGTGTTTGAGCTTGAAAAGCAGACATCGTAGGTACAAGTTCTCTCATACTCATTAGACTGTTATTAGTAGCATTATCACTTGCGTCCCACAAACTTTTAGATTGTTCAGCTGTAGCAGTCATTGTTTTCATTAAAGTTCTGTTTGTATCTGCTGCTTTAGCATTAGCAATAGTTAAATCACCTAATGATTTAACTCCGACGGCTCCAAGTCCTGTAGCAATCATCCCTGACATGCCAGTCAAAGTACTAGACATTTTAGCAGTTAAAGATTCCAAACCTCCTAATATTCCATCAATAGCACTACTAGCACTACTTTTAATACTATCCCATGCTGATGAAGCAGTATTTGTAATCCTACTCCAAACACTTGAACTAGTTGAATCAACATTATTAATGTCATTTTGCATTTGATTTGTAGCTGCTTGTGATGTATTCTCAACTGCATTTATGTAGCTAATAGTTTCATCAAAACCACCACCCTCTAAAACACCTCTAATTTTTATTAACAGTTCTTCAAGCATGATAAATAAACTCCTTTGAAATTTAACGATAGCTCTCGCTAATATAACCATCTAAAAAATGTAACAAATTTTATAAAAAAAAGTTTAGAAAAATTAAAAAAAAATATTAATCTTTATTATCTTCAATATCCTTTTCTATTTTATCCTTATGTATTGTATTTATAATATTAATTGCTCTGATTTGGAGAGGTGATAATCTCTTTGGTGATTTTGCAAGTTGCATGCCACCTAAAAAAATCATGTAAATCCATCCACCCCTACCACCATCAGGATCTAAAAATCTACCATTTTCTCAATAATTTTATCTTCAGTTTTATCTTCAAATTGACCACTTATAATTTTCACTTCTTCATAAATGTTACCTATAGTTCCTTTACCCATTTTGTAAATTAAAGAAATAGGTACTAACTCATTATTCTTATCAAGAAGACTTTTAGCAACTATCCTACTTCTAAAATCTATGATTTTGTTTTTGTTTTTATTTTTAGAAACTGCACCCTCTACTTTAGTCCATTCAATGTTACTTACTGGTTTGAGTCTCACTGCCATTTTACCCTGTTTTTGAGTCTTAGGGTTGAAATAATCTATTTTTCTTTCAATAGCTGCATCTGTCCCTTCAACTATTAAAGTTTCTAGGTCAAAATCATCAAGTGGGGTATTTTCTTCAATTTTTTCAATTTCTTCATCATCTAAAAAAATATCATCATTTATATCTAAATCAATTGAATCATCTTCTAACATTATAAAAAACCTCTTTAAATATCTTCAATTTTTAAGTTAGTTGCTTCAAATTCCATATCACGAGTAGGTCTTTTTTTACCATCTTGACTAGCTTTAAAACTATTTCTTTTAGCTCCATCATAAGTATATTTAGTATTTCCTTTAATCACTATAATTTGACGACCATTTGGAACATTGCTAGTCATGTTAAATAATTGTGCTTCACTAAGCACATCAGGACGATCTACTCTTATACCAGATAAACTAAACTTATTAGTTTCATCAGTTTCATCAACTAATACTTCATCATAAGTGATTGTTTTTTCTGTACTTTCACTTTTCTCAATATCATGTTTAACTAAATGAGGTATTCTTTCACCATCAATATAAACATCTGCAAGTGTAGCCATAATTTCCACTCTCCATTATAATAATATATTTATTCCCAGACAATTCTGTCTCTGTTATGTATTTTTTCAATCATATTAAATACTGTAATTGAAACATCTCTTATTAATGCTTTAGGATTTTTAGGGTCTCTTTCAAGAGCAACTTCAATAGATTCAACAATATCTCCACTAAGAATATCACATTTTGCATCAAGCTCAGATTTAAGAACTTCCTTATTTTTCTTAATTCCAGTTTTAGCAAGGTATTTTTCTTGAGTTTCATTTAATTTTTCTAAACAATAATCAGCTGACCTAACAGCATGTAATTCTGATTCAGGTACTAATTGACCATCATCACCAATTTCAATACAAGAAGAAACACTTGAATAAACTTTATAATTTCCAGAAGCAACACTATCTAATTCAAAACAAATAATTCCTGCAGCTGTTAACTCTTCTATTTCAGTTTCACTTAAAATAGGATGTATTGAATCTATATCATGTAAAATATATTCAGATAAAGAATCTTTAACATTTAATCCTGCGATTGCTCCTGCAATTCTTGCACAAGTTTCAGCTTCATCTAAATCATTAATAGTTTGGTTAATAAAATAAAGCCTGCCATATTTATTTCTAGCAGTATCTACAGTAGTAATCTTAGATTTAACAGAATCATCAGTTTTTAAAGGTAACAATCCTATACTAAATTTACCTTTCTCATGTCTTTCAGTTAAATATTCATCCATAACTGGGAATAATTCACTTTCAAATTTCTCAGTAAAAACTATAATATTTACAATATCTTTGCTGAGATAATCTAATACTGTTTGAAGATTTTCAACTGTAAAAGAAGAACTAGTTTCACTTCCACCAGTAAAAGCTTCATCAGTAACTTCTTCAAATTCATTAACAGTAGCTTCTTCTAATGATAAACTAATATGTTTTTTAGCACCGTTCACTTGTTTAACAATAACATCTAACGGTTTGTTATTTATATTAAACAGAATATTACCTTCACCATCAGTCAAAATAAACAAATAATCGTTATTTGAACCTTTTGTTAAAGTTAATTTTAAACTATTACCCCATATTCCACCAGTCAAAGTTTCAGCATTTAAACTTGCTTCATCAACTGGGATTGATACAGAAGCTCTTTGTCTTTCTCCAACTTGTAAAGCTATAACACCATTAACACCATAATTCTCTTGAACTTCATCTTTTTTAAATAATTGATTAAGAATTTTACTACCACTATAAGTAAGATTATTACCAATAACCTCTGGAATATTTCTCGGATTTGTTATAAAATATGGTGTGTTAGCATCTGCTTTTTGAAAATTACCTATAACTAATACTGTTCCGCTAAGCCCACTAGCTTGTGAAATTTCTTCTTTGACAGTTTCCTCTGTCATTTCAAATTTTCTTGTCATTTTTAATCATTCCTTCTTTTTTTAGAATAATTCTTTTTTCATAAATTTATCATATTCTTTATCCAATTCTTTATCATTAAGCTTTTCAGGATTTTCTAATGTTTTACTGAAAGCTTTGAATAAAAAATTAGGAATTCCATTTTTAATTTTCCAAATACCTATAATATTATTAGAAATGTTTTCATCAGTTTCAGTAGAGTTTTCTTCAGGAGGTTTATTTTCAATGCTTTCTTTAGCAATTTTTAATACTTCAGAAGCATTTTTAACTCCTAAATCTTCTAATAATTTTAATTCACATTTAGAAATTTGTTCTATATTTTCTATACCAAGTTCACGGAGTTTATTAGCTGTTGCTTTCCCAATCCCTGGTAAATCTTTCAATTCCATGATTTTAATCTCCCCATTTTATACTATCTTTAGTGGTTATTTTATCAAAATCTCCATCTAATATTTCAAGATCTTCTTCATCAACTGGAATATTAATTTCCATTTGTGAAGATTTAATTACATAATTATCAATTTCAGGAACTATTTGACCAATTTTTAATCCTTCTCTTAAATCAACTCTCATATTTTCTTCATTAATATAAATCATATCTTTAGTATTGCGAAGAACTTTTTTAATTCTATAAACCACTTTTCCAAGCTTTTTCATAGATTCTAAATAAGCTAAATCATCGATTTTAGAAGTTTTAATAAAAATCAAATATTTAAGATTCCTTGATTCAGAATCATACGTATCTTCACTTTCATTAGAATCATCTGAAAAATGACTTATCATAATACAATGAGGTTCAGTTTCCCATTTTCTTGTAAGTAATGTGATTTTAAATTTCTTTAAAAGAGAATCATCACTTTTTTTTAAAGCATTTTCTAAAGTTTCATCTACTTGTGGATACATAAATATATCCTCCTTATTTTATAGCATTTTTAACATGTGTAGCTATTATCTTTGGAAACATTACTTTAAGCATGTCATATGCTGGTTGAACAAATGGTCTTGG
>Ga0082212_10007649_pt1 | contig 14243 bp, 7 predicted proteins | sample TergutNt197P3_FD_71548 | JGI IMG/M metagenome (GOLD analysis project Ga0082212, IMG submission 71548) | Neocapritermes taracua P3 segment gut microbial communities from Petit-Saut dam, French Guiana - Nt197 P3 | ecosystem: Host-associated > Arthropoda: Insects > Digestive system > Gut ... | reverse complement strand
CGTATAGGCGACGCGGCGATCGATTGGACAGACACAGGGGATATAGACTTCAGTATCTCTTCCAATGAGGTCGACGGAGACCCGACTGCCGGGATCATCGATGAAAATGGCACGATGTATGTCGACACGAATGGGGTGCTGTGGTTCAAACTCGACGGAGACCTTGACGGGACGGATACGGGCGAAGCCCTTATACTCGGCGAAGCATGGAAATATGTGAACTATGGTTCCGGTTATATCGATGTCCGTGTGATATTGAGCGGCAAGGAGTCGGTCGATATCGGGCTCGATATCAAGGATAAAGTCTACGACGGGCAGGCGATCGGCTTTGATTTGAGCGTGCTTGACGGAATCGACGATATAACGGATGAGGTCGATACTGATATCGTAATCACGTGGAAGGACGCTTCAGGGACGCCGATCGGCACAGGCACGGTCTCCACGCCGAACGCGCCGGTCAGCGCGGGCAGCTATTTCGTTACTGTCGAGCTCGATACGACGATAGGGGAGGTCGGTAGCGAGAGGGATATCTTCGGTACGATAAGCAAGTCGTTTACGATTTCAAAGCGCCCGCTTACGATCACGGCTGAAGACGCGCGTGTTATGGTCGGCGACTATTTGGATGAAAGGCCTGAGCTTGAGATAACATACAACAGCGCGGCCCCGGGCTTTACCGCGGACGCGGACGGGGTGACGGGTATATTCACTACGGCGCCCGAAGTCACGTTCGACTTTGTGATGGCGGTGGACGGTCTCACGAAAGAATACTTCGGAGAGCCGGCGGAGGTCACGATATACTTCTCGCCCGAGGGTACGCTGAAGACAGCCTTGGCCGACAATTACGACGTGACATATGTGACGGGGACGCTTGAGATAAGGGATATACAGGTGCCGACGATCCTGGAACCCGAAGGTGGCTTACCTGAGCTGATCGTAGACGTGCCGTTCACTTATGCCGGAATCGGGCAGGCTGTAAAGGGCGTCAAGCCTATCACATGGAGCGGGGACGAAGCGGCGGATTGGCCGGATTGGCTGGAGCTTGACCCCGATACGGGTGTGCTTTCCGGGACGCCTGACAGAGCGGGCAGGTTTGCGTTCACCGTCTATGCGGATAATGACAAGATAATAGACAAAAATGATTTACCGTCGATGACGTTTGAGTTCCTGGTGGTGCAATACCTCACGCTCGCGGATTTGGAAGTCACGGGGATAACGAGGACGTATGACGGGACAAATAAAGTAATGATAGCTGCGCGGATAATTGACCCAAGCCCGGACGCGTCCGACGTAAGATTCCCGGCAGAGCTTTTCGGAACGCTCAGCAATAAGAACGCGGGCGTTGACAGGCAGGTGACGATCGACGGGGAGTTCTGGAAGCTTATCGGAGATGACGCGGAAGCGTATGAACTGCCGACGAAACCGACCGCGCGGGCGACTATTAACAAGTTCGAGCTGGAGGACATCGTCGTAAGCGCGCCAAACAGGGTGTACGACGGGAGCACGGATTCGACCATGACCGCGGTTATTATGGATGTATTTCCTGCCACGATCACCGATGTGAAACTGACGGACCCCGATGGGGTGATACCGTTATCAGACGCGATCGGCGTCAAAGTCACGAGCGCCGCGTTTGAGGACCGGGGAGCGAAGGCGAACAAGACGGTAAATGTCGTGACCTGGGATCTTTACGGTCCGGATGCCGTCAACTATCTGCTGCCGGCGGAGAGGCCGAGCGCGAAGGCGGAGATCACCAGGCGGCCTGTGGTGGCGACAAACGCCGCGCTGTATGGCGGGACGTTCGAGGTGACGAAGAAGTACAACGGGACAAACGCCGCGGGTACGGCGAGCGGGGAGCTGGCGGTGATGCTTGCTGACGCGAACGGCGATATAGTGACGGTTCCCGCGCCCGAGCCGGGAATAATGGCCATCGATCCGGACGTCCATGTCCAGGCGACGCATGGCGACTACAAGGGCGCCGGGCCGTTTGACGTAAATGTGGACGCGGCCGGGCTGTTCCTGACGAGCCCGCCTTACAACGAACCGTACGACGTCGACATCGATTTATTGATCGTAGGCGATGGCGCGTTGAATTACGAATTGAAAAACGCGGACGGCAAGTTGCTTGATGAACCTGTAGGCAAGATATCAAAGGCGACATTCGCGCCGACAAATATCGTCAAGATTGTAAAGAGTGACGACGCGAGGGTTCTGGATGTTGATGTGTCCGAAGTAGTCGCGGGATTTGCCGCGGATTATCCTCCAAGTACAGGGATAGAGTACGTACAGGGCGTCTTTGACCCGGACATCAGCGGGTATGACGCCGCGATCGACAACACAACGATATTCGCGAAACCGCCGGCCATGCTCACAGGCGCGACGGCGGGGTATCCGACGGGCTGGGAAAGTGTGCTTAGGGTTGAGATAGTAAGCACTCTTGCCGATATCTCTACCGCGGAGCGCGACCTGACGGCTATTATACCTGTCACTATAAGCGGGCTCCTGAACTATGAGGATATCATCGCCCATGTGGAAGTGACGATGACGGACAAAACGCCGGTGGAATTTGAGCTTGTTGACGCCGACAAGACGTCGCCTGAAAACAAAGCGCTTGACAAGGTCTTTGACGCGGCAGCGGTCGCTACGGCGTTTGAAATCGATCCCGCCAAGCCGGGAGCAGGCGGCGGTAACTTTACTACCGCAGAGCTGAATACGATCCGAAACGGGATAAAGGTCACATGGATGGCCGCGGGCGATGATGGCAAGGCCCTCCTCGACCCGGCGGGAGATCCTATCGTGCTGAACCCGGCGCCTGTTGACGTGGGTACGTATATCGCCCGGGCGGAAATTTCCGGGACAGCGGCGAACACCTATGCCGGAGCGTCTGAAAAGGTAGTGGTAATATCCAAACGGACTGTCACTGTCAGGGCGGATGATTTCGATATCAAGGTAGGGGAGCCGTTGCCCGAGCCGACTGTAAACTATGAAGGGTTTGTCGGAAGCGATACGGAAGCTAGCGCGCTTGAAAAGTTCGCGAAAGCGGGCCTGAGCGTGACAAACAGCGTTAACGCGGGCACTTCGCCGATCTTCTTCACGGCGGAGAACGAAGCCGTGTTAAAAGCCGGTTCGCTGGCGCTGAACAATTATGAGCTGAAGCATGTGGCGGGGACTTTGACTATACGTCATTTGACAACGATGACCATTTCCCCGGTGCACGCGATCATCCAGAACAATCCTCCGGGTTATCTGCCGGGCGATTTGGACCATACTTCGACGGTATTCGAGGTGAACTTTGATCCGAATATCGACGACTATGACAAGACGGTCTGGAGCGTTGAGGGGACGAACGGGCTGCCGCTGATCGAGGGTACGGCCGAAGGCTGTCCGGGAGAATGGGGGATCATGGTCCCCGACGTCAATCCCTTGAACCCGGATGTATTCAAGGGGATCGTGAAGGTCGAGCCGTCACTGAATCCCGCGGCGCTGAGCAAGACCGCGGTGGTGTCGGCGGTAGGCACGATAGACGCGCCGAGGCAGCTGAGGATATCGGCGACTTACGCGAAGCGTTATACCGTTAAAGCAACATTGCTGCTGGAGCCCAGAGCCGCGGGCGATCATGCGGCTTTCCGGACCGTACCGCCTGTTGTTAAAGTGAGTGAGGCAAAGGTCGAGATCAACAAGTCAAAGATCGTAGGCGGAGTCGTGCCGATAAACATCCGGTATACCGGCGGCGGAATAACGCCGACATATGTATCCGCGTTTGGCGTTGAAAACGACGTCGCCGCAAGCGCGAACTCACTGATATTTGATGAGGTCGAGCTCTATGGCTGGGCGAAACCCGCGGACGCGAAAGCGCTGAATCCGGCTACAGCGATACCTCTGACGGGAAGCCGAACGTGGGCGGGGCTGTCGGCCGCGCAGACGAACGCGCCTATAATGTTTAAAGCAAGGATGAGCGGGACAACCGACAATCTTGTCGAAATCGACGCGACCGATATTGCCAAGACGCAAAACAATGTGCGTATGCGGCTGCATGTCGAGGGTACGGGCGGATCGCCCGCCAACCCCGATATCTGGGTCTTCAGTGAAAGCGAAGTGAACGTGAACAATGTCGTGGCGCTGACGGTTGTCGATAAATATCCGAAGATCACTATCACCACGACCGGTGTTTTGGACGGGCAGTTTGTGGGCACGGCTGCCGAAGGAAACGTACCCGGACGGAAGGTTGGGCTGAAAGCGGTGAGCGCGACGGGCGAAAAGGTCGAAGTCGTAGGCTATGTCCCGCAGAAACCGGGAGATGTTGACAGGATCATCTGGAACAATACGGACAAGACTCTTGAACTCGCGAGGCCGTTTAAGGCCGGTAAGGGAAATTACTTCATCGATGTGCTCGTCGAAGGGTACAAGCCGCTGCCGCGGCCCGCGGGCAGTGCGACTGTCGCGGCGACAGGTACGACCGCGCCGGTAGCGCTTGAAGGGCTCGCGAAGACCGAAGTCGCGAAGTGGCCGAAACTGAGCATCACGCCGACAAACGCGCTTCCGAAATTTAAGCTCAGCGCGAAAGCCGCTCCTATGCTCAACTACGCGAGCGCGAGGGCTCTCAATCCCGATTTCTGGGCAGGTGTCGCTCCGGGGGCAGATCCCGCGGTAAGGCTGGATCCTGCCGTGCGGGTGCAGATACAGTCGAGCGTAAAGAACTATCCGTTTGAACGGGATTATAAGATCGTTGATGTCAAGTGCATATCACAAGGCGCTCTGGAAGTTGATGTGAAGTATGTCGGCGGCGGTTGGGTCGAGGTAAGGCCAAAGGCCAATACACAGGCTGCCGGGAAATTCAATACGCAGATCGTGGCTGTGCTTGAAAACAGCGGCGATGGAAATAAGCTGCAGAGGGATTCAGATGCTTTAACACTGGCGCTGACGATGCAGGAAACCTCGCAGGTGACTGTCAAGGGCGGCCTGACCGCGGCGCTTGTAAACCCGGCGCAGTACGACGGCAACGACCCGTTGACGGCGGCGCCGAAGCTGAACGCGAACGGCACATTGGTAGATTTCGATCAGAACTTCATCGCGAGCGTGCCGATCAATCCGGCGCCTGCGAATGTGTACCTGAATGACTGGCAGGTCCTGAACATAGGAAAGAACGGCGCGGACGGTACATTCACGCAGTCACCCGCGACAGCCGCGCCTAACAAAACGTGGGCCGATATGAATCCGGGCGAACGTGATACCGCGTGGGCGTCCATGACGCAGGGGCAAAGGCTGTTTGAGGCATTAAACATCGAGCAGGCGCCGGGTGAGAACAGGCTTGTCATTACACTGAAAAACGCGGACGCCCTGAAGAGGCTGCTTGGTCAAGCCAAGAACGGGCCGGCCGCGGCGAAGTACCAGCTGAATATCGGGTCGCCGAAGATAACGAAAAACTTCGTATTCACGCTGACCGTGACGCCTGCTGTCCCATCCTTTACAGTGACGGCGGGCAAGGAGAAGATCGATATCGCGAATCCCGAGACATTTACGACCGTTACGGTCAAACCTGCAAATATGAGCGCGGGGATAAAGGATGTGAAACTGTTCAATGCGAACGGAAAGACGGCAGGGACTACAGAAAATGACTGCTTCTCTGTCGTGCCGGGCAGCATCGACGGGTATACATTCCGGATCGCGGCCAAGCCGAACGCGGCGATACCGGCGATGGCCAACCCGGTATGGGTGCAGATACGCTTTACGGACGGGCGGATAATGATGGCGGCGAAGGTGCTGAACATAAATCCGATGCAGTCGCTGACGAAGAACTACAACCGCACAGTGACACTGTACAAGAGCAATCTGCTGATGGGCAGTGAGAAAGTAGACGTCAATCTAACGACACCTGTGGGCGTCGATATCGGTACGATAATGATCGATCCGGCCAGCGTAAAGATGTTCACTCAGGTCACAGACCTGACCGGGACATACGCGAGGCCGTTTGAAATCGTCCGGAGCGGCGAAAATGACTGGAATATCTACTTCAAGGATGGCAAGCTGCCGACGCTGGCCAACGGAAAGCCGCTCGCGGCAAGCTACAAGATCAAGGTCGAGGTGTGGGCTAAAGACACCTACCAGATCGAACGCGACCCGCTTACCAGGTTGCCCAAACTCGATGAACAGGGCAATGTTAAACCGCTGATTGTGAACGGAAAGGTGCAGGCGCTCGGGACGTACAACGCTAAAGGCGTGCTGGGGGCGAAGAGCAAACCGACGGTGATCACCGTAACGGTGAACCTGAGATAAAGTCGGACCATTCATCCTCCAATCATTCTCAGGAGCGGGCGGCGAAAGCCGCCCGCTGGTTTTTGCGCGGGCTGTGGATACAGGCTAAAAAGGGCTTGACATCAGAGCGGACTCCAATGTTATTCTTTTTATGAAAGCAAAGGTACAAGAAACTATTAGAGGAGGATTGAAAATGGCTACGGTGTTTTGTTTTTCTTCGACGGGTAATAGTCTGTATGCAGCCCGCAAAATCGCGGAGAGGATCGGCGGCAGGGTAGTACGTATAAATAATAATTCGCTTCATGATCAGCCGGTCTGTGATGATGAGGTAATTGGATTTGTATGCCCGGTCTACTTCTGGGGCTTGCCCCGTCTGGTCGACCGCTTCATCTCGGAGCTGCGGCTTGAGAATAAAGAGGCTTATGTATTTGCCGTCATGACTTACGGCGGTATGGTTCGCGGCGTAAACGGCCGGATAGATGACTTGATGAAGGCGAAGGGCGCCCGTTTGAGCTATGCGGCCAATCTCAAATGCGTTGAAAACTATATCCTGAGGTATAAGGTCAAAGACGGCAGGGAATTCAGGGAGAGAATTGAAAATAATCTATCGGAAATAATTTCCGCGATCGAAAACAGGGCTTCAGGCGGGATTCAAAAATTCACGTTCATCAACAGGCTTGTGCACAGGTCTTGTCCCGATGAGGGCAGCGACCGGGATTTTACGGTCGCGCCTGAGTGCTCCGGCTGTATGGTTTGTCAGAAAGTCTGCCCGGCGGCCAATATCGAAATGACTGAGGGCAGGCCGGTTTTCCTTCACAAATGTGAACACTGCCTCGCGTGCCTGCATCATTGTCCGTCGCACGCGATCGACTGGAAAAATAAAGCGGGAGGCAAAGGGAGATACAGGCACTTCGCCGTCACGCTTAACGATATGATGTCTTCATAGCGGCTTTTCAAATATACTTCCGGTCGTAGAGCAATACGGCGTTCAGGGTGACGAGCACAGAGCCGATATTGTGCCAGAGGGCGCCGGTGACCGGCGTCAGGATACCCATGACAGACAGCAGGATCGCTACAAAATTGACGCACATGGCCAATGTGATATTGAGTTTGATGAGGCGCACAGTCGCGTTTGAGATACGTTTGAGGTAGGGTACCTTTGAGATATCATCGCCCATAAGCGCGATATCCGCGGCTTCTATCGCGATGTCGCTGCCGATACCGCCCATCGCGACGCCGGCGTACGCCGTCTTGAGCGCCGGCGCGTCGTTATATCCGTCGCCTATCATACATACGAAATGGCCGTCCTGCTGTAATTGTTCTATCATGGCAACTTTCTGATCGGGCAATAGTTCCGCATGTACACTTTGTATGCCGGCTTTTTCGGCAAAGTACTCCGCTGTCTGCCTGTTGTCACCGGTCAAAAGGATAGGTGAGGCATGAACGGCGAGCAGTTCCTCAACCATGGGTTTCGCCGACTCTCTAAGCGTATCCGAAAGCGCTACAAGACCCAGACACTCGCTATTATCGGAAACCAGAATCACCGCCTTTCCCTGCGCACGTAATTGTTCGAGAACCTCTGTTTTGGTTTCATTAAACGATATGCCTTGCTCGGCGAGGAAGGCGCCGCTTCCGCAAAAAATTTGCCGTCCGTCGATATCCGCGCTGACGCCTTTGCCGGGGATCATTTTGAACCCGGAGTTCGGCCTCAGTTCGCGCCCCTGCTCTGCCGCGAAAGCGACGATCGATTTTGCCAATGGGTGTTCGGAAAGGGATTCCGCGGACGCGGTCAGTTCCAGAAGGATCTCAGGGGTCAGGCCCGGCTCAAACGGGAGTACATCGCTGACGGAAAGATTGCCGTATGTCAGCGTGCCGGTTTTATCGAAGGCTATATGGTCGACCTTGCCCATACGCTCCAGCGCGTCGCCTGATTTGATAAGCACTCCGTGTCTGGCTGCCTGCCCGATAGCGGCAACTATCGCCGTCGGTGTGGCAAGGACCAGAGCGCAGGGGCAAAAAACAACCAGCACCGTGACTGCCCGGACGATATCATCTGTCACGAAAAAAGCCACGACCGCGATAATAAGCGCGATAGGAACAAGCCAGGACGCCCATTTGTCCACAATCCGCTGCATGGGCGCTTTGCTCCCCTCGGCTTCCTCTACCAAACGGATAAGTTTTTGCAGCGACGAATCCTCGCCGATTTTCGAGGCGCTTATATCGATGGAGCCGAAGTGATTTATAGAACCGCAGAAAACGCTGTCGCCGGCGCCCTTGTCAACCGGCAGCGACTCCCCGGTCATAACGGATTGATCGATCGAAGTATCGCCGGAGATGATTTCACCATCCACGGGGATCGCTTCGCCCGGCAGAACGCGCAATATATCCCCGGGCCGGATAAGCTCCACGGATATCATTTCCTCGCGCCCATTCACGATTCTCCTTCCTTCCGATGGCGCGAGGCTGATCAGGGTCTTTAGGCCTTTGCGCGCGCGCGCCGCCGTCTTTTCCTCAAGTATCCCGCCGATAGCCATGATCAGGGCTATTTCGCCGGCCGCGAAGAGTTCGCCAATCACGATAGAAGCTATCATCGCTATCATTATCAGAAGAGAAGTGTATATCCGCCGGTCAATAAATATACCTACAACAGCCCAGTAGAATATCGGAAATCCGGAAATCACGACCGCGCCCCAGGCGGGATCGAGCAAAACGCTTGTATGTGTTAACATCAGCGTGAGGCTTGCGGCGACGCATACCCCGCTTACGATCGACATTTTCAGGCTTGATAGAAATTCAACAATCTTGATCACAGCACATCATCCTCCGTTTTCATTATTTATTACATAATGCATATTTCATATACTGTCTTGTTTCTTCCGAGAGCGTCCAAAGGCCGGAATCCGCGATAGCAGCTTTGATACTCCTGCGCGTCTGATGCCCGCCGGAAATCAATAGTACGCCATCGGATTTCACTATACGTGATGTTTCTTTCAGGAATGGCGCGGGTTCAACATGATGAAACATATCGACAGCGAAGACAATGTCCGCGCACCCATCCTCCAGTCCGCTGTCATAACCATGCGCGAGCTTTAGTTCAACGGAGTCGATATCGTTTTCGGCCAGCCGTTTCGCTGTTTCCTCCAGGGCGATTTCCACCAGGTCGACCGCGAAAACCTTTCCGCCCGGACCCGTAAGCCTGGCGAACTCTACAGTGTACCGACCCGGCCCGCAGCCGTAATCCACCACTGTCATCCCGGGCTTGATACCAAAAGACTTCGCGCGAGCGGGCGGTGTGGGATGTATAGCATCCGCGAATCTCATGAGCCTTTGCATCATCCGAAACTGTGTATTTGTTAATTTCTTTCTGTAAATCATAATACGCCTCCTTCCGGTTGGGATTGCCCCTTTATACGATTCTTGAAAACTGCTCGATTGCCGAGGAAAGCTTTTTAATGGTCTCTTCTTCCTTCCCTTCGTGGATACCATTGATAACACAGTGGCTGAGGTGGCCCTCCAAAATGACCTGACCCGCTTTGTGAAGGGCAGCCTTCACCGAACCGATCTGAATCAATATCTCTTCACAGTTCTTGTCATCTTCGATCATTTTGATGATGCCGCGTACCTGCCCTTCGATTCTCCTCAGCCGTTTTGTGATTGCCTCAACATTCGTATGCCTGTTCATCGCGTAAACTCCTTTAAACACAGCGGGGACGGTTCTTATGTGTTGTCGTCCCGGGATATACCATATACCCCTATACCCTATACTAGAACAATTCTACGCTAATATTTTCAGATGTCAATAGGGGAGTGAAAAATGATGTGGTTATCAAGTGATACTGTCACCATGTAGATTATCAAGGGAAAATGTCACCTCCACCCTTGAGAGTAAAATTAGTGCATGGAAAAGGACAATGTCACGATGAGCAAGAAACAGCTAAACAGGTTCGAAGTTTTGAGCAAAGCCAACGACGGATACATTACAGTAAATGAAGCGAGCAAGGCTTTAGGGCTCTCCGAACGGCAGGTCAAGCGCCTTAAAAAGAAAGTGAGGGACGGAGGCGCAACCGGTGTCATTCACGGAAATACGGGAATCCAGCCAAGGAACAAAATTTCGAATGAATTAAAGACGGAATTATTAAGGATCCGCGCAAAGCCGGAATACGCAAAATGCAACTTCAAGCACTTCGCTGAAATTCTCTATGAGCACTATGAGATCAGGATTTCCTATGGATCGCTTTACGCATTAATGAAAGCTGCTGGCATGATCCGCGCAAAGCCGGAATACGCAAAATGCAACTTCAAGCACTTCGCTGAAATTCTCTATGAGCACTATGAGATCAGGATTTCCTATGGATCGCTTTACGCATTAATGAAAGCTGCTGGCATCAAATCCCCCAAGACAAAGCGGCGTGGAAAGACACACCGGAGGAGAAACCGTAAGCCTCAGGCGGGCATGATGATCCAGACCGATGCGACGCCATACCAATGGTTTCAAGGAGATCGCAAATACTATTCTCTCCATGGGGCAATTGACGATGCAACCAGCCAACTTACGGGACTTTTCATGTGCAAGAACGAATGCTTGCACGGATATTTTGAAGTGTTCAGAAGAACGGTCGAGAACTTCGGTGTACCCAAGAGCCTCTATGCAGACAGACATACGATTTTCCAATCACCTCTCTCTAAGAAGCACGAAGTGGATGCCTCCGTGCCCGTAAACGATACGCAGCTTGGTAGATGCCTCAAAGAGTTTGGAACCACGCTGATCCCGGCGAAATCCCCTCAGGCGAAGGGTCGTATCGAAAGGCTTTGGGACACTCTTCAAAGCAGGCTTCCGGTGGAATTTGCCATCAGAAATATAACGACTATCGAAGAGGCAAACGCATTTTTGGCCACATACATTTATGATTTCAACATGAGCTTTGCCGTTGAACCGGAGACCGCACAAAACGCTTTTGGGAGGCTGGGGGTAAATGAGAATATCGACCATATCCTTTGTATCAAGGTAAAACGCGTTGTTGACGCAGGCGGTGTATTTTCCTATGACGGAAAATCTTTCAGGATAGTCGATTGCGATATGCCAATTCCGGCAAAGGCGAAGATCGATGTGCTGATCGGTACCCGCATAGGCGTCATGGCGGCATACAAAAACCAGGTCTACGAAGTTCTTCCTTTTGTGCCCCCTAAGCGAAAAAGGCCAACACCGTCTATGTCCGAAAGAACAACAGCGCCGCCACCGCTGGATCATGCATGGAAAAATGGCGTCGCTGCAAACGTAATCCTTTTAAGCGATAGGAAATATGAAACCGATGAATCATACAGAGAGACACTTCGGCTAATTGAAAAGACTCTGTTTGGGAAATACAGATAGGCAGCAGGTTTTATGCCGCGAAAGCCACTTTACAGTGGGCGACAAGTGGTAGCCTTGACAGGCGTGCCATGACCGTCTCTTTGGGCATGGCCGCATGGCATGGATACCACGCTGTCGGGGCACCGCTGTAAAGTGGACCGTGGAATAAATCTGATGCCGGGAGGGGGGTGACAGTATCGCTTGATAATTAACTCGCATCTGGGGTGACATTATCGCTCGTTATTGACAGCGCGGCGATGAAAATGTGTGGCGAAGAAAACTTACGAAAATGAAAAAGGTGATCGATGAAATCGTCCTGAAAAGCGTCTGATCCGGTATTCGCCTTTATTATACGCCCGGAGTGGTGTAGAATAAAATCATGGTCAGATATGGCGAATTGATGAGCTCGCATACGTCGATGAGGGTAGGGGGGCCTGCTACGGTGTTCTATGAGATAGAGAGCGAGAAGGAACTCCTGTCCAAATTGCGTGCGTTCCGGAAAACGAAAATGCCGTATATCGTATTCGGTAACGGCACAAACATCATAGTCCGTGACGGCGGATACCCCGGCGCTGTATTTTCGGTCGGGAAAGCGCTCCGCGGTATCGAGGTTCGAGCCGGACGTCTTGTATGCGGCGCGGGCGAATCCCTCGCGAATGTCAGCAGATATGCCGCGGGAAACGGTTTGTCTGGTTTTGAGGCGCTGTCCGGGATACCGGGCACTGTCGGCGGAGCGGTATTTATGAACGCCGGCGCCTACGGCAGTGAGATATCCGATATCCTGTTAAGTGCTCGCGTATATGATGTGTCGAACGACCAAATAGTTGTGTTATCGAATAAGGAATGTGAGTTTGGTTACAGGGACAGCGTGTTCAAAAAGAACCGGATGGTTATTTTGAACGCGGCGTTTGGACTGTCGCCCGGAAACAGGGTGGATATCGAGGCGGGTATGGCCGATTATTTGCACCGCAGGAATAACGTACAGCCGGTCGAGCTGCCATCGGCAGGGAGCTTTTTCAAACGGCCCGAAGGGCATTTCGCCGGAAAGCTGATTGAAGAAGTGGGGATGAAAGGGGCGAGGGTCGGCGGCGCCCAGGTCTCGGAAAAACACGCGGGTTTCATCGTGAACACGGGCGGGGCGACGGCGTCGGATGTGCTTTTGCTCGCCGAAGAGATCAAATCAAAAGTTTACGAACAAACCGGGATCAGTCTGGAGGAAGAGCCAATTGTCATTGGTATTTGAAAGCGATCTGCATACGCATACCTGGTATTCTCACGGGAGGGGGAGTATTGAGGATAATGTCAAAGCCGCTATCAGCAAAGGGTTGAAGAAAATCGGTATTTCCGAGCACGGCCCCGGCAATTTTAGTGTCGGCGTCCCGAGGGAAAAATTCGCGGAAATGAAAGAGGAAATTACCAGACTTAGGCATATTTATACGGAGATCGAGATACTTTTCGGTATTGAGGCAAATATTATCGATCCGGAAGGAAGTCTGGACATCAAACCTGATGAGTTTGAACTATTCGATTTCGTCTGCGCCGGATGGCACTACGCTACAGCGGAGAGAGCGACACCGGGAACGATACTGCAGACATTGGGCCACTTCCTGCAAAGCAAGCGCGCCAGAGTTTCCGACAAGCAAATAATACGAAATACAAATATGATCGTCGGCGCAATCGAGGGGGGAGGCCTGATGTTTTTAACGCATCCCGGTGACCGGGTCCATGTAGATATGACGGAAGTGGCGAAGGCATGCGCGCGCGCCGGTACGCTTCTTGAGATCAATACGAACCATATGTCCATTTCAGCGCAAACGATAAAAGAGCTTATATCTATGGAAGGCGCGCGTTTCATAGTCAACAGCGACGCTCACTCACCGTCGCGCGTAGGCTGTTTTGAGCCTGCCGTCAAATTGATCGCGGAGACCGGGCTCGACCCGGCGCGCGTAGTGAATATAGCAGGATAAACAGGGGGGAGCTATGAGAGTTGTTATTATTTCGGGTTTGTCCGGGGCGGGAAAGAGCCACGCGATCAATGCTTTCGAGGATATGGGATACTATTGCATCGATAACATGCCCCCGCCGTTGATAAAGGATTTCATTACGCTTATCAAAGGCGACAAGCATCGGCTGGGGAAAGTCGCGCTCGTTATCGATATCAGGGGCGGCGATTTTCTGGATGATTTTGTTAAATATACGAGGCAGTTTGATAAACGGAAAATAGATCATACGCTGATTTTTCTGGAGGCTTCCAAAGCTTCGCTCTTACGCCGTTACGCGGAGACCAGAAGGCAGCACCCGCTTGCGGCCGGCAAGACGAATGGGGAGGCGATAGACGAGGAAATCGAGCGGCTTGAGCCCATAAAGAGAATGTGCGATTTGGTGATCGACACAAGTGACATCAAAACTGCCGAGCTGACGCAAATTTTACGCGATCATATCCAGGGCGAAAGGGAGTCAAATCCCTTCCGGTTCATCGTTCAGTCATTCGGGTATAAATACGGCATGCCGACCGAGGCGGATTTTATCTTTGATGTGCGTTTTATCCCGAACCCTTTTTACATTCCCGGTTTGCGCGAATTATCCGGCAAAGACGAGGCTGTGCGGGAGTTTGTAAGCGACCATGCCGAAGCCGGCGTTTTTG
>Ga0082212_10007648_pt1 | contig 14245 bp, 11 predicted proteins | sample TergutNt197P3_FD_71548 | JGI IMG/M metagenome (GOLD analysis project Ga0082212, IMG submission 71548) | Neocapritermes taracua P3 segment gut microbial communities from Petit-Saut dam, French Guiana - Nt197 P3 | ecosystem: Host-associated > Arthropoda: Insects > Digestive system > Gut ... | reverse complement strand
GAGGCATGTACTCTACCCAGCTGAGCTAATTGCCCGGGAAACCCTGCCGATCCGCCAATCGGATTGCGACCGGCTTCCGACATATCTAAGTATAATACAATCTACAGCCGATGTCTATACCGCGTTGTAATCAAAAAAAAGCCCAAAGCGTGGCTATTTGTAAGCGATGGTTCACAGCTTCGGCCAGATATAGCAATCGTTTGATGCAAACCCTAACGACTCCAACGCGACGAACGTTACGCGCGCTTGTGCGTTTCGGTTAGCGGACTGGAGGTTCGTAGAACCTGGGCGCGTTCCGTCTGGTGCGACGTCCGTGTCGCACCCACGGATTTGCCAGGTTTGTGATTGCTTATCTGGCAGACGAAGCCGTTCAATCCATCGCTTACAAATAGCCACGCTTTGGGCCCCTGACCCCCTGAACTGCAACGCCGGTCAGCATCGCGTATATCAAGCTGAAGCCATTGTTTCCCGTCAGAGCTTGGGGTATGATAAACGCAGACAAATCAGGAAACGAGGAGAGCGATGATGCGAATCGTTGATTTTACTGCCGCCCATATCGAGCAGGCAATGAGAATCGCAAAACTGAACTATGACGAGGAGCGCGGGTTTGCCCCCGCGCTGCCTCCTATCGGCGCCGTACCGGACTTAGCGCCGTACGCGGGTAACAGCCTTGGCGTAGCCGCGTTTGAGAATGGTCAAATGCTTGGCTTCTTATGTTGCGTTTCTCCATTTAATAACGCCTTCAGCTCTACCGACGCCGTAGGCGTCTTTTCCCCGATGGGGGCAAACGGAGCGCTTGGAGAAAACCGGGCTATGGTCTATGCCCGCATGTATCAGGCGGCGGGAGAAAAATGGGTACGAGCGGGAGCTTCCAGCCACGCCATATGCTTATATGCCCATGAAAAAGAGATACAAAGGCAATTCTTTCTGTACGGGTTCGGTATGCGCTGCGTGGACGCGATACGGCGTTTGGACGATATAACCGAGCCAACCTGCGACGGGTTTGCTTTCTCCGAAATCGCCGCCGATGAAGCGCTTGAAGTACTTCCGCTGGAAAACCTGCAGCACAAAGGCTTTATCGAAAGCCCATTTTTCTTGCTTCGGTCTGAGCATAGCGAAAACGACTGGCTGAGATACTGGGCGGCAAGCGACCCCGTTTGCTTTGCGGCAAAGCATGAAAGCCGAACCATAGCGTATATCCTTGCCGAGTCCGACGGTGAAAACTTCATACGGGATACGGAAGGATATCTTCATATCACCGGTATGTATTGCCTGCCGGAGCATAGGGGTCAAGGCGTGAGCCATAAGCTGCTGAATCTATTGATACAAAAGCTGAGAGGAAACGGCTATACCCGCCTCGGCGCGGATTTTGAAAGCATCAATCCCTCAGGTTTCGGCTTTTGGACAAAGCATTTCACCGTGTACACCCATAGCGTCGTACGCCGCATCGACGAGTACGCTATACCGCCGACTCATACATCATAGTGGAATTGCGGAAAAAGAACCGTGAACTTACATGGTTTCGGCGTTGCAGGGCACTTGCTTATCAGGCGTCTTCGAGCCGGCGGAAGCCAAGGCTCTGCATCCAGGCGTCCAGCTGCTCCAGAAGCCGCTTCTCGTCTAAGTCGGTGCGGTCCCCGGGCTGGCTACCTTCATAGTTGATGACGCTGAGCCCCGCTTCTTTCAGGTACATGGACTGCTCTTTCGGCACCAGGTTGCAGCCTACCCCGCTGCGCCACATCGGCAGGAGGGCGCCGTCCGCCTGCATGAGCTCGGCGAACTCCACTATGCTGTCGCGGAATATGTACGCGTTGACCCCCATATTTAACGGCTTTCTCGCGTCGTAGCCGCTGCCCAGGCGCACCGCATCCTCCCGGGTTTCCACCGGTATGCCCGGCGGATAGTTCATCACGCCCTCCCGGTACCCCACCGTGCCGTCCGGCTTCAGGTAGAGGCCGTCCAGGCTTCCGTGGGTATACTGGGAGCCCACACATACCGCGCCGTAAGTCTCCATATACCGGTAATATTTCATGTAATGCCAGGAAGGCGGATAGGCTTCGATCCAGCGGAATCGCTCGTTGCCCACGGCGGCGATCTGGTTGTCCGCCCGCCACTTCACCTCGTCCCGGACTGTTTTCCAGAAATCCAGCGTCGCCTCCGGGTCCACCTTGGTCAAGCCGCCGATGGTGAAGACAGAGTACAGATCCTTCACCGACAAGGGCGCCGGCTTGGTTCGCGCCACCAGCAGGGATATCTCCCGGCTATAATCGCTGATTATGCTCGTATCCTCCAATAGCTGCGCGAGGGCCTCATCATCGCACTGTTGGCCAAAGATGCGCTCCATATCGTTGAGGATTTTAAAATTAGCGTATATCTTGTGTTCATTCAGCGCTTCGTTGCGCTCCTCGTCAAAAGGCCCGAAGTAGATGACTTTATCCGCCATCCACTGAGGCATGTTCTCAAAATCCCTTGCCTGCGCGCCACGTTTGGCGTGCTGGTCGCACATGGATGGGATCGGAACCACGAACCGGCGCCGGGGCCATGGCGTCCCGTCCTCAATGTAGCCGAGGAATTGCCCGCCCCAGCAGTTATTCTGGTAGCCGCAAAGCTCGCGGCCCCATCCGCGCACCTCGCAGGCCAGCCTTGCCTTACGGGAGAAAGCTTCGTTTTTGTTTGCCATCATGGCGCCAACGGGATTGTCTTCGATGACGGTGATGGCCGGAAAAGCGGGCCCGTAGCCCCAGTTGCCCTGGCCGACCACTTTCTCCACGCTCTCTATGGATTTCTGCCATCCTGCCCGCAGCTCTTTTGCCTTAGCCCAAAACTCCAGCGGCCGGGTCTCCCAAATCTGTCCTTTTGCCATTCCGCATCATCCTTTCATTTTTCTCTCGGCTGGGGGTAGGTATATATCCCGCCCTCATAGTTCCGCATCACGACCTTTTCGCCGTCTATGGAAACGATATACTCCGGGTTGATGGGGATCTTCCCGCCGCCCTCCGGCGCGTCGATGACAAACTCCGGCACCGCGAAGCCGGAGATATTGCCGGTGAGGCTCCGGATGATCTCGACGCCGGTTTCCACTTTCGTGCGGAAGTGCTCTATCCCCTCGCATAGATCGCATTGGTAGAGATAGTAGGGCCGTATCCTGGCTTTCACGAGCTTGAGCAGCAGCTCCTTCATCGTCTCCGTATCGTCGTTGATGTTCTTCAGCAGCACGCTTTGATTGCCAAGCGGTATGCCGGCGTCCACGATATCGGCGCAGGCCTTCAGCGACTGAGGCGTCAGCTCCCGGGGATGGTTGAACTGGGTATTGATCCATATGGGCTGATATTTTTTTAGCATCACGAGTAACGCGGGGGTGACCCGCATGGGCAGGGTGACGGGCGCCCTCGTCCCGAGCCGGATGATTTCCACATGGCTGATGGCGCGCAGCCGCGAAACGATATCCTCTAAGCCGCCGTCGTCCATGGTGAGGGGGTCGCCGCCGGATATCAACACGTCCCGGATCGACCGCGTCCCCGCGATATAAGCGATGGCTTTCTCCTTCTCCCCCTCGCTGATGACGAAGTCCTCTTCCCCCACATTGCGCTTTCGCGCGCAATGGCGGCAGTACGTAGCGCATTGGCGCGTCACCAGAAACAGTACCCTGTCGGGATACCGGTGTACGACGTGGGGGGTCGGGCTGTACTTCTCTTCCTTGAGGGGGTCTTCCTTCTCCCAGGGAAATACGCGGGTCTCCTCCACGGAGGGCACAGCTTGCATCCGCAGGGGGCACGTTGGGTCGGCGGGATCCATGAGGGACGCGTAATACGGCGTGACCGCCATGCGGAAGCCGCTCAGGCAGCGGGAAATCTCCTCTTTCTCCCCCTCGCTGAGAGAGATGACTTCGGCGAGCTCCCCGACCCCGGTGATCCTGTGCCGGTACTGCCATTTCCAGTCCAGCCATTCGGAGCTTTCGGGGGTCACACCGAATCCGGAAAACACTCTGTCATTCATCTGACGCACCTCAAAATCCATTCTTATTATAATAAAACACCGCGTCAAACATCCATCCCGTAACGGGCAAGGGCGCACTTCAATACGCCTTCGATCAGCGAATTATACCCCACTCCGCAGAACCCGGCCAGCATGGGGTAGTCGCTGTACCCCGGCGCGAGCCCGGGCAAGGGATTGATCTCGATGAAGTAAAGGCTGCCGCCGGGGGAAAGGCGGAAGTCGGCCCGGGCAAAATCCCTGCATCCTAGGGCGTCGTACGCCAAACGCGCCGCGCCTTCCATCTCAGCCCGGAGCCCGGCGCTTATATCCGGGGGGCAGGCGTAGCTCACATGCCGCTTGAAGTCCCTCTTGACCTCGTAGCTGTATACGCTTCGCCCTTTATCATTGAATAGGACTTCCATGGGGGCGAAAACCTTCGTCCCGGCTCCGTTGCCCAGCAGCCCCACGGTAAACTCCCTGCCCGGGATGTACTCCTCCACCAGGGCGTCCTGCTCGTAGACGCGGATCATCTCTTCCACGGCCTCGCGCAGCGCGGTGGCGTCCGGGACGACGGATACGTCTGTGATGCCCTTGCCGGAGCCCTCTTCGTTGGGCTTAACGATGACGGGCCAGCCCACGGCGCCTGAGCCCAGGCAATCGCCCACCGAAGCGATATCATCGGCGGACAGCGGGCTGCCTTTGCGAAACACGGCGAACTTCGGCGTCCTTATCCCCCAGGTGGATAGGAGCCTCTTGGTCAGCGCCTTATCCAGCGCCAGGCACATGGCAGCCTCGTCCGAGCCGACATAGGGGACGCCAAGGAAGCTCAGGATGGCGGGCACATGGGCTTCCCTGCCCCGGCCTCTCCTGCCCTCGGCCACATTGAATACGATATCCGGCCTGCGGGCGGCTATCTGAGCGGGGAAGTCTTCTTCGGCTTCGTACAGCTCCACCCGGCAGCCGGCTGACTCCAGGGCGCTTTTGATCGCCTGGATGGTATCGGGATCGTCATACTCGGCCTGGGCGTCGGGGGGACCCGCCGATATCCCTTTTTTTAAATTGTACGCAATGCCTACGGTAAGTCTGTCGCTCATTCTTTATCGGCTCATTCTTTATCGGCTACCGCCTTCACTGTTCCAGCCGGATCTGCCCGTTGTCATTCACAAAAGTCAGCAGTGATTTTTCCATATTTACCAGCTCGCCCCTGCTGTCGCCGCTGACCATGCCGCCCCGGGGCACGCCGTACCCCCGGGCGCCGTGGCCCATGAGCTTCAGGGCTGTTTTCAATTCTTTCCAATCCTCGCCTTCGCCGTGGACGTCGAAAGTGGCGGGGACAAAACCAAGGCAGGTAAAGAGGGACGCCGTGTCGTCGTCGTCCTCGTCCTCCCACCTCACCCAATACTCCCCAAGCATGATGGTGCCCGCGGACACGCCCACGAATTGCTTCCCCTGGCGATACAGCTCCCTCAGATACTCTACCAGCCCGTGTTTCTTCAGCCAGATCATGCCGTCCTCCACCTCGCCGCCGGACAGAAAAATCACATCGGCGGACTCCAGGGCCTTCTTCGCCTTGGCGACGTCGGCTTTCTCCTTGGCAAGGCGCACGTTGGCCACCTGTTTTGCCCCGGCTTTCATCAGCAAAAGCTTCATCATGGCGTAGAAGGCGGGATTATCCCCGTTTGCCGTACCGATGTAAGCCACGCGCGGCTTGGGCGTATCCCCGTAAGCCTGGGTCAGCATACGGCTCATACTGTCCTCGCTTTGGGGCCTGCCCCCCGCCAGCAGATACGCCGGGGTTTCCCTTCCGCCGCCGCTCATACGAACAACTCCCTCACGTCGAAGTCAAAATCCGCCTGGGTGCGGCGGAACTTGCCCGCCTGCCCGGGCAGTATACTGCCCCGGATAGCGATATGGTATATCCCGTCCCTGCCATAGAGGGCTTCCAGGGCTTGCCGGCCGGCGTCCGCCGCGGCCCCCTCGTCCCCTTTCACCATCAGCTGCAGCTCGTACTCTTTGCGGTTATGCTGCTCCAGATGATAGTCCCGGACTCCGTCGATGGGCGCCAGGGCTTCGTCCAGAGCCAGGGTCGTGACCAGTCCGCCTTCCGTAGTAAAAGTGGCGTTGGAGGCCCGGCCTTCGATGGCTTGCGCGATGAGCCCTTCCTTCCTGCCGCAGGGGCACTCCCCCGAAGGATGCAGGCGGATAAGGTCGCCCACATCGAAGCGCAGCACGATGTTCCACGGATTCTGAAAGGTCGTGACCAGGATCCGGCCCAGCTCCGGCCCGCCGTATCTGTCCTTCAAAGGGTGGAAATCGATCCTGCAGAAGTCCACATTCTGGTGGAGGAAGCCGTGCTCGCACTCCTCCAGCACAAAACCCGTCTCCGTGGTGCCGTAAGAGCTGATGAGAGCGGAGGAAAACACCTTGCGGATGGCCGCGAGATGTATCTTCGATATGAATTCAAAGGTAAAGACGATGACCTCCGGAGAGTATAGCTCGACGCCTTCGTCCACAGCCCACCAGGCAAGCCGGGCGAGGAGCGACGGGTTCGCTTCCAGTATCACGGGTCGAAAGCTCCGCAGCTCCCGCGCCATGCGCGCGAAGTGCCGGGGCTGCCACTGGATCAGGTTTATCATTTCATTTAGGTAGAGCCTGTGCCCTACGATCCGCGATTCCATGGGCAAATCGTCTTCGCAGCTAATGCCTACGTTCAAGGAACTGGCCAGCTTCGCCTCCCTCTGGGGGTACGGGAGCTTGGCCGTATGGGCGTTCAGCTTCCATGAGGAAGCCTCGGACCTGTCCCACCAGCCCTGGTCCCAGATATTCACCACCCGCTCGCCGGTGGTACCGCTGGTGAAAGTGTATCCGATCTCCTCCCGAAGGAGCCCGTCCGCCAGGTCCTTGCCCTTCGGCGCCAGTCCCGTAGGGAAAAAATCACGCATGATCTGCTTCGTCAGCTCCGGGAGGGCGTCATACCTCGCGTCGAGGCCGGCCGCCTCCCCGGGGTCGAGGGCCTGCCAACCGGCGTAGGCAGGCGCGGAGAAGAGCGCCGCCTCAAGGGCTTCGGCGGACCTCTGGTGGAACGCGGGCGGATAGTGATACCGATCCGCTAAAATCATATACTGCGGCTCCCTTCATTCACAAAACCTGCGCCGGATATAAAAACAACGCCATGCTTTGGCATAGTCTCATAAGAGCAGCAGAAGCGGCGTCGTTTAAACCGGTATCGATATAATAAGCGGAGCCGACGAGAGTCGAACTCGCGATCTCCTGCGTGACAGGCAGGCATGTTAGGCCACTACACCACGGCTCCGTGCGAACTCTATTGTACTGAAAGCTGGAATGATTGTCAATGCAAAATTCACGGGAGCGGATCCCCGCACCCGTGAGTTGCAACCGTCGGTCACGTTAGGCCGGCGAGGCTGTTTACCGGCAGGGAGAAGATAAAGCCCTGGCAGTCCGTATCAGACCCCGCCACCTGATTGATGGCCTTCATGATTTTTGCCTTGTCCTCCCTATTTGTCACGATAAGGAGGATATCCTTCTCCGGCTCGATGGAGATGCCCAGGAACTTGTCCATTCCTTCCATACCAACGTTTCGCCCGTGGATGACCGTCCCCCCCGTGGCGCCCGCCTCCCTGGCCACCAGCATGACGTCTTCCTTATGGCCCTGGTTGATCACGGCAAAGATCAGGTCATGCTTTGCCGATTCCTCAGTTTTTGCCGCTTCCATCACATTCACATCCCCTTTTAAAATAGCCTGGCTGTCCTGGACCAGATCGTGAAACGCCGCCGCGCTGAGCCCCGACAGGGGGATCGTGAAGATGACCCCTTTGCCCGGCTTCTTCAGCTGCATTTCCGTATTGACCGCCTTGAAGAGCATAGGTATGCCCGCCTTAGGCGCCAAGCTGAACACGATATCCTTCTCCGGGTCGCCCAGCCCCAGGTAGTCGATGATCTCGGAGCCGGCGGTACCCATCCCCAGGCAGATATAATGCTTGTGGACGTGATGCTTCACGAGGATATCCACAACCCTTTTGCCCCTGCCGCGATCAACGATGGCGATAATCAGGTCGATGATTTTCTGGCGGGGATCCGACTGATCAATCATCTACGCCGTCCTCCTCTTCAAACAAGATAAACTCATCCTCCGCAGACGCGGGCGCTTCCCGCTCCAACGCCAACGCTACCGCCGCCTTCGCCTTGGCGATGGCTTGCGCTTCCGCCTTGGCTGCCGCTTTTTCTTTCAGCATATAGATAAGGCCCAGCATCTGTATCGTGATCAGCGGCGTCATCGCCACCATGGCGACGATGCCGAAGGCCTGGGTCATCACATTGCCCCCGACGGCGTCGCAGGCGCCCATGGTAAACGGCAGGAGGAAAGTAGCCGTCATGGGCCCGCTGGCTACGCCGCCGCTATCGAAAGCCACGCCGGTAAATATCTTCGGCACGAAGAAGGATAACGTCAGGGCGATGGCGTAGCCCGGGACTAACATCCAGAATATGGATATACCGGTAAGCACCCTCAGCATCGACAGCCCCACAGACAGAGCCACACCCACCGAAAGGCTGATCTGCATGTACTTCTGGGGGATAGCGCCGGCGGATATCTCCTCCACCTGCTTATTAAGCACATGGACCGCAGGCTCCGCGGCGACGATGAAGTACCCGATGAGCATGCCGATGGGGATCAGCAGCCAATTGTACCCGCTGCCCCCCAGCATAGCGCCTATAGCCTGGCCCGCCGGCATAAAGCCGACATTGGCTCCGGTAAGGAACAGGATCAGCCCGATCGTCGTATACCCCAGGCCGATAGCGACGCGGATAAGGCTCCGCTGGCTGAAATGCTTGTACACAGCCTGAAAAATCGCGAATACGACCACGATGGGCAGCACGGCCAACACTACTTCCTTCAGATACTCCGGCAAGCCGTAAGCGAACTGCGCCGACACATCCTGCATGGTAAGCACCCGGGGTATGATGAAGCCGTGTTCGTCGATGCCGGAGGGGTGATATATCATGCCCAGGAGGAGTACCGCTAGGATGGGCCCAATGCTGCATAAAGCCACCATGCCGAAGCTGTCTTCCTGGGAGCCATGATCCCCGCGGAGGGAAGCGATCCCCAGCCCCATGGCCATGATGAAAGGCACGGTGATCGGCCCCGTGGTCACGCCGCCGCTGTCAAAGGCTACGGGGATGAAGTCCCTGGGCACAAAAGCCGCGAGGATGAAGACGCCGATATAGAAGATGAACAGCAGCTTCGACAGGGTGATGCGAAACAAGGTCCGAAACGCGGCGACGACCAGGAAAAAGCCCACGCCGATAGCCACGGTGATGATGAGGGTGAAAGCCGGTATGGACGGCGTCTGGCGGGCGAGCACCTGAAGGTCGGGTTCCGCGATAGTAATGATGATTCCCATGACCAGGAAGACCAGCACGATGAGGGGTATCTTTTTCGTTTTCGTCATACTTGAGGCTATGCCCTCCCCCATGGGCATCATCGCGATATCGGCCCCCAGGGAAAATATACCCATGCCGACGATGAGCAGGGCGGCGCCCTCCAAAAACAACATCATCGTACCGATAGGTATAGGCGTGACGGTAGTGCTCAGGACGATGACGATGAGGGTGATGGGAAGTACCGAGGTAAGCGCTTCCCGGATTTTCTCTTTCAGGATTTGATTCAATAAAACACCTCATTTATGATAAGCGCGGCCCGCGTTGATCATTTGCCCCCTGTAGATCTGCTCCAGCAGGATCACCCTGGCAAGCTGGTGGGGAAAGGTCATGGGGCCAAGGCTCAAGGACAGGCGGCATTTCCCGTAGACGGAGGGGCTGAGGCCGTGGGAGCTGCCGATGATAAAAACCATCCGCTTGGCGTCGGGGTCGGCGCCGGGATCGATCATACATGCAAATTCCGCGGAGTCCGCCTGCCTGCCCGCCGGAGATAAGGATACCGGTACGTCGCCGTCCCGCAGGAGGGCTAGTATCCGGCCGCCCTCCCGCTCCAGGGCCCTCTCCACCTGAGAGGGCGAGTTCTCATCCGCTATACGCTCCTCCCGGACCTCAAGTATCTCCACGGGCCGCATGACCGCCATCCGACGGCAGTACTCCGCGCAAGCTTCCCGGTAAAACCCTTCCCGCAGGCCGCCTACGGCAGCCACCGCCAGCTTCATAAGCAGAACCACTCAGATGGCGTGCACCGGGGGGCTACCGACAGAGCGGGCGCCCCTTCCGGCATGGCCCGGCGGACCGTATCCAGGGCTTTTTCCCAAGTATTATTCTCCTGGCTCAGATGGGCCAGCAACACCTTCTTCGTCTTGCGGCCGGCGATCTTCGCCAGAGCGCTGCCAGCGTCCTCATTGGACAGATGCCCGCTGACCCCGGAGATCCGCCTCTTCAGGTAGTGGGGGTACTTCCCCGTCCGCAGCATTTCCAGGTCGTGGTTAGCCTCAAGCACCAGCAGCTGCATGTCTTGCAATATCTGTGTCATACGGCTGGTAAATACTCCGCTATCGGTAGCGATCCCTATGGCTTTACCTTCATTTCTGACCACGTACCCCACGGACTCCAAAGCGTCGTGGGAGGTGGGGAAAGCTTCGACGCCCAGGCTGCCGATGGCCCACTCCCCGGCGCAGTCTATCGTATGCTTTAACCCGTCGGGTATATCTCCGGCAAGGCTACCCATCTCAAACCAAGTGCCTTCGGTGGCGTATACCCCTATGCCATAACGCCTGGCCAGTATCCCCACGCCGGCGATATGGTCCCGATGGGCATGGGTCACCAGTATAGCCGACGGCGCGGGTTTATCTCCGCAGCCGGCGATCTCCATATTTTCCATGATGCGCTTCCCGGATTGGCCGGCGTCGATGAGAAGGCTCGTCTCCCCGGCCCGGATGAAGTGGCAGTTTCCCCAACTGCCGCTCATCAGGCTGCAGTACTCCATGGCCTACGCCTCCATGTCTATAAAAAGCCCGTCCGGGTATGCCGGAAGGGCTACAGTTCGAGTGTGGGCGGGGGTTCGGATCGCGCGTGGCCGGCTTTCGGCACAGCGCTCACGGGGTTTTTGCTCATTTCAGATAGTCGATGGGATCTACAGGCTTGCCGTTGACCCGCACCTCAAAGTGAAGATGCGGCCCTGTGGCGTTGCCTGAGGTCCCCGCCAGCCCCACCAGCTCCTGATGGCCGATCAGCTGCCCCACAGCTACGTTGATCTCCTTAAGGTGGGCATACATAGTGGATAAGCCATCCCCATGATCGATGGTGACCTGGTTGCCGTACGCCGCGAAGAAGCAGGCGGATATGACCTTGCCCGGCGCCGCGGAGTAGATGGGGTCTCCGGTCTTGGCCTGGATGTCTATGCCGGTGTGGTTGCCCCTGCTCCTGGGGCCGAAATGGGAAGTGACCTTATTGACCAGGGGCCACGCCAGGACGCCGGCGCCCGAGCCTGTGGAGCCTGACTTGATCTCCGCCGCGATGGCGGATTCGCTTCTGGATACTGTAGAAGCCACTATGGCCTTCGTCCCGCTCTCGATCACCTTGTCTACCGGGTCGGCGACGACCATCTCCGACATGACTCTCTGCTCTACCGCGAAGCCGTTGATCCAGGCGACCTCGTACTCTACCTCCCTGCTCCCCTTCACCCCTTCGGTGAGCACCTGGCTTTGGCCTCGGGCTATGGTATCGTTGGACTGGTATACGACTTGAAAGGGTATCTCCTCCTGCCTGACCTCGCTTACCGTCGTCCGCACGGACAGCAGGGGCTTTGGTATGCTCAGCTTGAGAACCGTCCCGATGCTGAGCCTGTCGCTGGTAGCGCCGTTTATCAGCTTCAGTTCTTCCACGGTCATGCCATTTTTCTGGGCGATGGACCAGTAGGTGTCCCCGCTCTGGACCAAATGCTCCCGCATAGGCTCCCTGCCTTCGGTAAGGGTCCTGAAGGCCTGCTCCGGGCTGCCGATGTCCGTGATGGGTATCTCCACGGTGAGGAGCTCCACGGGCTCCACAAACTCCATATTGACAATGTTAACGTCTTCGTCTTCCGGCAGGTAGCTCTTCTTCACATTCTCCAGAACTTCCATGGCCTGGGCTTTGGACGCCAGATACACCGTGCTCTCGCTGCCCACCGCGATAGTCCAGCCGTCTACCAGCCATGTGATCTTGGATTTCAGCGCCTCCAGGATGACCTGGTCGTCGGTGATGCGGGTCTTGATCTTTACGCCTTCCCGGGTATAGCTGATCCTGGCGTACTGGCGGAAGTTGGACTCTGCCGGATAAGGGGCGGACAGCTCCAGGCTTGCCTGCTCCAGGAGCTTCTGCCCCGTGGCGGTCTCCTGCACAAAGGCGATGGGCTCGCCGTTGAGCAGCATGATATACGGTCTCTCAGACATGACGAAAAGCATGCTGTAGATAAGCAGGCAGAATACGACTACCGGGCCTATGTTAGTCCATACGGACTTGCCGTGGAGGAAGGACTTCAGCATCCCGGGAATGTCGAGTTTCCGCCTTTCCGGCCTCTCCTTGGCGCCGAAGGGGAAGCTTCCGCTGGCTTTCGGCAGCGAAAAGCCACCGTCGTCCCCCGGGGGCTGCACCCCGTCAAGGGCGGCAAAAGCCGCTACGGCGTCGTCCAGCTCGTCCGCGGTATAGGGTATCTCCGTCGCGCTACCGGTGGCAACCTCGGGCTCAGTCCCGCCTGCGGAGTATGTATGCGTATCGGATATGTCTTCCGGTCCAGTAATGTCGTCGGCCTCGAAGGACTCGATGCTCTGCGCGATCTCGGAGGGAAAAGCCATTTGTACGCCGCCGGCGTTTTCCTCTGCCAATTTCCTGCGTTTCAGACAATCACCGCCTTGATGATGTTTTACTCATATATGGGGGATTGTATCACAAAATCACTTTGTTTACAATCCATTCACATCTGATTTTATCAACATTCGGCGCCTGCCTCGGGGAGTAGGCGCATTGGCTCATTCGGTTTCCATGGCTTTGATCCAGATGGCGCATTCCAGGCGCTTTTTCTCAAGCTCGCACCCTAAAGCGTAAGGTTCCCTCAGATCCCGGTTAAAGTTCCAAGCGTTAGCGTGACAGCCTCCACTGCAGTAGAACCTCGCCCAGCATCCCCGGCACTTTTCTTTCGTCAGGACGTGGCTTTCGCGGAACCGGTCCCCGACGACGGGTTTGGTGATCCCGCCAAATACGTCGCCCATGGCGAAATCCGCGTTTCCGGCGAACTGGTGGCAGGGGTATAAAGCCCCCTCCGGCGTCACAGCCAGGTACTCAAACCCCGCGCCGCAGCCGCTCAACCTCTTGGGAAGGCAGGGGCCCCTGTCCAAGTCCAGGTTGAAATGAAAAAAAGTAAACGGCTTGCCTGCCCTCGCCCTATCCAGATAGTACCGGGCAAGCTCCTCGTATTGCCTGTACAATTCCGGCAAATCTTCCCGGCGGAAAGCGTAATCCTCATCCGGCCCGGCTACCACCGGCTCTACGGAGACCATATCATACCCGGCCTCCACCATATGGCGGACGTCCTGAAAGAAGTCCTGATTATAACGTGTGTAGGTGCCTCTCAAGTAGTAGTTGCCGCCTTCCCTCTTATCGACGGCTTCCCGGAAATGAGGCAGGATCACATCGTAGCTGCCGCTCCCGCCCACCGCCGGACGCATCCTGTCGTTGACTTCCCGGCGGCCGTCCAGGCTCAGTACCAGGGCGACCTCATGCCGGTCAAGGAAGTCCAGGACGTCCCCTTGCAGCAAGACGCCGTTGGTGGTGAGGGTTTGTTTAAGCACTTTACCCCTGCGGCGGCTTTCTTCTTCGCCGTACAGGATCAGCTCTTTGACGACGGGAAAATTCAAAAGCGGCTCGCCGCCGAAGTAGTCCACCTCCACATGCTCGCGGCTGCCGGAAGCGTCGAAGAGGAAGTCGAGGGCTTTTTTCCCCGTGTCCAAGGGCATCAGGCTCCTGTCGCCGCCAAAAGCCCCGGCGCCGGCGAAACAATAGCGGCAGCGCAGGTTGCAGTCGTGGGCCACATGCAGGCAGAGGGCTTTGATCACGCGGTCTGCCTGGGGCTTGTAGCCCTCCAGCTCCGGCGCATCCGACATCAGCAAGCCTTCCCCAGCCAGCTCCTCCAGCCCGCCGCATATCTCCAGGATATCGGCGGGGGGCGCCGCTGAAAACGCGGGGCGTGGCTCCCGGGCGGCTGCAGCTGCCTCCCCCCGCGTTGCTGCCGCCGCCCGGGCTGCCTGTGCCGGGGCCGCCGGGGGCCCCGCCGCCC
>Ga0082212_10007647_pt1 | contig 14245 bp, 13 predicted proteins | sample TergutNt197P3_FD_71548 | JGI IMG/M metagenome (GOLD analysis project Ga0082212, IMG submission 71548) | Neocapritermes taracua P3 segment gut microbial communities from Petit-Saut dam, French Guiana - Nt197 P3 | ecosystem: Host-associated > Arthropoda: Insects > Digestive system > Gut ... | reverse complement strand
CTCAACTTGAAGATTTGGACATTGTCACGGCAGTGGTCTATACGCCTTTCGTATTTGCAGTTCCCAAGGATGCTCCGTGGAACACTCTTGAAGAACTGGCTGCCTGGGGTCGGGAACATCCAGGTGAGATGCGGGTTGTCGCCTCTGGTACTGGTAGCGGGGTACACATTGCTGTGATGGCGTGGGCTGCCGCAAATGATGTCGAAATTCGCTTCATTCCTACCGATGGAACCGGCGAGAGCAAGACCGTCATGCTTGGCGGTGGCGCTGATCTTGCAGCATTCAGCTATCAGTTGGGTGCCGAAGATAGTTTCAAACTCTTGGCTTTGACCGGCTCAGAGCGGCTTTCCATTATCCCTGACGTGCCAACGCTGGAGGAGCTTGGCTTTAATATCCCCTCTGGCAACCTGACAGGATACGGGACGGTACCTGGAGTTCCGGAGGCTCACAAAGCATGGCTGCTTGAAATGTTCAAGCTTTCCATCGCCGATGAGCGTTTCCAGAGCGCTTACTCAGAAACTTCGGACATTCGGGCGTGGAATCCACAGGACGTTCGTGACTATGAGGTACAGCAACTCAAGACTGTCCATCCGCTACTCGAAGAGCTCGGCCTAGCTACCCGTCCGCTAGATCGGTAAGGAAATAAGGAAGGAAAGACGATGACTGGCCTACCAGCAGCCGCAGCTGCCGCAAACAACTCAAGAAACGAGGAAGTGGCCTGCGGTGAGGAGGTAGCCAGTGGTATGGATGCAGACGCTGCCGACTTTCAGAAAGAGGATGAAGTCGGCAGCGAGGATTCTTCAGACTCCTTCGCGTCGGAGCAAGACGACACCAACTCGGGTCATGGTGAAGAAGGCGGCATAGCTGATCGGTTGGTCGCCGTCGGTACTGCCCTTGTGGCTGGTGTCTTTTTCGTAGGGAGTTTATTTATTTCGAAAGGAAAAATCGTTGATCCTCTAGGCCCAGCACTTTTTCCTCAGGTGATAGCGGGGATTCTCTTTCTTGGTGCAGTGCTGGTGGGACTGCGACGTGTTAAACCAAAGGAGCCAAGAACCGGATCAAGAAATTTCACCACACTCATAGTGTGCGGGCTCTTCGTGGTTTATTGGTTAGTGCTCCCGCTTATTCACTTCATCCCAGCGACTATAGGGTTTACTCTCGCGTTGTTAATCACCTATGGAACTCGGAAGAAATTGATATTGGTGCTTTTCCCAATCGTCAGCTCTGTCGGGCTCTACTTCCTTTTTGAGAGGCTTTTGCATGTCATATTGCCCTAGCCCCTTCTTAATCGGTACGTTGAAAGGTGTGAGAATCCGTGAATTTTGAGCAACTCTTAGATGGTCTTGCGTACGGTTTTCAACCCGATTCATTGCTCGTCATTGTCCTTGGGGTGCTTGTAGGCTGGCTCGTAGGCGCAGCTCCCGGGCTAGGCCCGCCAGTGGGGATGTCACTGATGCTGCCACTGGCGTTGACTATCTCTGCTGAAGATGCGGTCTTGCTGCTTGTCTCGGTTTTCATTGCTGCCTCATACGCCGGTTCAGTTCCCGGGATTTTGTTGAAAATACCTGGAACTACGTCAAGCATGATGGCTGCCATCGAAGGCTACCCGATGCATCAGCGCAAAGAGGGCGGCAGAGCCATGGCCATCAGCCTGGTCTCCTCCATCTTTGGACAGTTGGTGAGTATCACGATCTTTATCCTTGCAGTTATTCCGCTGTCGCAATTCGCGGTTCGGCTGCTCTTTCCCGAGATGTTTGTGATCGTATTGGTCGGCTTGGTGTCAGGAGCTGCCTTAGTTGGGAATGATGTAATAAAGGGAATTGTTGCGACTGCGATTGGTCTGCTCTTTTCTTGTGTAGGAACAGATCCGAATACCGGAACCGACAGGTTTACCTTTGGGATCGCCGAACTCCACAGCGGCATTGATATGCTCCCGGTCATCATTGGATTGCTTGCTTTCCGAGAGGTTTTCGCCGCTGCCAACGTGTCTACCTGGGTGAAGCCGGTGCGGCAAAAGCTCCGTGTCATGCTGACCAAGTCTGATTTGCGTGAGATAGCTGGGCCGAGCGTTCTTGGCGCAGGCGTTGGAACTTTCATCGGGGCTGTCCCGGGCGCTGGTGGCTCGATTGCGGCTTTTCTAACCTATGGTTTCATTGGCCGAGGACGGCGACGCAGCGAATTTGGAAAAGGTTCCCGGGGCGCGCTAGCTGGTATTGAGAGTGCAAATAACGCTGCAATCGGCGGAGAATTGATCCCCACCTTTGGTCTTGGCGTTCCCGGCGCCCCTGCAATGGTCGTGATCATGGCGGCGCTGACGGCGCAGGGGTTGGTGCCAGGTCCGAAACTTTTTGAGTCGCGTCCACAACTTTTGTACGCAACTTTTGGCGGCATGATAACCGCCACTCTCGTCTTAGCTGTTATTGGCTTCATCCTAATAAAACCGGCTATCTACGTTACTAGTGTGTCTCCGGCAGTAGTTCTCACCGCCACTGCGGCTCTGGTCGTAGTCGGCGTATACGCTCTGCGGTGGCAGATGTTCGATGTCTTAATTGCTTTCATTGCTGGTTTAGTCGGCTATCTACTCGACAAACAAAAATATCCGGTGGCGCTAGTTGCGCTTGCATACGTTTTGGGGCCAATAATGGAAGCGAATCTGCGACGCGGCCTGATCATGACTGACGGCCTGGTTGGGTTCTTCACTCGTCCTATCGTGATTGGCGGCTTAGTTCTTGCGATTTTCCTGCTTTTCTGGGATCAGATTAAAACATTAGCAACTTCCACCGCTCGCAAGCATGGGTCTGGCAAAGAAAAAGAACCCGCGACCTGAAAACTCTGATGCCAGCATCAGCGCAAGTAAATGAAAGGATTAAGGCAATGACAGCGGCGCAACCTTGGCTTGGAGCGACAGCTGAACTTGCTAACTTCGCCTCCAACATTAACCGCCGCGATATTCCAGACGACGCTGCCGAGGTCATCGGAAAGCTGGTCGTTGACACTCTTGGCGTGATCATCGCAGGGCGCAACGAGCCGGTGACTCGCCGCCTGGCAGAAACCTTAGACGGGCTTGGGATGCGCGGATCAGCCATTGTTCCGGGAATGCGAGGTCGTTACGATATCGCGTCTGCGGCTCTGCTTTGCGGCACGGCTGGTCATGCCCTTGACTTTGACGACTACTGTTTCGCCATGAGCGGACATCCTAGCGTCGTCATCTTGCCTGGCCTGCTGGCATTGGCGGCTCGTGACGGTTTGACTGGCACAGACATCATTGCGGCCTATGCTGTCGGGTTCGAGTGCGCTATCGCCGTCAGTTATGCGATGAATCCTGCCCACTACTTGCATGGCTGGCATGGCACCGGAACGGTTGGGACAATTGGAGCGGTTACTGCCGCGGCCAATCTAGTTCACCTGTCGCCAGCTGAGACCATGCGTGCGATCTCAATTGCCGCATCAAGTGCTGGAGGATTACGGCAGAATTTCGGGACTGATGTCAAGCCGCTCCACGCCGGAAACGCAGCACGGAACGCAGTCATGGCTGTGGAATTGGCCAAGCGAGGTTTTAGCGCAGATACCGAGATACTAGAGGGGTCGCTTGGTTTCATGCAGGCATTTTCGCCAGCTTCTGAAGTAATCACCCGCCCGAAGCTAGAGTTAGGAAAACCGTGGAAGGTTATTGACCCAGGTATCACGACCAAGGTTTATCCTTCCTGTGGCTCTACCCACAGCGGGATTGAAGCTATGCTAGAAATGCTCTCGCAAGGTCTCTTTAGTGCGGCTGAGGTCAGTGAAATTGATGTGGCTGTGACCAAGGTGGCTGCGAACAATCTGCGTTTCGATCGCCCACAAACCGGACTCGAAGGCAAATTTAGTATCCACTACTGTTTGGCTCGGCTCTTAGTCTCTGGGACGCTAGACATGGCTGATTTCACCGATGCCGCAGTGCAGCAACTGGAAATCCGTCCGCTGCTGAGCAAGATTCAACTTAGAGCTGATTCGGGTTTGGAAGGTGCTTATGAATGGGGACAGCCCAGACCCAGTATCGTTACGGTACGTCTCAATTCTGGAGTAACGCACCAAGTTAGAAATGAATCACCTGCTGGAAGCCCCGGCAGTCTCCCGAAGGCGCGGTTAGTGGAAAAACTGCGGTCGTGCCTACAACACGGAGACTGGGAATCGCCTGTGGCACCGCTGGTGGCTGCGATTGATTCTTTTGAAACTACGCCGGTAGCGGAGTTGCTGGCTATGCTGGCACCGTAAACTGAACAAAGCTGTGTAAATGCTTTTAGTCGTATTTTCTATTTATCTAAAATGTGAGGTCTCCGATGCTGGTATTTGATTCTGTCTCACCCCAGAACACCGAACCAACACTACAAATTGCGTTCGCAAAAGCAATGGAATTGTCCACTGATGTGATTGTGGCTACCACTACTGGAACTTCCGCCTTTGCTGCGCTCGACAAGGCCATCGAGTTGGATTTCGCCGGAAAAATAGTCGCAGTGTCTCACGCCTGGGGGAAATTCAATCCAGGAGAGAATTCACTATCAGATGCTTCGCGTATCACGCTCGAAGCAGCAGGGGCTATTGTAGTGACAGCCGGACATGCCCTAAGTGGAGCAGAGCGGTCGATCAGCGGCAAGTTCAGCGGCGCTTATCCAGTCGAAATCATCGCCCATGCGCTGCGAATGCTTAGCGCTGGCGTGAAAGTGTGTGTAGAAATTGGGGCTATGACGCTGGATGCAGGCCGCGCCACCTATGGCCGCCCCGTCGTTGCGATAGCTGGAACTGGCAGGGGTCTTGACACCGCCTGCGTTCTTACCCCTTCCTACTCTGCACAACTGCTTGACACCAGGGTGCATGAAATCCTCTGCAAACCGTACTGACTTCAAGCTCATTGGTCGCCCTTGCACTGCACTTGTGTGTAAAAGACGCCGAACACCTGCCGGTAGGAGTAGTGCTAAAGTTGGGTTCAGACAGGGGAGCCCACAAGGCTGAGAGTGCGGAAACGCTTACCCTCGAACCTGATCCGGATAATACCGGCGAAGGAAGTCGAGATCTCCTTGGCTTTACGTCTCAACAAAAGCACGGGCGTGCTACGTTGGGAAGTGCGGTCAAGCCCTCCAATGAAATGGAGGAATAATGCGAAAAATCGCGGTTGCGGCAAGTCTGCTGCTACTCATATCAACGATAGGATGCGCCGGAACGCCAGCAGCGTCACCGACCCCAACGCAGTCTGCTGGAACGCCCACGCCCCAACTGAGTGAATCGAACACCTTGGTAGTCATCAGCCACGGTTCGTTTGCAATCAGTGACGAAGCCAAAGCTGCATTTGCCGCCGAAAGCGGATACGAAGTTAGCTACGTATCCCCCGGAAGCGCTGGCACCATCGTGAACCAACTTATCCTCTCCAAGGATGTCCCTTTGGGAGATGTGGTTTTCGGAATCGACAACACCTTGGCAGGGCGAGCCATCAAAGAAGGCGTGCTCAGCCCATACAGCTCTGCTGCGCTGCCCCAAGCAGCGAGCACGTTGGCGGCAGACCAAATCGGTTCGTTGACCCCAATAGACTACGGCGATGTCTGCCTCAACGCCGACAAAGCCTGGTTTGAAGCCAAAAATCTGCCAATCCCACAAACCTTCGACGACCTGGCCAAACCGGAATACAAAAACCTGCTAGTCGTCACTAACCCAGCTTCCTCCTCACCAGGACTGGCCTTCTTGGCAGGCACCATAGCTGTTAAAGGCGATCCAGATTATCTGGAATACTGGAGCGCCTTGAAAGACAACGGCGTGAAAGTCACGCAAGGTTGGACGGAAGCCTATTACACCGAATTCTCAGGTTCAGAAGGCAAAGGCTCTCGCCCGCTAGTACTGTCCTATGCGTCCTCGCCGATGTACGAAGCTGGCAAGAACGCCGAATCGCCCACTCAAGCTCTGCTGGAAACCTGCGTACGGCAAGTGGAGTACGTCGGCATCATAAAGGGTGCCCAAAATGAAGTCGGTGCTAGGAAATTCATCGATTTTCTGCTCAGCAGCCAAGTGCAAGCCTCAATTCCAGACCTGATGTACATGTCGCCAGTAGACGACCAGGTGACGCTGCCGCCGGATTGGGCAAAATACACCTCGATGGTGAAAGACCCGATCTTGCTTGATGCCACCGTGGTTTCAGCCCAGCGTGATACCTGGATAAAGGCTTGGACCGAAACTGTAATCGGATAAATGATGACGTCCGCTAGCGCACCTGGTCGCATGGCAGCGAAAGTGAGCCTGCGTACCTGGTCAGTCGCTGCGGGCGTCATCCCTATCGTCTTTTTGGCCACCTTCTTTATCTGGCCGATGTTGACCCTAGTGGGTCGCGGTTTCGTCAACGCCGAAGGCTTCACTTTGGCTGAAGTCAGTTCGGTTTTCGAGTCCGCACGCACCTGGCGCATCCTGGGACAAACCCTGCTCCAGGCCAGTGTCGGAACCGTGGTTGCTGTTCTGGCGGGAATTCCGGGCGCATTCGTGCTCTACTGCCGTAGCTTCCCAGGGCGCAACCTGGTGAAAGCGCTCGTCGCCATCCCTTTCGTGCTCCCGTCGGTCGTGGTCGGAGTGGCATTCCGGGCTCTGATCAACGAGCAAGGGCCGCTGGGGTTTTTGGGCTTGGGCGACTCATTCGTGAGCATCATCGCAGCGCTTGTCTTCTTCAACTATTCGGTGGTGGTACGCACTGTCGGGGTGCTATGGAGCAGACTAGACCCGCGTGCTAGCGATGCTGCCCGCAGTCTGGGAGCCACCCGATTCAAGGCTTTCATTACGATCACCTTGCCGGGGCTGGCACCTGCAATTGCCGCAGCAGCCGCTTTGACATTTTTGTTCTGCGCTTCAGCGTTCGGAATCATCTTGATCTTGGCTCCGGCGAACTACGGCACAGTGGAAACTGAGATTTACTATCAAACGACGCAACTTCTGAACCTTCCAGCAGCCGCGGCGCTGTCCATAGTGCAGTTGGTGATAGTAACAGCGACCCTAATAGTTTCCAATATTGCACGATCCCGCAACGAAACTGCGCTAAAGCTGCGCAGCGATGAAAATACCCAACCGCTACGAGTCGCCGACTGGTTCCCAACTACCATTACGGCATTGGTAGGGTTCGGCTTGTTGGCAGCACCAATGGCGAATTTAGTTTGGCGCTCACTTCACACCCGCTCTGGATTTGGTTTGGGTAATTACGCTGCACTGGCGGTAGTGTCCCCAGGGATGGCCGCCTCGGTGTGGCAGGCGATCTTGAACTCCCTGATGACGGCGACTATGGCAATGGGAATCGCGGTACTGTTGGGAATCCAAGTGAGCTATTTACTCTCCCGCCGACCCAAAACCAAATCCGGACGGCGCGCTTTGAATCTGTTGGATTCAGTGTTCATGCTGCCCCTGGGAGTATCAGCGGTCACAATCGGTTTCGGGTTTTTGATCACGCTGAACCGTCCCCCGCTGGATTTGCGCACTTCCTGGGTGTTGATACCTCTTGCGCAGGCGATGGTCGCCCTGCCGCTGGTGGTGCGAACTCTACTGCCAACCTGGCGCGCGATCAGCCCCAGGATGCGTGAAGCCGCAGCCAGTCTGGGGTCTAGTCCAGCTGGTATTTTGACCCGTATTGACCTGCCCTATTTGTCGCGAGGCATCGGGTTGGCCATTGGTTTTGCCTTTGCAACTTCCCTGGGTGAATTCGGGGCGACATCGTTTTTGGCTCGTCCGGATCGTCCCACATTGCCGGTACTGATTTTTCGACTGATCTCGCGCCCTGGAGCTGAGAATTTTGGAATGGCAATGGCCGCGTGCGTGGTGCTAGCAGCACTGACCGGTGTGATAATGGCCTTAGCGGAATGGATTGGCCCCAAAACAACAGGATGGGTATGAGAGGTTTGCAGGTAGCTAACGCAACCATACGCTACGGCGAGTTGGTCGCTGTTGACGATGTGAGCTTCACGGTTGCTCCGGGTGAAATCGTGGCGCTGCTAGGTAAATCAGGTTCAGGAAAAACGTCGCTGCTGCGGGCAGTTGCCGGGTTGGAACCCTTAGCAGACGGTCAAGTGTGCTGGGACGGCCAAGACCTGAAGACCACGCCAGTGCATGAGCGCGGCTTTGTGGTCATGTTCCAAGACGGACAGTTATTTCCGCATCTGAACGTAGCCAAAAACATCAGCTACGGGCTGTCAAAGTGGCCAAAACCGCAAAGGCAGCAAAGAGTTAGCGAACTGCTGGAGCTGGTGAAGCTAAATGGTCATGAGCAACGGAAAATAACTGAACTATCCGGTGGGCAAGCCCAACGCGTCGCTTTAGCGCGCTCGCTCGCCCCCAAGCCAAAGCTACTGCTGCTTGACGAGCCGCTCTCTGCGTTAGATCGAAAATTGCGGGAGCATTTGGTGGCTGAACTGGGAACCATTATCCGCGCGACGCACACTTCGGCGATCTATGTGACTCACGACCAGTACGAGGCCTTCACCATCGCCGACCGGATTGCGGTCATGGCCGACGGTAAGCTGCTGCAACTGGCTGCACCACTTGAACTCTTGCTGCGTCCTGCCGACCGGGCGGTCTCGCGTTTTCTCGGTCAAGAGGAAGCGATAGGCTCTAGCTAGTACGTGGAGCAGGAGCACTGATGAGCAGCAGAATCGGAATCGGCACCGACGTTCACCGGCTTGCCGCTGGAGTCCCGATGTGGCTAGCTGGGATCAGTTTCCCAGACGAACCGGCCGGGTTAGTCGGCCATTCCGACGGCGATGTCGCCGCCCACGCAATCTGTGACGCTCTGCTTTCAGCTGCGAACCTGGGTGATCTCGGCTCCAATTTTGGAACTGATGCCGCTGAATGGGAGAACGCTTCGGGGGTAGCTTTCCTACAGGAAACCCGCAGATTGATCACTATGGCAGGTTTCGTGATCGAAAACGTCGCCGTTCAGATCATTGGCAACACCCCTAAGATTGCACCTAGACGTAGCGAGGCTGAAAGCGTTCTTTCGCAAACACTTGGCGCACCGGTGAGTGTTTGCGCGACAACCACAGATGGGCTGGGACTGACCGGCCGCGGTGAAGGCGTGGCAGCGATAGCTACAGCTTTGCTGAAAACTCTGGCTTAGGTTTTTTGAAACCCTCCCATGATGGGATGATTGTCACATGGCACGTAAACAGACAGCCGGTTCTGGGGGTCGCATTCGGCGTTCGCTAGAAGGCAAGGGGCCTACTCCCAAAGCTGAAGATAGGGTCTACCACAAGGCGTATCGCTCCCGTAAACCGGACGAACCCGCCCGAACCCAAGGGGGAAAACCGAAGGCTTCACGCACGGGTGCTCGGGTACGGCAGACCGCAACTGCTGGTGCTGATTGGGTGATCGGCAGGAATCCGGTATGGGAGGCGCTACAGGTTGGAATTCCGATTCAAAGTGCATACGTGGCACATGGTGTGGAGCGTGACGACCGACTGCGTGACATTCTCGCCTATGCGGCCAATCATGGCATCCCGCTGCTGCAAGCAACCAGAACCGAGCTAGATCAGCTCACCGGTGGCGGAGTCCACCAAGGCGTGGCAATCAAATTACCGCGCTATGACTATGCCGACGCCGAAGAGGTATTGGAGAAGGCGCTGCAAGCAACCTCTGGTGCAGTCGTGGTGGCCTTAGATTCGATCACCGACCCCCGGAATCTGGGTGCGATCATCCGTTCCGCCGCCGCCTTCGGCGCGCATGGGGTGATCATTCCAGAACGTCGTTCAGCTCAAGTCACTGCGGCCGCTTGGAAAACTTCGGCAGGAGCTGCCGCCCGAATACCGGTAGCTAAAGTTACCAACCTGAACCGCACGATCAAGGCTTTCGCCGATGCGAATTTCACCGTCATTGGACTCGATGGTGACGCCGAAGTAGAAATCTCTGCGGCGCTAAGTTCAGACCAACCTGTGTTATTGGTCATCGGCTCCGAAGGTGAAGGCCTGTCGCGTCTGGTCAAACAAAATTGTGATGTCCTGGCTGCTATCCCGATCTCATCAGCTATCGAATCCTTGAACGCTTCCGTTGCTGCGTCCATAGCACTCTACGAACTGTCAAACTAAGATCAACCGTTTCACGCTGGGGTAAGAAGGGCATAGTCATTACCGTCATAGGTGATAACCGCTTTCCCACCTGGAACGACTTCCGCCTCGCCATCGCCTTGTATCAGTACGGCTCCGTTGGTACCTGAGTAGATAATGAACTTTGGTTCAAAATCTTCTTCAGGTGACCAGGGTGTTACTAGCACAGACCCATCAGACAGCACATCTACCGAATGGCTAGTACTATTTCCGAAGTTGGGACTCAGTTCAGCCTTCCAGACTAGCGTGCCATCTGCTTTGAGTCGAGCAAGATAAAGATCACCTAATTCTGCTCCCTCCCCAAGCCAATTGTCGTTCAGCACTTCATGGAAAGCCACTATCAGATCATCTCCAAAAGGTTCAATCACGGATGCAACTGTCGATTTGGGCAAAGCCAAAGCTGACGGCGACACTTCCCTTAGCTTCTCACCGGTGGAAGGGTTCAGGAAAAAGATGGAAGGCTGGTCGTAGTTACCGGCGATACAGGCGAGTTCACCGGAAATGCTTAGCTGCTCCGCGCACGTCCCAGCAATCCATGTTTCCCAAAGAATCTCACCCTTTGTGGGATCTATTGCTGTGACACGTGAAGTGATGTCGCCTTCCAGGAAACTGGCAATCCAGACCGACTCTGAATAGTATGCAAACCCATATCCGACAAGCCCGTACCCAAAACGATCATCGTCGTTTGGAAGACGCCAGGACTCGGTGGCGCCATTTGCCCATGACACCGCTGGAGTGGTCGTCGGCGTAGCGGCAATGGGAGTCTGTATGACAGAAGGGGTAGGAGCATCAGTCGGGGTCGCGGAAGCAGTAGGAGGCGGCGTCGGAACGACGTTGGGATCAAAGAACTGGTTATATGCCCAAGGAATTCCTACAGCTAATCCGGCCACCAAAGCCACACAAGCCAGCGTCACGACTGCGATCAGCGGTGCCCGACTCTTCTTTCTGGGCTGTTGTTCGACATCCGATGCCTGACCTTGAAGCGGAGCGGAACAATTCGTGCAAATGTTACCACCGTCACCCTTTGCACCACAGTTAGAACAGAACATGAAAAACCTCCGATAGCTTCAAGAGTAGAACGATTTCAGGCTATCAGGCCGGGACTAGCAGTGACAGGCCATTCTCGCCATAGACGAAAATACCTCTTCCATCCAATACCGGCGAGATAAAGCCATGGCTTTCAGCGAGTATTTCGCCGTCGCTAGCTGCCAATAGCTTGAACTCCGGTACGTCTTTTTTACCATCGTCATCAGAGTTAAGGATCACAGAACCGTCCGATAGCACACCAAGATAGGTGTAGTATCCGCCAAAGTCTAAACCCAAATCGACTCGCCAAACGATATCGCCGGAGCTAATATCAAGCAGCATAACTTGCCCGGAATGATATCGTAACGTTAAATACTGTCCTTTTGTGGAAGCTTCTACGCCGGCATAATCGTCCTCACACGATTCGCTCGATTGCACAGGCTCACTCCAAACGTTCTGTGCACCGAGTGTGGGGTTAATTGCTTGAATGCTGCAATCGCTGGCCATTTGAAGCAACAAGAGTGGTTGACCTGCCATACCTTCAACCAAGTTCACCTCGTCAAATCTCTTGTCGTCAAAATCCAGCACTGTCCCAGTAGTACCGTCAGGGAATGTGATCGCAGTCCAGCTATCAACATTTCCGTGTAACACATTTTCAGCGAGGAATCCATATGATTCAGCGGGGAAACCGCCAGCACCCAGCAGTGAATCCCCGGTAGCGATATCAATCAGAAGTGGTGGAATAGACAAAACACCGTGTCTGATAGTCGCTTCCGAAAGTCGATACTCGTCAACTTCAGGTTCACTTGTCTTCCATACGACTGAACCATTTGCACTTATGCGAACAATATCTACTCGATACAGGATGGGTTCGTCAGTCAATAATGTAGCGCCGGCAATGATGACATCATCTCCAACAGCTGTTACCAAAACTGGCATCATGCCATCAGGCCAACCCCAACTTGCTGATGAGACTTCCCGCAACTGTTCGCCAGTCACCGCATCACGATAGTGAACCGAAAGCTGATCAAAGGCACCCTCTACACAAACCAGAACCCCAGAATCAGTTGGCTGGTCCGCACATTGTCCTTTTATCAAACTTTTCCAAAGGATCTCTCCAGTTGCAGGGTCAACCGCAACAATAGGAGCATCATCGCTCCAGCCATGGCCATAGTTAAAACCAAAGCCATATGCCAACCAGACTGACTGCGAGAACTCAACAAAATGGATGTATTGGTTGTCATCGGAACTGCGCCACACTTCTTTAGTACCGTTTTCCCAAGACAGTGCCGGAATATCCGTGGTTTGCGAAACCGTGGGAGTCGGGGTGGCTGTGGGGGTCACGGCGGCAGTAGGGGACGGCGTCGGAACGTTGGGACTGGCAAACTGGTTGTATGCCCAAGGAATTCCTATTGCGAGTCCAGCTATTAGCCCGACGCATACCACCGCAACTATTGCGATTAGCGGTGCCCGACTTTTCTTTCTGGGCTGCTGTTCGGCACTTGGTGCCAGAGCTTGAAGCGAAGTGCCGCAATTTGTGCAAAAGTTTCCACCGTCACTCTTTGCGCCACAGTTAGAACAGAACATATATAGCCTCCATTGCCTTTAAGCATAAAGTAATAACAGCCTACCACCGCTAAAAACTATTTACAGATTGAATCTACTGCTTCTCCTGATTTTTCTACACTGATTTCGACCCTGTGCTGCGCACTGCAACTGCATGCAGCGCAGTACTCCCGACGGCGTACCCCAACCTACAGTTGGCACCGAACCAACTGTGAAAAAGCACTCAGTCGAGTTCGTCCATGTTCAGTGCCTGCACTTGCGTGATCAACTCGTCCAGTTGGGCGGCGCTCAAAGCGCCCGCTTCGCGGAAAACCATAGTTCCGTCGCGGAATGCCATGATCGTTGGGATAGCCTGAATCTGGAGCGCGGCCGCCAATTCCTGCTCGGCCTGAGTATCAACCTTGCCAAATACGACATCGGGATATTTCGCAGCGGCAGCTTCAAAAACTGGGGCAAAACGCTTACATGGCATACACCAGTCAGCCCAACAGTCAACGACGACGATACCGTCGGCAGTCACGGTTGCTTCAAAATTTTCTTGTGTAAGTGTCAGAGTCATGTTCGCCTTTCATCTGGGGCTTTCCAAATCGAAAACTATTAACTACCGTCAATTATCCCACTACAACGAAAATACTGTCAGCAAGATCAGGTAAAAACTGCATTTCACCCAACTGCGTTGCTATGACAAAAGCTGCCTCAGTTGCGAAAACCGTGACATCTCGGCCAGGAAATGCCTCAAGTTGAGCCAACTGCGTCAAAATCGCCGGATACTGAAGCGTCTCACCTAAACGCTCAATCATCACATTATGTGCTTGTCCATCCTCCGGAATTGCACTTAGCGGCAATACCTTCCGCGCCGACTGGTCACTGGTTTTGTCCATCCCCAGTTCACCCAGTGCTGGTATTGGATTTCCATACGGCGAGTGCGTGGGTTGTTTCAAGATTCTCACGAGGCGTTCTTCAACTTCGGTAGAAATCACATGCTCCCAGCGGCACGCTTCTTCATGCAGCAGGCTCCAGTCCAACCCAATGATTTGGGTGAGCAGACATTCAACAAGCCGGTGCCGCCGCATTACCTGAGCCGCCAAACCCACACCTTTGGTAGTCAAAACTATTTGACGGTCAGTGAGCATCCGCAGCATCCCATCGCGTTCCATCCGAGCCACAGTTTCCGACACTGTTGGGCCGCTTTGTTGCAGCCGTTCTGCGATACGCGCCCGCAGTGGCGGCACTCCTTCTTCGACTAACTCGTAGATGGTTCGCAGATACATCTGCGTGGTGTCGATGAGGGTGCTCATTATTACTTCTTCAGCAGCACAATCGCAGCTGCGATCAGAGCCACCCCGCCCACACTAAGCAACAATATGAGTGTGGAATAGTCGTCAAATGGCTCGTCGAGGGCGTCTTCCCCATCGGGATCGTCGTCATAACCAGCTGGAGGATAATCCTGATCACCGTCTTCGCCAAGCGTGGGCGTGGCAGGATTTGACGTTTCGGGAGGCGATGTCTCCGCTCCCGATGTCGCAGTCGCTGATGGAGTCGGTGTCGAGTCAGGCGTAGGA
>Ga0082212_10007646_pt1 | contig 14245 bp, 13 predicted proteins | sample TergutNt197P3_FD_71548 | JGI IMG/M metagenome (GOLD analysis project Ga0082212, IMG submission 71548) | Neocapritermes taracua P3 segment gut microbial communities from Petit-Saut dam, French Guiana - Nt197 P3 | ecosystem: Host-associated > Arthropoda: Insects > Digestive system > Gut ... | reverse complement strand
GGCGTAGGATTTCGTCCTTTCATTTATCTGTTGGCGAAAGATATGGGAATTAACGGAAGCGTCGCCAACCGGAACAATGGCGTGATTATCCTTGCAGAACTTTCAGAAAAACAGCGGGAAGTGTTTATTCACCGAATCCGTTCCGAACGTCCGCCAACCGCTTTTATATACCGAATAGGAATTGAGGAGTTGCAGGGGGCGGAAAATATATATACCGATTTTTCTATTATACCCGGCTATTCCGAATCTGAAGAAGTAACACAAGTAGCCCCCGATATTGCCGTTTGTGAGGATTGCCTGAACGACCGGAAAATTCAGCCTCACCGGATACAATATCCTTTTATCAATTGTACGCAATGTGGACCTCGCTTCTCCATTATCAAGGATTTACCCTACGACCGAATCCAAACCACGATGTTGGATTTTGAGATGTGTCTCGATTGCCGGAGTGAATATTCGAACATTAAAGACCGGCGTTTCCACGCACAACCGGTGGCTTGCAACCAATGTGGACCCAAGTATTATTACATAGAAAATGGGAAAGAGATAAGCGATTACCAGCAAATAACAGATGTATGCGCTTGCCTGTTGAACGAAGGGAAAATAATTGCCGTCAAGGGAGTTGGCGGATACCATTTGGTATGCGATGCAACTAATGAAACGGCTGTAAATATGTTGCGGAAAATAAAAATTCGCGATACCAAACCGTTTGCATTGATGTTTAAAAATACGGAGAGTATGTTGCCCTACGTTCATTTGAATGAGGAAGAAACGTTAAACCTGCAATCGTGGCGCCGACCGATTGTGCTGCTTAAACAGCGTACAGAGAAAAATCGATTTTTCATCGCTCAAGGCGTAAATCCCGGAATGAAGACTTTGGGGTGTATGTTGCCTTATATGCCGATTCATTACGATTGGTTTCAGCAAATTCGGACACCGGTGTTGGTGATGACAAGCGGAAATCTGAACGACCAACCCATTATCGTTACGCCGGAAGAGGCGGAACAACAATTGGGAAATCAAGTTGCCCTTGTTCTTCACCACAATCGTCCCATTCACAACAGAGTCGATGATTCCGTATTGCAAGTTTGCGGGAATACTCCCTGTTTGATTCGTCGTTCTCGCGGTTATGCGCCCGAGCCGTTTTTCGCCGATATTTCTACGGAAGGAATTTTGGCATTCGGAGCGGAAAAAACGAATACTTTTGCGCTGGGTAAAGGAGATGCAATCATTCAAAGTCAGCACATCGGCGACCTCAAAAACGAAGAAACTTTTTCCTTTTATACCGAATCAATGAACCGTTTCCGGCATCTGTTTCGTTTCACGCCCAAATATTTGGCTTGCGACCTGCACTCCGATTATCTTTCTTCCATACACGCCGAAACAATGGCTTCAGAAAAGCAAATTCCATTGATAAGGGTTCAACATCATCACGCACACGCTGTTGCCTGTATGTTGGAACACCGCTTAAGCCAACCGGTGATTGCGGTTATTTGGGACGGAACCGGTCTGGGAGATGACGGAGCGGCTTGGGGGGGGGAATTTTTTCTTTGTGACCGTAAACAATATACCCGTTTGGCATACCCCGAATATGTGCCGATGCCCGGAGGCGATAAAGCCGCGTTGGAGCCTTGGCGAATGGCTACCGCCTATCTTCATCACTATCAATTACCTTTTCCGGAAAATTTTTTGAATAGAATAGGCAAAGATAAAGTCGAAACTATGATTGCTCTGATGAATAAAAAAATCAGGTCGCCCTACACATCAAGCATCGGTCGTTTGTTCGACGGATTCGCTTCTTTATTGGGTATTTGCGACGTAGCAAACCGTCAGGCAGAGGCTGCTGTTTTGTTGGAACAATGTGCGGAATTTCAAATCCTTGCACCACGTCATTGCGAGGACAAAGTCCGAAGCAATCCAAAAATGAAAACATGGATTGCTTCGCCGCAAGCGGCTCGCAATGACGATAAGTTTCTTGGTTATCCAATTGAGCCGTCCGGTCATTTAATATCATTTCGTTCCCTGTTTCAAAGTGCTTTGGAAGATTTGGAAGACAATATCCCTGTGGCAATCATATCTGCTAAATTTCACAATACTTTGGCAAAATTGATTGTTGAAAAAGTTGCTCAATTATCCGGAAAAACCGGTGTTAAACAGGTCGTTGTTTCCGGAGGCTGCTTCCAAAACAAGCGATTAACCGAACAAATTCAACAATTTTTTGCTCATTCCGATATTTCTTTGTACCTTCCGTCCCGAATTCCCTGCAATGATGGAGGAATTGCCGTAGGTCAATTGGCTGTTGCGGCTTGTTGTTGTGAGTGAAACTACCCGTCATTGCGGGCTTGACCCGTAATCCCCTGAAAAAATAGGGGATCCCGCGTCAAGCGCGGGATGACAAGCTAAATTTTAAAAACTATGCACGAACTATCCATAGCACAAAGCATTGTGGAATTAGCGGAACGGGAAGCGCGAAACCATCGTGCCGTTTCAATAGAAGAATTGGAATTGGAAATCGGTGATTTGGCAGGAATTGATTGGCTGGCTTTGGAGTTTGCTATGGAAAGCGCCGTAAAAGACACTATTTTAGAAAACGCCCGCGTCATACGGCAACGAGTCGCCGGCGAAGGCAGATGCGGCGATTGTGAGAATCAGTTTCCGGCAGAGAATCTTCTGACTGCTTGCCCTTCTTGCGGCTCGTATGTGGTGAAGATTACCAAAGGGAAAGAGTTGAGAATTAAGTCATTGATGATAAAATGATAAAACGATAAAATGTCATTGCGGGCTTGACCCGCAATCCCCTGAATGATAAAACGAAAAAATTGTATATTATGTGCGGAATTTGCGGATGCGGAAGTCATCATCATCACTCGGATCATGAGCATCATCACGATCACGAACATCATCATTCACATGATGAAAACCGGATTATTGCGGTAGAACAGGATATTCTTCAACGAAATAATCTTTTGGCGGAAAGAAATCGGGGGTATTTTGAAGCGAAAAATATCCTTTGTCTGAACTTAATGAGTTCACCCGGTTCGGGAAAAACCACTCTATTGGAGGAAACAATCCGTCAGTTGAAAAGTCGTAAATCCATATCTGTGATTGAGGGCGACCAACAGACCTCAAACGATGCCGACCGGATTGCTGCCTTGGGAGTTCCTGTTTATCAAGTAAATACGGGAACAGGCTGTCATTTAGACGCTTCGATGGTGAATCATGCTTTGAAGCATTTGAATCCGGAGGCAAACAGCCTGTTATTTATTGAAAATGTTGGGAATTTGGTTTGTCCTGCTCTTTTCGATTTGGGAGAAGCAGAAAAGGCGGTTATTGTCAGTACGACTGAGGGAGATGATAAACCGTTGAAATATCCGCATATTTTCAAGGAAGCAAGTGTATGTGTCATTAACAAAACGGATTTGGCACCTTATCTCAACACTTCTATCGAAGCGCTTCGTGAAAATTGTTTGAAAGTCAATCCCGGTTTGCGGATTTTTGAAGTTTCGGCGTTGAAAAACACCGGAATGGAGGAATGGTGCAGTTGGTTGTCGGCTAAACCAATTTCGTGAAATTTCTTACATCTTTTTGTAATAATTTTAACGCAAAGACGCAAAGAGGTTACGCAAAGGGCGCAAAGAGGTTTCCGAAGAAATATTATAAATTATTTACAATCCGTCTTATTCCATTTTTCAATAAAACGGCATTAAAATTCATCAACAAACCTAATTTGCAATTGCTTAATTTTAGGTATGTTAAGGTTTGTGCAAGATGCAGATCATTTAATGATTCAACCGATTTTATTTCTATGATTAACTTCCTTTCAACCCATAAATCTACTCTATAACCTGCTTCCAATTTAATGTCTTCATATATTAGTGGTAATGCTTTCTGTTTTTCAACAAATAAACCATATCTATTGATTTCATAATAAAGACATTCTTCATAAACGCTTTCTAACAAGCCGGGACCCAATATTTTATGTACTTTTATCCCTAAATCCAATACAATTTTTGATAATTCATTCTCTGTCATACAACTTCATGTTTTTTGCACATCAATTCTTTGCGTTCTTTGCGTAAAAATCTTTGCACCTTTGCGTTTAAATAATTCTATAAAAAAACTAAACTAAGATTGATCTATTATATTTGGTCAAACTGTTCTTTCCAAAACTGTTCTTTCCATAATTTGTAGTATACTCCTGCTTTTTCGATGAGTTGTTGATGGTTACCTGTTTCCACTGTTTTACCTTCTTCAAGGACAACGATACTGTCTGCGTTTTTTACTGTACTTAAACGGTGGGCTATCACGATGATGGTTTTTCCCTGTTTAGCCAAGTTATCGAGTGTCTGTTTCACGAATTTTTCCGAAACAGAATCCAACGACGAAGTGGCTTCGTCAAAAATCAGAATTTCAGGGTCTTTGTACAGCGCCCTTGCAATAGCAATCCGCTGACGTTCCCCTCCTGAAAGAGATGTTCCGTGTTCGCCGATTTGTGTCATATAGGTATGGGGAAGTTTTTCTATAAATTCTCTTATTCCCAACTGTTCGCTCAATTCCGCTATCTTCTTCAAGTCCGGATCGAAATCTCCAAGGGCGATGTTTTCGACAATGCTGCCTGCAAACAGTTCTATCTGTTGAGGTACAGAGCCGACCAACCGTCTTAAACTTTCATTACTTACTTGAGAAATGGTATAATTACCAATGTAGATATTTCCTTTTTGGAGAGAATACAGATTTTGCAGCAAAGAAATTAATGTGGTTTTTCCCGATCCGCTTTCTCCGACAATGGCTGTGGTTTGCCCTTTCGGAATGGTCAGATTTAAAGACTCAAACACTTGCTTTCTTAAGCCGTACCGGAAAGCAACATTTTCAAAACGGATATCCCCAATCATATCGCGTTCCAATTTGATTTTTTGAGTTTCGTCTTCTTCACGCTCCAAGTCCATGATTTGGAACAAACGATCGGCTGCTATCATGGCGTCCTGTATCGTTTGGTTAGAAGAAATCAACTTTCCGACCGATCCCAAGACATATCCTATCAATGAATAGAAAAGCATCAGCGTTCCGGGTGTCAATTCCTGATTAATCACAAAGCGACTGCCTGCCCACAGCATGGCTACCGTAATCCCTGTCGAAACAAATTCAATACCTCCGTTTGCCATAATAGAACCGTAGATGCTTCTGTAAGTATTCTTGATGAGATGCACAAAGCGCATTTCCGTTTTTAGATTGGCAAACTGTTCTATGCCAAATCGTTTAATGGTAGAAACAGAATTTAAGGACTCAACCAAATGGGCTTCCAAATCCGCAGAGCTTTCCATGATTTTCCGTTGATATTTTTTATTCAGACGATTGAACAAAAAGTAAATCAAAAAGAACAGCGGCGCCGACAGCATTGCGATTGCTGACAGTTTCCACGAATAGACAAGCATCAGAGAGAGTGTGAAAAACAGGATTAACACATTAACCACCAAATCCAATGAAACATTGTTGATGAATATCCTGATTTTTACTGCATCATTCACGCGGGATATGATTTCCCCTACCCGCATCGTATCAAAGAACTGCTGGGGCAAAGTGAGCAAGTGCTTGTAGTAACCCAATATCAGCGAAGCGTCTATACGCTGACCTGTTTTCAATGCCAAAATACTTTTCATGGCGCCGATAAACGCCCGCAGAATGATAATCAAAATCATAATGATACCCAGCAGATTGAGTAGATTGATATTTCGATCAACCAAAACATAATCGGTTATCTTACCGATATAAATGGAAGTCGAAAGTCCCAAAATACTGTATATCACTGCACCAAACAATGCTTGAGTCATAACGCTTTTGTGGGGGAGTATCAAATCCACAAAACTTCTCAGCGTGCTTTTTTTCAGATTCCCTTTTTCAAAGGTTTCATTGGGGCGAATAAGTATCAATATGCCTGTCCATTCTCTCTTAAACTCCGCGTTGCTTTTCTTGTGAAGTTTTCCATCGCCCGGATCCATCAATAGAACATAATCTTTTGTTACCTTGTAGATAACGACAAAGTGCTGTAACTTTTCTTTCACAATCACATGAGCGATTGCGGGCAAAGGTATATGTTGCAAGCATTCAAACGGACCTTTCACTCCTTTGGCATCAAAACTTAGTTTTTGTGCAGCCTCAATCATGCCCATTATATTCGTCCCTTTGGTGTCCGTAAAAGCATATTGGCGGATACGTGCAACCGGAAAATTCAGTCCGAAATTGGCGGCTACAGATGTCAAACAAGCTGCTCCGCAATCGCTTATGTCGTGTTGTTTTATTTTGATTCCGCGTTTCATTTTTGTGCAAACCGATTACTATCATATTGAGCAGGATTTATCCAGTCGTCCATTTTCTGGTATATCAAATCGAATACCGAACGTTTGGTTATCATGAAATGAGACGATATGCTCATTCCTTTTTTCAGTCTTCCGGTTACTCCGTTTTTACGAACAAGATGACTTTTTTCAAGATTGCATTTCACTTTGTAAAAGGCTCCGTTTCCCGAATTATCGGTCAGAAAGTCGGATGAAATTTCGGTTACTTCGCCCGAAATGGTTCCCCATTCGTTGTAGTTGAATGAACTGACTTGAATGTTCACAGGCATACCGAGATAGATGTATCCGATGTTGCGGGGCGAAACATATACTTCCGCATAAAGCGTTGAGTCGGGACTGATAATGGCTAAGAGGCTTCCTGCCTGAATGCTGCTGCCTTGATAAATCCCCCTGAACTGATCGAGCGTTCCGCTCACTGGACTTGTAACTACATACAGGTCTTTGCTTTTCAATTCCCGATTCATCGACATCTGCATTTCTTCCAGCAAGTTGGAATAAGCATTCAAATCATTCTGCCATTTGCTTAATTGGTTATTTTTTAAAGAGGATAATTCGTTTTTTATCCTGTTATATTCATATTGATACTTCTCGTATTCTTCCTCCGAAACCACTTTCTTATCGAACAGTTGGCGGGTACGTTCCAAATCTTTTTTCGCCTTTTCCAATGTGGTTTCACATTCATTTATCTGTTGGATAAACAGGGCATACTCCTGTTGCCGCGTTCCTGAACTAAAAATCTTTGGTTTTCCGCCCTTAACCAAAACGCTTAAATCGTTGAGATGTTCCTGAAAGTCTTTTATTCTTTTTTCTTGGTATTGAATTTGATAGTCGGAAGAAGACCGGCGAAAAACAAGAATCGTATCACCCTGATTAAGCATTTGTCCCTCTTTGACAAAGACAAAATCAACAAACTCAGTGATATTGGCTCTGATTTCGGTTTTTTCGGCAATGGGTCGAATAATCCCCGCTTCCTGTACCGATACATCTACATAGATAAAGGGCAAAGCGACTAAGACGGCAAGAACTGCTGCCTGCACCACCCAATAGATTTTTTGAGAAGTAGTCGAGTATTCGGCAATGTAAGTGTCAATACTGTCGTTTATAAGTTCCGCAGGAATAATATGCATAGAAATATTGTATTTTTGGTCGGAATTGCGCTACAAAAGTATGGCTAACAAATTAAAAAATGGGTTATAAGAAAGTTAAGTAAATGTTAATTCATTTTTATATAAAAACAAAAAATAATTACACATATTGTTTTTTAATGTCGCTGAATCTTTACTTTTATCTTTTAGTTTTTAGTTTTTTCAAGTATTTTCATTAACTTTGCGACATTTTAATTATAGTTGATAAAAATTATGTCAAATTCACAAGTAAAATTCTATTCGGGTGAAAATATTCCATTGGAACTTCATAAAACCCGTATTGTTCAAAAACTACATTTGGTACCTATTGAAAGGCGGTTGGAAGCCTTACATGAAGGGGGTTTCAATACATTTGGATTGAAAACGACCGATGTTTTTTTAGACATGCTGACAGATAGTGGCACGAATGCTATGAGCGACGACCAATTGTCGGCGATGATGAGGTCGGACGATGCTTATGCCGGATCACAAAGTTTCATGCGGTTGCAACAAGCCGTTGAAGATGTGTTGGATAAAAAATATTATTTACCTGTCCATCAAGGTCGTGCCGCAGAAAACATATTGGCATGCGCCTACGTAAGAAAAGGCAGCCTTATTCCGATGAATTATCACTTCACAACAGCATTAGCACACATTACCGAAAAAGGCGGACAGATTGTCGAGTTGCTATACCCCGAAGCATACGTGCTGAAATCTTCGCATCCTTTCAAGGGAAACATGAATCTTGAAGCATTGGAAGAGTATATCCAAAAACATGGTAAACGAAATATCCCCTATGTTCGCATGGAAGCCTCGACCAATCTCATTGGCGGGCAGCCATTTTCGGTGGAAAATATGAGAGCAGTTCGCGCTATTGCAAACAAATACGGCCTTCGTCTGGTATTGGACGCCAGCTTGTTGGGCGAAAATGCCTATTTGGTAAAGCAACGAGAAGAGGAATTTAAGGACACATCGCTTGGCGATATTATCAAAATCATGACGAGTCTCGCCGATTTGGTTTACTTCTCTGCCCGTAAATTGAGTTCTTCCCGTGGTGGAGGTATCTGTACCAATGATGAAGCGATATATAAAGAATTAGAATCACTTGTTCCTCTTTACGAAGGATTTTTGACCTACGGAGGAATTTCTATCCGCGAAATAGAAGCCATGGCGGTAGGATTGTATGAAACACAAGACGAAACCGTCATTTCGCAAAGCCCGACATTTATTGCCTATCTTGTGAATGAAGCTGAAAAGAGAGGCGTTCCGCTGGTAACTCCTCCGGGTGTGTTGGGCGCTCACGTAAACGCAATGGAATTCTGTTCTCATATTCCACAAACGCAGTATCCTGCCGGTGCATTGGCGGCTGCATTCTTCCTCATTTCAGGAGTAAGAGGCATGGAACGCGGTACCCTGTCGAATCAACGCGATGAATACGGAAATGAAACCTATGCCGATATGGAACTGCTGCGTTTGGCTGTACCACGCAGGGTATTCACCTTATCACAAATAAATTATGTTATTGACCGTTTGGCTTGGCTGTACGAAAACCGAGAATTGATCGGCGGATTAAAATTCGTATATGAGCCTCCTGTATTGCGTTTCTTTATGGGTAGACTTGCTCCTATATCCGATTGGCCTCAAAAACTAATGGCAAAATTTCGGGAAGATTTTGGGGATAGCCTGTAGATATACCCCTCGGGGATTTCTCTCTTTTATTAGTAACAATCGTACTCTTGTTTATGGTAAGAGCATGATTGTTATGTATTTAGCCAATTTATATAGATTACATTAAATAATTATAAATATCTGGATTGCTTCGGGCTATCACCCTCGCAATGACGGTGTATTCATAGCGTCATTGCGAGGAACGAAGCAATCCAGAAAACAAAGTTATGTGTAAATATTTTTTAGAAATTATTTAATTTCTATAATGGAATTGTCAACTCTTAACTCGCAGTTCTAAAAGTTGGGCGTTAAACAGAAAAATCTGATTTTAAACTCAAAATTTCCTGCACAAAATTTTTATCGGAATCTATTTTATCCAAAGCTTGAGAAGCAGCCTGTTGATGCGATTCTTTTTTAGAATTTCCGGTACCAGCACCGGCGACTACGCCATTCAAAAGCACTTGACTCTGAAAAGTTGAATTATTTTCCCTGTCCGAAAAATTATCTATGAGTTGATAATCCAATTGAACTTTGTATTTTTGACACCATTCCAGCAGTTTGGATTTAAAGTTAACTTCTTTCTTGGCGAGTGCATCAATATTGATATAGGCGGAAATGATTTTCCTTTCGATAAATTGATGCGTTTTTCTATATCCTTTATCCAAGTAAACGGCGCCGATAAACGCTTCAAGGGCATTGCCCCAAATATGATTTTTTTGCGAATGGGCACGCGGGGAAGATATAATTAACCGGTTTAAGCCCAAATTTCCGGATATGCGGTTTAAAGTTTCTCTTTTTACTATTTTAGAGCGGGTGTTGGTTAGAAAACCTTCATTTTGATTTTTATATTTTTTAAAAACAATGTCGGCAACGACGGCATCAAGAATGGCATCACCCAAAAATTCCAAACGTTCATTATTGTAACGGGCGCCTTTCGGATTTTTTTCAGACAAAGATTTATGGCGTAATGCTTCTTCGTAAAAAGAAATATCGTTGGGGAAAAAGCCCAAAATCCTTTTCAAAGCAAAATACGACTCTTTCTTCGGGTGAAAAAAAAGTCGTATCGTTTTAAAAAAAGAATTATCCACGCTTACTCTGTATATTTTTTGACGATGATACATGCATTGTGTCCGCCAAAGCCAAATGTATTGGACAGAGCGGCGCGAATTTCTCGCGTCTGTGCTTGGTTGAACGTGAAATTCAATTGGTAATCAATTTCGGGATCATCATCGCCCAGTTCGTGATTAATGGTTGGAGGAACAATACCATTATGAACAGCCAGCACACACGCCATTGCTTCAACTGCTCCGGCTGCACCCAGCATGTGCCCGGTCATTGATTTGGTGGAACTGATGTTCAATCGATAGGCATTTTCTCCGAACACTTCCTTGATGGCTTTCACTTCGGAAGGATCCCCAACCGGAGTAGAGGTTCCATGCACATTGATATAATCTATTTCATCGGGGGACATATTTGCATCGGCAAGTGCATTTTCCATCACCAACTTTGCACCCAATCCTTCGGGATGAGATGCCGTGAGGTGGTAGGCATCGCCGGAAGCGCCTCCGCCAACTATTTCCGCATAAATTTTGGCTCCTCGAGCCAAGGCGTGTTCCAATTCTTCAAATACCAAACAAACAGCACCTTCGCCAATTACAAATCCGTCGCGGCTTGCACTGAACGGACGAGAAGCCGTTTGTGGCGAATCGTTCCGCGTAGAAAGTGCGTTCATCGCATTGAATCCACCTACGCCTGAAACGGTGATTGCCGCTTCTGCTCCTCCGGTTATAACGGCATTGGCTTTTCCCAAGCGAATAAGGTCGAATGCGGAAATAGCGCCGTTTGTAGAAGATGCACAGGCAGAAACTGTCCCATAGTTTGGCCCTCTAAAGCCATACATAATGGAAATATGTCCGGCAGCAATGTCGCCAATCATTTTGGGAATGAAGAACGGATTAAACTTGGGACCTATTTCTTGATTCTGAAAAAAATAACCCACTTCCTGGTCGAAAGTACTTATGCCTCCTATTCCCGATGAGAAAATAACCCCTACGTGATCTTTATCAAGGCTGTCCAAAGTATCCAAGCGAGAATCGCTGATTGCTTCTATCGCCGACACAATGGCAAATTGAGCGTAACGATCTAATCTTCTTGCTTCTTTACGATCGACATACCTTTCGGGATCAAAGTCTTTTACTTCGCAGGCAAATTTTGTCTTGAATTTTTCGGGGTCAAATAAGGTAATGGGTCCGGCACCGCTCACTCCATTGATTAAAGATTCCCATGTAGTTTTTACATCGTTACCCAATGGAGTGACCGCTCCCAGACCCGTTACTACGACTCTTTTTAATTTCATTCAGGTTAAATTTGAGTTACTTATTTTCCCAAATTGTCGATATAAGTGATCGCATCGCCTACGGTTGAAATTTTTTCGGCTTGATCATCGGGAATGGTAACACCAAATTCTTTTTCAAATTCCATAATCAACTCTACCGTATCTAACGAATCAGCTCCCAAATCGTTTGTAAAACTTGCGTCATTAGTTACTTCCGACTCTTCTACGCTTAACTTATCTACGATAATGCTCTTTACGCGTTCCGCAATTTCAGACATAATTTTTTAATTTTAAATGAATAATATAAAATTTTACTTTTATTTTTGCGCTGCAAAGTTACGGAGTTTTATTGAAAGAAAAAAGAAAATCACGAAAAACTTGCACATAAATTAAAAAATTGTGCATTTAGAAACGTGAAACACGCGAATCAAACAGGATTGCGAAGTGTGGACACACATCAATAGTATCTAATTATTAGAATTATTAACCAATTTATTAATATAGCAAAGAGAATGATCCAATTGAATATGTTAGATGTTTTTGTTACATTTTTTTGGGTTTTAGATATACTTAAAGAACAAACTCTCAAAGGAATTTGAAGGATAAAAAATAACGCAATCAGTAAACTTGTAAAATTAAAATTAATGGCTTCTACGAGATTTCCTTCAGATAATTCACAAAATGCACGCGTAATTCCACATACAGGACACTGGACACCTGTAATTTTGTCGAATAAACAGAAATGCGGTAATTTATTGGCTATACCAAGTAAGTTATTTTTAAAAATAATAAATGTGCTAATTATCAAAACATTACTAATTAGAACATTCGCTTCATATTGTTTTCTGCTGTCGGACGATAGACATTTTATTAACCATTGAGGAATGATTGATATTTCCATAATGTAAAAAGGTAAAAAATGGGAGTAGTATTAAAAAAAACTCCCATTTTTCGTTACGCTTGCCAGGTGTGTCCGCATTTTTGGCATTGTGTTGGGTTTCTATCGGCAAGTAAAGCCAATAAACCTATTGGAAAGAAACAAATTGCAACTATGATTTGCCATGCTTTGTAACCACCTTTTTTTGTTAATTCACTACATTTAGGACAAGAAAGTTGTGCCATAATACAAAATTTTAATTTTGCCTACTCTTTAAAAATATAAGGATTTTCAGCGTTACTCCTTCAAATATTCAGGTACTGTTGGTCTCTACTCCACTTACAGCTAACGAATAAGGGCTCTACGAAAGCGGGGATGCTCACCAAACTTGCCACAAATTTACAAAACTTTTTTTTACCACCAAACTGTCAATCCGATACGAACTCCACCCGTCCTTTAAAATGGTCTCTGCTACCATTACTATGTCAAAAATTTTTAACTAAAAACATAAATTTATTCTTTTTATATGTTTAATTCACTTATTTTTCAGATTTTTAACCACCTCTTCCATAAGGAAAGCCAATTTCGGTTGAGCGATTTTAGCGGCTTCTTGGACTTCCTCGTGCGATACTTCAACGATTTTTCCGTAAACACCCAAATCAGTGATGACCGAAAATGCCAATACTTTCATACCTGCATGACGGGCGACAATCACCTCAGGAACGGTGGACATACCGACTGCGTCGCCGCCGATGATTTTGAAATAATGATATTCCGCAGGAGTTTCAAATGTGGGTCCCTGAGTGCCGACATAAATACCAAATTGTAGTTTTATACCGTTCTTTTCAGCAATATCGATGGCTAATTGTCTTAAATTTGAGTCGTAGGCTTCACTCATATCGGGGAAACGGATTCCCAGTTCAGAATGGTTTTTGCCACGCAAAGGGTGTTCGGGAAAGAGATTGACATGGTCTTCAATCAGCATAATGTCGCCGACCTTGAATGAACCGTTCATCCCTCCGGCAGCATTGGATACGAACAAATATTCGATTCCAAGCAATTGCATCACCCGAACCGGATAGGTTACCTGTTTCATATCGTAACCTTCATAGAAATGAAATCGCCCCTGCAAAGCAATCACCGGTTTCCCACCTAATTTACCGACAATCAGTTTTCCGCTGTGCCCCTCTACGGTCGAGATCGGAAAATGCGGAATGTCCTCGTAAGGAATTTCTTTTTTGTCGGCGATACTGTCGGCTAATGCACCCAGACCGGTGCCGAGAATGATTCCTATTTTCGTGTCCTTAGGTATCTGTGGCTTGATCCAAGATACAGTTTCGTTTAAAATTTGCAACATGATTTTCTATTTTTTGTGTAAATAATTCTTCATTGAAACGGATAACAACTTCGATGGGCAAGTAAAAAATAAAAGGTTTCATTTCGTCCGAAACAAACGGATTATTTAGCAGCCGTACCGCATCTTTTTCGGAAGTAACGATCCGTTTATTATTACTGTCTGCTGTTTCTATAAACCGGCTCATCGTTTGAATGTCTTTTTCCGTAAAATCGTGGTGATCAGGATAAATAATGGTTTGTAAATTCGCAGTATATTGCTTTACATATTCAATCAATCTTGTCGGATCGGCTAATCCCGCAACCAATAAAACCATGTAGTTTTCTTGCTTTAATAGGGTTATGTTTTCTTCTCCTTGAGGATTCGTTTCCGGAAAGACAGATCGCAAATTTTTATAACGGTAAACGCTGAAAAACAACTGTTGGTGCAGTTGCGGATTTATCTTTTTCGACAAGATTTGATAATCGTCTGCCGTAAGCGATTCGGGACATTTGGTACAGATGATACAATCTGCCCGCCGGTAATTCTTCGGCG
>Ga0082212_10007645_pt1 | contig 14247 bp, 13 predicted proteins | sample TergutNt197P3_FD_71548 | JGI IMG/M metagenome (GOLD analysis project Ga0082212, IMG submission 71548) | Neocapritermes taracua P3 segment gut microbial communities from Petit-Saut dam, French Guiana - Nt197 P3 | ecosystem: Host-associated > Arthropoda: Insects > Digestive system > Gut ... | reverse complement strand
TTTCGATACATCGAGTCGGAGACATTGCGTTCCGAAGCGAACGAGTTCCGGCGACTTTTCGAGGGAATAGCGAACGCCCGCCGGAGGATTAGCATCGTTGCGGTTCCAGCCATCGGGGTAAGTCGTTCCCTGCTCAAAATTACCGTTCTTCACGAGATTCGGTAATTCGTCGAGCAGATCGGTTTCTTTTTGTAATTCGGGATGGGCGGTATCGCTGTCTTTCATAATGACTGGCGACACAGTCGCCGGCTCTCCGTGTGTTGTCTCATCAAACTGATAATACACGTTAAAATACTTGACCGTCTTTGCCGGAACATCAATTTTGCATGTCAATCGGAAGTTTTCCTCATCAAGCACCGTAACGGGCGAACCGTCAGCAAGCATCAGATTGACCAGCGGACCGACAAGACCGTGTGCCTGTGTTCCGTGCAACGTCATCAAGACGGGTACACCGTTCATTGCGGAGTCCGTCGTATTGATAATGCGGAATGTACTTCGGCAACCGTAATCCGACTCACCGATCATTTTCCAATCGGTCTCGGCTAAAACGATTTTGTACGGAATGTTTTCTGTTTCACCGATAGCCGCCGACACAGTCGCCGGCTCTCTGTTGTCTGCTGGTTCAAACGTTACATGATCAAACCAAGCGGTGCCAGTGCCGTAGAGAACCGTGCCGATGGTCAAACGGTCGGCACTCTTCGGAGCCGTGAACTCGAACGTCACTTCCCTCCAGTCGAAGGTTCCGCCGTAACTGCCTTGCGTGCTGTTGAGTATTTGCGAATTCGTTTCGTTGCCGACGTGAATGTACCAACCGGCACGCCCATTGATGTTTTCGCCACGAACCCAAGCGGTCATACGGTAAGAATTGCCCGCAATGACCGGTATGCCCGACTGCCGCATGGCAAACCAGTCCGCCCGATTGTTCGGCTCGATGACGGTTTTGAGACATTTTTTGCCGCTCTTCGGATTTTCGTCCGTCCAAAAATGTTTGTAGCCGGGTTGGTCTATATCGGCATCCCACTCGTCCGGCATCGCACCGCTCCCGAGTTCCATATCGCCGTTGAGGAGTCCGGGTTTGAGACCGAGAACATCCGGCACTGGCAACGCTTTTTCGTTACCAAAATAGACGAAATACTTCGCCGACTTGCCCGGTGCGCAATCGACCGGAATCGTCAGGATCGTCTTATCCGTGGATTCCGTGTGAATGTCGAAGACGACTTCCTGTCCAGATTCGGTGGTAATACGGACTTCCTTTGCGGAAACGCCTCGCAATTCCTTACCGAACGTAACGGAGAGCGGTTTGCCTTCCATCGGTTCCTGCGAGGGGTTTTGGAACGTAATCGGCAATCGCTTTGTCCAAACGCCTCCGCCGCTCCAAACGAGGTTCGTTGACCAATCGGCAGCAGAAACAAGGTATGCAGTGAGACACGTGAACAAGACGGCAAGTAACAGACGGCAGGCGGCAATAGTGAGTTTCATGGTTGATTGCGGTTCGGTTTCAATGACGAAGTGTTCCCATTATACTCCTTGTGGTGGGGAAGTGTATCCTCTGAACCGACCGCGACCATCACTTCTTGCCGATTGAAAACCAACTGCTTTATCCTCGCGTCGGCGAAGCCCCAAGTCCGAATTCGGTCGAGCAGCATCGGCAACTTGTCGGCGAGTTGCCAGCGAGTCAATTTCAATGTAAAAAGAAGTCCTCGAATCGAATGATTCGTGTTCGTAACGGCTTCTTCTAAAACGTCCAACGTGTAATTGGGGGCAACATTCATATCGGCAGTAATCCATCGGACATCATGAAACAATGCCCGCTTCGTGTCCCTGATTCGGCTACGAACGTGCGTGAAGTGCGGATGAGTGCCCACCGCAGGATGAATTTCTCCCGGATCAACGCCGAACACCCGAACGCCTTGCTGTAAAAGAAATTGCGAACAACCACCGGGAGATGCGCCGATGTCGAGGCACCGGTCGCCATTGCGGAGGACAAAGCCCGACCAGAGAAGTCCTTCGTAAAATTTCTGATACGCACGAGAAACAGCATCGTCCGGCATCGCCATCGGCAACATACCACCGGCATGCCTGGCATGAATCGGCGAAGCGTCCGTAATGGTATGCGTACCGACAAAAAAAAGGTTCGAATCAACTTGGACAACGTCCAAGACCGTTTCGCCGGACTGCCCCGAATGGAACATGTCCTCTGCGCCGATGCCCATGAATTTTACGTTCGGTGATTGTCCGACAATCTGCCTGTGAAGTGAGACTAATTCCAATGGAATATGCGGTTCAAAATCGTGTTCGCCCACTGGAAACGGATCACGTCCGAACACATGGACACGGTTGACAAACAAATGATGTTCGGCGGCGATTTTCCACACTTCCGTAGCAAGTTGGTCGGATTGATCCGTCTCGATTTTTCCCAGCGAAACTGCAACGGTTCGGGCAAAGATCGAACGCTTTGCGAAATCTTCCGGCAATGTTTCGGTCTTGAATGAAACGAAACCGGGTCGGGCAAAAGCACTTCGCATATCGGGAAACATTCGGGCAATTTCCTTCTTGAAGACCGCTTCGGCTCCGACTTGGCAGGTTGAAAAGATAAACATTCGCGCAATGGGCATCAGTGAGGACAAACAAGTCTAGCCGGTTTTTTTACGACGCATAGTGCCCGCACCCTGCACTTGGTCTCTTGTCGCGCAGTCTATTGACTCTATCATTCTCATCTTGTATAAAACCCCCGTGGTTCTTTCCTGTTCCTTTCATTTTTAACGCCGATGCTTTCCCGCCGACTGTGTTTCGGTGTACTGATTGTTGCCATCGTCCTCGGTCTGGCATACTTGGATGTACGTCTTCACCAATATGGACTGGCGCGGGAAATCGTTTGGCTCCCGAAGGGAATCGTGCTGTTGCCCACATACTTGGTTTGCCTGGTTTTGCTGACTCGAGAAGTGCTTCGACTCCTCAACGCAGCCGGTCTGCAACCCCATCCTCCATCAGTCTATTTGGGAAACCTGTTCATTGCAATCAGTTGCTGGATTGCCAATGTGATCCAACAATACAATCTTGAAGTGCTGGAAAAGACCACTTCCAAAGGGGGCTGGGACTGGGCATCGACCGCCAGTTTTACCGCATTACTTGCCGTCGCCTGCGGGGTCATTCTTGCGTTTGCCGCTGAGATGCGACGCTATTCTCATCCCGGAGGTGTTACGATCAATCTTGCCGGTGCCGTCTTTACGTTTGCCTATCTTGGATTGCTTTCCTGTTTTATGATTCAACTCCACATGGCATACGGCATCTGGGCAATTCTTTCGCTCGCAGTTGTTACGAAAATGTGCGACACAGGGGCGTTCGCATTTGGGAAACTTTTCGGCAGATACCGGATCACCCCCGGTTTGAGTCCGGGCAAAACACTCGAAGGGGCAATCGGCGGTCTTCTTTTCGCCTGTGCCGGTGCGTGGGTTTGGTTTGTCGTGGTACCGCCCTACTTCAACAAAGAGGTCACAACATCATGTGTTGGCTGGGTGTTGTTCGGTCTTGTGGTGGCTCTGACAGGAATGGTCGGAGACTTGGCAGGTTCGCTCATCAAAAGGGACAGCCTCATGAAGGATTCAGGACATTCTGTACCCGGATTTGGCGGAGTGCTCGATATTCTCGATTCAATACTCATGGCGGCACCGGTCGCATACGTCTTCTGGGTCTTCGGCTTTGTGTGCTTTTAATGATTTTGGGGGTACTTCGTCTCCTATGCAAATGATCAGAGAAATTTTTTGAGGAGATCAAGTACAGGCTGCTCCGGCTCCGTATTCGCCTTTGGGTTCAACGCTTTCAAGTGGTCCAGGAGAACAGTGTCCGGCAATTCAGAGGGAATATCGCCGCTACCGGGCTGGGAAAACCAACCGGCATGTTTATCGACATGACCATCCACTGTGGGGATGTCGGCAAAGTGAACATAAAACTCCAGTGGACCGACCACCAATTTATCGCCATCTTGGAGTTTACTTTCGCCACTTATTTTTTCGCCGTTGAGCCGCACGCCGTTTTTGCTCCCCAGATCACGCACGACGGTATCGTCTCCGACGAGAATCGCGCAGTGATAGCGGCTGACCATTTCGCTCCGTGTTTTCAAGTGGCAATCAGCCGCTCTGCCAATGATAAATTTTTCTTCCTCCACTGGAATGATTTGTCCCGTCCGATTCCCTGTTGCCACTACCAGTTGAAGTACCATCGCCATTTCCTTCCGCGCAAAGCCGCCAATCATGTGCCCGTATTGTAACATTTTTCCAACATTGCAACAAGACGGCACACAGACGAGATTCTACTTGACGCTTCTGTGTCCACATTCTATACTGCTGTATTCGGTTTCGTCCAGTTTTAACCCGAGGGGCATCCATGAACACTTACAAAAAATCACAAAATGTTAAATGGGTATCAAGGCAAATAAGAACATTGCTTTGCGTATTTTATTTCGTCGCCGTCCTGAGTCACGTTCCGACTGCTTCGGCAGAAGTACCTGTGCTGATTCCCGTTGCGCCGGACGCTCAATGGATCACACCGCCCGACTTCGAGCCGATCAAGAATCCCCAGATGAAATGGGCAGATGAGTCCATGATGGGAAGACCCTTTTCAAAAGACCCGTCAGTCATTCGTTTTCGTAATCGCTACCTGATGTATTTTTCCCTGCCGGCGAATCCGAAAGAACGCCAACCGTGGGGTTGGACTTGCGGCATTGCGGAAAGCCATGACTTGGTCCACTGGAAAATGATCCATCACATCACTCCGTTGTCCGAAGCGGATAAAACTGGTCTTGCCGCCCCATTCGCAATGGTGTGGAACGATAAAGTCTATCTCTTTTATCAGTCTTATGGCAATAGCGACCTGCGGGACGATGGCATCTGTTTGGCTTGGTCGGACGACGGAATTAACTTTACCGCGCATTCGAAGAATCCGATATTCAAACCTCACGGTGATTGGACGAACACACGAGCGATTGATGCCGACGCATGCGTTTTTAAGAACAAACTCTTTTTGTATGCAGCGACACGTGATCCGAGCGGTTCGATTCAAAAAATTGTCGTTGCCACGGCAGACCCAGAGGGATTGAAAGACCCGGAAAAGGCACTGGGACGGGATGCATGGACGCAAGCCTTTGATGGCGCAATTTTGGAACCGCAACTTCCGTGGGAAACCCGATGTATTGAAGCAACAACGATTGTTCAGCGTGGCGACTCGCTCATCATGTTTTACGCTGGCGGCTACAACAACAATCCGCAGCAGATCGGTGTTGCCAAGAGCAACGACGGTATTCATTGGACGCGACTTTGGAACGTGCCGTTCATTCCCAACGGACCGCCGGGGCAGTGGAACTCTGCCGAAAGCGGTCATCCCGGTGCATTCGTGGACGCAGATGGACGCACGTATCTGTTTTACCAAGGGAATCCCGGATTGGTAGAGGGACAACGGATATGGAATCTTTCGCAGGTCGAGATCGGTTGGAACGACGATGTGCCTTACGTCAAAAAACCGTAGTCGGAGACTGTGCATTACCAAGAACAGAAAACTGCGTCCGCAACCGATCTCAACATGTGTATATTTGCTGTCCCCGGCTACCGCATTTCAGCCGATGCCCAATGCGTCCTTTTGCACCGCAAATAGTTCTCGTATCCCCTTTTTGCCAAGTGCTAAAAGGGTCTCGAGTTCAGAGTCCGAAAAGGTTGCCTTTTCGCCGGTGCCTTGAATTTCAACAAACTTGCCTCCGCCGGTCATCACGAGATTCATATCCACTTCGGCGGCAACATCTTCGCAGTAGGGCAGGTCGAGCATCGGCACGCCGCCGACGATGCCGACACTCACAGCGGCAACGGCATCGAATATCGGCGACTCTGGCAACGCCAACGCTCGTACAGCATCGACCAACGCAACATACGCACCGGTAATGCTCAGCGTCCGGGTACCGCCGTCGGCTTGAAGAACATCGCAGTCCACATAAATCGTGCGAGCACCAATCTTTCCGAAATCGACGACAGAACGCAATGAACGACCGATGAGACGCTGAATTTCAGTCGCTCGCCCATCGGGTTTATCGCTTCGGGGAGAACGTGGAGAGGTACTGCCCGGAAGCATCCGGTATTCCGCGGTGAGCCAACCTTCTGTAGAGTCTTTCGGTTTCCACTTCGGCAGTTCCTCCAAAATGCACGCAGAGCAGAGAACGGTCGTCTTCCCCGAGGAAATCAACACCGAGCCGGGAGAAGTTTCCATAAAGTGCCGACGGACTGTAATCGGTCGGAGTTCATCATTGTGGCGGTTGTCGGCTCGCATGGTCGGGTAGTATTCAGGAATTTCTCACACGAAAACAAGCACACGAAAACATCGCGGATACCGTATCGTTCCGTGAATTTTCATGTTTCCCTGCGCCTAAAACGTTAGCACCGCAAAAACCGGCTTGTGATCCGATGTGATGGTGTCGTCAATCGTTCCGCTCTCCAATATCGTAAAGGGGTCTTTCGCACGGAAGAAAATGTAATCAATCCTGCCAAACAGGCTTGAAACTTCCGGCGTAATATATTTTCCCGAAGCCGGATCGGTCGCTTCCTTCCAAGTCGAAAGAAGCCGCGCAACCACGGTACTGTCCGGTCTCGCATTGAAATCCCCAGCCAAAATCACCGGGGTACCCCCCTCCGGCAATAGGGAAATGATCTTGTCGATTTGTGCTTCCCGCTCCGTTTGTGTAAGTCCCAAATGGGTGTTTGCCAAACGAATGACCTTTCCTTTTGCATCAGGGATGCCAATCGTGGCGATTTGAAGTCCGCGTTGTTCGCGCTGTCCCTCTTGAGGAAGAAAAACCATCCGATCTTCAAGAATCGGAAATCGGGACAGAATGACGAGACCATAGTCTCCCCCTTGATGATCAATCGCTTTGCCGAAGACACAGTGCATTCCCAGTTTTTCGGCGAGGATTTTCGGCTGATCGACTTTGTCTGTCCGCTGCGTACCGCGATCAACTTCTTGTACGGCAACCAGATCGGGATTCCACGCTTTGATAACGTTCGCCGTCCGCGTCAAATTGACGACTTCGTCCATGCCCCTGCCGTGGCGGATGTTGTAGCACAAGATACGCAAGACGGTCGGGGACTCATCTTCTGCCCAAGCCGGTCTGCCAGATAACATGCACAAAAACAAAATACAAACGAAAAAATAGCGCGAAGTTTTCATTGTGCAAAATGGTTGTTGAACGTTTCCGATATTGTAGGGTATCGATGCGGAAACGTCAAGAGAACATGGTTCGCCCTCACATCCCTTCAAACCGTTTCATCAGTCGTTGTTTTCGTTCTGCTCCGCCCAAATCGGGATACAAAATAGGGAGCGGGTCAAACGACTTCTTCGCCTCTTCACGTCGAGTTAACTTGAAGAGAACCTCTATGATTCCCTCCCGCGCACACCACCACGGTTCGCTGTTCCTCGCAGTATTTTCAGCCAATTCTGTCCAATGCGTCAGTGCTTCGTTCAAACTTTTCGCATCGGTCTGCCGAGTAAGAATCTCCGCAAGAAGTTGTAACGTCGCCGGTTCACGTTTCTGCTCGAGAAATGATGTCAAAATGTCAAGTGCTTCCTGTGTTTTGCCTTCGTCATCGAGTTGCCGAACGTGACGATGTTGAATCGCCACCGGTAATGCTCGTAATTGTTCCCTATTCATCAGCGGCAACAGTTCGGTCATCTCGTCCACTCGCCCCTGTTGCTCCAAATGAATGATCAACCAGCGGCGAAGAATCGGCAAAGCCGGGGACTCTGCCCAAAGTTCGGCGTGCTCCTTGATCAACGCGGTACACTCGTCCAGCACTTCCGACTGCCCAGCAACGCGTTGTCCCAACAACTGAATCGTTTTCACGTGGAACCCCCGCGCCTCGGGATGATTCGGATTCTGCCGCGCCAAAGTGAGCAACAACGGAATCAAGCGGGATTCGTATTCCTGTGCCGACGCATCAGAGGGCAAACGTTCCTGCGCCTGCGCCCAAGCGGCAACAGCAAGCCGATTGAAGCGGTACATCTCCTCTCCTTGCCGATTCGTATCGGCTTTTGCCGCCGCCTGTTCGTACATTTCTGCTGCCTCGACGAATTGTCCCTCCCGGAATCGCACGTCGGCTGTTGCGGCTAACGTTTCCGCAGAAGCATAATCAGTACCGCCACGCGCCGCCACACTCATCGTCATGCCGGCACAACGTGCCCAGTAAGTACCGAACTGCCGTAGCGCTTGTTCGATGGTCATCGCGGCGGTAATTTCCGGTCGAATGCGCCTTTCGGGATCAGTGAGAATAAAGAGTTCCAGTCGGGCAAGATCAAAATCAGGATGCTGTCGTGCATCACGATCCTCGACCGCATACTGACGGCGCAGTTCCGCAATGTTCGTGCGTGCCGCGATGTGATAGCGAATCCATTCCGCCTCGACTCGTAATCGGCATTCCGGCGTTGTGAGAGACGCACTGCGAAGTGGTGCTAGAATGGGAACACATTGTTCGAGTTCACCAGAAAGACGATGACATGCCGCCTTGGCAACTTTGCATTGCACGATGAAGGGGTCCGTACTGTTGATCGATGCCAGTGCGGAAAACGTTGCGGCGGCTTTCTGAAGTTCAACATTGCGTTCTGCTACTGCCTGAATAGTCAGAGCCAGTGACTTTTGGGCAATGCCCTGTTGCATGCTTATGGAATACTCCATGATCAAGAGACGCTGCCGCCACTGCGAGTCCGCATTGTTTCCGATGCGCAGTCGAAGGGCTTGGAGTTCCCGCCGGCACGTTCGGAGCCGCTCGAGAACATCATGGAACACGGCTTGCGCCTGCCGATACACAGACGGCTGGTTGGTTGCGGACGCGACATCGCCTTCCCAACGTTGATCATCGCCGAGCGATTGATACGCCATCGCAAGTTGCAAGCGAAACGCAATTCTGGCAAAAACAAGTTCGAGGGCAGCATGCTCCACAGAACCGGTAAGCCAAGTGGTTTCGAGAGATTCAAGCCGACGGATGACTGCGGTTCGCTGTGCCGGTTCGAGTGTCAGCAGAAGCATGGAACGCGCACGCGTAAGTTCGGTTGCTAACCGGATTTTGTCGAGGGTTGGAACATCAGGTCGCTCGAAGACTTCTTGGCAGAGAGTTTCGACGACATCAAATCGCCCGCGATCCGAAAACGTTCGGACTTTCTGGAGTTCGTCTTCAATGGCGAACAGTGCGCCGGAGGAGAAAGTGAACAGGAGCAGCACGACGGAAAACGGGCGCATCATTCGTCAATCGAATCGAATACCGCATGGTGGTTGCATTGTAACAACTTTTCGGAAATTTACAAAGCCGACAAGGTCGGCAGTTCACATCCGTGAGTTTCCGTGTCTCAAGGAGCATCAATCCACGCCGGTCGATTCATGATTTCGGCAAGGATGACCGCCTGGCAAATCCCTTCAGGGCGTTTCAGCATGTCGAGCAAGTTCATTTCGACCGCTGGTGCCGTTCGCCGGGTCGCCGCCCGAGAAGCGGCACTCTGTTGCTCATAAATTCCCGTCATACTTCCTAAAGCCGGATTCACTGTTGGATCAATCGTCGGAGCAACAATCCTCGCGGCATCCAACGTGCCAGGATCAGCGGCAAAGCGGTGCCCTTCACCTTGCGGAGCCAACTGCGTGACCAACGCCTTTTTTCTGTATGGTTCGGGTTCCGGTTCATCGAACACACTGAGCAACCCTTGTGGCGGCAAACTGTCCACGAGACGTTGCTTATTCGGTTTCCGTTGTTGCCTGATCGGCTTGCTCGGACGAATGATAACCAACTCTTCTTCCGCCGATTCTTGCTGCTGCCGCTTCGCGGCTTCAGCACTCTCCCGGAGACTCTTGATGATATGCGTAACGATCATGAGGATCGCAAAAAGTAGTGCTACGATTGCGCCAGGGTCTATTTGCATTGTCGTTCAGTCGGTAAAATAAGGTTTCATTTCGCTGAGCCTTTTGACTCCGATGCCTCGGACGTTGATCATGCCATCGCAATCGAACATCGGAACGTGTTGGTCTCGGTACTGAATAATGCTTTCGGAAAGTTTCGGACCGATGCCGGGCAAAGTCTGCAACTCCCCCAACGTTGCCGTATTCAGGTCGATACGGAATTGGTACTGTTTCGATTCGAACGTTTCTTGCCCTCCCCATGCCGTTCGCCAACACAGTAGCAAGGCAAAGAGTACCAACATGATGGCAACCGCCCTCTGGTCCGAATGCCGCAATCGTAACGATTCCATTACTAAAGGATAACGGGTTCGCTGAAATTTGCAAGCGAATGGTGCCAGGTGGCAACAGACGCAAGCGGTACGGGGGCACTTCCTGTCGACGACACTCACCCCCGCTCTTGCGCAATGCCAACCGATTTGGTATAATTTACTTTTCTCACTTTCACTTTGACACGCATGACCGCTACTGAAACCACGCCTTCGTCGAAAACCCAGGATATTCTCGCCGATTATCCGAATGCCTCACGAGACTCGCTCATCCCTATTCTTCAAGATGTTCAGGAGAGACAAGGCTTTCTTTCCCGAGAAGCAGTCGAAGCGGTGGGGAAAGCACTGGATGTACCGGTGAGTAAAATCTATGGAGTGGCAACGTTTTACAATCAGTTCCGGTTTACGCCGCAAGGTCGGTTTCACATTCAGGTTTGCCGGGGAACCGCTTGTCACGTCAAAGGTTCGCTGGCAGTGCTCGAGGCAATCAAGCGGGAATTGAAAATCGAAGCGGGGGAAACGACCCGGGACGGATTGTTCAGTCTCGAAGTGGTCGCTTGCATCGGGGCTTGTGGACTTGCACCCGTCATCAATATCGACGGCAATTTCCACGCCAACCTGACCACACAAGTGATACCCGGAGTGTTGAATCAGTATAAGAAAAAATAACAGTAAGGAGAAAGGAGAGGGCAACATGAAGGTTCTCCTTTCCCCAGCCGCCTTATTATATCTGTGATCCCGGAGATGGATTCAGCAGAACGTTGACAATTTTGGTTGCCGTATCTGCGTATTCAGGCAAGCCTCGGATTTCACGCCACTTCGGATGGGCTCCGAAGGTTCGCCACGCTTCGGCTTGCGCTTCCATCGAAGGAAAACCGATCATATACAACAAGGCGGGCATCAACGTGCCAGCAATGACATCGCCGAAAAAGATCGGATTCATCTTGACCTCGCGGAACAGCGGCAATTCGCCCCCCACGTCGAACATCCTGATCTTTGCCGCGTTGCGCTCGATGTTGAAACTCCGGTAGTGCCGCAACTGGAACACCCTATTCGGTCCGAGTGCCGGTACTTCCACCGTCGGCATCGTCGGAAAACCTTGCAGCAGACACGTCTCGCAGTCCGTATAGACGGGGTCTTTGGAAGTCGTCTTAAAAATAGGAGCGGCATCCTTCATATATTCGGCATCTGCAAGAAGTTTTGCGGAGACGTTGACAAAAGACTCCATCGTCTTGTGCGGAAAGACAACGAAAACGTTGTTGGCAAACTCCGTTTCACTCGGAGCGGGTATGAGCACACCGACAGGCTTGATCCCTTGCCGATTCAGTGCCGGAATCAGTGCTTTATCAAGGACGGTAACGAGACCGGCGCGTTTATCCGCGTTCTCGACGGTATATTTTCGGACTTCGATGAACCCTTGCGTAGCAGGTTCATCGGCGGCGAAAGCAGTTGTGGTAGCCATGGCGACAAGACCGGCACTGCCGGTGGTGAGAAAATCACGACGCTTCATTAGGATACTCCTTTGTTGAGGGTTGATTGAACAGACCCTATTGTACCATAACTGCTGAGGAAACGCGAGACGCGGGGCAAGTGCGACCCGAACAACAACATCGCCGACGCTCTCAAGGCTTTTCCACGATGACACCGTCCACCATTTGCACAGTACGATCCGCAACGGCAGCGATGTTGTGATCATGTGTAACCATAATAACGGTCAAGCGATGGAGCGTACAGAGTTGCCGGAGGAGTTGGATCACTTCCCTTGCCGATGCCGCGTCGAGGTTGCCCGTCGGTTCGTCCGCCAGTAGGATTTGTGGTTCGGAAATCAATGCTCTGGCGATTGCCGTCCGTTGCATTTCGCCGCCGGAAAGTTCCCCCGGTTTGTGCTTCAAACGATGCGATAAACCCACTTGTTCCATCAGCAACTTTGCCTTCGCGTGAAAGTGTTGCCGCTTGAGATAGTATTCCAAGAGCCCTGTCCGAATCATCAGCGGCGAAAGGACGTTTTCCAACGCCGTCAGTTCCGGCAGAAGATGGTAAAACTGAAAAACGAGTCCGATGGTACGATTCCGAAGATAATCACGGCGAGTGGGGGGCAATCGGTCGATCCGCGAGCCGCCGAAGTAGATTTCCCCTGCGTCGGGTACATCGAGTGTGCCGAGCAGGTGCAGGAGCGTGCTCTTGCCGGAGCCGCTTTGTCCGACAATCGAAACGAATTCGCCTTTGCCGACGGAAAAATTGACCCCCTTCAATACAGGAATGATCAAACGTTTTTTATAGTACGATTTCGTGATACCTTTGACGAGGAGCATGGGGGGAGTGTAGTGAATTGTGGGAGTCAATGCAAGAGAGGAGCCAAAAGATAAGAACCTCGTTTATTCCAACTCCTCCGATAAGCGTTCAAGAATCTTTGTTCGCAATTCTTCTTCCGGTAATTCTTCGGCGATGATTTGGAGACATGATGTCATGAACTTTTGCACCTTTTCCACGGTGAGGTTTTCCGGTTTTTTGGAACCGTAGCGATCCGGCAAGCGGCGTTCGAGTACCCATGCCGCTGCCCGCCAATCCTTCATCGACGCGCCGCGGATGCGGGAAATATAAAAAAGTTCGATGCCCTCTTCCGCTTTGGCAACCTGTTCGGCAAACTTGGCGTTCTCGACAATTTCACGCCGAAGACGGTACGGTGTACTTCGGACACAGCGAGCCGCTGCCGCTCGAGAGCAACCGGCAGAAAGAATCGCTAACACTTCATTGCGCTCTTTGGGTGTGAATCGTTTACGTTTTGCCATGATGCAAAGTTTATCATACGAAACGTCTGAACACGTCAGGAAAATTGCTGACAGGGGTCAGAAAAATGAAATTGGAAGTTAGAAAAAAATGACAACAGCAACCCTCTATCGCCACACAAACGACACCACCGCCCGCCCTCTTGAATGTTGCGAACCCAGTTTCTTTACATTGATCGCCTGCCAATGCCCCGAACGTTTGCAATGCGAAAGCACCGAAGGATGTGATGCGGTAATGCTGAAACGGAAACCCTGTTCGACGTACAACATTGCCAGCGCGTCAAGAAATGCCGAACCAATACCGATGCCCTGATAGTCGGGAAGCGTTACCATGCGACTCACCCGATACCAACGCTCCTTGCCTTGCTGCGGAATCAATGCGCAAAATGCTACCGGCTTACCATTCCATAATGCCGCGTAACATCTACACGTTTTTGCCAAGTTGCCACTCAAATAGTGATGCGTCTTAAACATGTCCCAAAGACGGCGTTCGCACCGAAAGATTTCCAACTCGATTTTCGGTCGCCGAAGTAACCTCCTTGACACTTCGCCGGTGGCGGTGTCCAAAACCCAATCGGGTTCAAGCCAATCAAGAATATCGTAGTGGCAGGTTACGGCAATGAATTGGACGGGAATTTTTCCGGTTTTGATTCCTTGGGCAAGAGCGGCAGAAGCAATTTTGGCAACATTGCGATCAACGACCGATGTGTATTCGTCGAAAACAACGAGTTGCGAGTGATGAGTGGCGAGTTGCGAGTGATTAGATTTCTCGCCACTAGCCACTCGTGACTCGCCACTTAACAACGCTTTCGCCAAATCACATCGGAATTGCTCCCCGTTGGAAAGTACGGAATACGGCTTGATCCAACCCGGCGGAGAACTGAAACCGACGACGGTCAGCATATTCGTGATGTCTTTTATCGGCAAATCGCCAAAGTTGTCGATGACCGCTTTGTCTTTTGTCCATTTTCCGCCGGTGTAATAATTTTTCCCGAAAAGATGCCGGGCGATGGTGCTTTTCCCGCTCCCGGAAGGACCTACAATACAACCGATAGACCAATCCCACGTCCCCTCCCCCGCTGGGGGAGGGTTAGGGTGGGGGCTTTTCGTCGTTTTCCCCCCCCCCCCCCCCCCCCCCCCCCCCGGGGGGGGGGGGGGGGGGGGCTGCAAATATAATGGGGGTTTCTCTCTTTTTTTTTGGGGGGCATGGAACATTCCCGCA
>Ga0082212_10007644_pt1 | contig 14249 bp, 10 predicted proteins | sample TergutNt197P3_FD_71548 | JGI IMG/M metagenome (GOLD analysis project Ga0082212, IMG submission 71548) | Neocapritermes taracua P3 segment gut microbial communities from Petit-Saut dam, French Guiana - Nt197 P3 | ecosystem: Host-associated > Arthropoda: Insects > Digestive system > Gut ... | reverse complement strand
GCGAAGTTGGATTTATTGCCGGATCGGTGGAAGCCGAAGTCCGCTCGATGAAAACGGACCCCGCCGAATCGCAAAAAAATGGCAATGCCGCAAGTGGAACCCTTACACTATTACTCCAAGGGCATCAAATCAGTAATGCCCAATAATTGCAACGTTCGCTCGACGACAGTGTCGATCACGTCTTGAATCGTTTGCGGCATCTGGTAAAAATGAGGAGCCGCAATTTGTACAATTCCGCCTGCCAGAGTAACACGTTCCATATTTTGAATGTGGACAAGCGAGAGCGGCGATTCGCGGAGAAGCAAAATCAGTCGCCGACGCTCTTTTAGATGCACTTCGGCAACCCGGTGAATCAAATGCTGATTGACTCCCGACGCAATACAACCGAGCGAACTGCCCGAACAAGGGGCGATGACCATCCCGTCAAAATGAGACGACCCGCTGGCTATCGGGACATTGCAGTTGTGCGGATCGTAGATTGTGAGCCGCGTGGTTTCTTGCGGAGGCGAAAAACCTTCCTGTGCGGCAGATTGATGCCACATGGGACTCATGACGAGATGAACTTCGTGTCCGTTTTGTAGGAGCAATTCAAGCAGCCGCAAGCCGTATGCCGTGCCGCTCGCTCCGGTCATGCCGAGAATGATACGCATTGGTTTTTATCTCGATCAGTATAACCCATCACCCGGAAGATACAACCATTTGAACGTACCAAAAATTGTACAGGGCAACATACCATCCCCGCCGAGGGATTATTTTCAAAGTTTTCTGAAGTCCGGCGGAAGGAATCGCCGATAGAACTGGGTAGAGTGTTGTTTCGGACAGATGTCTGGAATTTCATGGAGGAGTTCCATGTTGAGCAGGTTTTTACTATCAGTCCTTTTAGGTTTTGCTTTATTGACATCGACGGGGTGCATCCACGCAATTTTTTCCGGTGATCCGGCACGTCGAAACAAACAACTGATCAACAAGTCGGAAGACTTGCGTCTCTTGCAAGATGATTGGGAACGTTTCTGGATGCTCGATCAACCGAGTCACATGACTCCCTATCGGACACACGGCGGCGTTATCTAGAGCACGTTGAGGCTACGGTTCGATGATGTTGAAATACGGTTCGAATTTCACCATATAACCTGCCAGTTTTTGAAGCACCGTTGTATCCCCTACAATTTTGATATGCTCGTTTTGTCCAGCATCAGGGGTAAGGAGCAGTACCATCGCCTGTTTCGGTAGCGTAATGGTCGCCTGGGCATCCGCCGCAACGGCATCTTTTTGGTGAAGTAGCACACCCGACTTGATGGTAACAAGGTAAGTCGCGTCCCCAATGATGTTGAAGTTGATTTTCAAGTTCAAGTCTTGTGCCGCATTGGAATCCAAGTGGATACCCATAAAATCAAAGATCATATACGGTTCCATTGCCCGGAGCATTTCGCCGCTCTTGCTCGCAGAGATTCCGGTATTGGGTGCCGCTCCTTCACGCAGTTCCTTCGCTCCGGTGAGATAAGCCGACCGCCACACGCCGCTCTCCGCCTGATAGCCCAACTGTTCCAACGCATCTGCACAAAGATACCGTGCCTCTTTGTTCGTCGGGTCGGCAAACACCAACACCATCGTAATTTCTGCGACCCACTGAAACTCCCCTTTGTCAAAATCTTCTTTTGCCTTTTTCAGCACCAATTTCGTATCCCCCAGATATTCCACCGTCTTCTTTGCACTGTCGCTCGGTGAAAGAGGATGAAGATGCGCAGGATTGGCATCGTACCAGCCCAAAAAACGTTGATAGACCGCCTTCGAGTTATGCGCCACGGTACCATAATACTGGCGGGTGTACCAAACTTTTTCCAACGCGGCAGGCAATTTGATCATGTTGGAAATTTCATTTGACGTATAACCCTGATTGAGATAAAGGAGCGATTGATCGTTGATGAATTTATACGCTGCCGCCGTGTTCGTCATATATTCGTTGATCATACCATTGCCCCAATGCGGCCAGTTGTGCGATTGGAATACCACTTCCACGTCCTTGCCGTACAAGGTAACGGCTTCCATGATGTATTTCGCCCAAGCGTTTCCGTCCCGAACCTGTGCCCCGCGGATGGTGTAAAGATTGTGCAATGTCCCGGTACAGTTTTCCGCTGCCCAAAACGCTTTTTTGTCGGGGAACCATGTATTCATCTCGGCGGGAGCCTCCGTACCGGGAGTCATTTGAAATTCCATGGTAACGCCGTCAATAACACGGATTTCACCCGTTTGGGTAATGATGTCGTTGGGGGAAATGTACGAAGAAGTTCCTCCCGGCATTCCCAAACCGAGTCCCACCGAAAGCCTCGCCTTTTCGCCGGGTTCAAGATTTTTCCCGTACATGTAGTCGGCTCTTCGCATCATTGCATTTCCGGCATAGACAAATTCACTCACGGCGTGTTCCTCGAATCCCGCCGGTGCCATGATTGAAATGTTTCGGGCAATGACATCTTCTTCGCTGACAACGCCTTTGATGCCACCGAAGTGGTCGCCATGGCAGTGGCTGATGACGATGCCCACAACGGGTCGTTCCCCCAAAGTTTCGTTGATCAGCGTGAGTGCCGCCCTAGCGGTTTCCACGTTGCTCAACGGATCGAAGACGATCCAGCCTGTGTCCCCTTTGATAAAAGTGATATTGGAAATATCATAGCCCCGCACTTGATAAATACCGTCTGTTACCTCAAACAATCCGTAGTAGTGGTTTAATTGTGCATTCCGCCACAGGCTCGGATTGGCAGTGTCGGGTGCATCGCCCTCTAGAAAAGCGAAAGCCTTTTGAGTCCAAATGACTTCCCCGGCAGCACTTTTGATTTCAAGGGCTTCCGGTGCGGCAAGCAAACCGCGTGAAGCAAACTCCCGCTCCTGTTCATCGCTAAAATCGAGCAGATCATAGACTGCCTTGTTGATTTCGCATGTGTGGCTGGTCGCCTCTTTTTGGTTGGTATTCAATTTCAAATCGGCGGCGACATCTGCATATTGTTTCACAGCCGGATCACAGCCAATCATGGCGGCGGAGATAATTGCGGAAAACAGCGTCAAGCGAAGTATTCTTTTCATCTGATTTTGTAACAAACAACTTGGGTAGTCTTGTCAATCATTTTACGCCGTTTCCTTTTTTTTGGAAAGGGGATGCAAAAGTCCCTATCCGATTGGTAGATTGGTATTTTAGGCTTATTGTTCTCTTGACGCAATTCTAAAAACGATGGTATAATAACGCCTGAATCTAATGCAGAGGAGACTCTATGCCGCTTTGGAAAATTGCTTACCGTAGCATCCAATTTCGTTCTGTGTCGTCGATTCTGACGGCGTTTTCCATGTCGCTTGGCGTGGCACTGGTCGTTACCGTCATTGTCATTCACGGCGTTTTGAACGATTCCTTCAACAAAAGCGCACAAGGCTACGACCTGATCGTCTCCGCTAAAGGAAGTCCGCTCGATGTTGTGTTGAGTTCCGTCTTCTATCTTCGTCCTCCCGTCGGTGAGGTTCCCGAAAGTTATCTGAAAATGTTTCAGCGGGGACAGTATTCGCATATCATCGAAGAAGCAATTCCTATTTCCATTGGTCATCATTACAAGGGAGTCCCCATCATTGGCACGACACCGGAATTCTTCACGAAATTGAAGTACATGGGCAATCAGTCGTACCATTTTTCTCATGGGGAAAACATCAAGTTCGACGGCGATTTCACGGCGGTTATTGGTTCTCGGGCAAGCAAACGCACCGGTTTGCGAGTCGGCGATGTGTTTCAACCTGAAGTTGCCCAAGATGCCGCCTGTGATCACCATGAACCGTTCAGCATCGTTGGTGTCCTCGCTCCAACCGGCACGCCCAACGACAGCGCAATTTTCGTGAATATCGACGGATTTTACGATATGCACGGACACGATCATGATGGGCATAACCATGCCAACGAAGAGCCGCGACGCTATTCGGCAATCCTTTTGATGACGAAGCAAGATGCCGTCAAACCACCGGGAGGAACCGCCGTCGATCCGAACTCGCCGGACTTCAACCCGTCGGCAATGCTCGACGACAGGACTTTCGTCAACATTGATGCCATGAAATTGCCCAACGTGTTGGACAAAACGACCGACGTGCAGGCGGTTTCACCGGTTCGGGAAATTTCTACGCTACTCACGAGCATCATCGGCAATATCCAGATGGTGTTGCTCCTTTTGGCAGTTCTCGTCATTTTGGTTGCTGGGATCGGAATGATGGTCAGTATTTACAACTCGATGAGCGAACGTCGGCAGGAAATTGCCCTGATGCGGGCATTGGGAGCGCGGCGGTTGACCGTAATGGCAATTATTCTATTGGAGTCCATTTTGCTCTCGCTCGGTGGCGGAATGTTGGGATTGATGTTCGGACATCTTTTGATTGGCGGCGTGGGACCCTTGATTTCGGAGCACACTGGCATTGTCATTAAGGCTTGGGACTTCCAGTTAGCGGAGATCATTTTGATACCGGGCTTGATTCTATTGGCTTCCATTGTCGGTTTCCTGCCTGCGGCGGTTGCCTATAAACAAGACGTAGCGACATCGCTGGCTCCCTAAAACTTTCTACCCGTTCAAAAGGAGGTGTGTATTTTTGCGTTGTTTTTTTCCTGTTGGGCGGCATAAAGAGCCACCGCCAGTACTCCCTTCGATGCCCAACTTGTTCCATTGTGTTTGCACCGAGAGGCGAAAAACATGCCCCCCCACGCTACAGGCACACGGAATTTGATAGAATAACACGTCGTGGACACCCCGACCCTCTGTCTTTTCTGCGGCGTTTTGCTACTTCTCATAGCGGCAACGGCAGGGTTGCGCTCGCTACTGAAATACACTGATTTTGGGGTTGATCCGGCAATTATCGAAACATTTCGTCCAAGGATCCGTACGTGGTGGATTCTCTTCGGACTATTAGCCTGCGTGTTTTTCATAGGTCCGGTGGGTACGATTATTTTCTTCTTCTTTCTGGCGGTAACGATCCTTAGGGAATACATTACGCTCACCCCGAAGAGTCCCGCCGACCACCAAACGCTGTTCGGTATTTATCTGATTTTTACGCCGCTCCAGTTTGCTCTTGTCGGTGTCAATCCTTACTCGTTCTTTCAGGTGACGGGCTTCACGCCGTATCAGGTTTTTTCGCTTCTTTTGCCGGGCTACGTCTTTTTGGTACTCCCCGGTATGATGGCGATTTCTGGCGATCCGAAACGCTTTTTAGAACGCACGGCAAAACTCCAACTGGGACTGATCGTTTGCGTCTATTCGTTGAGTTACGCTCCAGCACTGCTCACGTTGGACTTACCTCATGGTTCCAACAATGGTTTGGCAATGAGCGAACCGATTCCGGCAACAGCACTCAAACGGAGTTTAGAAGAAACCGTCATAGCATCCCTGGGAGGCACGGACGAACCGGTGGAATACCAACGGACTGCACTAGTCGATGAACCCGATTCCCCGGCACCGCAATTGCTCCGTTTTTTTCCGATCATCAGCGGCAAACACTTTCAACTTTTGTTCTTCTTTATCTTAATTGTGCAACTGGGGGATGTGTTCCAATACTTATGGTCACGCGCCTCTCGGAAATACGTGGTGGCAGAGAATATCAATTCGACTCGAACCTGGGAAGGAGTTTTGGGCGGAATGATGACCACTGCTCTTTCCGGGGTAGCGTTGTGGTACTTTACTCCCTTTCCTCAATGGTGGCAAGCCGGACTTGCCGCAATGCTGGTCGCCTTGATGGGATTCCTCGGAAGTATGACCATGTCAGCAATCAAGAGGGATAGGGGGGTGGGAAGTTACGGAGCACTCATCCCTGGGCACGGCGGATTTTTAGACCGTATCGATTCCCTCTGTTTTGCCGCTCCGGTGTTTTACCATTTTGTTTGGTATTTTGGAAACACTTGATTGAATGGGGCAGACAGAATACCCAATCCAAAATATCCTATTTGGTTAATTTTAACGATTATTTCGTTTTTATTGGATATATCGGTTGTATTGACCGATGTAAGGGGCTAGGAAGTTTGGTAATGGCTTCCCTTACCCCCCAAAAATGTGAGGAGTCCAATGAAAAGGATCAAAATAATCGCGATTTGTACGAGTCTTTTAGCGACCGTTTCCCTGGTCGGCTGTGTTTGTCCCCCTACCAGTTATTACTCCGGCATGCGTTCCTGCTATGCCCCAACCCCCGTGGTCTATGACAATGGGTGCGATCCTGGGTGCAACCCTGGTTGTGATCCTTGCGGTCCGGTAGAAGCATGCGGGGTAGTCGATCCTTGCGGTCCTCAAATCTGTGCTCCCCAGCCCTACTTCCCCAGAACGGTGGACTGCCGCAACACGTTTTCCAATTTGAACAATGGAATTCTCTTGGTAGGACGCGGTATTCTTGATGTTACGGCAGCACCCTTTGTCATCGTCGGCAATATGTTGTCGAGCGGCTGCCGATATGAAGTATTGACATTTTGCGACAATGTTACTTATGGCAGTTCCTATTGCCGGACTGTCGAACCGTGTACTTCCGCCTGCTCGTCAGGATGCGATTCCTGTGCCGGAGGATATAATGAGGGGATACAGTATAATACAAACTCGAGTGCTCTAAACCATAGTACCACTTTGCTGGCTCCGCCCCGCAGAAGTAACTCGGTAGTGCAGGCATCCTATCAAGAGCCGACCGCTCCCGTGAGGTTTGTCCAGCCGAGAAAATAGAGCGTTTTCAAAATTGGTCTAGCACACTGCGCACACCATAACCCGTGAATCGGCGGACTAACGTCCGCCGCTCTGTGCGAAGAGGAGACGGCGAAATAATATCAGACCAATTTTTGATACATTTTAACGGCTCAACGTCTTCCATGTAACGCTCGCCGCAATGCCGCCTGCAATAGCACTGCACAATAGAATTGCCGTTACATGGGTTGCGATTATTTTTAGCAAGGGCAGATAAGGCGAAGCGAAATAAACAAAGGCAAATGTAAAATTAAAGGCAACCAACGTTTTTAGGCTTCGGTCTTTCTTTTCTTCATCGCTCAGCGGTTCGCTCGACTTCGGCTGTGTTGCAGGTCGTGAACTACTGGTCGGCTCGGCTTGTACCATTCGAGCGGCATCGCGGGGATAGTATTTCGCAATGGCGGCATTCAATTCTGTAGGCGTACAAATGACCCACTTTACCGGCAAATTAAATACCATTTGGAGTTTATCCGCTACGTCGGGAATAATCGGTTTTGTCGTTGCTAGTAGTAAATATCCTTGATCAATGGAAACCGGCACAAACGAATGTTGCCGGGCGGTCATGGAATCCACTCTGGCGGCAACTCCTTCATCGACAGAAAGATCGGCAAAGTAAACGAACGGAGTTCCAATCGACTCGGCATACGCCTGCATCACTGCTTCCGGGGGAGCAATTTTCTTTTGCAACACCGCTTCGTGCAGATCAATGCCGACCGCTTGAGCATAACTGAGAACTTGTTTTAATTGCTCTTCGGAAACAAGTCCATTTGCCGTGAGAATCGACTCTAATTTTCTTCGTTCCGTCATTGTTACTGAATTCGTTAGGAAGGCTTATCGTCTAATCATATCCTGCAACGTCGCTCCGGCGGGGATCATCGGCAAAACGTGTTCCTGATAAGGCACTGTTACGTCTAGCAAAAACGAACCCGGACTGTCAATCATCTGCTTGATTGCCGCAGGAAGTTCCGATTTCTCCGAGACACAAAGCGCATCCCAACCGTAACCTTTGGCAATCGCCACGTAATCGGGATACCGCGTTTCCGGTCCAATGCCGTCCCCTTTGCCAAACGTTTCAGGATGGTCAATCGGTCCCAAGTACGTGTTTGCCCGATTCTTCTGAAAGAATCGATCCTCCCACTGCATTACCATTCCCAAGTGCTGATTATTCAGCATCATAACTTTGACCGGAATTTTTTCGCAAAAACACGTCGCCATCTCTTGGATGTTCATTTGAAGGCACCCATCACCATCAATGTCGATCACCAATTTATCGGGGTGAGCAACCTTTGCTCCCATTGCGGCAGGTAGTCCAAAACCCATCGTTCCCAGCCCTGCACTCGAAAGCCACGTTCGCGGCTTGGTGAAATGATAGAACTGGGTCGTCCACATTTGATGTTGCCCTACTCCGGTAACAATGATCGTTTCTCGATCCCTGGTGGCTTTCCATAATTCGTGAATTGTGTACTGCGGGGTGATGTACTGCGATTCCATGTCGTAATCCATAGGCATTTCGCGTTTCCATTGTTCGATTTTCTGATGCCACTGTTCTATTTCGGGAGCCGGTTTATGGGAACCCAACTGCTTGAGCAGTCCCTTTAAGACTGCCTTGACATCGCCAACAACCGCAATGTGCGCTTCTTTGACCTTATTGATTTCCGAAGGGTCAATATCGACGTGAACAATCGTTGCATTTTTGGCGAATTCCGACACTTTTCCGGTCACGCGATCATCGAACCGCACACCGAAAGCGAGCAACAGATCACAATCATGGATGGCATGGTTTGCGTAGGCGGTTCCGTGCATTCCCGGCATGCCGAGTGCGAGATCGTGGTCTCGGGGAAACGCCGAAAGTCCCATCATCGTTGTTGTAACAGGAATCTGCGTGAGTTCGGCAAATTTCCGCAGTTCGACAGAAGACTCTGAAGAAATGATTCCGCCACCAACATACAAAACCGGAGATTGGGCTTTCCGAATCGTCTCGGCAACTCTTTTCAAGTCGTCATCTGACGGAGCAGGGCACTCGGCAATATAGCCGGGTAAATCCATCGGGGCATTGAAGTCGGGAATACATTGCCCCACTTGGATATTGCGTGGAATGTCGATCAGTACCGGACCGGGACGACCTGTGGTAGCGATGTGGAGTGCCTCTCGAACGATTCGGGCAACGTCGTTGACATCGGTAATGAGGTAGTGGTGTTTCGTAATCGCCCGACACATTTCTACGATAGGGGTTTCCTGAAACGCATCACTTCCGATGGCGGGAATCCCGACCTGTCCTGTAATGGCAAGCATGGGCACACTGTCGAGTTTTGCATCGGCAATCGTGGTAACGAGGTTGGTTGCTCCGGGACCGCTGGTTGTCATACACACGCCGATTTTTCCGGTGGATCTGGCAATTCCGTGCGCAGCAAACCCTCCGCCTTGTTCTTGGCGAGGCAAAATGACGCGGATTTTATCCCGAAATCGGGTCATTGCTTGGTGAAGAGGGATACTAAATCCTCCCGGATAGGCAAAAATGGTCGTGACTCCTGCGTTGACGAGAGATTGAATCAAAATATCCGCACCGCTCATTTGAGCGGCGGGAGTCGGAGTGTCGGGGACGGTGGCACTGGTCGCGGTCTTTTTATTTTTTTCGTGGGCAGTCTTCGGCATGAATTTCTGTAAAAATTAACTCTCTACGCCTCATTATAACGGATTTGACCATTCTTGTTAGAGGGGAAATTATACGTTTCCATGACTGGCTCATATTCGGTGGAAAAAATCAGTGCCGCAAGCGATAAAATTGCGAATCTAATCGTCGCTGTTGGAAGGTTCGCAAAATTGGAACCCAATCAATCACATCCTATTGTTTCCAATGTTTGGACGAAACTTCCACGATTTCGTTCCCATTTTGCAATAGGAATAGAACTGCAAGTCCTTGCTGGTTGGCGAGTTCCAATCCCTTCTGTTCACCGAGGACAAACAGGGCGGTTGCCCAAGCATCGGCATGGGTACACGTCGGCGCAATCACAGCGACCGATGCAAGTTCCCCTTTTTCACTTTCAATCTGTACCGGTAAGCCCTTTTGCGGATCAATGATGTGCGAAATACGTTGATCACCCACCTGCCTCGTTTGCAGATAATTGCCGCTCGTTGCCAAACTTTTATCCTTCAAAGGCAGGGTCTGATACACTCCCGGAAACGCGTTGGACGATTCGAACGCAGGCTTTTCGATGCCGACGATCCAGTCTTTTTCTTTGCTCTTTTTACCTTTGCTTCGTACTTCGCCGCCTATTTCAATGAGATAATTGGTAATTTTTTTCTCTTCGAGCAATGCCGCCATGCTGTCCACCGCAAAGCCCTTGGCAATGGCGGAAAGGTCAATTTCCAATTCGGGAATCGCTTTTTTCAATGCTGGCGGATCAAGCCTGACGGAAAGTTTTTCATAGCCGGTTTGTTCCATAAGCAGAGACGTAGCCGCCTTCAATTCCTCGAATGATCGTGATTGTCGCGGACTTCCGCCTGCTCCAAACCCCCAATGACGAACAAGTGGAGCAATGGTAATATCAAATGCCCCACCGGATAACTGCGATATTGCTAACGATGTATGAACGACAAGGGCGGTCTCTTGAGACACCGGAAACCAGTCGTCGGTAGAAGAAAAGGCATTAAATCGGCAAACTTCCGCATCGTGTCGATAGGTGGACATCATTTGATCGAGAGTATCGAGCCGGTCTTGAAGAGCATCGACAACTTTTTGCCAATCGGCATTTTCGGGGAATTGGGCGGTTTTTACGATGTAGTCTGTCCCCATTGTCTTCCCGGTGTGTTCACGACTTACATAGTTGATTGGCGTATAAAAGAAGTAGTACCAAATGAGGATACCTGACAGCACCGCAACAACAGCATAACGAATAACCTCCCAGATGACGTTGGATGAAACCGATTCGGGAGCAGGTTCAGACATTGGACAATTTTGTTAAATTGATAGACGAGTGGACGATTATACCAAAATTGTCTTGAAATTGTTGGGACAAACCGTCAATTTTTTACAAACACTTCGACGGTTTTCGGCGCACAGACCCGAACAAGATACGTTACGGGGTCTTCTTTTTTGTTTTTACGTGCCGACAAGTCAATTCTGGCAACGGTAATCGTGTCCCCTTCTACACCGTCTTGAAGGGCAGTGGCTTCGGTGCGGACGAGAATTCTACCGTTCACCGCCCGAACGGTAACAATGTCTCCTCGACGGACCCAGAGCGGTAAGCGAACTGCAGACTGCGTGAGAGGACTCAATTCCCTCACAGCCTTAACGGTTTCCTTGCCGACGACATCTTTGAGGTCAACGAAAAAGTCTTCGCTACTGATTCTGTCTATCCGTTGCAACATCACGTCCGACTCGGTAATGACATGTCCCTTCGGCAATGCCCGGCGAACGATGACCACTTCCATCGGCAATTTTATGTCAGCGTCCACCGTAACCGTCACATTGGTTTGCATCCGAATATGGAATTGCTGTATCCCCGTGAAGGGCACGTGTCCTCCGGTAATTTCAAGTATCTGTCCATTGCACGCAAAAAACTTGATCTGCTCTGGTGTCAGTTTCAGCGAGACATCCCAAGAACGTTCGATTCGGTTCGTATAATTCAGATAAACGTTCAGTGCTTGGGCAATCTGTTTTTCCAATAATTTTGCTATATCGTCGGTGAAACCTGCCGTTTTCGGGACAGCATCGGCTCGGACGGCAATCGGCGTAATGGGATTCGTGCCGGTCGGCGTAAGGTAATTGGCTTGAACAACAAACTGTTCATTCGGACTCACGGGAACGGCGGTTCTTACCGCAACGTCGTTGATTGTGACTTTTTCTGCGCCGCTAATGACGTGGTGAAGCGAATTGACCCCCAGTTGCGAGAGCATGCTGCGCACTTCCCACTGGTCGAGTGTTCTCGTCTCGTCCACCGATGAGACGGGAAACAACACGATGTTGCGGAGTGATTCGACATTTTCACCGCCCATGGGCACCACATCGGCAATGTCCGCTAGCGTTACCAGTGCTTCGGTACATAATATCGGAGTTTTTTTCAGGCGAATTTCTGCTGCGTGGGAGGTCATAAACGAGCATGCAAGGATGATGCTCCCAAAGATGAAGCCCCAAAAAGTTGCCCGAAAACCGATTTTTGGCGAATAGTAAACCATGATTCCCTCAAGTCGGCGTTAATTTGGGGAAACTTTAACGATTTTTCGGATTTTATGGATTACCTGTTGGACACATCAAAAAACTCATCACATAATTGGTAGTCTTACCATTAGGCTCCCGCCCGAAAATGTCATGCCGCTTTCGTCATTCCTGCGTAGACAGGAATCCAGACAGAAGGAACTGTAAAGAAATAACATGTGCAACTTCCGAATCGTCCCACAGCAACTACTTCGTCCAGTTTTGTGTGAAATATACTTGAAAACAAGGAATTCGACGGTCTGCAAGTCTTATCCTGACATTGTACCATGTTAAAAAGGTTTGTCAAGGTTATTGTTATACAGCTCCGAAGACTTTCATATCAACTCCTGGATTCCCGCTTTCGCGGGAATGACGGTATATTACTTTTCGGCGAAAGCCTTACAGCGTGCGAAGCGAAATCTTTTTGACCATGATTTCATCTCCATACGCAGTCAATCGGAAGTCAAAACCGTGTGCACGATTCTCAAACCGCGGTTCCGGTAGTTGGAACAAGGCAATGTTCCAATCATCCTTTTTCTCCACTCGCTGCGGTCTTACACCGCGAAATGCCTGGTCAAGACCTTTCAATGCCGGATGGTACGAATCGTATTGCACGGAAAAAGAATCGGGATTGGCATTTGGTCCAAGCCGATACACGACGGTCAACTCCGCCGCATCCTCTTGCCCAACCAAAAATCTCGAATCGACATCAAAGTAAAGGTAGTGTTCGAGCGGATCGCCGAAGTCCTTCGATTTGGGGATGGATACCCAGACCTTCGTTTTGACACCGTTGTCGTCCACCTCTGTAATCTTCGTCGACCCAACGCCCGGCAGTAAAAAATTGGCTTCCTTGATTCCCCATTCCGCTTCCGGCGTCGCCGAAGGTTCGGTATATGCTGGACCAATGGAGATCGCCGGAATACGTTCTTTTGCATGAAATTTTGATGCGAATTTTTTTGTCAATTCTAGGTAAAGCGTTCCATACTCTTTCGATTCGCCAATGTCCGTTCCTTCATGGAACTCGTTCCAAGTTTCCAGATGCACGAGAAATGGACGTGTTTTTGGGTTCATTCTCATGAGATGTTCCCAGCCGAGTGTGTAAAATTCACCATTATTACGGGGGCGAACCACCGGGACTCTACCGGGCACGGCACTGTGATCATAACCGGGACCAATCGCCGCCGTCTCCAGTATGACGAAATTGACTGCTGCCCCCCATTGATAGATGGAATCGGCATCACCAGGCCACCACTCCGAAGATTTAACGATGTAAAGATCGCTGTCGAAATCCTTACGAAACATCTCACGTACCACTGGAAACAACGTATCGTCAACATTCGACGCATACACAGAGTTAAACAAAAACAGGAGTGGTTTGCCGTCGATGGTCGCACGATGCTTGGGCGGCACCATCGAAAAAAAGTTACGGATGGTTGCGTAAAACCAACGTTTGCCCGCGTCTGTTGTCAAATCAACATGATAGGCACCCGCGTTCATTTCAAGGGTCGTGGTGTCATAAAACATGCCGAGCGTTGGGGCTTTTCCTCCGCTGGCAATGATGGTCTCGAGTGCTTTAATCATGGGAGGCACTCCTTCGTCGCTGAAACAAAATGCGCCCGGTTGTTGAGCGACGGGTGTTCCCCAATAAACCGGCAGGGCAACATCAATTTCCGCCTCGGTCATCTGTCTGAACTGTTTTTCGTGCCAAAGCGGATTCTTCCAACTCATTCCCTCGGTGGTAACAGGATGGGTCGTCATGGCATCGCTGTCATCGTGATTGCGGAAATGCGATTTCGAATCAATATCGTACCAGTAAAAATAGGATGTTGAAACAATAGGAGTGCCGGTTTGAAAGGGATGTCGGCTACTCTCTCCCGGCTTGGCAGCGAAGAACGTGCCGGGTGCCGGTGCTGGTTGAAAGTTGCCCGGTAGTTCCGCCGCCCCAAGACTGGAAATGGACAACCACACAACAATAGAAAGTGGAATAGATCGAAACATATTTGTTATGATTGCATGGAACAAGGGGAAAGAAGTCTCCTGATTGTAGCAGATGCCCCCAAAACCGCAATATTGGGTGTACTGTGTATTCTGGCGATTATTGTATCGTAAACATGCCACGAACAGAGTCCGCCGCGTTAGTAAGGAACCAAAATGAAACGCAGTGGAATGACGGCACGATCAACGAGCCCGGGACGAAGCGATACTCCGCGTAGTCCCCGGTTCAAATCATCGAAAAAATCTTTTTGCAAAGGCAACGACATTCCAAAATGAATCCTCCTCAATGCAGCAGGTGAAACGATGCCCACGTTCAATGTTCTCGAAGTCCAATC
>Ga0082212_10007643_pt1 | contig 14249 bp, 7 predicted proteins | sample TergutNt197P3_FD_71548 | JGI IMG/M metagenome (GOLD analysis project Ga0082212, IMG submission 71548) | Neocapritermes taracua P3 segment gut microbial communities from Petit-Saut dam, French Guiana - Nt197 P3 | ecosystem: Host-associated > Arthropoda: Insects > Digestive system > Gut ... | reverse complement strand
GAAAAAAAACATGCCAGCCAGAAAAAGGAAAATGGTGAGCACCACATAGGCAATCGGCGAAACAAAATAGCTTTTCATTTCGCGCTGCCAGATCGCCAGAATATTTTGCATGTTAAATCCTTTTGTCCTCTTGGGAAACGCTGAATAATTCGCTGGAAAACAATATCAATACTATTCTTCTTTGGTTACAAGGTTGATAAACACGTCCTCAAGACTCATGGAAATGGAACCCAGCTCCAGCAACCCCCAGCCGTTGTTGACGATTTCAGCCGCCAGAGTCCTCCGCAGGTCGGTGTTCAGCCGACATTCCACGATATAGTTCAAATGAGGCGCGTCCGTATTTTCGGGGCTTTCCGCGCCTTGTGCATTTTGTGCCTCGACGTTCAGCACACCATCGATTTGCATCAGTTTCTCACGCACTTCGTTCATGGGGCCGACGACGGTTATTGAAACCCGTTCCGCCCCTTTCATCTGATTCGCCAGTCCTTCGGGGGTGTCCATCGCGGCCACTTTCCCTTTGTTGATAATGACCACGCGGCTGCACGTCGCGCTGACTTCGGGAAGTATATGCGTCGAAAGAACGATAGTGTGCTCGCCTGCAAGACTTTTTATCAGCGCGCGGACTTCGTTAATCTGTTTCGGATCAAGCCCGCTGGTAGGCTCATCAAGAATCAGCACTTCCGGGTTGTTCAAGAGCGCCTGGGCAAGACCAACGCGCTGCCGATAGCCCTTGGAAAGCCTGCCGATTATGCGTTTTCCGACATCGCCCAGGCCGCATTTATCCATTGCGTCATCAACCTGGTTATTTCGCCGTTCGGAAGGAGTTCCCTTGATACGGGCGACGAAATGCAGGTAAGAATCGACCGTCATATCGAGGTAAAGCGGCGGATTTTCCGGCAGGTATCCGATGCGCCGGCGGACGTCGAGGCTTTTCTCAAACACGTCGTAACCGGCGATGCGGGCGGTACCTTCCGTTGCCGGCATATAGCAGGTCAAAATACGCATGGTTGTGGTTTTACCGGCCCCGTTCGGCCCCAGAAAGCCGAGAACTTCACCCTTTTCCACTTTAAAAGTGATGTCGTCCACGGCCCTGCGTTCACCGTAAACCTTGCTGACATGTTCGACTTCGATCACAGCCAAGCCCTCCCTGAAATCATGGAAAACCGTAGTATATTAGTGAAAATCACGGGCTTCGTCAATCCGGCTCTCCCCCTTGGCAATACGCTAACCGTTAGTTGATAAGTTCATTTTTGAACTTGCAGGCAGGCGTTTCCGTGTCAGGGGGGAACGTTTTCGGCGATTTCACGCTCCCAGATGCCGCCCGCACGGGTTTTCCACACTTTACGGTGCAAAGCTCACATATTTACGCGCCGGCTGCCTGAAAAAACGATACAATGAGATATTCATGTTATTTGGGAATGTCTGTATATTTGAAAAGAATTGTTCTGATACATAAAGGGGTAGAATATGCGCAAAAACGTACCGTGGCTGATTACCATTTCCGTTCTTTTCGTAACGCTGGGCGGACTGACGTTTTCCGTGGGGCTGTATTTTGATTACCTATGGTTTGCGGAGTTGGGAAAAACGACTGTTTTCACAACGGTTTTGTACGCCAAGAGTATATTGGGCGGTATGACGCTCTTTGCGAGTTTTCTGTTTCTGTATATCAATTTTCTAATAGCCAACAAAGGGCCTGGACTCATTGAAATAGGTGTTCCGTCGCCGACCAGCCAGGGTCAGATCACGCTGGTAAAAATACAGCCGGAAACGGTGCGGCGCGGCGCAGGACTTATCGCTGCGGCGCTGGGATTTGTGATAGGAACAGGCGCGTCTTCACAATGGGAAAAAGTCTGGAATTGGCTGAACCGCGTTAATTTCAACGAAGCGGACCCGATTTTCCAAAAAGATATTTCATTTTACTTTTTCTCGCTTCCGCTCTTTCGCGATGTCGTCTACCTTGGCCTGGCGCTGTGCTTTGCGGCGCTCGTCGGTATTATCGCACTCTATTACTTCAAGGGCATCCTGTCGTGGCGCAAGGTGAAAGAAGGCGGCACGAGCAGGCGTCCGGCAATTCATATTTCCCTTCTGGCGGCGATGGTTTTTATTCTCCTGGCCTTCAGCGCGTATTTAAGCCGCTATGAACTCCTCTTCGGCGCGTACGATATTTTCTACGGCGCCGGTTACGCCGATATAAATGCGCGTATGCCGATGCTGACGCTGCTTACAATTACGTCCGTTGTGGCCGCGGCGCTCTGGCTGTACAGCGCCTTTTCATGCCGCCTGCGCATGGGTCTGGGCGCCGTGGCGCTGTACATAGTCGTTACTTTTCTTGGCGGCATCTACCCGTCGGTGGTTCAGAAATTCATCGTTGATCCCAACGAGCTTGACAAGGAAAGCCCGCAAATCGCGCACAATATCAGGGCGACGCTCAAAGCCTACGGACTTGATAAAGTGGATGAACGCGACCTTTCCGGCGACAAGGCGCTGACGCCGACCGACATCGAACGTAATGCCACGACAATTCACAGCATACGCCTATGGGATCATGAGCCGTTGCTTGACGCGCTCAAGCAGATACAGGAGATTCGGACGTATTACGATTTCGTTTCAGTGGATAATGACAGGTACAGACTCAACGGCGAACTAAAGCAGACCATGCTTTCCGCGCGTGAGCTGAACTCCGCCAGCCTTCCCGAAAGAAACTGGATCAACGAGCACCTGAGTTATACGCACGGCTACGGCGTCGCCGTCGGCCCCGTAAACCGCATGACATCGGAAGGGCTGCCCGTTCTGCATGTTCAGAATATTCCGCCGGTTTCCGAATTCCCGGTTTTAAATGTCGAACGGCCGGAAATTTATTTCGGAGAATTGACTACCAGCTACGCGGTGGTCAACACCGGGCAGCTGGAATTCGACTATCCTTCCGGTGAGGAAAACGTTTACACAAAATATGCCGGTACGGGCGGCGTTCCGGTCAAATCATTTTTCCGGAAGATGCTGTTCTCTTTTTACTTCCGCGACGTAAACATTTTGCTCTCGCCGCTGGTAACATCCGAAAGCCGTTTCATGTACTTCAGAAGCGCACGCGAGCGTTTTTCGCGTCTGGCCCCGTTCCTGATGCTGGATCATGATCCATACCTAGTCGTTTCTGAAGGAAAACTGTACTGGATACAGGACGCCTACACCCGGTCGAACCGTTACCCCTATTCCACGACGACACGCGGAGTAGGAAATTATATGCGCAACTCCGTGAAAATGGTCATGGACGCATACAACGGCAAGGTTGATATGTATGTAGCCGACCCGGACGATACCGTCATCCAGGTTTATCGGAAAATATTTCCCGGCGTCTTTCGCCCGATCGAAGAAATTTCCGACGACCTCCGCCGGCATCTGCGCTATCCGGAAGACATCTTCAGCGTACAGACTTATATTTATGCCGTCTATCACATGACTTTGCCGCAGATTTTCTACAACAAGGAAGACCTCTGGCAGATTCCATCCATCATTTCCGCCGGCGTTGACAGGCCGATGTCGCCTTACTACACGATCATGCGGCTGCCGCAGGAAGAAACCGAGGAGTTTATCCTGATGCTGCCGTTCACGCCGGGACGAAAAGACAACCTGTCGGCCTGGATGGTGGCGCGAAGCGACGGTGATAATTACGGACGGCTTGTAGTATATCGTTTTCCAAAACAACAGCTTGTTTACGGGCCGCGACAGATCATCGCGCGCATCAGCCAGGACGCTGAGATCGCGCGGCAGATATCATTGTGGGATCAGCGTGGCTCTCAGGTGATTCAAGGGAATATCCTTGTAATTCCGATCGAGGAAGCGCTGCTCTATATCCGGCCTTTGTATCTGCGCGCCGAAAGTGGCAAGATTCCCGAACTGAAACGCGTTATCGTGGCGTATGAAAACAGGATCGCGATGGAGGAAACGCTGGAGGAATCCATAGCAAAAATTTTTCAGCAGGACATACTTCTGCCGGATAGGGGCGCCGCGCCGATTTCTTTTGAATCCACGGCGAGTTCGACGGCGGAGCCTCGTGTGTCTACGACTGAATCAATGGAAGCTACGCGACTGATTGAGAGGGCGAGCGATGCGTACACTCGCGCCGTGGTCGCACAGCGTGAAGGAAACTGGGCGCGGTACGGCGAAGAACTCAAAAGGTTAGGTGAAGCACTGGAGGAATTGAAGCGTAATAACCGATGAAACGCCGATCATTGGTTTTTGGAAAATGCTGATTAATTGCCTGTGCGGGATGAAGCGCAAGGCGCACGGAGCGCAGGTACCGAGGCATATACAGAAATATGTCGAGGTTGCGAGCGCCGCGCTACGCGGCGATTCGCCCGCACAGGCAATTAATAAGCGTTTTCTTAAAAAAGCATGGCGTTGACTTTAATAATGCGGTCCGAGCCTGGTTTGACCCTGACAGGCTTGATTTTTTCGACGCTGAACGCAGTGACAGTATTGAATGGTTCCGTTCTTTTGGAAAGCGATATCAGACCAGAATGAACGCAGCGTTATATGAATATATGTTGTCCAACTGCGGCGGAGACGCGATGTTTCTGGAAAACCGAACACAATGATACGTAACGCCTGTGATTTCTCAATCCTGTGCCAATAAACTCAGGGAGTGCGGAAAATGCGTAATAAAATAAAATTTTATAATAAAATCAATGCCCGTATACTAGCCATACTGTTAATACTGTTTTCCATTACCGCCATTACCGCCAGTATTGTCAGTAAAAACAGTATCCGTCGGGTGTATAAGGAAAATTTTACACAACGGGTACTTCTTTCCAACGCTTTGATGGCTACCGTTATAGACAGTGAAGAGGTCAATTACTTTGTTGAATTAATGAAGAATCAGGATGCTGAATTTAAGCGGAGACAAATTCAGTTCTATCACGATCGTGAAATTTTATTCGAGATATGGGATAAAAATGCGCCTGAAGAATACAAGAAAGAATTATTAGAACCTTTTGCGGCTTTTTACAATGATATGGCGATTTTCAAGGGGGAGAAATACTGGAATACCTTAAACGAATTAAAAAGTCTTAAGGAAATCAGCAATTCGACATATTTATATGTTATGGCAGATACCGGCCTTAAAAATAATAAAGGGGAAACGCTTTATACATATATTTTTGACGCGGAAGATAACGGTGTATTCGACGATCCCGATATTGATGGCCTGGGTACGTGCTATAGTGATGAAACCGACAAAAAAGCTTTAGAACAGATCTACGCGACAAAAAAGCAGATGAATCAGGTCGAATACTATAACGATGTTTACGGCGAGCTTTATTTCGCGTATGCGCCCATATTGAATGCGAACGGCGACGTCATTGCCGTTTTGGGAACCGATCTCGACCTGGGAAATATGAACGAAGAGATCGCGGCTTCCGCGCTGTTATTCAATATAATCTTTATGGCGTTTTTCGTTATCATAATCATTTTTATTTTTATTTTCCTAAGGCGCAGCATAACCAAACCTCTTAGCGGCCTTACAAATACGGCTAATGAACTGGCTGAAGGAAATGTGTATTCGCCCACGCCGGAGAATGCGTTGAAGCAGTGCGGCGAAATCGGAATGCTCGCTCATGCGATCAATGATATGAGCGCCTGTAATCAAAAGATGATCAGCGATACCCAAAAATTGTTTGATGCCGTGAATGCAGGCAGGTTGGACATGCGTAGCGACGCCTCAAAATTCAAAGGAGACATACGAAACGTAATTAAGCAAATAAACGATACCCTTGATTCGATGACATTGTACTTAAATAGCATCCCGGAATGTATTTTTATCATGAGCCATAATTTTGATACATATTTCAGAAACGACAAGTTCATACAGTGTTTCGACGATATGAAAGCGTCGGAATTCATGTCGAATATATTCGGACGGGAGACGGATGAAAAGTTAAATGAAAAAGTATCGGAGATAAGCAATCAGGAAAACAATAACATGACCGTTTGGATAAACGATTTGTGCTTTTCAATTATTTTCAGGGAAATCGTTTTGCCGAATGAAGCTGAAAACAGCGTATTGGTCATTGCGGTTAATATTACGGATCTCATGAAAGAAAAAGAAAATGCCCAGGCGGCGGCACAGGCTAAAAGCGATTTTCTTTCACGTATGAGCCACGAAATGCGCACACCTATGAACGCTATCATCGGTATGGCAAGAATCGCCGAAGATACCGAGGATGTTTCAAAATTAAAATATTGTCTTTCTAATATAGGCGTTTCATCCGCACATCTTTTAAATATCATCAATGATGTTTTGGATATGGCAAAAATCGAAGCAGGGAAATTCGAGCTAGAAAGCGCCCCGATGAACCTGGAAAAAACGTTGATGAAGGTTTGCAACCTCGTTATCGACAATATAGAGAAAAAGAATCAGAAGCTCAATGTGATACTAAGCAAAGATTTGAATTTGAATTACATCGCCGACGACCTCAGACTTTCGCAGGTTATAACCAACCTGCTGGCGAATGCCGTGAAGTTTACGCCGGAAGGCGGAAAGATAACGCTTACCGTTGAAAGTACCGGACAGGCGGAAAACAACCGGACCCTGCGTTTTTCCATCTCCGATACCGGAATAGGCATGACAAACGAACAAATCGACAGATTGTTCAACGCCTTCGAACAGGCTGACGGCGGTGTTTCCCGCCGGTTCGGCGGCACGGGGCTCGGTCTGGCCATTTCCAAAAGCATTTTGGAGAAAATGAACGGGCGTATTTGGGTGGAATCGGAAGCAGGGGTCGGTTCCACCTTTATTTTTGAGGTTAACCTGGAACGCGCGCCTCATCAGGAGACCGTTATCTTTGACGGAATTCGTCCTAAAGATATAAAATTGATGATTATTGAAAGCGACGACGATTTAAAACAACGCTTATTAAGCATAACTGAAAACTTCGGCATGAGCGCGGATTCGGCAACCGGTGCAGACGAAACTTTCGCGTTGCTGGACGCGGCCGGACAGAATGGCCGTAAGTATGACATTATTTTTCTTGATTACGACATGCCCGATACGAATGGAATCGCTTTTGTGAACGGGCTGGGCGACAGGATCGATAAAAATACCGTTATTATCGTTACGACATATTTAGAATGGAACCGGATTGAAAAACTTGCTTTTGAAAATAATATAGTCCGTTATATTTCCAAGCCGATCTTCCCATCATCCGTTTTAAACGTGATCAACGAAGTTGTGGGGAATACGCTTAAATCTCTCAATATAAAAACCGACGCAACCCGCGAGGTTCCGGATCTATCCGACATTAATATACTTCTGGCGGAGGATGTGGAAATTAACAGGGAAATCTTTTTGGCCCTCTTGGAAGATACGCGTATCTCGGTCGATGTCGCTGAAAACGGATTAATAGCCGTACAAAGATTCAAAGAAGCTCCGGATAAATACGACCTTATCATTATGGACGTGCAAATGCCCGAAATGGACGGTTATCAGGCGACACGTTCCATTCGCGCGCTGGATATTCCAAGGGCCGGGACCATTCCAATTGTCGCGATGACCGCCAATGCGTTCAAAGAGGATATTGAACGCTGCCTTGAATCCGGCATGAATGATCATCTGGCAAAACCGATAAATGAAAAGTCCATTATTGAAATAATCATTTACTACACAAAGCGTGACAATCGCAAAAAATTGACGAAAATTTAGTGTATTCCGGGAAAGATTCGGCCGAAATGATATTATTCGTGTCCGGTACGGAAACGTATGTGCGATAAAAAACATTTTTTGGGATATCGATAGTTATGAAAAATTACATTTGTATTCATGGACATTTTTATCAGCCGCCGCGCGAAAATCCCTGGCTTGAGGCGATTGAGCGACAGGCGTCGGCGCAGCCTTATCATGACTGGAACCAGCGTATCTCGGCGGAATGTTACATGCCGAACAGCCTCGCCCGTATTCTTGACAGCGAAGGACGCATTGACAGAATCCTCAACAACTATTCCCGAATCAGCTTTAATTTCGGCCCGACCCTGCTGTCCTGGATGGAAGTCGAAGATCCTGAAACCTACGCCCGTATTCTGGAAGCCGACAGGATGAGCCGCGACCGTTTTTCCGGACATGGCTCGGCGATAGCGCAGGGCTACAACCATGCCATTTTGCCACTGTGCAACAATCGTGACAGGCTTACACAGATCGTATGGGGAATAAGAGATTTTACGCGGCGATTCGGTCGTCAGCCTGAAGGGATGTGGCTGCCGGAAGCCGCCGCCGATCTGCAAACGCTGGATGTTATGGCGCAGCAGGGAATCAAGTTTGTCATTCTCGCGCCGGGTCAGGCTAAAAACGTTCGTAAACGCGGAGAAGGCAAATGGCAAAGCGTTGCCGAATGCGGCGTCGAACCATGCAGGGCATACGAAGTCGAACTGTCGGGCGGGCAAAACATTGCGGTTTTTTTCTATGACGGTCCGATATCCAGCGCTGTGGGATTTCAGAAATTATTGGGCGACGGAAATACTTTCCTGAACCGGCTCATGGGCGCTTTTTCTCAGGAACGCGACTATTCGCAACTGGTGCATATAGCGATTGATGGAGAAACTTTTGGTCACCATCACCAGTTCGGCGAAATGGCGCTGGCGTACACGATCGACAGAATCGAGTCGGATAAAAATGTCCAGTTGACCAACTATGGGGAGTTTCTTGAGAAAAACCCTCCGACATGGTTCGCGGAGATATGGGATAACAGTTCATGGAGCTGCTGCCACGGCGTTGAACGCTGGCGGGACGACTGCGGCTGTTCGACCGGCGGAAATGCCGGCTGGAATCAAAAATGGCGCGCTCCGCTGCGCAAGGCGCTGGATGAACTGCGCGACAGGCTTGAGCCGCTTTATGTAAAAGAGGCTGCAAATCTGCTCGAAGACCCCTGGGCAGCCCGCAATGATTATATCGATCTTGTTTTGGATAGAAGTCCGGAATCCGTCGGCCGTTTTTTCGCGGCGCACACAGTGCGGACGCTTGATGATAATGAACGAGTCCGTACCCTTGAGCTTCTTGAAATGCAGCGGCACGCGCTTTTGATGTACACGAGTTGCGGCTGGTTTTTCGACGATCTCGCCGGAATTGAAACCCTTCAGGTTCTGCAGTACGCTGGACGCGCGATTCAACTGGCGGAAAAGCTGTCCGGCGAAATGGATATCGAACCTTCTTTTATCGAAACGCTGGCCGAGGCTGAAAGTAATCTGCCTGAAAAAGGAAACGGCCGCGATCTTTATCTAAAATTTGTGAGACCGGCGATTATTGATGACCTGGACATAGCCGCGCATTACGCCATGCGTTCCCTGTTTCAGGATTTCCCTCCGAGCACCGATTTTTATTCCCGTATTATTGATTGCAGAGATATGAAGGTCGTCGAAAATGCCGGCGAAAAGCTCATTCTGGGAAGCTGCGAGATAAAGTCAAAGATAACCGGCGAATCGTCGGATGTGGATTTCGCCGCGATTTATCCCTATAAAGCACGGGCCTGTCTGCGTCTTAAAAAGCTTGAAACTCTGGATAAAGCATACGAAGATGAGTGGCAAAAAAAGATGACGGAACTGAACAACGCCTTCGAAAAAGAAAAAGACCCTTCCAAGGTTTTCCGGCTTATGGATGAATGTTTCCACGATGGCTCTTTCGAGTTGAGAAATCTTATAGAAGATGAACGGCTGAAAATATTTGAGTGTATATTTGCGTCGGCAACGGCGGACATCGACGCACACACCCGGCAGATATTCGCCAACATTACGCCTCTTATGGAATCGATGCCGGATCTTGACATGACGCCGCCGCCGCGTTTTGAGGCCATCGCCGACGAGCATTTTCACGCACAATTGCTGGATGAATTTTTACGTCGTCCCGTCATACCGGACAACGTACGATCATTGCTGGAAAAGGCCGAACGCCTGAACATCCAATGGCGGCGGAACATGCTCGAACCTGAAATTCGGAAACTTGTCGAATCGCTGGCCCGTGAAGCGCAGCAGGCGCCGAACGATACAACGGCGCGGCAAAATTTGATAGCAGCCATAAACGCGGAGAAACTTCTGCCCTTTGCGTTGAATTTTTATGAAACGCAGAATAGTTGTTATGTATTGTTGAGGAGTCAATACCCTCAAATAAAAGCCGCCGCGGACAAAGGCGATCCGGAGGCCGTAAAGGTTAGAGAGGAACTGAGAACGATCAGCGAGCTGTTATCAATAAAAATTGACGACCAATGAGGTAATTGCATAACCCCCGGGCGCCAACCGTCAATTTTAAAAAACACAAGTACAGCGCCCGTACCAAATCCGAAGATGTAAACGGATGCGCTTGAAACATCCCCCACTTATATCGCGAGTAAGTCAGCGTGAATACCACAAAATACAGCTTACTATACCGCAAACAGGATGCCTCGCGCACTTTCTTCTCACCAAAATCAAGCTGCAACTGATGACCTTTAGGCAGTTCATCTACCGCTTCGTATTCACGTCGCGGTTCAGGTACCTTCGTTATTCCGTGTTTCTCACGCAATTTTGTTACAAACCGCCTCACCGTGCATATTCTGGCGACATTGGGCCGCGGTTTCTGGCGACATTGGGCCGTGGTTTCCGGCGGCATTGGGCCAGTAAAATCGGGTTGACACGATCTCTGTTAGCTTCATGAAAACATCTCCTTGCAATCAAGAAAATCCTGATTGTAAGGAGAATAACCATGAGGAGAACGGAGAAGATGAAAATTATTGAAATTCTACGGCTGTCCGAAAAGGGCATGTCGCAAAGAGAGATAGCCGCAAGCGCAGGCTGTGGTAAAACAACAATCGGGCGTGTCCTCAGACTGTGTAATGAAAAGGGCATAACCTACGAAACCGCATCGCGGTTAACAGACTCGGAACTACATGCGGCGTTATATCCGCAAATACAATCCCAGTCCCGAACAAAACAATTACCCGATTGGAATGCCATCCACGAGGAACTGGCGCAACACAAGAACCTCAACCTTCAGTTCGTATGGGAAGAATACCGCGCCAAATTCCCGGATGGATTGAGCTACAGTCAATTCTGCCATCATTACCGCCAATACCGTAAAGCGACCGACCGGCAAGTGAGCCTGTATAACGAGCGCAAAGCGGGGGAACTTCTTGAGGTCGATTGGATGGGCGACGTTCTTCCATGCGTCGTTGATACCGCAACCGGGGAGCTTACGGCAGCTCATTTTTTTGTCACAGTCCTAGGGTACAGTCACTACCCTTATGTCGAGGCATTCCCGAATGAACAAGAAGCCTCATGGATTACGGCCCACGTTAACGCCCTAAGCTATTACGGCGGCGTACCAAGGGTGATAGTGCCGGATAACTGCCGCACGGCGGTAAAAACGCCCAAATATTACGAACCCATAATCAACAGCGCGTATTGGGAACTTGCCCGGCATTATGAAGTCGCTATTGTTCCCGCCCGGTCACGAAAACCCAAAGACAAAGCTGCTGTTGAAAAAGCCGTGGGCTGGCTTGAAACCTGGCTACTGGGAAAGCTAAGAAAACAGCGGTTTTTCAGCTTTGCCGAGTTGAACAAAATCATCTTGAAATATCTCGGTGAACTATCGGCAAGGCCGTTTCAAAAGCGCGAAGGCTCACGCCATAGTGAATTTATCAAGATTGATAAACCGGCACTGCGCCCGCTTCCGTTGTATAAATACGAAATCGCCGACATTGTTTTCAGGAAAATAGGCGACTGTTACCATCTCGAATATGCCGGGTTTTATTATTCCGTTTCGTATACGCTGCACGGCGAAACGGTAATACTGCGCGCAACATCCACAATGATTGAGATTATCGACAAAAATCAAATCCGTGTGGCCAGCCACCAACGCCGCTATACTCCCTCTCAAGGGCGTTACGTAACCCGCCTGGAACATATGCCGCCCAACCATCGGGCGGTGCATCAGCAGCGGCAGTTCGATGGGAACCGTTACCGTAGCTGGGCGCAAAAAATCGGAACAAACACTCATTTTATCATCGACAGCCTGCTCACCAGCGGGAAAGTCGAAGAGCAGGGCTACAAGTCATGTATGGGCATCCTGCAGTTTTCAAAAACCTACGGCTGTTCACGCCTCGAAATGGCCTGTAAACGCGCACGGGAACTGGGTTCTCATACATACTCGACCGTCAAGACAATCCTTAAAAACGGTGTAGAAAAAGTCCTGACCTGCACAAAGACTGCAACACCTGAACATGAAAATATCCGCGGCTGCGGGTATTACAACTAAGGAGGCTATCAGCGATGCTTATACGCCAAACCGCAGAAAAACTGCGTAACATGAAGCTTAATGCAATGGCCGCCGAATATATCCGGCAGTGCGAAACGCCGGCAGTATCCACTCTTGGCTTTGATGAGCGCATTGGTATGATGACCGACGCCGAGTGGTTGTTACGTGAAAACAACCGCATTAAAAAACGTCTGAAAGATGCCAACCTGCGTTTTTCAGGCGCAACCCTTGCTGACATCGACTACAGACCGTCTCGCAAGCTGGATCGCGCCTATATCGCCCGTTTGTCCGATCTCGATTGGGTTAAGGAAGCGCGGAACATGATTCTGACCGGTTGCACCGGCACCGGAAAAACCTGGCTCGCTTGCGCCTTCGGTTCCTATGCCTGCTTCATGGGTTTCCGCGTCGCTTTTTACCGTGTCAACCGCCTCCTTAACGAAATGTCCGTCGCCGCCGGTTCCGGCGGCATGGATAAGCTTTTAGCCAAGCTCAAAAAGGCCGATATCCTCATCCTTGATGATTGGGGTCTCGCCATGCTTAACCCGCTTGAAGGCCGCTTCCTCCTGGAAGTCTTCGAAGACCGTTACGGCGAACGCTCTACCATCTTCGCCGCACAATCTCCCGTCACCAAATGGCATGGCCTCTTTGAAGATTCTACCGTGGCCGACGCCGTCCTCGACCGCGTTACTCATAATGCTCATCGCATTGAACTACACGGCCCTTCCTTGCGGCCTCCGGCCGGAAATACCAACTTTCTTTCAGCGCCTGACGGCGATGCCCCCTCTGGCGATACTTCAAATGCAGATAAAAAGCCCGCGAAAACAAAAAATATTAAAAAAATTAGGCGTCAGGCTGATTGAGGGCAAACGCCCTTAATCTCTTAAAAGGTGTCCGCTTCGCGGATTTGTTTTTTGATGAGTTTAGCGCTTTGGTTTTCCAGCTAAGTGATCAAAAGGGCGATACCATCACGGTATCGCCCCCTCTTAGCTGCTAAACCTCATCCGGCGCTCAGGTCGCTCTCCAGCGGAGCCCTATCCTCCGTATCAGTAAAAGCAAACGTAACCTAAACGTATTATCGCTTCTTGTCAACTCGCATCTTTCGCGTGCGCTCAATCACTGTCATTTGTTGACAACAATATCTTCTTTGCTGTATTTGTTAAACGTCGTTCTCATGAGGCTAACAAGCTTTGGCCCAATGCCGCCGGAAACTGCGGCCCAATGCCGCCGGAAACCGCGGCCGGATGTGCCGGAATAAGCAGCATGAAGGTGCGCGTCACAACTATAACTTTTACATCGTGTACCCCGGCCACGCGCAAGCGTTGATTTTAACGCCGAATTTCGTAAAATGGCATCGTTTTTTCCGGTTGGATGAATTGATAGTTCGTTAGGGAACGCTAAGTAATGTGCTGTGCGAAATGAAGCGCAAGGCGCACGGAAATATTTATCAATACCATCAACAACATACGGGCAATATTATTATTTTGTCCATTGACGGGTAAGATGGCGGGTGATTTCTAAAAAACGGATGTAAGTTATTGAAAATAAAGAGATATTGGTGCGAAGGGGGGATTCGAAAGCAATTCATAACAATATATATTTCAGATAGTTACATGGTTCGATATTTTCAGGTACAGCCAAATATACAGCCATTATTTTGTGTCTGACTATGGGCGGCAATAGACGCAACTGGACGGTTTTGAAAGAAAATGCGCCGGAATTTTTTGTTTTTTTCCTGCGATTATTTTATCGAAAGATAAAAGAAGGTGGTTTGCATTACTCTTTATCGTTTCAAAATATAGTAAGTGAAACGGTAGTTGCCGATTTTTTCAATTGTGCCGTCGCTTACCATCTGGCGTAATACATTCCGCGCCCAACTGCCGGTAATGCCGAAAAGCGCAGCTATATCCCGCGCCGTTAATTTCTCATGTGTGTCCAAATAGGTGATGATTGCGGACTTTTTATCGCTTAGTTTCGATTGAGTTTC
>Ga0082212_10007642_pt1 | contig 14250 bp, 4 predicted proteins | sample TergutNt197P3_FD_71548 | JGI IMG/M metagenome (GOLD analysis project Ga0082212, IMG submission 71548) | Neocapritermes taracua P3 segment gut microbial communities from Petit-Saut dam, French Guiana - Nt197 P3 | ecosystem: Host-associated > Arthropoda: Insects > Digestive system > Gut ... | reverse complement strand
TCCCGTCGTTGGAATAAACGTTGGACACTGACTGCCGGAAGACAGGGAATGGCGCAAAAAAACGCCAATCACGGCGAAGAAAAATTAATACCGGACGCCAACACGTATGACTTTGGCGTTTTTGCAATGACCGATTTTTATTATACTCAAAAAGCATACTGGCAAGCGGGTTTGCGATTTGACACGCGATATATTACAGGCGAATCATTTGACAAACAATACTATTCCTTTAATTTTTCCACAGGAATCTATCAACCTCTTATCGAAAATTTATCATTTCGATTGAACTTATCTTCCGGTTTTCGTGCGCCCAATATGTATGAGTTGCTTAGCAATGGCATTCACCACGGGACAAATCGTTACGAAGTTGGTCATCCTGATTTGAATACCGAAAACAGTTATCAAATAGACGCCTCAGTAAATTATAACGCCAAGCATATTGAATTTTTTATCAACCCTTATTTCAATTATATCCGCAACTACATTTATTTGCAGCCGACTGCTCATAGAATAGACGATGTTCCCGTTTTCAAATATACGCAAAACGATGCATTTTTATACGGAGGCGAGACGGGTTTTCATTTGCATCCGCACCCGCTGGACTGGCTGCATATCGAAGGCTCATACGGTACTGCCTTCGGAAAGGATACTCGAAATAACTACTTGGCATTGATGCCTTCGCAAAAAGTAAAAATATTGGTCGGCGCAAGTTTTTCATTCGGCAAAGTAGTCAAAAAATGTACGGTTTATCTGCAAAACCAATACTCGTTTCCGCAAAATAGGGTTGCCGACAACGAAACATCTACGCCCGCTTACAATTTACTGAACAGCGGTTTGGTTTTTGAATGGCGAATCCTGCTCTTGAATATTTCCGTTAACAATCTTCTGAACGAAACCTATTACGATCATTTGTCACGTTATAAGGTCAATGAAATTTATAACAAAGGACGAAGTCTTCATATTAAAATCAATGTGCCGATGGAATGGAAACTGCATCAAGGATTAAGCACAGGGCAAACGCATCTAAATTCGCGTCAATGTCAATAAGTCAATTGTTGTAACAGGTATAAAGTCACGCAGTGACGATATTTTATTAACCGGCGGTTTTAACCGCCGGATTGCAACACGGTACGTGCGATGCAAAGTCACGCAGTGACGACATATAAATTCGGTAAAGTATCGTCCCTGCGGGACTGCCGGATGAACGTGTCATGTTGGCTTCTCCGTAGATTAAAATCTACGGTTAATAAAGTGTTGTCCCTGCGGGACTGAGCGATATGTAACGAAAAATTTAGATGCGTTTACCCTGGGATTAAGCAGGTAAAATTTTTATTTAAAAAAAAAATGTACCTTTGCCACGTGAGTTGAAAACATAGGATTTACGGATAATATTTTAAACATCAGACAATAGTTTGTAAGAAAAAGCGTTATTTGCTTTGGTGAATTAATAAAAATTTAGTTCTCGAATTATCAGGAAATACTGTAAACATATAGCATTATTACTCTGTTGCGGGATTTTCTTCTGCAACAGGGAGGCGTTTGCACAAACGGATCCTGTCGGCAATATAACGACGGGAAGTTCTTCGTTATTGGTGCCGCTGGAATACCGTTTCCCGAAACCACCAACGAATCCGTATGCGTTTCAGTCGCCGGGCGGAGGGCTATTCCTGAAACCGCCATCGAATGTGAAAACGGAAATCGTGTTCGATCCTGCCACGAAACAGTATGTCTTCAGGAATAAAGTGGGAAATACGACAACCGGAACACCTTACTCGATGAATACGCCGGAGTTCCTGAAATACAACATGGCACGACAGAAAAAACTCAACTGGGAAGCCAGTTCCAAACAATCGCGCTTGGGCGGTGTTGGCGGGAGTACCGGTTTTATGCCGCAATTTAGTCTGGGCGGCGAAACTTTCGACCGTATCTTCGGTACCAACGTCATCAATATCGTGCCGCAAGGTTCGGCTGAACTTATTTTCGGACTGAACCGAACCCGTACCGAAAATCCCAACTTGAGCGAGAGCGCCCGTAAAAACACAACTTTCAATTTCGATACCAAATTACAGGTAAATGTGGACGGAAGCATCGGCGACAAGATGCGGTTGGGTATCAATTACAACACCGAAGCATCATTCGATTTTGAAAATCAGGCCAAATTAGTGTATGAAGGAAAGGAAGATGAGATTATTCAGAAAATAGAAGCGGGCAACGTAACCATGCCGCTGCCGGGTTCGCTCATCACGGGAAGCCAGAGTCTTTTCGGGTTGAAAACCGAATTACAGTTTGGTAAAATGACAGTAACAGCAGTGGCTTCGCAACAAAAAGGACAGACGCAAACCATGGAAATTAAAGGTGGCTCGCAAATCAACGAATTTGGCTTGCGTGGCGACGAATATGACGCCAACAAACATTTTTTCCTTGCGCAATATTTCCGTGATCATTTCGAAGATGCACACAAAACGATACCCACAATTACTTCAGGCGTTGTCATCACCAAACTTGAAGTATGGGTAACCAACAAAACCAATACCACCACCGGAAACCGAAACTTGGTGGCTTTTATGGACTTGGGCGAATCGAAACATATTTACAACCACAAATGGGGAACTTCCCTGCCGGAATATCTGCCCGACAATGATTCTACCGGAATGTACAACGGACTGTACAGAAGTGTATACAACATTGTACGCGATTTTAATGCCAACATTAACGGTCAACTGATGCAACAAGGGTTACAGCCGGGCATAGATTTCGAAAAATTAGATCGCGCCCGACTGCTTACCGAACGCGAATATACCTTCAATGCCGCATTGGGATATATTTCGCTCAACACAGCGCTCAACGCCGATGAAGTGCTGGGCGTTGCCTATGAGTATACCTATCGCGGAAGAACCTACAAGGTAGGCGAATTATCGCGCGGCGGCGTCGTTGGCGAAAAAGGTATCGTGGTGAAAATGCTGAAAGGTACCAAACTTGTGCCCCGTTATCCAACGTGGAAACTGATGATGAAAAATATCTATTCCATCTATGCTTTCAATCTGGAAAAGAAAGATTTCTACATGAATGTGCTTTATTCCGACGACCGCACAGGCAACGAAATCAACTATATCCCCGAAGACGCCGTAAGCAAGGACATCCTGTTGAGTGTGATGGGTCTCGACAGGGTAAATTCGCAATTGGACGCCTTTCCCGATGGCGTATTCGACTTCATTGAGGGCGTGACCATCAATTCGGCCAATGGCAAAATTATTTTCCCTGTGCTGGAACCTTTTGGCAAAACGCTCCGCAGTCATATGGAAGATAGATTAAAAAGCGCGAAACTTACCGACGATCAAATCAAAACAATAACCGACAAGTACGTATATCAGGCGCTTTACGATTCTACGCTCACCAAAGCGCGTGAACTTGCCGAGTTGAACAAATTCGTGCTGAGTGGACGTTACAGTTCCGAAGGCGGATCGGAAATCATGCTCAACGCAATGAATATTCCCGAAGGATCGGTAGTGGTGACGGCAGGGGGAGTTCGTCTGGCCGAGAATCTCGACTATACGGTTGATTACAACATGGGGCGCGTCAAGATCATCAACACGGGGCTGCTCGAATCGGGAACGCCTATCAAGGTAAGCGTGGAAAGCAACGCCTTATTCGCGATTCAGCAAAAAACCATGCTCGGAACGCACCTCAACTACAAATTTGCAGACAATTTCAACGTGGGTGCAACTGTACTGCGGCTCACCGAACGTCCGTTGACGCAAAAGGTGAATATTGGCGATGAGCCGTTGACCAACACCATGCTCGGTTTGAATACCAACTACAATACCGATCTTCCCTTTCTCACCTCATGGGTGGATAAGTTACCGCTCATCCAGACCAAAGCGCCGTCGAGCCTCGACTTTTCGGGCGAGTTTGCGCAATTACTGCCCGGCGAATCGCGGTCTATCATGAACAAAGGATCGGCGTATATTGACGATTTCGAGGCAAGCAGAACATCCTACGATTTACGTGCATTCGCCTCGTGGCGGTTGGCAAGTATTCCGCAGAACGATAACCCTGCAAAACGCCTGTTTCGTGAATCCCTGCTCAACGATACCCTTGTTATAGGAATGAATCGCGCTCGGTTGGCGTGGTATGTCATAGACCCGCTGTTCATCAACAGGCAATACATGAGTTCATCGGTAACGCCGGGTTATATTCGCAGCGATCCCGAAAAATGGACGTCGAGCAACTTCGTGAGAACCATTTACGAAGAAGAACTTTATCCCAATAGAGAGCATATCGTGGGGATGCCCACAAATATTCCCGTACTCAACGTAGCGTATTATCCGCGCGAACGAGGCCCCTACAATTACGATACGAAAGGCACGACATATTCGGACGGAGTAAATGCAGACGGACTGCTTCGCAACCCGCAAAAACGCTGGGGTGGTATGATGCGCGAAGTGAATCCGAGCGACTTCGAAAGCAACAATATTCAATTCATCGAATTTTGGATGATGAACCCCTTTGTGGAAAACATGGAAAATGTCAGCGGAGCAGATTTATATTTCAATCTGGGCGATGTGTCGGAAGACATTCTGAAAGATGCCCGTAAAATGTCGGAACAGGGATTGCCCGTTGATGGCGATTTGAGTATGGTTGATTCTACGGCATGGGGCTATGTACCCAAGGTTCAACCCATTGTTCATTCGTTCGACAACAACAACCGCGTTTATCAGGATGTAGGATTCGACGGGATGAACAGTGAACGCGAACGACGATATTTCGCTCCGTTCCTTGCGGATTTGGAAAGCATCACACCAAGAGGGTCCAAGGCATTTGAAGATGTATACAGCGACCCTTCTACCGACGACTTCGTCTATTCGCGCGATTCACGCTGGGACGTCATTCAGGCCGACATCCTCACCCGTTATAAATATTACAACGGAACAGAAGGCAATTCGTCCAACAACGATTTTTCGAACAATACCTTGCCCGACGAGGAAGACATCAATCGTGACAATACCATGAGCGAAACCGAAAGTTATTTTCAGTACAGAGTGAGCATCCGCAAAGCCGACTTGCAAGTGGGAAAGAATTATATTGTGGACAAGCGGGTGGGCGAAGGCAACACTACCGAAGACGGGAATATCCCCAAAGCCGACTGGTATCAGTTCCGTATACCGATTAACGAATTTGAGCAGGCTGTGGGCGGGATACAGGATTTCAAGACCATTCGTTTTCTGCGCATGTTTTTAACCAACTGTTCCGATTCGTTGATTCTACGTTTCGCCCGTTTCGAACTGGTACGCGGCGAATGGCGGCAATACAACCAGTCGTTTCAGCCTGCTATTCCGGGACAGTCCAGTCCGGAAACATCACAGGCAACTTTTGAAATCGCTTCGGTCAACATCGAAGAAAATGCCGGTAAAATACCCATACCTTATATGGTTCCTCCGGGATTCGACCGCGCCGTTGACCAAACTACCCGCGAAATGCAGCAACTCAATGAACAGTCAATGCTTCTGCGCGTGAAAGACCTCTCCAATAGCGACGCCCGCGCAGTATATAAAAATGTAAACTACGATATGCGGCGCTATAAAAGTCTCGAGATGGAGGTGCACGCCGAGGAAATAGAAGGTTTTCCGTTGCGGGACGACGAAATGAGCGTTTTCATCAGGATTGGCACCGATTACCGTAACAATTACTACGAATACGAAATCCCGCTGAAACTCACACCATGGAATCTGGGTCGTTACAACGATTATGATGTATGGCCGGAAGCAAACCACATGGGTATTGATTTGGAATTTTTACCGGATCTCAAACAGAAGCGCAACGATGATATGCGCCGTAGCGGATCAACAACTACGCTTTCCCATCCTTTTGATTATGATGATGGCGACGGACGTAAATATTCCGTTTGCGGTAACCCGAATCTGTCCAATATCAGGGTAGTGATGATCGGGATTCGTTATCCGCAGAGCGCTGATCTGATAGGAAGATCAAGCGCTGTGGAAGTGTGGGTGAACGAATTGCGCCTGACGAATGTCAGTAAAAAAGGCGGCTGGGCAGCCAATGCACGTTTAGCCCTCCGCGTGGCCGACTTTGCGACCTTTGCCATTTCTGGCGAAACTATTCAGTCAGGATTTGGTGGCATTGATTCGAAAATCAACGACCGTTCCACTGAAACGCGAGATTCGTATGACGTATCGGCTAATTTCGAAATGGGTAAACTTCTTCCCGAAAAACTGAATGTACAGATACCCTTATATCTGGGATATGCCGAAAGTTTTGTGACACCTGAATTTGATCCCACCAATCCCGATGTGAAGATGGGAGATGCCTTGGATGCCTTGCATACACGGGCCGAACGCGATTCGCTCAAGGCTTTGGCGCAGGATTATATGCAGCGTAAAAGCATCAATCTGACCAACGTGCGGGTCAATACGCAACACGAGAAGCCGCGTTTCTGGAATCTGTCGAATCTCACATTCAATTACGCCTATTACGAAACTTACCGAAGGAATGTCACTACCGAAAAGAATCTGGAAAAGAATTATACCGGCGGAATCATCTACGATTATAGTACCATTCCGCTCAGCATCACACCTTTTCAGAAGGTTGCTTTCCTCAACAAGCCGGCATTCCGTATCATACGCGACTTCAACTTTAATCCCAAACCTAATCGTATCTCGCTCAGTACGGATATGGCGCGTACGTACATGGAATCGAAAATGCGTAATATTGACCGTCCCGACTTGCGACAGGATGCAACGGTAGACAAAAATTGGGTATGGGGTCGTAATTTGAATGTGCAATGGGATTTGGCCAAGTCGCTCAGGTTCGATTTCTCGGCAGGTAATCAGGCGCGTATAGACGAGCCGATAGGCGTGGTTGACCGCCATTTGAAGGACGAATATGAACTGTGGAAGGATTCCGTGTGGCACAACATCCGCCGGGGCGGGCGCATCACCGACTACCAGCATCGTTTCACGGCTTCATATACCATACCCATCAACAAACTGCCTTTCCTCGACTGGACGTCGGCAACAGCCAGTTACACAGGCGAATATATGTGGGGTGTGGCGCCTATCTATGCCGACACGACGTTCAACCCCGGCAACACCATCAGCAACCGCAATACCATCAATCTCGGCGGACAATTGAATCTTTCGACGCTGTACAATAAGGTGCCGTATTTCAGAAACATCACCCAGCCGCCACGTAACCGTCAGGATCAACCCAAACAGTACAAAACCGTGACTTATGATCGGGGCGGGATGAATATGAAAGCCGGTGAAGCACGCAGCATAACGCACGGACTCGGTACGCGAGAGGTGGAGGTAAAACTGACGGATGCCAACGGAAAAGCCGTTGACGCGGAAGTACAGATTGTCAACGACAACCGTGTGATGATTACCACAGCCATTGATGTGCCACGGGCTACAGTAGCGGTGAAAGGCTCCATCGAAAAACGCACCATTGACCCGGCAGGGTTCATTACCCAAAACTTTTTGCGGATTTTATTGGGTGTGAAAAATGTCGGCCTCACCTATTCGCAGCAAGGAAGCACACTGTTACCGGGGTATGCCATGTCGAGCAATATGTTCGGTGTGAGCGGATCGGCGCCCGGATGGCCTTTCCTTCTGGGTTGGCAGAACAACAATTTCCCTGAGAAAGCGGCGGCTAAAAACTGGTTGGTGCACGAAGAGCAATTGAATGCCGCAGTAGCGATGACCCACACCAACAGTATTTCTGCCCGCGGCATGTTCGAACCTTTTCAGGGAATACGCATTCAACTCTCAGCTGTACGAGAATACTCGGAAAACAGAACATCGTACTATATCTGGGACCCGTCTACATCCGATTATCCTGACGAATATCGCTCGTCGCTTACTTCAGGCAGATATGGTATCTCGATTATTGCACTGAAATCCTCGTTCGAAAAATACGATCCTAAAAAGAATTATTATTCGAAAACATTCGAAAAATTCAAGGAAAACCGTAGCGCAATTGCTTCCCGTCGGGCGACAGAACTTCGGGAAAAGAATCCTTCATATACGCCTGTCTCCGATGGAAAAGGCGGCTACGATGGTTATGGCGTGGAATCGCAGGATGTGATGATTCCGGCATTCTACGCCGCCTACACAGGCAAAAACCCGGAAAAGGTTGCATTAAAAGATTTTCCGGAGTGGTGGAACATGCTCCCAAACTGGGAAGTAAATTTCGACGGATTAAGTAATTTACCCGCGATCAAAAAACGTTTCCGGTCGGTGAGTTTAAGACACAGTTATAAAGCAGCATACAGAATAGGAAGCTACATGTCTAATTATAATTATGATGCAGATATTGCTATGGCTGTATCTATTGCACGAGACCTGCAAAATAACTTCATTCCTAAAAACGATGTCGCATCGGTAAGTATTGAAGAAACCTTCGGTCCGCTGGCCGGCATTGATATGACGTTCCTCAACAGCCTGTCTACCCGTTTTGAATTTCGCAAACAACGCAACATTATGTTGGGGTTGGGCAACCTGCAAATGACACAAAACAATACTGCCGACTATATTGTGGGTATTGGTTACGTGTTCAATCAGGTGAGAATTATCATCAGGACATTAGACGGTGAAAGGAAACCTCTGAATAGTGACCTGAAAGTCAACGCCGATTTCTCCATCCGCGACAGCAAAACGCTCATCCGCCGTATAGGCGAAGTAGACGAAACCACCGTACAGGAACCAAACGCACTGCCCGTACAAGCCTCCGCAGGACAAAACGTGATGTCCGTCAAACTTACAGCCGACTACAAACTGAGCAGCAACTTCACGCTCACCGTATTCTTCGACAGGATCGTGAATACGCCATTTGTTTCGACCTCATATAAGAATTATAATACAAATTTCGGGTTTAGCATGAGGTTTATTTTGATACAGTGATGAAGATTCGAAAATCTTATCAAAAACTTAACCGAAACGCAACAGAATTGTAACAACTCCCCCATACTTTTGTCGTAAATAAATTTTAAAAGTATTTTATCAAAAGTTTAATCTTAATTAAAAAATGTTTATGAAAATCAGATTTTTAACGGTTGCGTGCGTATGTTTGCTTTGTGGCGGCATATTGAGCGCACAGGAGTTGTCAAAAGAGGAGGAACTCGAAGCGCAGGTTTCCGCCCTCGAAAATTCGGTGCGGCTACTTCAGAAACTCAAAGTTTCGGGGTACATTCAGGTACAGTATCAGAACGCGCAGGTGGCGGCTGACGGTACCAATTTTAAACTGGCAAACAGAGCAAACGCCATTGACGTCAGGGAAGAGCAGAATTTTGGTCGTTTGGGGGTTCGTCGCGGACGTATCAAATTTACTTACGAGGACGGACTGTTTCAGGGTGTGTTTCAACCCGATTTCAGGGAAAACGGCATCAGTTTCAAGGATGTTTATTTTCAGGTAAAAGACCCGTGGTTTCAAACCAATATCCTGAGAGCCGGTATTTTCGACCGTCCGTTCGGACACGAAATAGCGTATTCTTCGTCGCGCCGCGAAAGCCCGGAACGCTCGCGTATTTTTCAGACGCTTTTCCCCGACGAACGCGATTTGGGCGCCATGCTGGTGTTGCAGCCCGCCAAATCGTCGCCCCTGAATATTTTCAGATTAGACGCCGGTTTGTTTTCAGGAAACGGTATCCGTCCGCAGTTCCAGAACAAAATGGATTTCATCGGACGTTTGTCGGTAACGCAGCCTGTTGGCTTCAATACGGTCATTTCGGGGGGCGTGTCCGCCTATTTGGGCAATCAGTTGCAAAATCACAGTCAGATATTTGTGATGAAAAACAACAAATTTGAATTGGACAGCGACGACGTGAAAAACATCGGCAAATACGCCAAACGTCAGTATATTGGCGTTGATGCGCAGTTAAGCGCGATTACCGCCGCCGGATTTACCGTGTTGAGAGCCGAATTTATCACGGGAAAACATGCAGGAACCGCGTTTAATCTTACCGCCGTGCCAACCACAGCCTGTTACATGCGCAACATCAACGGAGGATATGCGCTTTTGGCTCAAGACCTTGGAACAACCCCTTTGACGGTGATTTTCAAATACGACTGGTATAATCCCAATACCGACGTCAAGGGCGACGACATTGCCGCAGCAGGTTCGGGCACCGGTGCATCCGACATTCAAATGAACAATGTAGCCTTTGGTATGCTGGTGCGCATCGCCCCGCAACTCAAACTGACCGCTTATTATGACGTGGTTAGCCACGAAAAAACCAAAAATCTGGTTGACCAGAAAGGTACCACAGAGGCGCCCACCACATGGGTAACTTCATACGGGTATGCAGAAAGCCGTCCCATGAATGTGTTTACCCTTCGTTTGCAATACACGTTCTAATCAATTAAGAATTAAAAATTAAGAATTAAGAGAATTAAAAATTGTAAATCTAAAATCTAAAATTATATGAAATCCATTATTTTAACCCTTGCCCTTGTAGCAAGCACATCAGTGGCAATATTTGCCCAGAAAATCAAAGGTTCGGACACCTGTTTGCCGCTGTCGCAAAAGGAAGCCGAAGTGTATATGAAATCCAATTCCGGCACATCGGTCATCGTTACCGGCGGCGGAAGCGGCGTAGGCATTGCCGCGCTGATTGAAGGAACGACCGACATTGCACAGTCGTCGCGCAAAATCAAGTTCGACGAACGTCAAAAGATGCAACAGGGCGGTAAAACGTCCAAAGAAGTGATTATTGCTTACGATGCGCTGGCGATTGTGGTGCATCCGCAAAACAGGGTAACCAACCTCACCCGCGAGCAGCTGGAAGGCATCTTTACCGGTAAAATCAAAAACTGGAAGGAAGTCGGCGGCGACGACCTTGCCATCATTCCCTACGCCCGCGAAACGTCATCGGGTACTTACGAGTTCATCAAAGAGTATGTTTTGAAAAACAAAAACTACATGAACGGTATTTTGAGTATGCCCGCCACCGGAGCGATTATCCAGTCCGTCAGCCAGACGCGGGGCGCCATCGGTTACGTCGGGCTTGCCTACCTGAACCCTAACGTGAAGGCAATCCACGTATCCTACGACAAGGGAAAAACCTACGTAGAGCCTTCGGTTGCCAATGCCAAGAACAATACCTATCCCATCGTCCGCGAGTTGTACTATTATTACGATGCAAAACAGGAAACGGCTGTAAAACCGTTTATCAACTTCGTTCTTTCGGATGAAGGTCAGAAGATTGTTTCGGATATAGGTTTTGTTACCGTCAAGTAAGCGCTTAGTTTTACCTCGTACAGTCTGTCTGTGCGTACATCTTTATCTTTGCGTCTTTGCGTCTTTGCGCGGTTAAATAATCGCTCGCAAAGACGCCAAGACGCAAAGTTTTTGTACGTTAACTAAACGTCCGTCAAATCCTCTTCAACGCGAAGATTACCGATGATAAAATGCTGCCGGTCGGGGGTATTTTTTCCCATGTAGAACGTAAGCAACTCCTGTATCATATCTGTTTTGCTGAGGCTTACGGGGTCTAACCGCATGTTTTCGCCGATGAACCCAGCAAACTCGTTAGGCGATATTTCTCCAAGCCCTTTGAAACGGGTTATTTCGGCTGAAGCGCCCAATTTCTTCAGGGCTTTTGCTTTTTCTTCCTCCGAATAGCAGTAATGCGTGTCTTTTTTGTTGCGAACGCGGAACAGCGGCGTTTGCAGGATGTAGAGATGCCCTTTGCGGATGAGGTCGGGGAAGAACTGCAAAAAGAACGTGATGAGCAGCAGGCGGATGTGCATCCCGTCCACGTCGGCGTCGGTAGCGATGACCACGCGGTTGTAGCGCAGGTTTTCGATGTCGTCCTCAATGTCGAGCGCCGCCTGCAAAAGATTAAACTCTTCGTTTTTATACACTACGCTCTTGTTCTCGCCGAAAGTGTTGAGCGGCTTCCCGCGAAGGCTGAACACCGCCTGCGTATTGACGTCGCGCGATTTGGTAATCGAGCCGCTTGCCGAATCGCCTTCGGTGATGAACAGGGTGGTTTCGAGGAATTTCTCGTGTTTGCTGTCGGTGAAATGTACGCGGCAGTCGCGCAGTTTGCGGTTGTGCAGACTGGCTTTCTTGGCGCGTTCCTTCGCTAATTTCTTGATACTCGACATCGCCTTGCGTTCCTTTTCCGATTCCTCAATTTTTTGCCGGATGGCGTCGGCAGCGTCGGGGTGGCGGTGCAGGTAATTGTCCAATTCCCGTTTCACGAAATCGCCGATGAACTTGCTCACCGTGAGGTCGCTCCCCGGCGCCATTTCTTTGGATCCGAGTTTCGTCTTGGTTTGCGATTCAAACATCGGCTCCTGCAACCTGATGCTGACGGCTGCAATGATGGACGAACGAATGTCAGAAGCGTCATAATCCTTGCGGAAAAACTCGCGGATCGTTTTCACGTAAGCCTCGCGGAAAGCCTGCTGGTGCGTACCTCCCTGCGGCGTAAACTGCCCGTTGGCGAAACTGTAATATTCCTCGCCGTATTGCGTACCGTGGCAAATAGCCAGTTCGATGTCCTCGCCTTTGAGATGGATGGGGTCATATAATCCGGGCGAGTTCATATTATCGTCGAGCAAATCGAGCAATCCGTTGCGCGACACGTATTTCACGCCGTTGTAAAGAACCGTTAGTCCCGTGTTGAGAAACGTGTAGTTTTTCAGCAGCCGTTCCAAATATTCGGGAATAATCTGATAATGACCGAACAGCGTTTCGTCGGGAACGAAAGAGGTCAGCGTTCCGTTGCGTTCTCCGGTTTCCGTTTCGGGAAGGTCATCCACCAGCAGCCCTTTGGTAAATTCCACCGCTTTGGTGCGCCTGTCGCGAAAGGACTGTATGTAAAAATGATCGGAAAGAGCATTAACAGCCTTGATCCCCACGCCGTTCATCCCGACGGATTTCTTGAATGCGCCGGTATCGTACTTCGCGCCGGTATTCATCTTCGACGCCACATCAAGCACTTTCCCAAGCGGAATACCGCGCCCGTAGTCGCGGACGGTTACTTTTCCCGCTTCGTCAATATTAAGTTCAATTTGTTTGCCGAAGCCCATCATATACTCGTCAATGGAGTTGTCCATCACCTCTTTTACAAGGACATACACGCCATCGTCGGGCGATGAGCCGTCGCCCAATTTACCGATGTACATTCCGGGACGAATACGGATATGTTCCTGCCAGTCAAGCGTTATGACGTCGTCTTCAATATAATCTGAAACCATTGTTTTTCCTGAATTTGAAACGGCAAAAGTAAAGCATTTCCTTTCGGAAAAGAAATTTTTAACTTTTAATTCTTAATCGTACTTTTGCGCCATGTAATATAACGCAATCAGATCATTATTCATCGTAAAAAACATCAATATTCATGGACAATCAATCAGTCAATCGCGCTGCCGACAATATCCGTATTCTGGCGGCTGCTATGGTGGAAAAAGCAAAATCCGGTCATCCGGGCGGAGCCATGGGCGGCGCCGATTTTATCAACATCCTTTACACCGAATTTTTAAACTACGACCCGTCGGACATGACTTGGGTCAATCGCGACCGGTTCTTCTTGGATCCCGGACACATGTCGCCCATGCTGTATTCCATCCTCACCCTTACGGGAAATTACACGCTGGATGAAATCAGGAACTTCCGTCAATGGGGAAGCCCGACGCCCGGTCATCCTGAATTGGACGTGAAACGCGGCGTTGAGAATACTTCCGGACCTCTTGGGCAGGGACATACGATGGCAGTTGGCGCGGCTATTGCCGAAAAATTCCTTGTAGCGCGTTTTGGCGACTGGATGACGCACAAAATATACGCATTCATTTCCGATGGCGGCGTACAGGAAGAAATATCGCAGGGAGCGGGTCGTCTGGCAGGTTTTCTTGGTTTGGACAATCTGATCATGTTTTACGACTCGAACGACATACAACTTTCCACCGAAACCTGCGAAGTAACCCGCGAAGACACCGCCAAAAAGTACGAAGCATGGGGCTGGGAAGTGATGACCATTGACGGCAACGACGCCGTTCAAATCCGTCAGGCGCTCGCGAAAGCGCAAACCGTGAAAGGACGTCCCGCGCTGATTATCGGCAAAACCATCATGGGAAAAGGCGCAGTAACCGAAACGGGCGAAAGTTTTGAACGCAAATGCGCCACGCACGGTATGCCGTTGGGCGAAGCCGGCGCATCATTTGCCAAATCCGTTGCCAACCTCGGCGGCGACCCCGAAAATCCTTTTGTAATTTTCGACGATGTAAA
>Ga0082212_10007641_pt1 | contig 14250 bp, 8 predicted proteins | sample TergutNt197P3_FD_71548 | JGI IMG/M metagenome (GOLD analysis project Ga0082212, IMG submission 71548) | Neocapritermes taracua P3 segment gut microbial communities from Petit-Saut dam, French Guiana - Nt197 P3 | ecosystem: Host-associated > Arthropoda: Insects > Digestive system > Gut ... | reverse complement strand
TTTGCTCAATGACATTGGCAATGGTAAAGGTTTTCCCCGAACCGGTCACACCCAATAAAGTCTGACAGGGAATCCCCTCAAGGATCCCGTCAGAAAGCGCCTTGATAGCCTCCGGTTGATCTCCGGTAGGTTTAAAAGGCGATACAAGGAGAAAACTCATGACATCAGGCTTTTCCTTTTAGGAACAACGACCCATAAAATGAAATATGCCAACACGCCTGAAAATACGGTAAATATGCTTAGCACAATATACCCCAAACGAACTAATGTCGGATCAAGCGTAAAGTATTCCGCAATACCCCCGCAAACCCCGCCGATCATCTTATCCCGGTCTGAACGATACAATCTTTTAGGCTCTTCCATGTCTTGTTTATTTAGATTGATTAATTATATGAGACAAAGGTACAATTTTAATTGACAATTGAAAATTAAAAATTGAAAACTTTTTAATATGTTTTTTTTAATGCACCACAGGTTTTCCGGAAAAAATAATTTACTTTTGCGTAAAATAATAAAAAATCTTTCTTGTAATGAGATTGTTGAAATCTATATTTTTATTTTTGCTGTTATTCCAAGTAACTTTTGTTTATGCCACGCACAGACGCTCGGATTCGTTATTGCTGGTTTTAGATAACGCTATAAATGAAAAGCTTGTATATGCCCAACAAAGAGAGCGACAGATTGACAGTTTAAAAACGCTGTTAAATGCGAATGCAGATCTCGAACAGCGCTTTCATGTTTATCAAAAAATATACGAAATAAGCCGGTATTACAATATGCATTGGGCGATGTCTTTTGCCGAGAATCAAACCATGATTGCCAAAGAACTGAATAATAGGAATTTGTTGAACATTTCCGAAATGAACACATCCGAAATATTGGGTATTATGGGCATGTATAAAGAATCTCTTGATATGATTAATGACATTGACCGCACGCAATTAAACCGTCAACAATGGTCGCATTACTATCATCTTCATCATGCTTTATATTTGTTTATGCATGAAAATGCGCTGTCGCAAAAAGAAAAAAATCAATACGGGCAAATAATCGGCAATTACAAAGATTCTATATTGCAAACAACTGAAATTAATGAATTTAGATATCACTTTGTAACAAACGGCAAACTGATTGAAGCAGGCAGGTATGATGAAGCATTGTACCGAATGAACGGGCTCTATCAAGATTATGGAAATGATTATGATACACCATTAGGCACGTTGGCATACATTATATCCGATCTTTATGCGCTAAAAAACGATATTGAAAATGAAAAGCAATATTTGGCAATTTCGGCGATTGCCGACCTGGAAAGAGGCGTAAAAGAGTACATTGCCTTGCGGAAATTAGCCATATTGCTGTACCGGGAAGGCGATATCAACAGGGCTTACAGCTACATCAAATGCGCTATGGAAGACGCCATTTTTTGCGGAGCAAGGTTCAGGGTATTGGAAATTTCCGAAGCCTTACCAATTATTACGGCCGCGTATGAAAATAAAATGAAACAGGACAACGAAAAGCTGCTCAAATATTTAGCGTTGATATCCGTACTATCGCTTGTTTTGGTCATCAGCGTACTGTTTATATGGCATCAAATGAAGAAATTGGCTACTGCTAAAAAGTCAATTCAAACCATGTATGAAGACATCAGGCTAATGAACAAAGATTTAGACGAATTGAATAAAAATCTGTCGGAGTCCAATCATGTCAAAGAAGCGTATATTGGTTCCATATTTATTTTGTATTCAACCTACATAAACAAAATGGAGGCCTATAGAAGTCATATTTACAGGAAGTTAATCACAAATCATACGGAAGATGCGAAAAGAATGACGGACTCTTCTTTGGTTGCCGATGAATTGAAAGAATTTTTCGGCAATTTTGACGCAACCTTTTTGAATTTGTACCCTAACTTTATTGATGAGTTTAACGCATTGTTGATTGACGGCGAACAGATCATACCCAAAACAGGCGATATACTGACGCCTGAACTCAGGGTATATGCCCTTATTAGATTGGGAATTACGGACAATAACAAAATAGCAACTTTTCTTCATTATTCGCCGCAAACCGTATATAACTATAAACTGAAAATACGTAATAAATTAGCCGTTTCAAAAGAAGCATTTTCTGTATTCATACGACAAATCGGAAAATAACCGATAAAAACGACCTGCCAAAACAGCAAAAAAATCTACTTTTTTGCATCCATAAAAACGATTATCTATCATTAAAACAGACATTTGCCTTTTGATACATATACTTTTTGTTTTACCATAAATAACAGAACAAAATTTTTGCATAATTTTGCATAACAAAATATTTTTTTAAATAATTTTTAAAATTTTATATATGATAAAACAATTATTTCTATTCAAAGCATGGAAACGTGTAGCGTATTTATGCGTTTTCTTTCTTTCGTTTTTTACCGAAATGACTTTTGCTCAGAGCTTTAGGGTAACAGGCGTCGTTTCCGACGATATGGGTACCTTGCCCGGAGCAACCGTTATGGTAAAAGGGACGAATAACGGAACTGTTACCGACATTGATGGTAACTATGCATTAGATCAGGTAACGGAAGGTTCTGTGCTGCAATTTTCTTACGTGGGTTTCATCTCTCAGGAAGTTGTGGTTGGCAATCGACGTGTGATTAATGTAGAACTGCGTTCGGATCTCTTGTTGGACGAGGTGGTGGTGATCGGTTACGGTACGGCAAGGAAAAGCGACCTTACCGGTTCGATAACTGCCATTGGCGAAAAGGATTTCCAAAAGGGCGTGGTAACTAACCCTGCTTCACTCATTACGGGAAAAGTTGCCGGTGTGCAAATTACCTCTACCGGCGGACGGGCAGGCAGCGACAATCAAATCCGTATTCGCGGAGGCGCATCATTAAATGCAAGCAATGACCCGCTGATTGTGATTGACGGCGTTCCGGTGGACAACGGCTCTATTCAGGGTATGTCTAATCCGTTATCAACCATTAATCCCAATGATATTGAGTCGATGAATGTATTGAAAGATGCTTCATCAACAGCAATTTACGGTTCCCGTGCTTCCAACGGTGTGATTATCATTACCACCAAAAAAGGAACTGCGGGGCAAAAAATGAGAGTGGATGTTTCGACGCAAAATTCTATTGCCACGATTGCGCGCAGAGTGGAAGTATTGTCGGCAAGGGAATTTCGCGATGTGGTAACTGCTCAGGCAAATGCACGGTATGATGCAGATAAGGCGGCACAGTACATTGGTTATCTCGGCAATGCAAATACCGACTGGCAAAAGGAAATTTTCCGAAATGCCTTTACCACCGATAATAATGTGAGTATTAGCGGTTCAACGAAACTTTCGCCCTACCGTATATCGGCGGGATTTATCAGTCAGGACGGTATTTTGGATACGGATAATATGAAACGGGGAACGCTTGCCGTCAATTTATCCCCTACCTTTTTTGATAAACATTTGTCGGTTCAAATTAATTTAAAAGGCACCTATTCACATTCCCGTTTCGGCAATGACGGCGCTATCGGAGCAGCGTTGCGTATGGATCCGACCAAGCCTGTAACAGCCACCGGTTATAACGACTTCAACGGTTACTGGCAATGGACACTGGCAGATGCAAGCCAACGCAATACGCTGGCTACAAGCAATCCTGTTTCGCTGCTGTATGGCAGGGACGATCAGGCAGATGTTTTAAGAAGCATCGGCAACATTCAATTGGATTATAAATTCCGGTTTTTGCCTGACCTGCGCGCCAATTTGAATGTAGGATATGACATCGCACAAGGGAAAGGAAAAGATATAACACAACCTTGGTCGCCTGCCGATTATCCGACAGGAAGAAACAGGCAATACGAACAGAACAAACAAAACAAATTGTTGGAGTTTTATTTGAACTACACCAAACAATTGAACGCGGCCAACCGCCTGGAAGTGATGGCCGGTTATACATGGCAGGACTGGACCACCAAAGACAAATCCTTTCCCGTGTATGAATTTGATGGCGTAACGATTCGCGAAGAGGCAAGAAACATCATACCGCCTCACAATCGGCTTATCTCTTTTTATGGCCGTTTGAACTATAATCTATTAGAAAAATATTTATTGACGGTAACGGTTCGCCACGACGGTTCATCGAGGTTCAGCCCTGAAAATCGCTGGGGTACATTTCCTTCTGTGGCATTGGCATGGCGGTTGAGCGAAGAAGAATTTCTCAAAAATGTGGAGGCGCTTTCAAATTTGAAACTGCGTTTGGGTTGGGGCGTGACAGGACAACAGGATTTGAACAGCGATTTTGGTTGGTTGCCCGTTTACGAACTGAGCGACCCCACCGCACAGGTTCAGTTTGGCGACAAATGGTATCAGGGCTGGCGTCCGAATGGCTATGATCCCAACCGCAAATGGGAACAGACCACCACCAAAAACATAGGTTTGGATTGGGGTTTTGTGAATAACCGTATCTATGGTAACATTGATTATTATCAAAAACGAACGACCGACCTGTTGAACGAAGTACCTTTGCCTGCAGGCAGCAATTTCACGCCTTTTATTGTCAGAAATATCGGAACAATGGATAATTGGGGGATTGAAAACAATATTGGCGTGGTAGCCATTGAAAACAAAGATATGCGTTGGGAACTCGGATTCAACGTTACATACAATAAGACGGAAATTACGAAGTTATCGTTGAACGACGGGCCTGAGTCGGATTACAAAGGCGCCATGGTAGGCAGCATTTCGGGCGGAACAGGCAATACGATTCAAATCCACAAAGTAGGCTATGCCCCCAATTCGTTTTATGTTTACAGGCAAGTATATGATGAAGCGGGTAAACCGATTGAAGGCGTTTATGAAGATATCAATAAGGACGGCAGGATAAACGACCAGGATTTGTATCTTTACCATAAACCTGCGCCCGACTGGTACATGGGTTTCAACACATCGTTCACTTACAAGCAAATTACGGTTGGCACGTCTTTGCGCTCAAGTATCGGAAATTATGTATATAACAACGTATATTCCGATATGGGCAATTTCTCGCAAACGCTTAATCCGAACAATTTCCTGATGAACAATGTGAAAGACGGATTAGAATCCGGATTTTTCAATCGTCAGTTATTGTCCGACTATTACATTCAAAATGCCTCGTTCCTGAAGATGGATTATCTCCAGGCGAGTTACGATTTTGGTAAAATATTCGCGGGGAAAGCCAATTTGCGTGCCAACGCTACCGTTCAGAACGTATTTACCATTACCAAATACACAGGGATAGATCCCGAAATGAACACGGGAAGGGATAATAATTTTTATCCGAATCCGAGAACGTTTACATTGGGTTTAAGTCTTAATTTTTAACCTTTTAAAAAGAAAATTAATATGAAAAATAATTTGATAAAAACGATAGCAATAATTGTGTCTGTGTGGATGTTTGCTTCCTGTACCGATTTGGATATTTATCCCGAAAATACCTCGTCGTCGGAAGTTGTTTTTTCAACATTTGATGGCACCAAAGGCGCATTGGCGAAAGTCTATGCCGCATACACGCTTACAGGAAACAGCGGTCCCGACGGCAAAACCGACCTTCCGATTCCGGGTGTTGACGAAGGAAGCAATGCCGATTTCCTCCGCACCTATTTCAATCACCAGGAATTGCCTACCGAAGAAGCGCATTGTCTTTGGAACGATGCGGGAATACCCGAATTGAACGACATCAATTTTACGGCCGATGACAAATTTACATCGGGTTTGTATTACAGGGTAATCATGCAAATCATGTATGCCAATGAATTTATTCGCAACGCCAAAGTTGATTTGAATCAGGAAGTATCGGCGTTTATAGCGGAAGCGCGTTTTATCCGTGCATTTGATTATTGGGTGTTGATGGATCTTTTCGGAAATCCGCCTTTTGTAACTGAAAACGATGCACTTGGACTTCTGCCTGAGCAGACCGATCGCGCCACGTTGTTCCAATATATTGAATCCGAATTGAAAGAGATTACCGACAACAATTTGCTGAAAGCGCCCAAATCAAACGAATACGGGCGCGCCGACCAGGCCGCTGCTTGGGCTTTGCTCGCCCGCTTGTATCTGAACGCCCAAATTTATACGGGAACAGCCCGTTGGGCGGATGCCGCCATGTACAGTAAAAAAGTTATTGATGCAGGCTATTCGCTAAAAGACAACTACGAACATTTGTTTATGGCAGACAACCACTTGAACAATCCCGAAGTGATTCTTCCCATTACCTACGACGGCACAAAAACGCGTCTCAACGGAGGAACCACATTCTTGATTAACTGTACTTTCAACGGTGATTATTTGTCAAAATATGCCGACATTCTTATCCATTCGGGTATTTATGATAATGCCAACTGGAGCGGATACAGAATAAGGCAAGAATTGTCGGAAAAATTTGAGACAGGCGACAAACGTTATCTGTTTGTAGGCGAAAACCCTGCGCTGGGAGACGATCCGACCACTTTTACCAACGGCTTGATGGTGTATAAATACAGGAATATCACATCGGCTTCTACGCAGGAAAGTGTTGTCAACGGTTCCGACAGAAGGTATGCCGACACTGATTTTCCCCTGTTTCGTTTGGCCGAACAATACCTGATTTATGCCGAAGCGATGGTACGCAGCGGCGGTTCAAAAGGCGAAGCATTAGGATATATCAATCAATTACGCAACAGGGCGGGCGTTTCAAGCCTCAATGAAGCAGCATTGACCGTTGAATTTATTCTTGAGGAACGTGCCCGCGAACTGTATTGGGAATGTCATCGCCGTACCGACCTTATTCGTTACGGATTGTTTACAAGCAGCAGTTACGTTTGGGAATGGAAAGGCGGCGTAAAAGCAGGTCGCGGCATGAGCGCTCATTTCAATATCTATCCGCTCCCTGCTTCCGATATGAATGCAAATACCAATTTAAAACAAAATGCGGAGTATTAATGCAAACCATAAAATCACTTGATTATGAATAAGATAAAAAATATTATAGTAACATTGTCTCTGCTGTTTGCTTGTGTGTCATGCAGCGAAGACGACAAATTGATTTTCAATCCGAATAATGTATCCCCCGGACAGTTGGCAAATATAAATGCTTCTTATGTCCTGGAGGCGACCAAAACCAACGAGGTTGCTCAGATTTTCAACTGGGGAGCCTTTGATATGGGATATAATGCAGCCGTTACCTACACGCTTGAAATGGACTTGGCAGCCCATAATTTTGCGAATGCCTTGGAGGTAGTGTCGGGAAACATACTTACCGCAAATATCACTGTCGGTCAACTGAATGCTGCCATGTTAAGGTTGAAAAGGGTGTATGAGTTTGAGGATGCCACGGAACAAAATGTCCAATTTCGTGTGATGGGCAGCATTTCGCCCAACGTAGAACCTTTCTACACCAATGTGGTTTCCACAAAAATAACGCCTTATTCGGGCAGTACCGATTTGCCCAAAATTTGGGTAATAGGCGACTTCTGCGGATGGAATCACGCTAACAGCCAATTCTTGTATGCATTTACAGGAGGCGACTTGTATGAAGGATGGATATTCTTTGACGGCAAGGCTGCCAACGGTTTCAAGGTAACAGGCGATGCTAACTGGGATAATGGAAACTGGGGGCTTGCCGATGGTCAAACACCTCCTGCCGAAGCAAGTGCTATCGTTTTGACAGAAGGTGGCAGTTCTAAGGATATCAAGTGTTATTCCATGAATTTCTACAGGTTCTCCTATAATACGGCATCTTTGGAACTGAAAATGCTTAACAGCATGAACACCTTCGGTATCATTGGCGATGGCGCTAACGGTTGGGGCGATACTGATGACATTCTATTTGATTTTGACACAGAAAATCAAGTCTTTACAGCCACCGTTACATTGACGGACGGAGGTATCAAATTCCGTGCAGATGGCTCATGGAATTATAACTTGGGACAACTTCATGACGGGGAAACAGGGCTGCTTGCCAAAGACGGAGATAATATTTCCGTAACAGCAGGTACGTATAAGATTACGGTAAACCTGAATAACCCTGATGAAATGACCTATACGATAGAAACGGCTCAGGCGCTCGATCCAAGTAAGATTACGGCTCAGGTACTGAATAATCACAATGATTTGGAAATGTATCGGAACAAATCGGATATGATATCCTGGACAGCGCTCGACTTTGGAGGACAGGCGCCTGCAACGGTAAATTATACGGTGGAAATGGCGCTGAAAGGTACTAACTTTGCCAATGTGCAAATATTGGGCGCTACCAAAGAAACATCATTGAACGTCAGCGGAGATGCTTATCTGGCTGCTCTTGAGGCATTAGGCAAAGGAATTGACGGGGCTGTTGATATAGACATACGTGTAACATCCACTGTTTCAGGCATCACAAACACATACATATCCAATGTAGTGTCGTTCAAACTGACCGTGGCAACGCCTCCCGACTATCCCGAAGAATTATTTATGATTGGCGAAGAATTCGGAGGTTGGGATTGGGGTTCGCCCGGTATCGTAAGTATGATTCCTGTTTGTCAGGTTGAAGGTTCGTTTTGGTGTATCAAATACATACAGGCAGGTAAGCCTTTCAAATGGGCGCCGCAAAAGGCCTGGCAAGACGACTTTGCGGGATTGGACAAAGCGACAGGCTATGAGGTTGACGGCGGAAATGCCGTTGTTGACGAAGACGGATTATATATGATCTACATTGATATGAGCGCCAAAGAAATAACCATAGAACCTGCAAAGGTTTACGGCATGGGCGATTGTTTCGGCGGTTGGGATGCAGGAACCCATCTTTTTGATGTGGACGGCAGTACGGCGTCATTTGTTGCGACAGGCTCGGGCGAATTAAGGATGTATGCCGGCTCTACTGCCGCAACGGCAACAACCGATTGGTGGAGAATGGAGTTTATCATATTAGATGGCATTATTGAATACCGTGGCAATGGCGGTGACCAGGAGAGGGTCCCCGTCGCTGCCGACCAAACAATCACGCTCGACTTCAGCACCGATACAGGCACAATCAACTAAATCACAAATAATATAATAGAGACGCGGCATGCCGCGTCTCTATTATTATTTCAATGAACAATTTTATGAAATATTCGTTTTATTTTTTGTTCGTATCTCTTTTATTTTTTTCCTGCAACAAAAACGAACCTGACGTCAGCGTTTCGCTTTCCTGTCCGTTTCGCGACGGTATTACACGTATCAGCGACGACTCGCTGGCATTTGTGCTTTTTGCGCCAAAGAAACAATCCGTTTATTTGATTGGCGATTTCAACGATTGGAAAGTTTCCGAATCGTACAAAATGCAAAAGAATGACGAACGGTTTTGGATAAAAATCGGCAACCTTGATAAAAACAAAGAATATATATGCCAATATTTGATTGACAACACCATACGTATTGCCGACCCTTACGCCAACAAAATTTCCGACCCGTGGAACGACAAAGACATTCCCGCATCTGTTTATCCCAATCTGATACCTTATCCGACAGGAAAAACGACAGAAATTGCGATGACAGTAAGTACGAAACCGAACGACTATGCATGGCAAGTCAATAACTATACGGCTACTCATCCCGAAAATTTAGTGATTTATGAAGTGCTGATTCGGGATTTTACCGAACAACGTTCCATTAATGGTGTCCGGGCAAAAATTCCGTACCTCAAAGAATTGGGCGTCAACGCCATTGAACTGATGCCTTTCAACGAATTTGAAGCCAACGACAGTTGGGGGTACAATCCCTCGTTCTATTTCGCTACCGATAAAGTCTATGGAACAAGCGACGATTACAAGGCATTTATTGATGAATGTCACGCTAACGGCATGGCGGTTATCATGGATATTGTGCTCAACCACAGCTACGGACAAAGCCCGATGGTGCGCATGTACCAAACCGGCAATACGGTTTCCGCTGATAATCCATGGTACAACGTCAAATCCAATTTTGCCAATCCCGGTGCGCAATGGGGATATGATTTTAATCATGAAAGCCCTTACACGCAGGCATTTGTTGACAGCGTTTGCGCCTATTGGATGAACGAATACAAGATTGACGGCTATCGTTTTGACTTCACCAAAGGTTTTTCAAATACGCCTTATCCGGCTACGGGCGATAATGCTTGGGGTAGCGCCTACGATGAGGCACGCATCAAAAACCTGAAACGTATTTACGACAAACTAAAAAAGCGAAATCCCGGCGCGATTTTCATTTGCGAGCATTTGTCGGATAACCGCGAAGAGAAGGAACTGGCGGACTACGGCATGTTGCTTTGGGGCAATCTCAATTACAATATGAACGAAGCGACGATGGGTTGGGGCGAAGAAAAAGGCGATTATGGCAATAAAGGCGACCTTTCGTGGGGATCGTACAAACAAAGAGATTGGACACGTCCTAATTTGGTCGCTTACATGGAAAGCCACGACGAAGAACGGTTGATGTACAAAAACATACAATGGGGAAAAACACAAGGCAGTTACGACGTCAGGCAGATTCCGGTGGGATTGCAGCGCAATGCGGCAGCGGCGGTGATTCTGTTTTCGTTGCCCGGACCGAAAATGATTTGGCAATTCGGCGAATTGGGTTACGATGTTTCTATTGACGACTACGGCGGAAGGTTGAGCAAAAAGCCTCCGCGATGGGAATATTACGACCAACCCGACCGGAAAGCCCTGTTTGACGTATATGCACAAATGATTGATCTGCATAAGAATAAAGCCGTATTTTCCACCTCCGATTATTTGATTGATTTGACCAATCATTTTAAAACCATTGTATTGAAATCGGCGAATGAAACAGTGGTGGCGATGGCTAATTTTGATGTAGCAGCCAAAACAAAAAATGTAAATTTTACAAAAACAGGCGTTTGGAAGGATTATTTTTCCGATTCGGAAATAACCGCCGAAGCCGCAACGAAATCAATTACTTTAAACCCCGGTGAATACCGTTTATATTTTAGTCAATGAAAAAAACATCACTTCTTTCTTTATTACTTTGGCTTTCCTTGTCCGTAAAGGCAGCGGAAATCGCGCGTATGGAGCCTGCATTTTGGTGGACAGGCATGAAAAATACCGAACTTCAGATTATGATTTACGGCAAAGACATTGCCCGGTCGGAGTTGCAATTTGAATATCCCGGCGTGCGATTGAAAGAAATTGTGCGTACCGAAAATTCCAATTACCTGTTCATCTATTTAGAAATCGGCAATGAAACGCAACCGGGCGTTATAAATTTGAAATTTACCGATATAGGAACACGGCGCGCCACGTCTCTACAAACGTCGATAATACAATGAAAACATTTATCTATCAGAATGCGTTTATTGCTTAGAGTTTTCTGTAACCTTTTACCTAAAAAAATACTTGTTATGAGTACATTTTCTTTTAGATTGATACACAGGCATTTATCTTCCAGGAAAGGAGAGTCTGAGAAAGAAAAACAAATAGCACGCACTCTCTTAGATGCTGCGGCGAAGACTCCCGAAGAGATATGCCAAAATCTAAATACAACCTTATCGGGTCTTTCGGAGGAAGAAGTAAAACGACGAATAGAACAGTACGGACAAAACACCATCATACACGAAAAACTTGCACCTTGGTATATCCAGTTATTATTGGCGTTTAAAAATCCTTTCAATTTTGTATTAATTATCCTTGCAACCATCTCTTTTTTAACTCAAGATTATACGGGTACGACGATCATCGTCGTCATGATAATGGTTTCCGTGTTGATTAAATTCACGCAAGAGTATAAATCGAAAAAGGGTGCAGAGGCACTACGAAAAATGGTACACATCACTTGTACTGTTATTCGTAAAAACAGCGCCGGAGAATCGGTTCAAACAGAAGTACCCTTGTCGGAACTTGTTCCGGGAGATGTTATACATCTTGGAGCAGGTGATATTATTCCGGCTGATGTTCGCTTGATTCACAGTAAAAACCTGTTTATTTCCCAATCGGCTCTTACCGGAGAATCTTTGCCTATTGAAAAAGATGAGAGTACAATTAATGATTCGAATGTTCCTAAAAATGCCCTTGAACTGAAAAATATCTGTTTTATGGGTACGAATGTCAATATTGGAACTGCTACTGCTGTTGTACTTAGTACGGGGGCAAAGACCTATTTCGGCTCAATGGCGGCAAGCCTTGCCGGAACTGTCAGCCCTACCAGTTTTGACATTGGCATCAGCAGGGTGAGCTGGTTATTAATAAGTTTCATGGCGTCTATGGTTCCGGTAGTCTTTTTTATTACCGGGTTTACAAAAGGCGATTGGCTCGATGCATTGATGTTTGCTCTTTCGGTAGCTGTAGGACTTACACCGGAAATGCTTCCGATGGTGGTGACAAGCAACTTGGCTAAAGGGGCTATACAGATGGCGCGAGAAAAGGTGATCGTAAAAAAATTAAGCGCTATACAGGATTTTGGCGCCATGGACATACTTTGCACCGACAAAACCGGAACATTAACCGAAGACCGGATTGTGTTAATGAAATATACGGATGTTTATATTCACGATAGTCCTAAGGCGCTTCAATACGCATATCTTAACAGTTACTTTGAGACGGGACTGAAGAATGTAATGGATTCAGCTATTCTGGACAGTAATTATCTTCCCGATAAAGAATCGCTTGGAAAGGATTGGCAGTATGTGGATGAACTCCCGTTTGACTTTGAACGCCGCCGCATGTCGGTTATATTGAAACAGGACGATCAACGTATGTTGATATGCAAAGGTGCAGTGGAAGAAATGTTATCATGCGTGGTAAAGATCGACACACCGGAAGGAGAAGTGGAAGCTACGTCTGAAATGAAACAGTTGGTTATCCGAAATCTTCAAGGGCTGTATGAAGACGGGTTAAGAGTGGTGGCTGTGGGACATAAGTATTTTGCAGCCAATCATAGTGATGTATATACTACCGAAGAGGAGAACGATCTGATACTCGATGGTTTTATGTCCTTCCTCGATCCTCCGAAAGAATCGGCAAAAGAAGCCATAAATGAGTTGAAAAACAACGGAATACGTATCATGGTACTTACAGGAGACAACGATATTATCGCTCAAAAAGTATGTTCAGAAGTGGGACTTATGGACGAACACGTGGTTCTCGGCAATGATCTTGAAAACCTTTCCGATGAGGAAGCTATAAACTTGATTGAGCAACACCAGATATTCGCTAAATTGGCTCCGCTGCAAAAAAGCCGTATCGTGCGGCTATTGAGAGAAAAAGGACATATCGTCGGTTTTATGGGAGATGGCATAAATGATGCGGTTTCCCTGCGTGAAGCCGACATCGGTATGTCTGTTGATACGGCTGTTGATATAGCCAAAGAAAGCGCCGATATCATTCTTCTGCAAAAAAGCCTCCTTGTACTCAACGAAGGTGTGCTTGAAGGGCGCAAAACGTTTGCCAATACGATGAAATACGTCAAAATCACAGCTAGTTCCAATTTTGGGAATGTATTCTCACTGCTTGGAGCAAGTCTTCTTTTCCCGTTTCTCCCGATGTTGCCTTTACAAATACTTATACTCAATTTGATTTACGATATTTCCCAAGTTGCTATTCCTTGGGATAATGTTGATCCCGAATATCTTAAAAAACCGCGTAAATGGATAGCAAGTGATATTAAACGTTTTATGTTGCTCATAGGACCTACAAGTTCCATATTTGACTACGTTACGTTTGGGGTGCTATTCTTCATTTTCGGAGCAAATACACTTGCCGAGCAATCGTTTTTCCAAACAGGATGGTTTTTGGAAAGTCTCTTTACACAAACAATGGTGGTACAAGTATTGCGGACAGAGAAAATTCCTTTTATCCAATCGCGTCCAAGCCGGCAACTATTCCTTTCTGCCATTACGCTCCTTACTTTAGGGGTTATAATTCCATACACCGGTATAGGACACAGTATAGGTTTCCATCCGATACCGTTGACATTTTTCTATTGGCTGGTCGCTATCTTAATTGCCTATTGCGTGTTAGTACAATTCGTAAAAAAATGGTATATTAGGAAGTATAATAGTTGGATATGATATGTTACGCATTGGAGCTGTGTCAAAAGAACGCGAATAAACGTAGATAATGAATGGATAGGAATCAATGTCGTTTAGTTAAGACTGAATTCTTCGAATGACGACTTGATTTGCGGGAGATTCCTCACTCCACTTCGTTGCGTTCGGAATGACACCGCGTCTTATTGGGGCTGGGGGAGACGGGAGAGACGGGGCCTTGGCCCGCGCCCACCCCC
>Ga0082212_10007639_pt1 | contig 14251 bp, 15 predicted proteins | sample TergutNt197P3_FD_71548 | JGI IMG/M metagenome (GOLD analysis project Ga0082212, IMG submission 71548) | Neocapritermes taracua P3 segment gut microbial communities from Petit-Saut dam, French Guiana - Nt197 P3 | ecosystem: Host-associated > Arthropoda: Insects > Digestive system > Gut ... | reverse complement strand
ACTTTCAGCAAAATAATTCGTGGTAAACGTCCGGTTTCCATGCAAATGGCAAAACGTTTGTACAAGTCATTCAATATCGATCCCAAATTGATTTTAGAATATGCATGAAAAATATTTGGTCGATCAATTCCTCCCTCCCGTCTCCCCGTAACGTGCAGAAAATAATAATAAATCGCTCGACGTAGGGCCTTGTGTCCGTTGCGCAACCAAAACCCTTATATCCTTAAGATCCTTTAGTAGCCGATGCGGCGCCAACAAACCTCTCTCTTATTCCCTTATTATGAATATAATACTGTTTATAATGGAACAGAATAATGATACAAAAAGCGTGAAGCGCTTGTAGATTTACAAAATAAAATTTACCTTTGTGTTTATTAAAAATATCATTAATATGTAAAAACAATAAAAATAGAAATTTAGGAAAATAGCGTTTATTTTTATTCTTGTCTTTCGAAACATTCGCAAATTTCAAAGCAGCTGAGAGTAAAGCGTAAGCGCTCACGTCATGACGTGGGCTTTACTCATTTATTTGGCTGCATGGTATTGCGAAGACCTCGAAAGACAGATATTGACAGTATTGTCCCACGTTTTTTTATTTTAAAGAATAAGTACTTATGAAAAACATACATATCGGTTCAATTGTTAAGCAAAAAGTGATGGAAAGCTCCATGACAATCAAAGAGTTTGCCGGAAGGATCAATTGTGAGAGAACGACCGTTTATGATATTTTTGAGCGAAAAAGTATCGATTCCGAATTGCTTATTAGAATTTCAGAAGCGCTTAATTTTGATTTTTATAATGAAATTTATTTGCGCAAAAAAACAAATAATTTTTCTAAAAAAGTGCTTATTGCCTTTGAAATTGAGGGAGAAAATGTTGACAATTTAGATTTGCCTGATGAATTGATTAAGTTGTTGGCATCGGATTAAAAACATGTTGGTATTTTCCACGAAAAGCGTTGGGAATATCCACAAAATAGAACTCAAAGTGAATTATAAATGAAATACCTTTGTCACGAAAATAAAGAATGAACCAATACTCATTCTTATTTGTAGCATTTTAAATGAACTTATGAAAACCGGACAAAACACATTTGTCGCATTGTTAGACCTGCTGAAAGTTAAGCACACCGGAGAGTTCTCCAACCGGTACTTCAACGAGCATCCGCACAAGTATAGTTTGTATGGGCTCTCAAAAATGCTGTCGGATTATGGTGTTGTGAATGTTGGAACCCGAATTGCCGATAAAGAAAATGACCTGTTCAATATCGAATGTCCGTTTATCGCCCATTTCGGAGGAGATTTTGTAGTGGTGTATAAAGTGGAGACCCCTAAATCCCATGAAGGGGACTTGGATTTAAATTCCCCCTTTAGGGGGCAGGGGCTGGTTCACTATCTTTGGAAAGGGATCGATCATGACCTGCCAGTTTCTGAGTTTATTCAGGCATGGACAGGTGTTGTTCTGCTGGCAGAATCTTCAGAAAAATCCATCGAGCCGGAGTATGAGGAACACCGGAAAAAAGAACGATTGAATTTTCTGAAAAAAGCAGCCCTCTTTTTCCTTGGCAGCCTGATTCTGCTTTGGGTATATATTCATCAATCCCTGCAACTATCAGTTATTCAATTATTCAGTTATTCAACACTTTTATTCCTAAATATCACAGGTGTTTATATCAGTTATTTGTTGCTGTTGAAACAAATGCACGTTCAGAGTCAGTATGCCGACAAAATATGTTCCCTGTTTAAGCAAAACGACTGCAATCATGTATTGGAATCCAAAGCATCCAAATTGTGGGGCATTTTCGGCTGGAGTGAAATCGGATTGGGTTATTTTTCGACAAACTTACTGGCGCTCCTATTTTTTCCTGAGTTGGTCACATACATCGCGTTGATTAACATTCTTACGCTTCCCTATTCCTTTTGGAGCGTTTGGTATCAGAAAGTAAAAGCCAAACAATGGTGTGTGCTGTGTCTGATCACGCAGGTTCTGCTGTGGGCAATATTTATCGTTAACTGTTTATCCGGTTACATCCAAATTCCAACAATCAATCATTCAGTTATTCAATTACTCAGTTATCTTATTCTGTTGGGATGCTGTTATTCGGCTGCGATATTGGCAATCAATGCCCTCGTCCCCAAATTGAATGCAGACAGGATAGTCCCTTTTCTCCGCCAAGCCATCAACAGCCTGAAAGCCGATGAGAATGTTTTTGGGGTTTTACTGAAACAGCAGCCTTTTTATGAAACCAAATATTCGGATTCAATCATCCGTTTTGGAAATCCCGACAGTCCCTTGCAACTGACCATTCTCACCAATCCCTATTGCAACCCTTGTGCCATGATGCACAAAAGAATTGAGCGATTATTGCAGAAAACAAATAACGACATTGGTGTGCAATACATTCTTTCCTCTTTCGATGAAAGCCTGAACGACACCAATAAATACCTGATAGCTGCCTGTCTCAAAAATTGTCATTGCGAACTTGATCCACAAACCCCTGAAAACAACCTCTGTCATTGCGGGCTTGACCCGCAATCCCCTGAACGATTATTCACAAACTGGTTCGAAAAAGGCAAACAATTAAAAGAAGCGTTTTTCGAAAACATGCAGTTGGACATAACAAATCCGGCGATTGATGCCGAATTTGAGAAGCACAATGCGTGGAAAGAAAAAACGCAGATTCGGGCAACGCCCACGATTTTGGTAAACGGTTACAAATTGCCCGACAACTACAAAATCGAAGATTTACGGTATTTTACGGAGGCGATTAACTGTCATCCCGCGCTTGACGCGGGATCCCCTGAAAGTGAAAAAATTAGAGTTAGCACTAAATAATCCCTGCCGTATTGCAGACAGGGAGCAATTGTCCGATCAACAATTGCCAAAATGCAACAAATTTGTGATTATAAATGTATTATTAAACAAAATTATTTATTTTTGTATTATGAAAACAATCAATTTTTGGGAGATTACGAATCCAATGAGTGTGAGTGAAATGAAGGGTACTTTGGGAGGGCTTGATGTTATAATGATAATGCCCCCCGATGAGCTTGGAGGTGGTGGAGCAGACTGTAATTCCGCTCCATCGTGTGGGGCTACTCCTGCACAACAATTTTGTGAGGGTAAGAATATTGGTGATTCTTGTATCGCTAATGGAAAGTCCGGTAAATGTAAATGCTGGCCAACTGGTACGTCGTATTGTAAAATTTGCTACACTTGATGATGACTTGTTGAGTTCTAAAAACGAAATTACGCTTTTGGGGTTATCTTGATAAACAATCCCGAGAGGCGTAATTTTACAAAAAATGATTAACTTTGTTCCAAAATTTATTTATTATTGAGTATGAAAACCTTTTACAAGCTTCTATTTCTACTCACTTGGACAATCGTTTTATCCGGTTGCACTCACAGAAACGTTGCCTCCGGACGTGCGACCGTATCCGGTAGATTCGCCGATTTGACTATTGGAGAACATGCAGATACGTACACAATCACACTATTAGTTCCTAATATACTGCTTGGGGAAAAGACGGAATATCAAACAAGAATGAAGCCGGACGGTTCGTTTTCATTGGAAATTCCGCTTGTCAGTCCTGCTTATGCCGAAGTAAGTGTGGGTAGATTGAAGTATGACGGACAGGTATTCCTTTTTCCCGGAAAAACTGTTCGCCTGGATTTATTTTTAGATAAATCGGGCAGATTAGGGTTGCAAAAAATGAATAATGCCGACTTGAAACCGGAAGATATAGTAAACCTCGGCAATGTAAGTAATAAAATGCTTGATGTTATTCAAAGTGGGCTAAATTCTCCAAAACTTAACCTAACAACCACTCCAAAGGAATATGTCGACTCCATGTTAATCAGAATGGAAAAGGATTTGGCAATTATATATGAAGATACCGTTTTGTCGGAAAATCATAAAAAATTTTATGCAGATTTATTGAAACAATTTTATCTAAATGCGTATTTCTTAGAGTATGAAGGAAATATGCATTTGCTCTACATCAACAGTAAACGACAAAATGGGAATAAAGATGAAGAAGAAGCATTTGTTCCGCAAAAGCTTGATAAATCGCATTATACTTTTCTCCGGCATTTCGATTTGAATAATCCGTCGCCTATATATGATAAGTATTATACGGAAAATTTACAGTTTCTACTTCTTCAACCGGAACTAAGTATTCCGCGCATAGGTGACACGCCAATTCCGGAGTGGCAGAAAGAAGCAAAAGCGATTTTGGCAGATTTGACCGGTATAAGCTCCGGTTTATTTTATGATATTCTGGCTACTCAGGCGTATATCATTCAACTTAGAGGCGAAGAGATTCTATTGAATTGTCAACCAACTACTTATTATTTTAATAACGAGGCAAATATCCTTCTCGATCTTGAGATGGATTCCCTGTCGGAAAAACAAAAAGAAAACATATTGGCTTATTATTCCAATCCCTCTTATGCAGATATCCTGTTTGCAGAAAATGAGAAAACCATTCTTCGACTGAAAGCAATTGAACCGAATGAACAAACCAATTTGGTTGTTAACGAAGCGCCACAAGTTAAGAAAGAAAAATTATTAGAAGCGATTGTCTCGAAACACAAAGGCAAGGTAGTGGTGGTCGATTTTTGGGCAACCTGGTGCGGTCCTTGCATAGAAGCCATGCGAAAATCCAAATCACTGAAAGAAGAATTTTCAGATAAAAACGTTGCATTTGTTTACATCACCAACATTTCCTCTCCCATAAAAGTGTGGGAGAAGAAAATTTTAGAAATCGGTAACGAACATTATTATTTGGATGAAGAGGAATGGGAAAGCATATCCTATTCAGATAGATATGGATTCGAGGGTATTCCTACTTATATGATTTTTGATAAAAACGGAACGCTGAAACACAAGATTACCGGCTACCCCGGAAATGCGGCAATGGAAGAAATGATAGAAGAATTGTTGCCGTAAAAACGCATCATCTTTTAATTATTTGAATATTAAGTTTTTAGTCACAAAAAAATCTTCAAGAAAATGGACAAAATATATTCGCAACATTCTCTCGTTCAATACCGAATGAGTTAAATTTTAATCAAATGAAAAAGGAATACCTGTTTGTATTTATCGTATTTTTTGCTTTTTTTTCTTGTAAAAATGGGAAAAAAGAAACGGAAACACTTGAGACGCAGATACCTGTGATTGATATAGAGAAAGCCTTGGATAATCCATCCTCCCAAAAATTAAATTTAAGTGAATTTGTTGACGATATCAAATATATTCCATTACAGACAATCAGTCAATCGGTTATTGGAGGCAAACACATCCCTCCGGTATTTGTCAGTGAAAATTTTATTTTTTACGGGGATATGATGTTTGACAGGAATGGCCGTTTTATCCGAAAATTAGGAAAAATCGGTCAGGGTCCGGAAGAATATTTAATGGCTTTAGGAATAACTGCTGATGAAGAGCGACAGGAATTTTACGTACACGACAACTTTAGTCGTAATATTTATATTTATGACTTCAATAACACATTTAAGAAAAAAATACAGGCTTCGGACAGAGGTAATAATATTTTATCATTTGGAAACGGTAACATATTGTTAATTCGAGATTTTTTTGGATATTTTGATGATTTTTACGAATATAGGGTTATTAACACCAATACCGGAGAAATCGTGTATACTCGTGATTCAGGCATAATGGGAAACAAATATCTTAGTAATATTCAAAATTTGATATGGCGTTACAATACGCAAACATTTTATTATGAGGGTTCTACTGATTCTATTTTTAGATTGAAGGAAAACGGCGCAATTGATACTCCTCGCTTTATTATTAATTTGGGGAAGTATAAAAATTCAGACAGTGAAAAATTCATAAGAGTAGGGGAAATTGTTGAAAACAGTCAATATTTGTTCTTCAGCATAAGCGCTAAAAATGGTTTATTTTACGGAGCATACGAAAAACAGACCGAAAAAACCGTCATGAAAAAGTTTGATGAATTTTTCAATAACGATATCGACGGAGGTTTTTTGTGGCTATTTAAAGATACCTATGATGGACGTGAAGGATTTTACTCTATCTTTCCGTATTTAGCTAAAGAAAGGATAGAAATGCTCTCAAAGCAGAATACAGGTTATGACAAAGAGAAAAATCAAAAACTCAGGCAATTGATTAATAACGTTGAAGAAGATGACAATCAGATTTTCTATTTCTTTAAACTGAAATAAAACATAGAGGGAATTATGATTGTATATTCAAACAATGGCAACGCCTATAATTAGGCGATATATTACCCGATTTATATTCTCCTAAAATTGGGAACGTACTGAAGCAGCCGTTACAAAAAATTTTATTCGAAGAAATAACAAAAGGGAAATCTTGGTTCAATATAAGAAAAACAAAAACCTGTACTGAATGTCTTTATCAGTGGCTTTGCCCCTCTCCATCGAATTATGAACTTGAAATTGGAAAGCCCAACCTTTGTCACGTGAAATAGCGGTTAATAAATTGTCATTGCGAGCGGAGCGAAGCAATCCAGAAAAATTGAATTCGAATGTTAACTCTGAATAAACCTTGATGTTGCTTACGCATTGCGCGTTCAAGGAGCAATAATCTGATCAGTTATTGCTAAAATGCAACAATTTTGTGATTATAAACCAATTATTACTAATTTTAATTACTTTTGTAAATGGAATTAAAAAGAATTCGTATTAGAGGACTTTCGAAAGTCCTGAGTGAGAAAGAACTCCGGAATGTGATAGGAGGAGGATACGCGGGCTATAGTGAATGTTGCCATTGTTCTTATATTATAATATTTGCGGATGGTTTCACGTTAAGTGGCGACGGAGTGTTTTGTGGTAATCAGGGATGTACTGGTCATAACTGCTGTTGGGATGCTGCTGAAGAATGGATGTACAAACAAGCATACCCTGCATTTGGTGCTATTACTTCTAAGTCTTGGGCTTGTAATCCCGACTTTTAACTTGGATAAGGTTTATAGAAAGAGTTTATTTCTCTTTTTTTAGGCAATTATGCAAAATCACTGCTGTTTGATTTATAACCGAACAGCAGTGATTTAAAAGCAATAATAAAAAATATATGTCATCATTTTCAAGTATGAGATTTTTCGTAATACTTTTCTTGATGGGGTTGTTATCATGCAATTCTTCTAATTCTAAAAAAGTTTACGAGGATAATGTTCTTCGGATCAAATTGTGTCCTCAAAAAAATAACATTGATTATTTGTACGCGAGCGAGCTGGTGTCAGATATAGAATATATTGCTCTTGAAACATCTGCACAATGTCTGATAAATGGATATCCTTTTGTAGGTGTATCTGATAATTATATTTTAACTTCAGGAGACCCACATTGTTTGTTATTTTCGCGACAGGGAGAATTTATCAGACCAATCGGTAGTAAAGGACAAGGTCCAGGAGAGTATACTGCAGGTATAACAATGGTTACAATTGATGAAAAATCCGGTATGATCTACATGGCTTCTCGTTATGAGTTACTTGCTTTTCGAATTTCCGGAGAATTTGTTAAAAAACTGAATTTATATGAATTCATCAAATCAAGCAAAATTTCAACTTATCCTCCTAAGAATATAACATATTGGAAAGATGATCTGTTCTGTGCAAACATTGATCTCAACACAGGGAATGAGCCGTATAGATTTGTTATTTTTTCAATAGATGGCAATATTGAAAAACTTTTCCCCAGTTATATTAATTTCGATATAGAAGGAGATGTGTTTCTCATGAATAGCATAAATGATTTTGCCGATATTTATTTTTACAATGGACAATTAAGATTCAGAGAGCAGGCTTCTGATACACTTTTTTGTTTGACGGATCAATTAGAATTGGTTCCTGAAATAATTTTTGATTTTTGTGGGCGAAACATACCAATGAACATGCGAGGTGATAAGTATTTTGCAAATAAAGATTCCTACACTTATATTAATTCAATGATAGAAATGAAAAACCATATATTTTTACGATGTAGCTTTGGTGATAAATTTCCTTCGGATTTGCCCCCATTTCAGGAATTATGGTATGATAAAAATAACGGTAAACTGACTATTCTTAAGCAAGATTATCTTGGTCAAAATCTAAAAAAAATACCTGTTATGAGTAGTCCCGGAACATTTTTAAATAGTAATGAGAAAGAGCGACTTATCAATATTTTCAGACAGGGTTTTATTAACGACGTTGACGGTGGATATGATTTTTTTCCAATACATCAAATGACTCATATACGAAGCAATCAGCAATTGATCTGCAAAACATGTCAACCATTCGACCTTTTAAATGATTTGAACGAAGATCATTTTGCCTCAAAAAAAATCAAGAACAAGGATGCGCATGAGCGTTTGAAAAACATTTTAGCAAATTTGGATGAAGATGATAATCCCGTATTAATGATTGCTACTTTTAAGTAATGACACAACAAACCCTGCGATTGATGCCGAATTTAAGAAACACAATGCATGGAAAGAAAAGACGCAGATACGGGCAACGCCCACGATTTTGGTAAACGGCTACAAATTGCCCGACAACTACAAAATCGAAGATTTGCGGTATTTTATAGAGCTGCCGTCATTGCGAGCGGAGCGAAGCAATCCAGAAAAATTGAATTTGAATGTTAACATCAAATAATCCCTGCCGTGTTGCAGGCAGGGAGCAATTGTCCGATCAACAGTTGTTAAAATGCAACAAATTTGTGATTATTAATGTACTATTAAACAAAATTAATTATTTTTGTAAATGGAATTAAAAAGAATTCGTATTAGAAATGTGACTGAGATTCTTTCCGATGCGGAAATGAAACTCTTTGTTGGTGGGTATGACCTCCCTGAGGTTGTGGTATATGGACAGGGGACACCCTGTGGAGATGGAATAATATATGGAAACTGCTTTGGTATAGAAACCTATCGTGGAGATAAGTGTGACTATATTAGGGAGGGCCGCCATTGGTTTGGTACTTGCAAGGGAGCGGGTGATCCTTACAATGCTGTTTTGGTTTTTGATGCGTTTTTGATACCATCGGATAGTCCGAATGGCATTACCTGCCATGGAACGAGTTGGGTTGCCTGTTCATAGTATTAACTGATTATGATTCGATCTAAAAAACGCTATTATCTTTGGATATGCTTATTGTTAGTTGGCAGCTTCGTTTTTATGGGCTGCCAACCAACTAATTCGATACCTTACGGTGAAGCGTGCTTGTGCGGGCGGTATTCTGAAGAAATCTATGTTGGCTTGCAGGCCTCCTCCGCTATGGTTCAGTTGGTAGTATTGACCTTTTTTGCAGAGGGATATGTAAAAAAGGAAATACAATTGAATGATGATGGAACGTTTACGATTGACATTCCGGTTGTTTTTAATACTTGGTGTCAAATCGGTTTGGAAGGATATCACATTGGCGTGTTTTTGTTGCCCGGACAAAAAACCGAATTTGAAATGACTATGGGAGTATCCCGCAAAAGAAATCTGAAAATGATAGAAGGAGTAGGATGGACAGAAGAAGATTCAAAAGAAGAAGAGGTGCAGGTTAGCGAAATCTCAAAAACACTTACTCCAAATTGGAGTTTTCCGGAAAGTATTTCAACAGAAACCTATCAACAACATGTAATCAATAACCTGAATGAAATAAGAAAAGAGGTTGAAAATAATACCCAAATACTGTACAATCGAAAACAAATCCTTATAAACAGGTATAAAATGGCTTATCTTTACTGGTGCGTGTTAAATTCAGATGAAAACCCATACGGCGGGCCTCAGCCTCTGACAAAAGCTTCTGATTTTACTTTTTTGAAATATTTCAAGTTAAATGACTTGTCTGAATTCTATACATCGGGATATATGCTTGTTCTCCATAAAATCCTTGAAATGGAAGTGTTCCAAATACCACTTATTGGAGACACCTCTGTCGAAATATGGTTGAAAGAAGTAAAGGCAATTCTGGCAGACTTAATCGGTTCAGATACGGGATTTTTCTACGACTTATTAGCAGCAAATGCTTACTGCTTGCAACTAAAAAATGGGTCAAAACCATTTTCAAACAGGCAGATAGAGAATATAAAAGCTTATTTTCCAAATGAAACCTACATCGATGTGTTAATGGCGGAAAATGAGAAAACCATCGGACTCAACCGGTCTAACAATTTAGAATAGTATATTGATTATGCTTCAAAATGAGAAACTTATTTATCGATGGATATATTTATTGCCGGTAGTTTGCCTTATTTTTACGGGCTGCCAGACTTCCATATATCCAAACGAAGCACGCCTGTGTGGACGATACTCCAAAGAAATTTATCATGCCGTAGAAGACAGTTCTACTAAAGTTCAACTGCTAATAGAAACATATTTTGCAGAGGGATATGTAAAAAAGGAAATACAATTGAATGATGATGGAACGTTTACGATTGACATTCCGGTTGCTTGCAACACTTGGTGTCAAATCGGTCTGGAGGGATATTACATTGGCGTTTTTTTATCGCCGGGACAAAAGACCGAATTTGAAATAACAATGGATCAATTCCGTAGAAGAAAATTAAAAATGGTAACAGGGATCGGATGGACTGAAGACGACATTAAGGAAGATAGGATAGTATTCGACGATATTGTTCTGAAAATCAAACCTTATTGGGATTGGATACCTGCAGTAGAATATCATCAACACGTAATAAATAACCTGAATGAAATAGAAAGAGAAGTTGAAGACAATACCAGATTACCACAATATCGCAAAAAAGCCATGATGAGCTCACTAAGGATGAATTATCTTGTTGGATGGATACTGAATGATAAAGAAACTGAGGATAGACCCAAACCTCCCTTGGAAAAACTTTCCGATTTTACTTTTTTAAAATATTTCAATCTAAACGACTTGTCTGAATTTTATACACCGGCATATACACTTGTTCTCCATAAAATTCTGGAAATAGACTTGTTCCATATACCACCCATTGGAGATGCCCATGTCGAAATTTGGTTGAAGGAAGTAAAGCTGATTTTGGCGGAATTAATCGGTTCAAATACAGGATTTTTTTACGACTTATTAGCCGCTAACTCCTATTATCTGCAACTGAAAAATGGGTCAAAACCATTTTCAGACAAACAGATAGAGAATATACGAGCTTATTTTCCAAATGAAACTTACATCAATGTTTTGATGGCGGAAAATGAGAAAACTATCGGACTTATTCAATCAAATATGAAAGAAAAACCGAATGTCAGTAAAGAAGAATTGTTGAAGGCTATTGTTTCTCAATACGAAGGGAAGGTAGTGGTAGTGGATTTCTGGGCAACCTGGTGTCTCCCCTGTCTGAATGCTATGCGTTTTTCCAAGGGAATAAAAGAAGAATTTAAAGAAAAAGGTGTAGTTTTTTTATACCTGTCAGCTCCCTCGTCAGAAAAAAAAGAATGGGAAAGAATCGTTAGAAACGAAAAAGGAGCGCATTACTTTATAGATACAGAGGATGAATGGAAGTACATTCTGAGCCTGTTTGGCTTTAGTGCTATTCCCTCTTATCTAATATATGATGTTAACGGTTATTTGAAATACCATTTTACCGGCTACCCCGGAAATGCGGCAATGGAGGAAATGATAGAAGCACTGTTGCCGTAAAAACGCATCATCTTTTAATCATTTGAATATTAAAAAGCTTCAAGGAAATGGACAAAACAATGCAAAAACGTATTGAAGAATTTAACAGGTTTGCCATGAATACCGATCTCAAACAGGTTTCTAATGGCTTGTACAACGGGAAGATGGGAATTTGTATTTATTTTTTTGAATTAGCCCATTTGACATCAGAAAAAAAATACCGTTTTTTTGCAGAAAAACTGTTGGATGATGTTGTAAACAACGTTTCTGAAAACATTGGTTTTAAAGATGAAAACGAATTAACGGGAATATGCATGGCGATTAATTACCTGCTCGACAAGGGATATGTGACGGGAAACCCCAATAATGTCCTGAAAGAATTAGACAACAGAATTATTCGCTTGCTGCTTTTTAACTACGGTATTGAGAATGATAAAAACCTGAACCTGACTGTAATCAACAGTCTACTTGGTAATCTTCTGTATTTGGCAGTCCGTTTGCAAAACAGCAGGTTAAACAGAGATGAAAGAAGTATCATCCAAAATGTTATTATTGAAAATATAAACAGGATAGAAACAAACGAAACCAATAAATTTATCGAACCGCCATTTTTTTCCGTAACAGAATATTTTATTCCAAGCTATCTTCAATTGCTGAGGCAGATTTATAAACTGCATTTTTTTGACCTTAAGATCGAAAAAATAATTGAAGGCTTGTCCTGTCAATTGTTGAATTGTTACCCACAAAACAAAGCCAACCGCTTGTTGCTTAGCTTGGCAATGCAAGAAACAATGGAAACTTTTGGAAACCCTAACGGCTGGGATGAACACATTGAAGTTTTGCAGCAACATCTCGTTATTCCTCAAATCATCCATGAATTTAGGAATAAAAACGTGGCATTTTTCAACGGCTTGTGCGGTTTTTTTTATCTGTTGAGAAAAACAGGGAAAGGAGATAAATACAACAAGTTATTTCTTGATAAAATCAGCAATTCGGACGTTTGGCTATTTTTGGAAAACAAAGAATCTCTTAATGGTTCAATAGGCTTGTATGGAGGACTGTCGGGGGTGGCTTTGACCTTTCTGCATATCACGCATAACCCCGATTCCGTGACATTTTTTGATGTGATAAACAGTCAATATGTTTAATACGATAAAAAAACAGAAAGCCAAATGAAACGAGATTTAAGAGATATGACTTTCCAGATACCCATCCGCGTTGACTCTGTTGTGCGATTGGAAAATCTAATCCTTTCGGTACAATCATTGTAAAGAAACTTCGACACACATATTACAGTTTTGGAGGCGGCAAACTATCGAAACGGAATCATACAAAAGATGTTGGGAAATAAGGTGGAATATTTTTTTGTAGAAGACAAGGACACTGTTTTTTACCGCACTAAATACTTGAACATCATGACTCGTCGTTCTCAAACCCCCTATGTTGGAATATGGGATGCCGATGTCATTATTCCGAAGGAGCAGATTCTGGATTCGATAGATAAACTAAAGCAAGGGATCGAGATCGCTTATCCATACGATGGACATTTCTACGACACATCCGGCGTTATCCGTGAATTATATGCCCAAAACAGAAGTATCCAGTTTTTACTAAAGAATAGAGACAAAATGAGCTTGATTTACGGCAACGATATGAAAGGAGGCGCCATGTTTGTCAATAGAGAGGCATACATCCGGGCAGGCATGGAAAATGAAAAGTTTTACGGCTGGGGACCTGAAGACTTTGAACGATACGAACGCTGGAAAATATTGGACTTAAAAATACATCGCAGCAAAGGACCTCTTTTTCATCTTACTCACAGCAGAGGCAGCAACAGCAGTTACCGGTCTATGGAACAGACTAAGAATACAAACAGAGAAATGTCGCTCACCAAATTCAGTTCCAATGAAGAACTGTACAAGGAACTGAATCTCCAAAAATAAATTGCCGTATGATACCGAAAAAACAGGTAATATTGCTTTCAACACATATACTCAATGAATTTATTGTTTCCCTGTATTACAAATTGTTGAAAGAAATTAATAACGGGATGGATTTATTCCTTTTGTTGGAATTTGATAACAATTTAGAAATACCCGATAACCTGCAATACTACCCATTCGATGTCGACTCCTTAAATAATCTGCACTATGAACCCATAGCAGAAACCCTCATTCCCGGAAGCAACCATTTTCCTGTTCTGCAGTTTTACAGGGATTTTCCGGATTATGATTATTATTGGAACATCGAATATGACGTGTATTTTCATGGCGACTGGCGTGTTTTTTTCGATGCTTTTGCAACTGTCAATGCCGATTTTATATCGTCTCATATTGAACATTTCCGGCAACGCCCATTTTGGCGAATATGTCTTTGTCGTCGACTTTGATGACTGCGCCATCGGTGTTGAACTGGAGCTTTTGGCGGTCGTGTTCTAGAACAGCGAGGTGCTTGGCCAGAGAGGCGAGATCGGAGAAAGTTTTTTCAATGCCGGAAGTTTGGAAGCGGAGGGCGCGGAGCTTTTGGTAGGCTTCGCTAAATGAGGCTTGGCGCGGGAAGATGATGTCGTAGGCGATGAAACTAAGCGGACGACTTTGAACGACTGAGACATCGAGCTGGCGAATGGTGCCGGCGGCGAGGTTTC
>Ga0082212_10007638_pt1 | contig 14251 bp, 11 predicted proteins | sample TergutNt197P3_FD_71548 | JGI IMG/M metagenome (GOLD analysis project Ga0082212, IMG submission 71548) | Neocapritermes taracua P3 segment gut microbial communities from Petit-Saut dam, French Guiana - Nt197 P3 | ecosystem: Host-associated > Arthropoda: Insects > Digestive system > Gut ... | reverse complement strand
TAACAAACACAATGTGGTTTCGGTTAATAGCGAAGCTATAAACGCGGCGCGTATTACTGCTAAAAACCCGGGGACGGCCACTGTAAGAGCAAGGTCTAAATGTAATATAATAGAAACCGCGGATTGTGAGGTTACAGTGGTGAAACCGGTGAAAATTTATCTTTCGCCGGAATTTATGCTTAAAGGTCCTGGAGCGTTAAATTATGGAATGGAACACGAAAGAATGATACCGTTAGCAAGAGAGCTTAACAGTTATTTACAAAACCGTAATTATGATTCGGTTATAGGTGATATAAATATAGGAGTAGCCGGAAGTGAAGTAGAGAAAAGAATAACTGAATCAAATAATCTCGGAGCGGATTTACATATTGCATTACATTCAAACGGTAATAAATCTGACTCCCAAACAATTTTCGGTCCGGAAGTATGGTATGCAAAACAAGATGGTACTCATCGAGCAATGGAAAGTTTTAAACTTTCAAACTTTATTTATAATAATCTGTTTGATTTATATAAAGATTTTTCCGGAAAAAATGATAAAAGATATGGAACAGGTGTAGTTGAATATGGAACAGGAGATAATATACTTGCAGAAATAAGAACACCCGACCCGATTCTCGCAGGTAATCTTCGCCCAGGTCCAAAAGCGATTCCCGCTTATGTTGAAGTTGCTTATCACGACAATGAAGTTGATGCAAAGTGGATAATGACGAAAACAGAGAATATTATAAAAGCGATTGGCGACGGTATAATTAATTATATTAAAAGTCTTTATTAACTTAATCCCTCTGTTTTTATAAAACAGAGGGATATTTTTAACACACATCTATAAAATCTATTTTCCATTCACCTTCGTCGTTTAAATAAACGTCCATGCCTACGCGGAATCCAGAATCGTTCCCATTAATTACAGCAAAATATAGAATAGTAATAGTTTCACTATCTCTCCCTACACTTGTATACACATTGTCAAGAAGAAATAAGTTCAAAGTATTGTTAGATTTGTCAGCATTTTCATTTATTCCGTTTCTATCTTCTTTTAAATATAGTGATAATTCTTTATAATCACCGGAAATGAAAGCTAATGCGGCACGGCTTGTAATCTGACATAAAGTTTTCCCGCCGTTGTAATCATCTAAAAGATAATGTCTATCAAAAAGAAATGATGTTCTTTCATATGTGGCGTCGTCATAAATGTTTTTTTCATAATAGTATTTTCCGGGGAAAGAAATTCCTTTATAATCATAAGTCCCCTCTACCCAAAAAGGATATTCGAGTTCGTCTTCCTCTTGAAATTCCTCAACTTCCAATGGGATTTCTTCTTCAACATCTTCCGGCAAATCTAAACTTTCAACATTTTCAACAGGTTCTTGCGCTTCTCCGCTTTCCTGCACTTCCGGCGATGTGCAGGCGGAGAGCAGTAACGTTGTTGCGAGCGTTATTACGAGCAGTAAAGATATTATACGTTTCATGGGTTTTGCCCCTTTCTTTTTGGTGTTGTTATTATTATATACTACTTTTTAGGGTTTTGCAAGGTGTAATCGAAAAAGAGCGCAGTACAGGGTTAGGGTTGGCAGATAAAATATGTAAAGGCGGTTATAAAACCGCCCTTTTAATTCTTTTAAATATTAAAAGAAATCAAATTAACCGCGTTTGCGTGTAGCAAGTGCCGCTGTTCCGACTAAAGTCGTACCGATTGCGGCAAGCTCAAGCATACCGAACCCTACGCCGGTAGCGGGGTTGCGGTCGTGACGGGCATTTTCTAAGGCATCCCTGTTTTCGGTTGCCGTAAGCCCGTTGTCGGTTACTGTGTTGTGGTTTTGAGCAGTTCCGCCGATTAAATCCTCAGCACCGTTCACAACGCCGCCGGCTATTTCTTCAACGCCGTTTACCGTGCCGCCTACTATATTTTCAGCAGCCCCGACAACTCCGCCGTTATTAACAGCCGCGGCAGACGCGCCGATTGCCAGAACAAAAGCGGATAAAGCCGCAAATAAGCATATAACAAACTTCTTCATAAAAAGTATCATACCTTTCATTAATTTTCACTGTTTTGCACTATTTTATTTGTAAAATAACAAAAGAAAACTCTTGTCGGTTTTATTATTCACCGTCAAGAGTTTTTATATTAGATGTAAATTTTTGAAATTTAAAATTTATCTGACAATTACAGTAAAAATCCTGTCCGTAATCACGCCGCCGCTGTTAATGCTGATTCTGATTCTGGCTGTTCCGCGTTCAACGCCGGTAACTACGCCGTCCGGGTTTACTGTAGCAATAGATTCGTTCAGCGACGCATACGTCAATCTGCCCGTACTCGGCTTCGGCGTTGCTTTAATCGTCACCGTGCCGCCCGTATTGATTGTCGCGCTTGTTGAAGCAAGGTCAATTTCGGGGAATCTTGCCGTAAGCGTACGGGTTCTGTGTATACCGCTTCTCGTAACGGCTGTAATAACCACAACGCCCGTGCCCACAACCCGCACCCTGCCGTTGTCAACGGCGGCTATACTTGTGTCACTGGAATACCAATTGATTGCGTCGTTGTAATTGGACGGGTTGATTGTAACGTTTGAGCCTGCCATTAAATTATAGCTTCCGCCCACATAAACCACGCCGCCCGCATTACTGAACTCAAAAGACGTAATCGGTCTTGTCGGTTTTGCAACCACCGTTACGCGGCACTGCGCCGACGCGCCCGTTTTCGGCTCTCTGACGTTGATGATAATCACCTCGTCTGTTTTTGTCGTTTTATTAGCGACAATCCTGCCTGTATTATAAACCGTTATAATATCTTGATTTTTATGAGGAGAAGCCACGGAAAATCTTAAATCTTTATAATCATACCCGTCTGCTTTCAAATAAACCATTTCCGCGCCGACCGCAAGCGTAATGGCTCTGAAATTAAGCAGTAGTTCCGGAATCGACGGGTCATCAGAACCGCTGTTATTGTTGCTGTTGTTATTATTATTGCCGCTGTTATTGTTATTATTATTGTTGTTGTTATCATTGCCGCCGGGCGTTCTGTTGAAATAGTTTATTTCGATTGACGAAACACTTAAAGAACCAAGGCTTGTTCCCGAAAGCTTCAGCCAAAACATACAGGCATCCAATAAATTCTTAGCGTCATTGTTATAAAAAGCTGTGTCAAAGAAATAGCTTTTCGGTACATTCTGAAGCGTCAGCGAACGCATATCCTTGCTTGCCGTACCGTCAACGGATTTCCCCGCGCTCAGCTCGGTAGAGAACGAAAACTTTTCTGTTCCTGCCGCCGCCCGGTCAAAGTTGATGATAATATTAAAGCTTACGGAATCCCGCAGTGCTTCCGCTTTTTCTTTTGCGATTTCTTTTTTATCCGCAGCTTTCTCGTCTTTTAAATATTCATTACAGTTCAGATTAATATTCAAGGGAACAGACGGAGAAGTTTTGGATTCTATTTCCACAAGCTCCGCCGTCCAGTTTTTAAAATCGGTTGCGGTGTTTCCGATTGTGATTTGCGGTGCTTTATTGTCTATGGTGGTGTATGTAACGGATGCTCCGTCTAATTTTTTGCCGGTATCTGCCAAAGTAATAATCGCAGACCATTTGAATGCAATAACTTTATGGTCGTTTATAACCGTATAATTGTTATTGGCGGTGAAAGACGGCGGGAGCGTATTCGCGGTGGAAATCGCGCTGATGTTCACTGTGCTTCTTGTCAGGGAGGTGCTTCTTTCATATAAGTAACCGTCGTCGTTGTAAATCGCGGTAAGCGTTGCCTGCCTTACGGTTTTTACGTTTTCGCTGTTCAAAACGGGTGCGGCGGCATTATAAGTATTATTGACAAGCACATTGCTGAGCGTCAGGCTGTCGCCGGCAAACAAGTCCGTGCCGTTTCCCGCAAGCGTACAAATCCCGGAAATTTTATACTCATAAGTCGTAATGGTCGTTACGCTTGTTTCGAGCGGCACAATCAGGATTGTTCCGTTCGCGGAAACAGGAACAGCCGCAAGATTTACAGCGAAGATAAACGCTAAAAGAACGGCGGCGATTTTCTTGATTTTCATAGTTATAACCAACCCTTTCCGGAATTTTTGCAATATGCAAATTCCCGTTTGAAAAACAACTTTTTCAAACATTTCTTTCTGAAAAAAATAAAATTTTTCTCTGTGTTTCCCCCGCCTACGGCGGGGGAAACACGAAAACAGCTTTGCTTACTGTTTAATAGCTTAAATATTTATAATGCTCTGCGCTTTTCTGCCGATGTCGCGGCGGTAAAACGCTCCTTTGAAGTTAATTTTATTAATTTCATTATACGCTTTTTCGAGCGCGGTGTCAAGGCCTTTTCCCAAAGCCGTTATATTCAGTGTTCTGCCGCCCGCGGTAAAGAATTTATTGCTTTCCCGTTTCGTTCCCGCGTGATGAATAATAACGTCTGAAACAGCTTCAAGCCCCGTGATTTCAAAGCCGGTTTCGTATTTTTCCGGATAACCCCCGCTTGCCATAACCACACACGCGCTGTGCCGGTTGTCCCATTCGATTTTTAAATCCGATAAACGTTCCTCAATCACCGCTGTCATAACCTCAAACAAGTCAGTTTTAAGAAGCGGCAGTATTGTCTGCGCTTCCGGGTCGCCGAAGCGGCAGTTGTATTCAATCACCCGCGCACCCCTTGGGGTCAGCATAATCTGAAAGTATAAAATACCCTTGAAAGGTCTGCCCTCAATTGCCATTGCGTAAATGGTCGGGTTGATAATCTTTTCAAGACATTCCCTCTCAGCATCAATGTTATAAAACGGCGCGGGCGCAATTGCTCCCATTCCGCCTGTGTTTAAGCCTTCGTCGTTATCGAAAGCCCGTTTATGGTCACAGGCGGAAACCATAGGTGACGCGGATTTACCGTCACTGAACGCCATAATTGTTATTTCCGGTCCGGTTAAATATTCTTCAATGATGATTTTCTTGCCCGAATCACCGAATTTTCCTTCTTCAAGCATGGATTTAACAGCAATTTCCGCTTCTTTCAAGTTCTGCGCGATAATAACGCCTTTCCCGAGTGCCAGCCCGTCGCATTTAATCACGGCGGGGAATTCGTTCTGTTCTTTTATATAATTCATTGCGGGTTCAACATCGGTAAATTCGCCGTAAGAAGCGGTGGGAATCATGTATTTTTTCATCAACGCTTTTGAAAAGGATTTGCTCCCCTCTATGATTGCGGCGTTTGCTTTCGGTCCGAAAGCCTTTATCCCCGCGCTTTCAAGCGCGTCAACCATGCCGAGCGTCAAAGGGTCGTCCGGCGCGACAAAGACATAGTCCGCCTGTATTTCACGCGCTAAATTCACCATGCCGTCTATGTCGGTTGCTTTATTGTTATGACATTCCGCGATTTGCGAAATGCCGCCGTTACCGGGGGCGCAGTGTAACTGCGTAACTTTCGGGGATTTTTTCAAGGCGGCGCAAACGGCGTGTTCGCGCCCGCCGCCGCCGACGACTAATATTTTCATTTTCTGCCTTTCTTTTTATTGCTCCAAAATTTGATTAATGTTACGTGAACTGTGAAAAATTCTATGTATTTCAACTAACCTTGTTTTATCGTTTACTTTATAAAAAACAAGGTAATCCATAACAATCGCACGCCTGTATTCCGGCGCATATTCACAAACCTGAAAGGAGTATGGATTTTCTTCCAACATTCTTTTATATTTTTCAAATTCGTTATAAAATTTTTGAGGAGTGCTTTCATAAAACTGTGAAAGATATTCTATCACTTGCAGATATTCATCTTCAGCTTTTTTAAGAAACTCTACATTGTATCGCATAATTTATTTCTTTTTTCTTTCTATAATTTTTCTTGCCTCTGCAAATACTTCTTCAGCAGGAATCCATTCCGCTTTTCCTGCGTCTATTTCCGCCTGTGTTTTTTTTAGCTCTTCTATTATATACTGCTTATGCAAATACTCCTCATAACCTGCATAATCCTCCGCGCTGATTAACACCGCTTCACCTTTGCCGTTATTAGTGATTAAAACCTGATTATGCTCTTTCAGCATACGCACGACATCGGCGTAGTTGTTTCTCAAATCGCGTGCGGGGCGCGCATAAGTGTTGTACATAAAAACTCTCCTTTAAAATACAATGTAGTCATTTCTGACTACATTGTATCATAAAAAATTTAGATTGTCAATTATTTATCCAAAACAACCTTAACCTCATATATGCCTTTATCAAACGCGGGGATTTTATTGCCCTCAATCACTTTCCCGTCAACCGCCAGCGATTTCACGCCCTTGCACACATGCTCGGGGTTTTTCACGGTGATTTTATATTCCGCGCCTCTGAAAATGCGCACCGCCGTGAAGCCGTCCCAGTCTTTCGGGATTGACGGGTCAATCACCAGCCCGTCATAATCCGGTTTTATGCCCAAAATATACTGCGACACCGCCGCAAAATTCCATGCCGCCGTTCCGGTCAGCCATGAGTTTTTGGATTCGCCGTGGCGCGGTGCGTCCTTTCCTGCTATCATCTGCGCGTAAACATACGGCTCGGTTTTATTCAGCTCCGAAAACTCCTCCCTGAATGCGGGCGCGATTTTAGAATAGTATTCGTAGGCTATATCGCCGCGCCCCGCGAATGCTTCGGCGCAAATCAACCACGCGTTGTTGTGGCAGAATACACCCGCGTTTTCCTTGTAACCGGGCGGGTAGGTGGAAATTTCACCGTATTCAATGATGTATTTTGTAAAAGCGGGTTGCTGTAAAACCAAACCGTGAGCAGAATTGAGGTGCTTGTAAACGCTGTCTAAGGTCTTGATGTCAAATCCCTGCTCTTTTCCCAAGCCCGCTAAAACCGCAAAACCCTGCGGTTCTATGAAGATTTTGCCTTCTTCGTTTTCATTAGAACCTAATTTCTTGCCGAAATCGTCGTAAGCGCGTAAGAACCATTCGGAATCAAAGCCGTGTTCAAGCATGATTTTGTTCATCTTTTCTATTTCAGCTTCGGCGCGATTCGCTTCGGCAAGAAGTTCCTCTTTGGAGAGAAGCCCCGGCGTAGCCGGAATGGGAGCGCAGGCTCTGCGCCTGCACATTTTTGCATATTCCGGTCCGATAAAGCCGAACATTGCGCCAATCATCACGCTTTCGGCAACCTTGCCGTCCTTGCCTTCCGTAACTTGGAAAGACTGTCCCGAAACGGAAGAAAAGCAGTTTAAATTTAAACAGTCGTTCCAGTCGGCGCGCCCGATTAGGGGCAAACCGTGCGGGCCGGTTTTAACGCAGACATGGTTGAATGCTCTTTTCATATGGTCAAGCAACGTAGCTGAAAGCTCGTCCTTGTTCTCATAAGGCACAACCTCGTCCAATATAGCAATATCGCCCGTTTCCTTGATATAAGCGGCGGTTGATAAAATCATCCACAGCGGGTCGTCATTGAAGTTGGAACCAAGTTCATGGTTCCCTTTTTTGGTTAAGGGCTGATACTGATGATACGCGCCGCCGTCGCGGAGCATGGTGGCGGCAAGGTCAAGTATTCTTTGTCTTGCGCGGGCGGGAATCTGATGCACAAAACCTAAAATATCCTGATTTGAATCGCGGAAGCCCATTCCGCGTCCGATACCCGACTCAAAGTAAGAAGCCGAGCGCGAAAGATTGAACGTCACCATACATTGATACTGGTTCCAAATATTCACCATGCGGTTTAATTTTTCGTCGGGAGAATTGACCGTGTAAGTTGATAATAGCCTGTCCCAGTGAGCTTTCAGCTCATTAAATAAGCTGTCGGCTTTTTGGCTTGTGTTGCATTTTGCAATGATTTCATAAGCGCGGGTTTTATTGATGATGTTTTTCTTTGAATTGCCGCTTGTAATGAGATTTTCGGTATAATCGGAAAACTTCTTTTCAAATTCATTTTCGACATAACCCAAAACAAAGACAAATTCTTTGCTTTCGCCCGCGCCGAGTTCAACCTCGATATAATGGGAAGCGCAAGGGCTCCAGCCGTCGGCGACGCTGTTTTTGGCTTTGCCGTCAAGCACGGCTTCGGGCGCGGAAAATCCGCTGTACAAACCCAAAAAGTCGTCGCGTGAGGTATCAAAACCGTCAATTGGCGAATTCACCGAATAAAAAGCATAATGGTCGCGGCGTTCTTTGTATTCTGTCTTGTGATAGATGGTGGAATTCGGCGTGACGTTGCCGTCACGCTCAATTTCAACCTCACCGGTGTTGAAATTGCGCTGAAAATTCGACATATCGTCCATAGCGTCCCACAAACACCATTCCACGAAGCTAAATAATTTTAGTTTCTTCGGCTTGTCCGACAGGTTCGATAATGTTAATTTCTGCACTTCCGCGTCAATGCCGACAGGCACGAAAAACAAAACGTCTGCTTTTACGCTGTTTTTCGTGCTTGTTATGCGGGTGTAACCCATGCCGTGGCGGCACTCATAGCTGTCAAGCTCGGTTTTGACCGGCGACCAGCCCGGGTTAAATATAACCCCGCCGTCGTTTATGTAGAAGTAACGCCCGCCCATATCTATGGGGACATTGTTGTAGCGGTAACGCAGAATTCTGCGCAGTCTTGCGTCTTTATAAAAGCAATAACCGCCCGCTGTGTTGGAAATAAGCGAGAAGAAGCCGTCGTTTCCGAGGTAGTTAATCCAAGGGTAAGGGGTTTTTGGGGTGGTAATAACGTATTCGCGGTTAGTGTCGTCGAAAAATCCGTATTTCATAAGTTCCTCCCGATTTTTAAATTCATTTCATTTAATTCCATTATAAAGGAAAATAAAAATAAAAACAAGAGGGGTGATTAAAAACTTTTAGAACTTGTATTCAATAATCGAAATGTTCAGATTTTAGGCAAATTTTGTACCAATTAAGGCAAATTTTCGCAGAAATAATTTGTTTATTTCAAGAAAATTTAACGAAAAGTGGTGCAAAATGCGCCAAAATATGAGCGTTGAGCGTTATTGAATACACGTTCTTATAGTATGATTTCTTCTCCGTCCGCTATTATCATTCTATTCGGGGCTTCAAACAATTCGGCTCGTTCCCTGTTAAAGTTTTCCCCGGGTGACAAATGATAAGGAATATTATTCTTTGCGCCTACAAACAAGGCACATTCGGCGGCTTCATCTATATCCATGTTATAGATACCGTCGCCGCAGAAAAAGGCATAATCTAAATTTCTTTCCGGAAAAGCAGACATCTGCTCGGTTTTAGATGTATCACCGGTTATATAGATTGATTTGCCGTCGCTCAGAGTGAGAATATACCCCACACATACATTAATATCATGGTTGGGGTTGTTTCCTGCTTCAACCGCCTCAACAGTTACGTAATCAAATTCAAATGTTTTATGCTCACCGTCTATTAATGCTTCTTTATATGTAATGATTTCGCAATCCGTATTTTGAGTTTCAATCAAATGAATTGCGGTATGGTCGGGATGCGGGTGGGTTACTAAGATTAAATCGGCAGGCACATCATATCCTTCGCCCATATAAGGGTCAATGTAGATAACCTTCCCTTCCGATGTTGTGATACGTAAACTGCCGTGTCCCTGATACAGCAGGGTTGCCGATGATTCCGGCTTCTCATTATTTTCCTGCTCGTCATTTGTTACTGCGGGTGGTTCAGGGGTGTTGTTTTCCGGTTGCAGTTCTTGATTTGCGTCGTTTTCAGGGGTGTTATTTGCCGGCTGTAATTCCTGATTTTTATCGCTTTCAGGGGTGTTTGAGGGCGTATCCGAAGCGCACCCTGTAATCATTACGGCAAAACAAAAGACCATGAAAAACAATGATATTTTAGTTTTCAATTTTTTATTTCCTCCAGTTGACTTTTTATACCAATTATACTATAATAATTTTGAAATGTTTGTTGCGTGCGCAACAAACCGGAAAGAGAAGCGTGATTTTTTATGACAGAGTCTATTAGACAATTCCACTAACTCCATTCATGGCGTATTTTTGGCAAATTTTCCGCCATACTGCGTAAATTTGCCTTGTCTGACAAAAAATTATGCTCAAAAATTCACTCATTCAGGAGATAGCGGAAATGTCTATTGAAGATTTAATGCAGACGAGTATATTTTCAGGTATTGCTCCGGAGGATATATCGGAATTGCTTCATTGTATTGACGCAAAACGCGTTGATTACGCAAAAGACGAGTTTATTATTGAAGAGGGCGGCACGTTTGATGATTTTATTATCTTTTTATCCGGACACGGACGCACTTTAATATGGGACATGAACGGAAAAGTAATCACATATACTCTTCTGACAAAAGGAAGCGTTATAGGCGTTATGCTCGCCGCAATTCCGGGTTATAAAAGCCCTGTCGCTGTGCAAGCGCAAGATGACGTTTCTGTTTTATTGATTCCTTATAACCGTATAACTGACCATTGTAAAAGAGCTTGCCGGCGTCACGAGAAATTACTGCACAACTATATTTATACTATCTCTCAAATAGGGCTTGAACTGCAAGTGCGGATTAACTGTTTATTGAAACCGACGATACGGGAAAAGGTCTTGACGTTTTTGAAAAAATTATCACATGAACAGCAAAGCAAAACATTCTCAATACCGATTAACAGAAATGAAATGGCTGAATACCTTAATGTTGAACGCAGCGCGCTTTCGAGAGAATTGTCAAGCATGAAAAGGGACGGTTTGATAGATTATTATAAAAACAGTTTTAAATTATATTAATATTTGATAAAAAACAACCCCCGCAGGAATTCCTGCGGGGGTTTGCGTGTTCTGTATTTTTAATTGCTTAAATTTTCGTAATCGTTCCTACCACAAACCTCAAAATCGTCAGCGCGTCATTAGTACCCACTGTTCCGTCGTGTCTTGCGCTTCCCACATAAAGCTGCGTGGAGTCAAGCGTTGTGCTTCCGACAACATGCCGCAGTATTTCAAGCGCGTCCGCAGAGTCAATTTTGCCCGTTCCGGTAACGTCGCCGGTTTTTTGTATAATGACTACATAATCGCCTGTTTTCTTGAAATTAACCGTAACTTCTCCGTTTGTGCCGACCGCCGCGCCCGAAACAACCTCAAACTTTGCCGTTTGCGCGTTATAACTGCATAAAAGTGCATTCTGCCCCGCATACGTATTCCCTACATTTACAGTTGCCGTTCCGCTGACCGCAACAGAGTTCGCCGCCGCCGATACCGCCCCCGAACCGATTTTGAACTGCTGAACGGGCACATTCTTCCCTCTCGTGTCAATCGCGGTTTTCGGAATACTGTAATCTGCAAGCATGGTATTCGTCGTCGCTTGCCGCTGAGTATTGAGGTTTAACGCACCCGCGTTTACGATTGCGTCCGTAACGTCTTTGCCGTTGACTGTAATTTTACCGTTCGTGCCGAAATCCAATACTAATTTTACATCTTTGCCTTTGATAATATTCAACACTTCTTTTGAAATTGAAGTTGAACCCGCTGTCATAGTAATATTTATTGTCTGCCCGTTATTGCTGTTTGCGGCGTTTGTAATATCGGTTTTCCTGCTTTCTACAGCCGCCGTATTCCCTGATAAAGCCGTAGGTGATGTAATTTTAACGCCCGATGTTCCGCTATTGACGCTGTTGCTGACCGCACGAACCTCAAAAGCGTAATTCTTACCGTTAGTTAATGCCGGAACAGTATGATTTCTTGTGTCCGCCGTCGAATTCGGAATATCCCGCCAGCTTGCCGTATACGTACCGGCGGCGTTTATTTCGCCATATGAAAACTGATATTTTGTAATTGTATTTCCGCCCGTATTCTGCGGCGGTGACCACGAAAGGATTACCGCTCCGTCGCCGGGCGTAACCGTAAAGCTTAAAGGCGCGGAAATCGCTGATGTAGACGGAATGGCGTCTTTCCTGCCTGAAGTAATTCCGTCGCCGTTAGCGTTCACCGCTCTGACTTCAAATGTATATTCCACACCGTTATCAAGATAATTTACAATATGGCTTGTCGTGCTGTTTCCCGAGAACGGAACTTCCTGCCAGTATTCAGTATAACCGCCCTTCACACCGTATGAATATTCATATCTTGTGATGTAACTGCCGCCGATAAAGGACGGCGGTGTCCAAGTCAGTGTAACATAACCGTTGCCCGGCGAAACATTAAAGTTCAAGGGCGCGGTTGCAACGCCCGATGGTGTTGCTTTTTTTATGCCCGACGACACACCGCCGCCGTTATCCCTGTTAAAAGCGCGGATTTCAAACGTATATTCTGTTGCGTTTATTAAATTCGGAACAGTATAGGTTGTTGTACCCGCGCCGGAGCTTGGCATATCAAGCCAGTTTACAGTATATCCTGCTGTTGTTCCGTAAGAAATCTGATACTTCGTAATCGGGCTTCCGCCTGTATTGGTCGGCGTGCTCCATGAAAGCCTCACCTGTCCGTTCAGCGGTTCGGCAGTAAAGTTCTGCGGAGCGAGCGGAAGCTGACTTGCGGCTTTTGTCGCAGGAAAACGGTAAGAAACCGTGACCGTTCCGGTTGTATTTTTAACGACTGTTGCAGTTAATGTATCAATCTTAGCGTTAATTTCGTTTTGGTTTGCAAACGAAAATCCGGTATTCGGCGTTAAGGTTACGGTAGCGGTATAAATTGTGCTTGCCGCGAAATTAGCGTTAGCCGCTAAAGCTGAATTGTTGTTCAGCGTCCACGAAACCGGACCTGCGGTAAAAGGTGTGCCTGCCGGCAGTGTTATATTTCTTACCGGTGCGTTAAAAGTAGCGGGGGCTGTAATCCCGGTGAGTGTTATATCTTTGATTGTTGCCGCAGAAACGGTAAGCGTGAAGTCTTTTGTGTAAGGGGTTGTCTGCGTACCCCCGTTTGTAATGGTGGCAGTAATCGTGACTGTTCCCGCCGCTGTTGTATTTAATTTATTGCCGTCGGTAATGGTCGCGCCGGTTGCGCCCGCGCTTTTTACCGTCCAGACGATTGTTTTATTCGTCGCAGTTGCGGGTTCAACCGTACCGGACAGCGTTAGCGGTGTTCCGATAACAGCCGTAGTCGGAATACCTGTAATATTCGTTACAGCTACATAAGGGGTTTCGTTGGCGGTTACGGTAATACTGAGTGCCCGTGTTGCTATCCCTGCTTCATTTGAAGCGGCAATCGTAAAGTTATATATACCGGCTGTTGTCGGTGTTCCCATTACTTTATTGCCGGTAAGATTTATCCCTGCGGGCAGAGCACCTTCCGATACGCTCCATGCCATTGTTCCTCCGCCGTTTGTTACTATTGTTTGGTCATATGAAGCGTTTACCGCAACACCGGGCAAAGAGGTTGTTTCGATTTCGGGGCGATTGATAATTGTTCCGCTTTCTTGGTTTTGAATTAGTAAAACACCGACAATCGCACCTTTATTAATAATTGTACCTTTATTGATTACAATGCCGTTTGACGCAACCGTAAACATTGTTCCGTCCGCAATCGTTAAAGTCGCGCCGCTTTCAATCGTCAGCGTTGTACTGGTTACTGTTACTGTTTTTCCGCTCGCTACAGAAATCGTTATATTTTCGCCGTCACTTATTGTACCGATAAGCGCAACGCCGTCACCCGTAACTGTATATGTAAAAGTTGCGGGATTATAACTCCATGCCGCCGAAATAAAACTTGTATTATCCTCGCTAAGGTCAATCACAAGCTCACCGCTTACCGCAAAAGAAGTCAGCAGAGTAAGCGGTAACGCGCAAGCAAAAACCGCAAAAGCAATCAATCCGGTTAATAATTTTTTAAATTTCATAAAGTTTACTCCTTTTTTAAATGATTCCTATACTATTATAACACTTTTTATCCTACCATAAAGTTTCGTAAAAGTCAAATAAATTATTTTTGCTCCGCTTGTGACATTTTGAAAATAACATTAAAAAGGGTTTTAATGTTCTCTGCAAATCCGGCGGGTTGATTCTCGGTCAAGCGGGCGATAATTTCGCTTTCCCGCGCCGCGTTCAATACGGGCAGATTATGCTCGCGCTTATAATCGCCGACCTTGGCGGACAGCTTCATTCTTTCCGCGAACAATCTGCATATTTCGTCGTCAATCATATCGATTTCTTTTCTGATTTCATTAAGCATGGTTTTTTCTCCTGTTGTTTGTTTTGTTTATAATGCATATTTGCAAACCACCCCGTCACCGAATTCGCTTTGCGAATTCAATGCCACCCCTCCAAGGAGGGGAATTTCGCTCGCATAAAAGGAAAACCATTCCCCTCCTTGGAGGGGTGGCGCAAATTTCCGCAGAAATTTGTGACGGGGTGGTTTCCCCGCAGGGAAGTCCCCCG
>Ga0082212_10007637_pt1 | contig 14252 bp, 13 predicted proteins | sample TergutNt197P3_FD_71548 | JGI IMG/M metagenome (GOLD analysis project Ga0082212, IMG submission 71548) | Neocapritermes taracua P3 segment gut microbial communities from Petit-Saut dam, French Guiana - Nt197 P3 | ecosystem: Host-associated > Arthropoda: Insects > Digestive system > Gut ... | reverse complement strand
ACCTCCTGTCCCATTATGCCATTTCATATTGCCGTAAATGAGGCGGCTGTACACTTTTAAAGTGGCGCTTGAATAACGCCCTTAACAGCATACAACTTCCTCCCTCTTCTTTCCTTTGAAGAAATCCGGGCTTGCTGTAATAACCGGCCGGATTTTTCGTGGAGCCGGGATGCGGATCCGCTGTGGGGGACTTACAAGAAGTCGTACCTGCGCGAGGGCGACAGGGCGCAGTCTAACGCGATCGCGCGGGCTTCAGCTATGACGGGCGGGCGGCCTTCGAGTTATGCGGCGACGGCGGCGGGGCAGGCGGGGGATTATTATGCGTCGAGGTTGGACTCTCGCCAATAGAACTGGCGGATAAGGGAATCGAGCCCGCACCGCTGTATATTCCGACGAGCGTTTTGAATAAAGCTGTTCGAGATCCCCGTGGGAGTAGAAGCGGACACAGTTTGACAAAAGAGCAGCTTCTGCAACTAAAAAAAGGTATCGAAGTGGCACCGGCTATTATACACAATCCTACGCGAAATTCCCTGTTGTTTGTTACAGATGTTCGTGATAATTATGGTAGGTATATTGTTGCGGCGTTTGATATTAATAAAAATCTATTCGGAGAAAATGCCCACAAAGCTGTAAGTATACACGGGCGCGAGGGGCTTGAGCGTATGCTGCTGTCGCTGGGGGATGATGCAGTAATCTATGTAGCAAATGAGAACAAGTTCAATGACGTGCTGCCCGGCACGTGGATTCAATCTCCACAGCTGCTGGCTCGCATTGAACTCGTTGAGCCAAATGTAGCAGATAGAAACGCAGAAGTCAATACAGGAGGTATAGAAAATGTCCAATCGCAAGATGGGGCCGGGCGGCCTGCGCTTGCCTGGGCCGGCGGGGCCGGGGGCTTCGGGGCGGAAGGCGGGGCCGGAGGGCTCAACGGTTCCGGGGGAGACGTCGGATCAAAAAGAGGCGTTTTATTTGATGGAGGCGGCGAACGGGATGTCGGTGCGCGTTCCGGCGGGCAGGCTGGAGGCATGGCAGAAGGCCCAGGACGAGATCAGGGCCGGGAGGTCCAAGCCGGACGAGCGGGCGCTAGACGCGCTTATGTTGAAAATCTATGGGGAAACGGGCAGGTAAGCTCTTTCAGCGCCGCAGATATCGGGCTGAAAAACGGGTCTGATGCTAAGACCGCGCAGGTGCTGCCGCAGGGCGGCTACGACGATGAGGCCGTGGAGTGCGTCCGGATGCTTGAGCAGGCGGGCGCCGAGGCTGTGCTTTTCACGGGGCTGTTAATGTCGCCTGGGGGTTCGATCATAAACGGCGTGCTTGTTGGCAACAAGGCTTACATTCAGGCTGATTCGCTGAAATGGTCGGTGCGCCAGATCTCTTTGCATGAGCTGTTCCACTTGATCGCGCGGGGGAACCCCGGGCTCGTCGAGGGCCTTTATGATATGATCCGAGAGAGGTTCCCCGTCGGCGAGTTCCGGGAGGTCGCTAAGCTGTACGAGTCGGGGTACCGCGGTGCTTACGATATGGGGGACCCGGCGGGGGTGCTCAAGATCGTGGAAGAGGTCGCGGCGGATGTTTTTGCAAGGAAGAATTCGTTCAGTACGGATATCATGCAGTATGGCGGCGTAGTGGGCCAGGCGCTCGGCGCGCCCGGCGTCGCGCTGCCGGGGGGCCGGGAGGCTGCGGCGGCGGTGGACCGGGCGACGGGACCGCCGGTTATGGGCGGAGAGTTTGGCGGGGCTTATTCTATCAGCGCAGATTTTGATGATAAGTTTGATTCTTGGGTGGCTTCCGGTAAGCCGAATGAACGGCGCCTTGTGATCGGGTCCACTTCGCAAGCACTTAAAAGTATCAGTATTGATGATAAATCAATCGTTTGGGATACTTCAAAAATTAACAAGATCCAGCGTGACCATCCGGGTATGAGCGACGGTGTGATCAGGCAGGTCCCGGATATCATCGAACGCCCTGTGCTGGTGATGGATTCTAAGACTTGGCCAAATAGGGTGACTATGTTCGGCGAGGTGTATAACGATAACGGGCTGCCTGTCATGGCGGTGCTGGAGCTGCTGCCGATGGGGCGCTCGGGTTATGCTTTGGATGCGATCAAGGTAGCTAACGCGTACAGTAAAGATCGCGGTGGTATCGCGGGTACTCAAGGAGTGATCAACAGCAGCAATATTCTGTATATCGATCCGCATAAAAATAGAACCGACTCCTGGTTATCCCACAATCAGCTCCAATTGCCTTTCGGGATAACCGAGTACGGTCCTATCGGTAAGGTATCATATATCCCGAGGGATGTCAACGGCAATTTTTCGTCTGATGGCGCGGCTTCGGATTTGCCGGAGTGGAAGCGGCAGTTACTGGATTGGCAGAACGCCGGTCAGGAAAATGCCGGAGATGTCGATACGAAGTATTCGCTTGACGGTTCGGGGTTGAGGGCGCCGGAGCTCGCGGGCGAGCCGGATGTGCCGTCGCGTAAGGAGCTGGCGCGCGATGAGCGGGACAGCGCGAGGAAGCTGAAAAACAGCCTGGTCAAGAGTTTCTCTATCCAGCCGGGAGGCAGGGCGCAGGCGCGCGAGGATATTGGCAGGCTCATAGGCGAGCTGGATAGGGGCCGTGTGGATCCGGCGCGGTTGTGGGACACTTTTACCGGTTTGTTCGACGCGGGGCGGGTGCTGTCTGACGGGAATGTCGATTTCCGCGATGCGGCGGCGTCGCTCCTGCAGGGGCGGAAAATCTATATCAGCCCGGAGGTCAAGGCCGAGTATGCTGACGATGATTGGAACCGGATAAAGCAGCGTGCGTTCGGTCGGGGGCTGTCTTTCACTGATGATGCGGGCGGCGTCGGGCTTGATACGGCGTTTCAGGAGCTGTCCGGCAGTATCCCGGGGTGGTTCGATTCGGGCGAGACCGACCCTGCAAAAATGATCGATGCGATCATGAATGTGCTGGAAAATTCAAAGCCTTTGATGGTTTCCCTCGAGGACGAGGCTTTACGGTACGGCGGGGATGAGGCGGCCGCGGCTTATAAGACTCAGATGTACGGCGAGTTTTTGGATGACGTCGGGGCTTATTATAATTCTGTCCATGGCGCGAGGGCTGAGCGTGAGTCGGCGATCGGAGAGGTGCGTGAGCAGAACAGCCGGGCTTTGCGCGAGTACGGCCAGGTCGTGCGTTCGCATATCGAGGGCCGGGCGGGGGGTGGCGAAGGAGGAGCGGTTGCGGGTCAAGTCTAAGGACGAGCTCGAGAACCCGCTTGAAATATGCGGCGTGGAGATCAGGATAGCTGACCAGCTGGGCGATACCGAGCTGGCACCGTCGCTTGTTGAAAACCTGAACGCGGCGTATGAGCTTAGAAAAGCGATACGCGGGGCCGAGCGGCGGCTGCGCCCGACTGATGATGAAAAAGAATTTGCCTATGGTATGGCGGCCGGCAATAACACGCTGGATGATCTGCCGGCGTCGATGGACGCGGATACGGTTTCTGCACTGGCTGATTACTATTGGGCTGAAAAGGGGTTTTCTGATAAGCTGCTCAGGCAGCAGGGGCGCAATATCCGGGCTTTGCTGGATGAGCGGATGGAGCGGCTCCTGAAAGGCGTCGAAGAGACTGGGAGGCCGCGCGCGGCTTTGTCCATTATCATTTCTTTCCCCCAGCCGTTCTATGCTTGGTGGTATGCTATAGATTGCTTCCGATATTTCATTTAACTGTTCCCGAAGTTCAGCTAACCGTTTGTCGATCCTCGCGATATACTCAGAATCAGCGTACTTCACCAGCGCCGCGTCGTTCCGCGTCCGTGACGTCTTAGCAATCTTGTCTTGAATGTCATGCGTTATCTTAGCCGCGTGTAATGCTGCTGTGTCCTTCTCAGCTTCAAGCTTCGTTTAGAGAAAAAATGTACAGTGATAGGTACCCACTTTCGTCTAAAGTAGGTACCCACTTTAGTACCCACTTTTGTCTAAAAGGACTAAAAATTGCTCTTTATGATGTTATATTAGCAGAGCTGAAAAAGCCTTGCAAATACTAGCTTTTTATACTATCGTTGTACTTGCAAAAAAGCGCGAAATTTTATAAAAAATTCTTTCGCCCGGGGGCGGGGCTGGCGGTTCGGTCAGCGCGGCCGGGGGCGGTGTGTCACTGCCGGGGTTGAGCCTGCCGGGGGTTACGAGCGGGGGCCTGCCGGCGTCGTCGGGGTTAATCTTGCCGGGGTTGAGCTTGCCGGGGGCGTGAGTTGGTATATTTTACCAGCGAATTAGGTGACCTTTTTAGTGACCCCATTTTATCTCCTAGTGACCTCAAGTGACCTTTTTTTACCTAATTTTTACCATTTTTGCCTAAGTAATAATCTTAAGTCAAAACCCCTGCAACTACTGGTATTACAGGGGTTTCAGTTGGTGACCCGCCCGCGACTCGAACGCGGGACACCCTGCTTAAAAGGCAGGTGCTCTGCCGACTGAGCTAGCGGGTCATGTGACCATATTTGGTTTCAGGGGGAGTTTGGCTGGGATGGCAGGATTTGAACCTACGAATGCCAGAGTCAAAGTCTGGTGCCTTACCGCTTGGCTACATCCCACCATTGAAAAACAGTTGGATAGTTGTTATGCGCTTCGTTAGAAGCGCATATTCTGGGGTGGATGAAGGGACTTGAACCCTCGACCCTCGGAACCACAATCCGATGCTCTAACCAACTGGGCTACATCCACCATCATCAGCGCGAGAAATATCTCATGCGAACCTGCCGTTTCATACTCATTGACGAGGAAAACGCAGCTTATGGATTTTAACACACCCCGCTTTGCTTTGCAACACTTTTTTTCCGCTAATACTCAATTCCCTGCCTCGCGGTAACTCCGGAGTCATACGGGTGTTTTCGCTTTATCATCTCAGTTACATAGTCCGCCTGCTCAAGCAGGCGCGCGTCCGGGTCATGACCCGTTATAACGAGTTCCAGTTTTTCCGGCTTATCGCAGAGCAGCCCCTCAAAAAGCCCGACGTCGAGCACACCGAGATTATACGCATCGATGGCTTCATCGAGGATCAACATATCGCAGCGACCCGTCTTCTGCATTTCGATCGCTTTTTTCAGATTTTCATCGTGTATTCTCTTCGTCTCGAGTTTTTCTTCGTCGCTCATCTCATGGATAAACACGCCGCCTTGCGCTTTTCCGCGTAAAACTGTTACCCCACCCATGTTTGCAAGAGGTTCGAGTTCACCGCATTTCCAGTCCTTGAGGAATTGTACGATAACAACAGTTTTCCCGCAGCCTGAAGCGCGCAGAGCAAGCCCGAGTGCGGCGGTTGTCTTCCCCTTGCCGTCACCGTAATATATGTGCGTCATACCTTTTACCGCCATTTAAGTCCCTCCTTTGCGCGTCCCAGTATATCACTACGGTAAATCGGAGTAAAGCAGCAGATTTTCCAACAATTGACTTGATCCGTATTTTCAAATGCTGCTGCGGGCGGGTATGGTATTGACTACCGGCTTATGATGTATATAATACACAAAGAGGCTGTTATCCAGGATATTCTGCTGAATATACTGCCGGTGAAACAGAAAGGGTTGAGCTAATGCTGACTTTAGAAGATATCAAGCACAACGAAGCTATAAGGACATATATAACGATGGCGGACGAATCCCTGTCGACGCTCGGGTATACCGAACACAGTTTCGCGCATGTCACAAAGGTCGCGGAAGTTTCGGGGTATATCCTAAAAACACTTGATTATCCGGAGCACGACGTCGAACTGGCGCGGATAGCAGGGTATCTGCATGATATTGGAAATCTCATTAACAGGGAGGATCACTCGCTCTCCGGAGCTATAATAGCTTTTCGCCTGCTCGATAATTTAGGTTTTGAAGCCGCTGATATCGCTGCGATAACCACGGCGATAGGCAATCATGACGAGGGTACGGGCGTTCCCGTTAATCACGTGTGCGCGGCGCTTATCCTCGCCGATAAAACCGACGTCCGCAGGACCCGCGTCAGAAACCCAGAGATATCAGGCTTTGATATCCACGACCGTGTCAATTACTCCGTAAGGAAATCTGCCCTCAAAATAAACGAGGAACACACGCTTGTTAAGCTGAAGCTGACGGTCGATACGAAATATGGTTCCGTTATGGATTATTTTGAGATATTTCTCGGCCGCATGATAATGTGCAGGAAGGCTGCCGAGCGTCTCGGGATGCAGTTCAGGCTGATTATCAACGAGCAGCAGGTGATATAGTGGTCTGTAACAGCAATACAGAATTTTTAAAAAACAATAACAATAATACAGAATGCAGAAAGGGGACGCTGTGATGCGTCCCCGCTCTTTGCTTACTTATGCTCAAGCTTGCTTCAGGGCGTTTATTTTTATACCGGGGCCCATAGTTGAAGCTGTGACGCAGCTCTTTATATACTGGCCTTTCGCGGCTGCGGGTTTTGCCTTAATGACAGCGCCTAGCAACGTCGAGTAGTTGTCGACGAGCTTCTCGACGCCGAATGAAACTTTTCCGATTGGGCAATGGATTATATTGGTCTTGTCGAGCCTGTACTCTATCTTACCGGCTTTTATCTCTGATATAGCCTGCGCGATATTCGGGGTGACAGTCCCGGCTTTCGGCGTCGGCATCAGGCCTTTCGGGCCTAGTACTTTACCGAGGCGCCCGACGATACCCATCATATCCGGCGTAGCTACGACTACGTCGTAATCAAAGAAGTTCTCTTTCTGGATACGGTCGACCATATCCTGCCCGCCTGCAAAGTCGGCGCCTGCGTCAAGCGACTCCTGTACGCGCTCTTCTTTGCAGAAAACTAGGACCCTCCGTGTTTTGCCTGTCCCGTGCGGCAGTACGATAGCGCCGCGTACCTGCTGATCCGCATGGCGCGAGTCGACGCCCAGTTTGATATGGAGTTCGACGGTCTCATCGAATTTCGCTTTTGCTGCTTTGATAACGAGGTCAAACGCGTCGGCGGGATCGTATAGATTTGCTTTATCAACGAGCTTTACGCTCTCTTTATAATTCTTTCCTCTAAACATTTATCAGCCCTCCGTTACCGTTATGCCCATGCTTCGCGCTGTCCCCGCGACCATGCTCATAGCAGCCTCGACGCTTCCGGCGTTAAGATCCGGCATTTTCAGCTCGGCGATCTTACGAACCTCGTCTTTGGATATCGTCGCGACTTTATCCCTCTGCGGTTCGCCGGAGCCTTTATCGATTTTACATGCTTTTTTCAGCAGATTCGGAACGGGCGGCGTTTTCGTGATAAATGAAAAGCTGCGGTCGGCGTATACTGTGATCACGACCGGGATCATCATCCCTTCGTCGTTTTTCGTACGTTCATTGAAGTCTTTTGTGAACTGCCCGATGTTGACCCCGTGTTGGCCGAGGGCCGGGCCTACCGGTGGCGCCGGCGTCGCCTTGCCGGCGGGGATTTGAAGTTTGATTATGCCTGTTACTTTTTGTGCCACTTTAAAGTGCACCTCCTATAAGTTTGTGGTAGGTCTCCAAAGAGAGGCTTCAGAGACATTGAGCCGGAACGAGTATCGTCCCTCCCACGAGCGGCAATCCTCTAATGATTACCTGGTTATAAGTGTTGAGCGCGGAGTGTGATGTTATTGCCACGACAGGACAATTCCTTTATTGACTGCTTAGTGTGCTCCCTTAACTGATTTGGAAAAAACTCATAACCCGCCGTTAAGCGGCGTTTATACCGCCTCGATTTGGTCGAAATCCAAATCGACAGGCGTTTCGCGCCCGAACATGGACACGATAACACGGACTCTGCTCTTATCAAATTCGAGTTCTTCGACTGTTCCGAGAAAACCTTCGAGCGGGCCGTCGACGACCTTGACCGTGCTGCCGACCTCGTACCCGACTATTATCTCATGCCTTTCGATCCCCAGTGAGATTATCTCCTCTTCTGTCAGCGGAACTGCTTTGTTCGCCGCGCCTACAAATCCCGTGACCCCGCGTACGTTCCGCACAAGATGCCAGCTTACGTCGTTCATTATCATTTTTATAAGGACATAACCCGGGAATATCTTACGCTCGACAGTTTTGGTCTGGGAGTCGTGGATCTCCGTCACTGTTTCGGTCGGGATCCTTATCTCGAGTATCTGATCGAGCATTTTACGGTTTTCCGCGGCTTTTTCGATAGTTGCCGCAACGGCGTTCTCATAACCGGAGTATGTGTGGACCACATACCATCTTGCTTCATCAGGCATTTCCGTTACCTGTTCCCAAGCAGTCTGATGGCTTGGAATATCTGTCCGCCGATTTGGTCAAGCGCCCAGATTACTATCGCTGCTGCGACCATGACCGACAGCGACACAAGAGTATTGTTCACTATCTGCTTCGGGGTCGGCCATACGACCTTTTTCAGTTCGCTGCGCATCTCGCGGAACCATCTGGCGAAACGGTTTTTGCCTTTTATCTTCCTTTTACCCGGAGTTTTTGCCGCTGTCTGCTCTAGCTTTTCTTCTGGCATATAAGACACATCCTTTCGCCCGTTATTTTGTCTCACTGTGAATGGTATGCTTGCGGCAGAACCTGCAATACTTGCTCAATTCAAGTTTGTCCGGGGTATTTTTCTTGTTCTTGGTCGTATTGTAGTTTCTTTGCTTGCATTCATTGCATCTGAGGGTTATTTTTATTCTCATCTCGGCGCCTCCTAAACTGCCTCCCTGCTTTAAATTGGCAGAGCATGGGTCTGCTTCACTTTTTTTGCGCGAAAAATTGACCCGTCTGCCGACAGGTAAAGGGATTATAGCACATCAATTGCGACAAGGTCAATATTTATTTTGCGATTTTATTATTTATTTGGTACAATGGTTTCTGTTCAGGGGGGTATCCGGTAAACTGATTTTTTGCAGCGATTCTTTGTAGCGGAGCGGTGGCGACTGCAAATATACCAAAATAAGGCTTTTTGAGCTTCAAAAAAGCAGTTTACCGGATACCCCTGAACAGGAACATACAATGTCTGAAAGCAAGCGGCGGTTCGCAGCCGTAACGCTCCAAACTAAGGTTTTGTGCCTGTCCGTTTTGGGGATTGGTATACAGTGCAGTTACAGCGGCATCCACTCCGGTGACGCGGCGCTGCGCTAATAAAAGAAGGGATGATTGTAACTATGAAAAGTCCTTATGAAGCTCTCAGGGCAGACGGCGAGTTCGATATCGAGACGTATGAGTCGCAGGTAGTTGAGCTTATAAAGAAGCAGGTCGGTTCAGGGCAGGTGCTGCTCGCGCTGTCCGGCGGCGTCGACTCGGCTGTTTGCGCGGCGCTGCTTGCCAAGGCTGTCCCCGGCCGGCTGCATTGTATCTTTGTCGACCACGGGCTCATGCGAAAGAATGAGGGCGACGAGGTCGAAGCCGCGTTTAAGGACCGCGATCTGCACTTGATCCGGGTCGACGCGTCAGAGAGGTTCCTGAAAAAACTCGCGGGCGTAGTCGATCCTGAGAAAAAGCGGAAGATAATAGGCGAGGAGTTCATCCGTGTATTTGAGGAAGAATCCCGCAAACTGCATGGCATTGAATATTTGGCGCAGGGGACGATATATCCCGATGTTGTTGAATCCGGGGTCGGGGGTTCTGCGGTCATTAAGAGCCACCACAACGTCGGCGGGCTGCCGGAGGACATGGGTTTCAAGGAGCTTGTCGAGCCGTTGTACTGTTTATACAAAGGTGAAGTGCGCGATCTCGGATGGCATCTCGGGCTGCCGGCGGCTATCACGGAGCGCCAGCCTTTCCCCGGCCCCGGGCTCGCGGTGCGCTGCCTGGGCGAAGTGACAAAGGAGAAACTCGATATACTTAGGGACGCGGACGCTATTTTCCGTGAGGTAGTCGATAGTTATGATACCCGCCCGGACCAGTATTTCGCTATTCTGACCGGTACGCGGACAGTCGGTATTAAAGAAGGTTCACGCGCGTACGGTTACACAGTCGCGCTGCGCGCCGTAATGACGGCGGACTTTGTGACTGCCGACTACGCCCCGCTGCCTCATAGTCTGCTGAGCCTGGCCGCCGAAAGGATAACGAGCGAAATCCCAGCCGTCAACCGCGTCGTGTATGATATTACGAGCAAGCCGCCGGGGACTGTGGAGTGGGAGTGAGAAACCATTTGACATCGCCATACACGTATGGTAGTTTGATAACAAATGATCACAAAGAGAGGTGATTACGTGTCAATTCAAGTATCGACCCGTATTGATGCGACTACAAAACAACAGTTTGAAAAAATCTGTGCCGCTATAGGTATCTCACCATCAAACGCCCTAAGCATATTCATCAGAAGCGTAATAAATAATAACGGCATCCCTTTCTACTTGGCAGCGCCATCAGCGACATTCTTAAAAATGTCAAGGGAAGCCATGTTCGGATGTATGCGCGGGCAGTTTAAAATGGCAGACGATTTCGATGCACCGTTAGAGGATTTTAGGGAGTATATGGAATGAAGCTTCTTTTAGATACACATACTGTCCTCTGGATGGTCAATGGGTATGAGAAACTGTCGTCTTCCGCGAAAGAACTGTTGCTTAATAACGAACATGAGCTGTTCATTAGTGTAGTTTCGCTGTGGGAGATGGCAATAAAAGTGAGCCTCGGGAAACTGTCAGAATTGGATGGCGGCGTGGGCGTGGTTATTTCCAAACTGGAAAGCATGCCCATTGAAGTGCTTCCGATTACCACCGACTGCATTAAGACCGTTGAATCCTTACCGTTTATCCATCGTGATCCTTTTGACCGGATGCTCATTGCTACAGCAGTTTCAAACGACATGACCATCTTGACGGCCGACTCTAACATTCCCCAATACAGTGCGTCATGCATATGGTAGAATGAAATGAATGATTCATTTTAAAGGCTGATTGTGTATACATGACAGTATAATATCACATAGATAAAAGGAGCATGGCTACGTGCTTAAACCGGGGCTTTATGAGCAAATCATTAATAGTCAGCTTAGGCTTGAGCTTGATACAGCGACGAATAGAATCGTTGACACTGCCCCCATTGATGATGCTGAAGCCTCCCATATATTAGCGGGATACATCGCTGAAATTATGGAAAAAGGCTTAGACAATATAGTTGGCACAGGTGGTAGTATTTTTGACCAGGTAAATTTAACTAACCAAGTTGTTTCTATAATCGAACATGGTACTAAGGACCCATCTCTTTCATTGCTAGCTGTTGAACAGAATCAGAGAACCGAGCGACGCGCTGAACAACTTCTCGCATTGCTAAGTAAAGAAAACAGTATATATGCTGCTAATGAAAACGCTGAGATCATCAGACCAGAAACATCTATCGCCCAAAGCTCTCTTTTTACCGGTGCTATTCACGAACCTCAAATGTATACGGAGCTAAAGAAAGAAATTATATCTTGTGACTATATTGATATGCTGGTTTCCTTCATTAAATGGAGTGGTCTACGGTTGATCATAGACGAGCTTCGCGAGTTTACAGAGAAGGGTGGCAAACTGCGCCTTATAACTACCTCATACATGGGTGCAACCGATGTCAAAGCAATTGATGAGCTCAGCAAGCTTCAGCACACACACATTAAGGTGAGTTATGACACAAAACACACCCGATTGCATGCAAAGGCTTATGTCTTTCACCGGGATACTGGGTTTACGACTGCATATATTGGGTCTTCTAATCTGTCAAATGTAGCTATATCCAGCGGATTGGAATGGAATGTCAAAGTCACAATGAGAGACATGCCCAATACAATAAAAAAAGTAACAGCAACATTTGAGAGTTACTGGAATTCTTTAGAATTTGAAGATTACTACGAGAGAGATAAAGACCGGCTTGTGCAGGCGATAAGGAATGAGAAATCCTATGATAGCAGTAGCGATTATCCTTACCATTTTGATATAACACCTTACCCTTATCAACAGGAAATACTTGACAAACTTGATGCTGAAAGAGTGATACGAAACCACCATCGTAATTTGATTGTTGCAGCTACCGGTACTGGAAAAACAGTGATTTCTGCGTTCGACTATAAAAGGTTCTGTAATATGAATGGGAATCGTATGATGCGGCTCCTGTTTGTCGCGCATCGTGAGGAAATCCTCAAGCAAAGTTTGGCTTGTTTCCGAGGTGTCTTGAGAGACGCAAATTTTGGTGATCTATTTGTAGGTAATTATAAGCCTGATCGTATCGATCATCTGTTCATATCCGTGCAAACGCTCAATACTAGGAACTTTATTGATCAAACCTCACCTGATTTCTATGAGTATATTATTGTTGATGAGTTTCATCATGCGGCAGCACCAACCTACCAAAAGCTACTTGCCTATTACCAACCAAAGGTTCTGCTGGGTTTGACAGCTACACCTGAACGCATGGACGGGAAGAGCATATTGTGTTATTTTGGTGATCGTATTGCTACTGAAATCCGTCTTCCGGAAGCAATCGACCGCAAGCTTCTATGCCCGTTTCAATACTTTGGAATTACAGATACAGTAGATTTGAACGAGCTAAAGTGGACGCGTGGTGGATATGATCGGACTGAGCTTTCTAATATATACACCATGAGCGGTATGGCAGCACAAAGGCGAGCTGGAATGATCATTAGTTCGCTACTAAAGTATGTAACGGATATAGATGACGTTAGATGTTTAGGATTTTGTGTTACCGTGGAACATGCAAGGTTCATGGCTTGTTTCTTTCAACAGCAAAACATCCCCGCAATGTGTTTGACCGGCACATCGCCCGACAATGAACGTAACGATGCGAAACAAAAGCTCGTTTCTGGTGAGGTGCGTTTCATCTTTGTAGTTGACATATACAATGAGGGTGTTGATATTCCAGAAATCAATACTGTACTGTTTTTACGTCCAACGGAATCACTGACTATTTTTCTTCAACAGTTAGGCCGCGGGCTGCGTTTGGCGGATAATAAGGAATGTCTGACAGTCCTGGACTTCATCGGGCAAGCAAACAAAAAGTACAATTTTGAAAGCAAGTTTGAAGCTCTCCTATTCAATACGTCAAAGAGTGTTCAGCGTGAAATTAAGGATGGATTTGTAAGTATGCCCAAAGGCTGTTACATACAGCTTGAGCGTAAGGCAAAAGAGTATATACTTAATAATATCAGATCTTCGTATAATACGAGAGCGGGACTGATAGCGCGTATTTCAACATTTGAAAATGATACAGACATGCTCTTGACGCTGGAAAATTTTACCGATTATTATCATTTAGATATTCGCACAATATATAAGCTGGACAGCTTTAGTAGGTTATGCGTGATGGCAGGTATCCGGGAGGATTTTCATGAGAATATTGAAGATGTAATGAGGAAGGCTTTTATTCGAATCTGTGCTATTGACTCCCGGCGTTGGATTTCGTTCTTGCTTGAAGCGCTGGAACAGCCAGAGCAAATAGATTATGCAGGGCTTCCAGAGATTCAAAAACAGATGCTACAAATGTTTCAGTTTACAATATGGCAAAAGCCTATTGAGGAATGCGGTTTTAGTAGTCCGATAGCCGGTCTCATCCTAATTAAGAATTCGCCTGTAATATATAAAGAAGTATTAGAGCTCTTAGAGTACAACTACAATAAGATTGACTTTATTGACGAACCAGTGGACCTGGATTTTAGCTGCCCTCTTGATTTATACTGCAACTACACCAGAGATCAAATCTTTGTCGCATTAGATTTCATGAAACCGGGTACTGTCCGGGAGGGTGTGAAGTGGCTACCTGATAAGCATGTTGATGTGTTTTTAGTGACGTTGAATAAGTCAGATAAGGATTATTCACCTACTACGATGTATGATGACTATTCGATAAATCAATGGCTATTCCATTGGCAGAGTCAAAGCACAACTTCCGAGGATTCTGTTACAGGTCAGCGGTATATCTATCACCGTAAACAAAGTACGAGAATTTTGCTCTTTGTGCGGGAGTTTAAGAATGACGGATATGGTACAACAGCGCCTTATACTTATCTTGGAACTGTCAACTATTTGCAGCATGAAGGCAGCCGGCCTATGAGTATTACTTGGAAGCTGGATAGACCAATTCCTGCCAAGTACATTAAGAAAACTAATAAACTGGTAGTTGTGTAATGACTGAGGTAGTTGCTGCACTCATTTGGGATGATGATCGGTTTTTGATATGCCAACGCCCTGAAAATAAAGCTAGACCACTATTATGGGAGTTTCCCGGTGGAAAGGTGGAGCCAGGCGAGAGTATGGAAAAGGCCTTGATTAGAGAGTGCTTTGAAGAACTTGGTATAGTTTT
>Ga0082212_10007636_pt1 | contig 14254 bp, 10 predicted proteins | sample TergutNt197P3_FD_71548 | JGI IMG/M metagenome (GOLD analysis project Ga0082212, IMG submission 71548) | Neocapritermes taracua P3 segment gut microbial communities from Petit-Saut dam, French Guiana - Nt197 P3 | ecosystem: Host-associated > Arthropoda: Insects > Digestive system > Gut ... | reverse complement strand
ATGTCGCAGTAATATTAATATAAATTTACAGTACCTATTTGTGCATATGTTTGTGTATTATAAATATTTATTACTCAATATGCACGGTATGAACATAAAACAATCCGACTGACATATTTTAAAATTCAAGTTTCAAGTCTTATCTTTATCAGAATTTCAGTTTCATGCCAACGTTAAATACCCCAATGTGTACGTATACTGTTCTACTGTTCAGATGTTCACGCGACTCGGTTCTATTTCAGACACCAATCTCAAATTTTATGTTACAGTAACAGCGAACAGCGAGCATCACAAATAACACTTCAAAGTGCATGTATTTGTTTATATCGATGTTTTATGCGGTGCAGCAATCAGACGATTTTGTATTACTGACGGCTTTTCGACCCGCTGCCACATACCTCCCTGGTCCGTCCGACGTCGTCGACACACTGACTGAAGTTACGTGACTTGAGAAACGCACTAAATCCTGAAATAAGCTTCCGACATGCAAATGTGCTTTTATGCTAGCGTATTCATATATACACGCATCTTCATCACATTTGACTTTCATTTGTCTTCACATCAGGACACATAAGCCCCCAGAAGGGAAACACTGTCAAAAAAACTGAATGCTTGTTTACTCTCCACCCTCATTTGGGTGAATTATTCAACGTAAAAGAATGACTGGTACATAATAAAGAACATTTCACATAATCAAGTGTGCATCACTACATGACGAGTGAAATAATACAGTCGAACTGATTTAAAATGTACTGAAAGGGACTGGATATTTTGTGTCGTTTTAAGTGAGTGTCGTTATAACCGAGTGGCATAAGGTTATGCTTAACAGGGACGAATTAATTGGTATCTCAGAATATCGTATGCTGCAGGCTAGGTGGTGCCTAAGACGATGTCATTGTAACCGGGTTCGACTGTATATAAAGCGTCTGAAACTCCAAACCAACGAAAAATGCACTGTCAATTACTACTCTATTTCATAAACCCAGTGCAAGATTGATCGAGAGTGTGACTGTCGATATATGACACCGAAATAGTCGAAACTCGAACACACCAAATATTTAATATGAACTTTACACTTAAACTGAAAGGAAACGAACTGAGAGTGGTCTGTGTTGGGGTTTTGCACCTTGCAGGAATGACCCGTTCTCACATTACGGAGAAATGTACAGTAAAGCTACATTGGGTGACAGAATATGGTGAAGGTAGGTGATGAATTTGGAAGGAAAGAATGCGTTGGCACGTTGGAAGATTGTGAGGAAGTGTGGCCAATCAGAGCTGCGGAAATATTTTGGATCCATATGAACCAAGTTACGTTATCTCGCACGAAAAAGCGTGTTTGCCACAACAAATATTTACCTCGTAATATTAGATGCTACAATACGCTTCTGCAATTGACAAAAATTAAAACACACAGTGGTAATAGGGCACACGCGCATTGCAAGCAGGGTAACTAAGCCTACAGACAGACGCTCAAATTATGTAATATTTATTGCTATTCTAACTCAACAATGGATACAAGATTGCGCCACAATGATATATTTTGTTATACTTCCATTGTTATTTTGTCTTGGCCTAAATATTTTAAGGATGCCTGTTACGTTTTATCTAATATTATAGATAAATAAGACTTTAGCTGAACGGTAGTAATGTGCCTAATTTGTTCAGAATTTTACACAATTGTAAAGGCATTTTAACAGCAATCTTCAGGATTTGCGATATGTAGTAGTTTTACTGTCCATTCCCAGAAATTAAAACAAAAATGTACAGCTGCTATTCTAGTTTAAAACGGACATGTGTTTACTGATGCGGCGAGAGCGAAAATTTCTCACTAATTTCTATCTCTCCAATGAGGATTTTTGTTATGTTCTTGTAATATTAATGTTCAGCAAAACACGCGTCGGTCATCGACGCCTCCCAGCCAATTCGTTTTCATTTCTAAAGAGAAAGTACGTATTCCGATTTGTCGCTAAGGTCGAGCGGACCACATAATATATGACATAAAACATTGGTACACGACAGTAACTTATACTGCACGAAAGTATTTTTGGTTTCCCAAAGGGCTTAACTGAGAATAAGAGACGTAAGACGTCTCCACCAACCACTATCTGCTATGTCCGTAGAGCAACACCGAAGCAAATGCTACATATAAAACACAAAAGCACTCACGAAATGGGTAACACAGCAGTTCACTGTCGTAAGCGTAATACGCGGTGTGTTAATGGCTGTCTGACATACTCCACCGTTTCCCTTGCACGTACAATATAAGCCCAGAGCGTGGGAAATTGTTAATGGGACGGGATATGATTTAATCCAAATTCTGTAAGGTAAAGATAAAGTTTGCTTCAGAACAGGCCACGTAAGCCCGAAGGCGAAGTAGATATATAAATCTACTCTTCCTTTAACCTTGACGCTAAATGAGAATGGGTGATCAACGCCACTTCCCAACCGCTATACCCCCCGTAAAGATTCAGTAGGCATTGTACAGGAAGGTGGGTGAACCCCAGGGTCGGTCTGGAAGAAAGAGTAAAATCATGACACAAAGGGTTCCATTCCCGGACAGTCCAGCACGTAGCGTGTCGCTATAGCACTGAGCTAACCTAGCCCACTATGCAAATTTGATATGAAGATAAATTCTTTAAAGATTCTGCATTATCACAGAATATAATCCTCTTCAAGGAATTTCCTCTATTGCATTTAGACAATTACCTTCAGTCGACCTACATAGTTCTTCAAGGCAGACCTCACAAGTCAAAAGTGTAATATGTTACAGGGACTGAAGAACAAACCTGGAAATAGATTACAGGTACAATATTACCTGGAGACAGTGGGGTTTGATAGGTTGGTATTTTTTCATTTATTATGAACATGTGCAATAAAATTATGTCTGTACAGAAAATTAAAATTTTGTCAACTGTTGCGTCACAATGATGTGAGAGATTCCCAGCGCGTGTCTGCAGGCAAGACCTTCGAATGTTGATATGGGAAGTTTCGTTACGTAATTCAGTTGCGCAAAGCCAGTAGCACACATTAAGACATAGGTCGATTAAACAGGCTACATTAATATTTTTAACTAAAGACAATTAATCAATAAATTCTCATTTTTTCGTAATCTCTTTCAGAGGGCAAGCCATCTGGTTTTTAATTGCGTTCGTCGCGGTCGACAGCACAATCCTGAGATATATTATTGTAGAATGGTTAAAACATTCTTTAGTTAAATGTCTTTTATTGGGTTTCTGGGTAACGTAGCAGTCGAGAGTTCCAGGTTTTGGATGGTACCTTCTCCGAAACGATGGAACGGTCATCAAGAACACGCGCAGAAACCCAACAGCAGAATATCAACTGATTAATAACAGACGTAAGAGCTTGGAAGCTTACATAGACTTTGGTTGCTCCAACACCAACAACTGAATAGCTCCTCAATTTGGTTTTTCCTAAACATCATGAGATCTAAACCTTTACCAGTACACAATTATGTAAGCAGATCAGGTGTACAGAATTTTCATTACATAGTTCTGCCTAAGTCCTGAAAGAGGCTACGTCGGCTAGATTCGACCAACGCTTTCATGACGTCATATTTTGATCACCCGGTACAAGTACTGTGCCTTCTGACATGCTATGGATTGAAATAATTATCAACACATGAAGTTTCCAGCAATCGCAGTACCGAACGAAGAATATATGACACTTTAATTATTGTTGTTGTTGTTTCTGAAATTAATCACAAATTTATAACAAATTAAATTTTACTCCAGCACACGAAATTACACATTCTGAACCTCTGCACAATCCAAATCAGACCGTTTATGTATAGTCATCGTTATGGGATTTTGTACTTCCTTAGAAACGGCTGTGGTGCCAGAAGATGCCTTGGGCTCTTGAATGTCCACATAACCGTGAAGAAATTTGCGGGCGCCGTCTTGCCCGGGATTGTGAATACAAGCGAGGGATGCTCGTGGAAGGTACGGCTACTTGCCGAGCTCTTCAGTTGGGGCGGCTAACGAAACTGATCTCGTCACCAGATGAAGACACACGAGCGAAACAGGGATGAGGCGTTATTTCCTCTTTTTTTTTCGAAAAGCTGTTCGAAATCGTTAATTCCAAAACAAAAGAACTAAATTATATAATTTATAAGTCTTACATACAACACGCCTCCCAAAGATATATTTGAACGACTACATCTGTAGTGGCGGCCGCTATAGCTCAGTCCGTATGGCGACTAGTATTGCGCACAGCTGACCGGGGATAAATTCCAGTGAGCGAGAAATTTTCCGCTCCTGTCCAGGCCGGCCCTGAGGCCCCTGTACAGTCTGTCCTGGAATTTTTCCCCCCCAATAAAGCAGCCGAGTAGCGCTATATCTCAGTCCACATTCTGTACCTGCACGGGTATGTGATGGGGTCATCTCTAGTGCCTACATAAATAAATGTGTACACTCGTGGCAACCTGGATCTCAAACTTGTACACATGCATTAACAGAATAAGCTTTGTGTTGTTGCACGTCGGTCTGAGGTTCTTATACGGTATACTGATACAGGAACAAAAGTGTGGCAGCGAAACTTAACCAAAGCTTATGGGTAACCAACACAAATGAGATGCATTCCATTGCAGCAATTACAGGACTGGTTAACTGGTAATAACTTTGCGAGTAGGAGCTTACTGCAATAGACACTGAATGACTTATATTGCTACCGAACTTACGCTACGAAAAGGAAATGTGTGGCACGTATATACACAAACACGCACACACGCAAGAACGCACACACACGCATATACACACGCACACACGCATGTGCAAAAACACACGTGCGCACGTATACATACATACGCGCGCGCATACACACACGAGCGCGCCCGCATATACACACAAAAACAAACACACACACACACAATGTTTGCTGTTTAACTTCATGTTTGTACTGATAACGAAATTTTTTTAAATAAAGTCGAAATCGATTATTACGTCTAGAAAGGGATAATTTGTGTCCTTATAAAGACTGTCGGTAGGACCGGGGAGTACAGTTTGTGTTTAATTCTGTTGAATTAATCGGTACTGCAGAATATCTGACGTCATAGGCGTTGTGTCCTTTAAACCAATGTCGTTATAACCGGGTCCGACTGTAAGTAACAAACACATTGTCTATTTTTTTTTCAGTTCTTTAGCAGATGACTGGTAACGATAAATCAGTTAAACCAAGTAAACACTTAAAACTTCTGCAATGTATCAATTACAATACAGGTAAGATGAGAAGTGTGTGGGGACACAGGGAAATTATTGTGTTGTACACAGTACACCTATAATTATCCGTCATAAACTACTTTCACTGTACTTAACTTTTTGGTCAAAATATGAAGACGATGTGATACTAGGACACAAAAAGTTAAAATTCCTAACTTTCATATCGTCAGATGACAAAAGACACAAAACCACTGCGGTCGGAAGTAAAGAAGACGATAGGCAACGCCCACAAATACCAGCCAAAGAACGGACTTAAGCCACTGTCCGAAAGTTTCAGACGCGGCTAACAAAAAAGGTCGTATTTACACGTTAAGCTGCTGTACAGGATACAGGATACATGTACTGCTGTGTGACTGGCACGGTCCGGGAATGTACGTGACGTACCGCACTGCCCGCCCGGGGTACTTTGTTTTGGTTTTTTTTCCTTTTCTTTTGCAACAACCTCCAGTGGGCCAGGGCCTCCTCATTCACGAGGTTTCTAGATCACACACAACAACGCACCACAGTCGGTAGGATTCCTCTGGACGAGTGATAAGCTCGTCGCAGAGACCTCTACCTGAAAACACACACAAAACTCACAACTGACAAACGTCCATGTCCCGGTGGGATTCGAACCCACAATCTCCGCAGGCGAGCGGCCGCAGACCTACGCCTTGGACCGCGCGGCCACTGGGAACGATTTCCCGCCAGCTAAGAGACATTTTTCCCCTATAAAATGTAACCAAAATTCGACCTACACCTAACTCCGATGACGAAATATTACGTAAGTAGGTTATTAAATCCGCAGAACTATGCTGATAATTGTACTATGTGTCTTATGAGGCAGATATGCGTTCAGACGGCTGATGGTTCCTAAAGTCGTGTATTTAGCCATGGCTGCAGAAAAAGTTGGCTGTGAAGGACTTTAACCAAATCGAGCAAGCGAGAAACTCAAAATTGCTACCGACGGATACAGAATCGCATGGTGCCTGTCTAAACCTGAATAAGTTTCAAAACGCCTCAATTTGCCAAGCCAGACACAGCCCATTCTAGGGTTTTGTTGCTTTTGTGTCAGGATTAACTGGATGGCATCTGCTGCAGTGTGACCAACAATGCACACACATCGTTAGAATTAGAGAAATGTTCTCATACGCATCTCCTGCATGTCTGGAGATTCACTGGCTCACAATCAGGGAATGCACAGTTGTATAATACAATTGTTCAACCCTTCTATTATCTCCTGGATGAAGAATTGTCGCAAGTTCTTCAGTGTAAGATTATCTAGGTGGATACGTGCTCAGTAATTGGAGCTGCCTGTAGATTTGAACAGACGATTCTACGTACTGGAAAAATAGAGAGATTGGTCGATCGTTTTGTGCAACTGCGTTCTCCCTGATGATGGACGGAAACATGTAGGAGTTTGGGGATAAAATAGAAACGTACTTCTAACGAAGTATTTGATTTCATGTTCCAACTTAATGCACCATTTCTTCATTACATTTATCACATTTCTCTAGAGGTTTCGAGCACCATTGTACCCACCATCAGGAGGCTCCATTGTATACAAACACTACTAACGAAGTGTTTCCATTTCTTGGTCACATGATAACAACTGAATCATAATGCAAGGAATGGAAAGTGTAAAATACCCTGTTGACGGCTAGGATGTGTACTTTCCTTATCCGCCGATAGCTTTTTTGTTTCTTTGATTCTTTGGTAAATTTCTGCTGTTTATCCACACCACAGAATTCTTCAGAGATGCACCTCCTACAGTTTTGACGTCCATAAAATTCGCTTCGTTCAACTTACATTAAAGAATACCATAATGACGGAAAGGGGTCTTGCGGAAACCGAACACAACTATATACATCGACAGGAATATGAAGGGCTTCAAATGAATTTTTTTTTTCAATTATGAAATTCACCTCAAGAAAAAGAGACAAGTTGTATATCGTTGTGCATTGTAATAAGGTTAGCAGCCAACATTAAATTTCAGCAATTAATATATTAGCCGTGACAATATTTTTCCCGATTACTTGTCTTCATAAATGTATAAAACGGGCAGATATCCGGAACAACACACAACATCCTGGGAATTGAGAAGCAAGTCCTTGACTGCCATACTACAGCCATTCGTCAGGACAGTGCAGACTTCCTGTGAACGGCATTCCGTTCATCTAACTGACTCTTTAATTGCAACCACCAACAACGAATCAGTCCGCCTTCAAACAATCTTGAAGAACTATGAAGCACTGCCACGTGGAATCCCCGTGTCAAAGTACAGTTTTCAAAGAAAGTGTGTGCTTGATCGTGACAACACAAACAGGTGTATTTTTATGTTCATACCGGGCATATTGAAAAATAAATGTTCATTATATACCAACTTATGCACAAATAAGTACTGTAAATTTATATTAAATTACTCCGACATGTTTCAGTGTCAAATAAAGCTTCTTCAGACAGTTTAGAGTTGTGTTAGCTGAAGTCATGAATCATTAAATAACAAATGTAGTAATGTGCTGTTACGATAAAATCTTGGTAAATTTTGGCCGTATCTGTAATTCCTATAATTTTTTCTTTGCACCACACACACACACACACACACACACCTCGCCAGGAATTATATATGCGGCCACAATTACCAAAATTCTCTATCATAACGACACATTACTAAGTTGCATTTTATCATTTAATGATTCATCACTTTACCTAACACAGATCTAAACTCCCTGAAGTTGGTGTATTGACACCGAAGCATGTCGCAGTAATTTTAATTTCACATCACATATTTGTGCATATGTTGGTGTACAGTAAACAAATATATCAACTCAACACTTTTCCTCTCGTAACACTGTCCAGCTTCTGCCTTCCATCAAGAAAAGGACCCATTTCTAACCTATAAAATTTCACTGCAACTCCTCTGTAATCTACATCCCGTTGAGGGTAGACACAGACACGTGATACAGACTTGTAACTCGACACACACTTTCCTCACTATTCAATTCAGCACTGCAATAAAAGTGTCCCTTTCTTACTGTGTATCCCTTTTGTACGTGAAATCGTCAGTGCTTCAGAAAGACTTTTGTGGCAGAAGTAAAACTGCTAAACATAACAACGAGAAACCGTACTTGATACCACATGTAATGAGGGGACACGGCTCTTCTTCTCCTGAAACTGGGGACAGTATAATCCATGCTGCCAATCGATGAAGCTACAAAACATATTTGGGACAGGCACCATTTGTAGTCGAGGCATTCCTGAAGAGCGCAGTGCCACTTTCTCCTCCCAGTACCTGAACCAGTATGGGGAATAAATTCTGGGATCACCACTTCTACAAATACAGCTTAACATCTGGTTTCTAATGTCGTTTATTTACCACCACCCAAATCGGTCAACACAGGGAAGGTCTTGCTTGGTCTCATTGGTTTGCTGCTCTTACATCTCCTTCTTATTAACAACATGCACCAAATTCTTATCGCTTGTGGTCATATCTTTGTCACCCCAGCCCCATATTTCATGAGTTCCGTCCCCAGTGCGTTCTACCCGCTTCTTCACCACTGACATTGGGACAGTCTTCAGGTCATAGGCCCATCCGATGCGAGCACAGAAGTCAATGAAGCGTGTAGTCGGGTTAATACGGTTACCTCCGATCTCAGCAGCCTTATAATCCCACGGAAATACGTGGTGAAAATTATGCCAGCCTTCTCCAAGCGTTAATAATGAGACCATGAAGTTCTCTGACGGACAGATATTCCTGGAAAGAACAGAATCACGTATTCAAGAAAGTACAAGAGTTGAATATACACTAAGAATGATCAAAACATTAACGCTACGAAACATGAACAGGCAAACATCAATCGTTACAAAATTTTATGAAGTGTTTCACGAAATCAGTTTTGCTGCGGGGTAACATGACAAAACTTTCGTGAAGCCACTGGATCAAGCCAACTGATGCTTGAGACTAGTGACCGTGTTTCTTGAATGTCGCCACATTTACCATTGAACAGAGCATAACGTTACAATCTGTGTGCTACCGTTTCCCTTCAGGTTATGCATTATGAATTATGCAGTACAGGCGATTACAAACAACTATACACACTTCAATGCTATATGATGTTCTACTGTCTACTCTGCTGAACAATCACTGAACTGCGCTCTTTCTGCGATATTAGGCAGCGTATAATAGTAAAAACATACCGACGTTTAGGGAAAACTTATCGGTCCCATCTTGGATTCTTAAACCATGAACATAAGACCGATAGGTTATCCCGAAACGTCGGTACGAAATAGCCACTAAATGCTGCGTAATATCTCAGAAAAACGTAGATCCCATCTATTTCGTCGTGGACGCCTGAAATTGATCACTAAACTTGTAAATAAAAAATTCTTCCTTGTGACGCTACCTGAAGAAAACGAAGAAATCTACCGGTTGATGGGCGCCGAAAATCCTTACACACAAAAACGGCTCGTGAATGTCTAAATGAATATTCAGAGGAGGGCGGACGAAGTTATGGCCACCTCCGTCTCTGGAACTCACCAAACTACATTCTCAAAGTCATTACTATACAAGAGCTAATGAGTGTGGTTAAGTTCATTGTGTATCTACACAACGAGCGGAAGAATCTGAATAAGAACCCGACGCACAAAGAACGACACATTCTCCTCACGGTTAACTGCTGATTCAACGAAGGACTTTTCCACAGTTTGCATTTCGTTCAGCGCTGCTATCCTGTTTCTGGAATACAGTACTACAAAACAGCTATACCGCTGGTTACGTCATGCAATTATGCAAAGAAATTCCTTATATAGCCACTAGGACACGGAAGACAAAAATTGTACGATACCAATCACTAAATGCGAAGATAAGATGGCTAATTGGGAAATGTCGACAAATAGATTTTAATGACTGTGAATTCTTCTAATGATATGGGAATTACGAAAAAATTACAGGCAATTTGAAAATAAGTTAATAACAACTTTGAATCGAAAGAATGAAGTTAACAACAAAAAAGAGAGGAAAAAACTACCATACACCAAGCACAATATGCATCAGGCCTAACAGGTTTGAAGAACGTCAAGTTACTGCACTATAGGTAAAGGTACAACAGTCGCTATACAGGATTGGACAGGACCTGACGGGTCCATAGTTTTGAGGCTATCATACTTCAAGTCAATCGACACATGAAGGTGGTAAGGTTGTCACCCCTAAGCACCTGCCGCCTTTAACCCAAGTAAATATTCCTGGTACTCATTTCTGTTAGCGGCTGTGTCGACCCCAGCGACATAGTGCGGCCGGAAAGATTATGTCAATGAAAAATTCCAGTCACAACATCGGGAATCGAACTCGAGACCTTCCGGCTCGTAGTACCGTGCCTCATCCAACTGCTCCACCGCTTGCCCCCCATTAAACTATACGAGTTACAGGATACAATGAATACAAAGTAATACGTTGTTACTTTGCACAATAGTGTCAATTTACTTCGAAACTTCGGCAATCCGATCTCACGACATGCAAACTAATGGGAAAGGTAAAGGACGCCAAACGTGGCATCACAGACGTCACTACAGAGTTAAGTACGGTACCAAAAGTTACGTTATTCAATACAGAGTTATGCCTAAAATGTAATCATGCAGGAGTAAGAAGGCCATAGGCGAATGGCTCTAAGCCTCTTGAATTTGTCACTCGTCCCATGCAGTCAAACACCCACATTTCGGCTGACTTTGTCTTCCCATTTTTTGAATAGCTTTGTGCCCCTGAAGACCACCATTTATAAACTGTAATCCGTCCAGTTCACACGCTCTGCTGGAGAAAGTAACACATTCTTCTGTTAAGGTCTTTTAACACTTCTATATAAGGTCTTACAACCGTAACACTTACTTATCATAAGGTCGTTTTCTCCACGTATCTGGCCAATGTGTAATACTGTTCGTGATAAGGGTCATGTGCAGGGTGACCACCTGACGAAGCACAGCCGCAATATGGTAAGCATTTGTCCACGTTTCGCCCCACAAATACACAGGAACTGCACTTGGTATCAGGAAGCACAAAATAGGCATTAAGACTAAATAGTACCTGCAAAGATATGAACAATGCATCCGACATTTTTACATTCCACTCAATTAATACAAGAAGATTTATTCTTAGGGTTTATGAAGAGTATGTGAACACTGGCAGTTAACAGCACCTACACAAGTTTACATAAGACGAAGTGCACTTATGTTGCACGTCTTGGTTCAGTGCTTCATCGCTCAATGTTTCATGCCACGCGACATAAGCTGCACTTGAATGCTGTTGGACAGGGAATGGATCAAGACATCAAATCGCAAATGACCGCATGGAACACAAAGGGTTATGACGGTGCTCAGAGCTGCCTAAGACATGTTGCTGTCCTCCTCCAGATAAACCCAACCTGCTGCTGTAGGATATATATTGATATTATTTTATCACTCATTCCAAATCTTCCATACATTTCTGTTCCTTTAACATTTTCCGATCTAAACTATTTCAAACTGAACATCTCTCTATGTGAGGTGCGTGTTCACCTCACCCTTCCTCAATTAATTATTCCTGAAGGGTACCAATACAAAGCTCCTAATTATAAATTTTGCCCAGCCTCCTGTTCCTTCATCCGCAGTACTTCAAATAATTTCTTCAGTAACCTAACCCAAAACACCCCCAATATACGATTTTCCCTCAATGTGCACAACATTTCGCACGCACACACAACAGTTACAGCTGTACGTCTGTACACTTAACTTGACGCAATTAGGCAGGAGACAGGAGGAAATGCGGCGTTTGTTTGGACGGCAAAATTTCAAGCATTTTTTCCACTGTAATTTTTGTGTTTCTATGAATGACTCATTATTTATTTTCCAGACGTTTCAAATGAGCCCCACCTTCGAAGGAAGAGTTCATTTTACGACTCCATCAGCTGATATAATTACATAATTTTTCACTGCGTCCGAGTAACTTTTAATACAAATGTCAGGTGTTGAATGCGTCCGTCCTTAAAAAGTTCAGACACCAAAACACACTAATTGCTAGTTTTCTCCACATCTGCTTCTCGAACAAGTTTTTTACTGGCATGTAAATGAGGCATTGCTCTACATTTTGAAATATGTGGTACTATCAATATATTGTACTGTCAATATATGGTACTGTCAATACGTTTAAATCATCAAAACAAACCAGAGGTCGGTTCTCGCGCTCTTGCAGATATTCAAAAATTCTTTCTCACCAAAATTCCAATCAATTTTAGATATAACTTCTCCTACTTTTAGAAAATGCTGAATGTGAAATTCACAAAATATAATCGCCCTTAAGTCTCCACTTATTCTGCCTTTAGTCTTTCAAATCCCTGTTGTAAATAATTGTAACCCCTGCTTAAAATTAACAAATACGTGGTTTTGCCATATATAGTCATTATTCGTTCAGTGCGTCAGTCAAAGTAACAACTGAATATTGTCCTAAATTGTAATAAAGAAATTGTTTTTGTAATTGAGGCCCCCTGTGTTCTCTTTGAAGTACCAATCAATGTCCCCAGAAAACTGTACGCTTGATGAATGTCCGTCTTCAAAGGGTCTACTACTTACTTCATTGTCCTGTAAAACGAACAGATAAGTAGTTAGTTGGATTTGTTGCTTTGTGTTGTACCTCTAAGTAATCTGCATTTGACAGGCATAAAATCAAGATACGGGCACATCCGTTATGAGCATCACAAACCTGCCTGTTGTGCAGTTATGACCATTCTCAATGAGCTATAGCGATATAGCTTTGTCACGCTAATACAACGCCCCCAATGTTCCTGTTACCTAACATACACCACGGTCAACGAAATGCTTGGGACAGTAAAGGGTCACGGAACAAGAAAATGTCCCTTTCTCGTGCCCTCATTACTGATGAGAGCTCTTCCGGAATGTTACGCTCCACGGTTGAGTAAGTGGCTCCAAACATTTATATAGCTGAACGTGCCTTAATGTACAGGGTCAATAATGTACTGGGACAGCTTGGCACTTAAGTGGAAGAAGAAGAAGAAGGAGGAGGAGGAGGAGGAGGAGAATGAGAAGAAGAAGAGGAGGAAGAAGAAGAAGAAGAAGAAGAAGGTGGAGGAGGAGGAGGAGGAGGAGGATAAGAAGAAGAAGAAGAAGAAGAAGAAGATTTGAGAAGGCAACAGATACACCGATTTATTGCGGGGGGGGCAATTTGCTGAAATATTCCCAGAACTCACCGGCAGATCTACAGAAAGTGTTTGTGAATAAAATTAAATGGATTCAGGCCTGTATAGACACTCGTGGACATCATTTCCAACACCTTTTATAAGTGCACAGCGACTTTCCAAAAGCAGTGTGTACGCCATGCTTCCACAGCTATGTTATGTCTCTACATTTAAGATCTAATAATCGTCTTACCAAGATGATCTTAAACAGCTTTAAGAAGCCTTTGAGATGCAATTCACAGCTATCAACATACAGCAGCAAGTTCTGTACCAGTTCCAGCTCTTCGCGCAATACTGACATGACCCACAAATTCTGGAACTGGTCTGACATCAAATGGCCATGTGATTCAGGAGTTGGATAATCACACGTCATCAGCTTATCAAGCTGTGATATCAATGAATCCAAGTACAAAGGCTGTTCCTCTGGGCAAAGTATCCTTTCAAAAAGACCCTGCAAAAAAAAAATATCAAACTTTGAGAATTCAGATCCTTTGCGACGTCCACACTGTGTTGAATGGTAAATAGTTACTGACGATGTTTTGGGCAAGCATATTGCCTTCATCTTCAGAATCACGTACTCCAAGAACAACAGCCATGCTCACCATCACAGTTACCACAAACTACGTAATACATCCAGTCTTAGCTTAGCCTTCATACTCACTGCCTGTGTCTCAAGATCACAGCAGTAAAGTGTTCCCGTTACAGGCCCTCTTGTGGCCCAGAGGGTGGGTAGAGGTATAGCTCTACTCTTCCATGACCGCGGCACTAGAAGGGGGTGAGTGGTCAGCAGCACGCCCCAGCCGTACTTTATCCCCGGGAAAGACC
>Ga0082212_10007635_pt1 | contig 14254 bp, 9 predicted proteins | sample TergutNt197P3_FD_71548 | JGI IMG/M metagenome (GOLD analysis project Ga0082212, IMG submission 71548) | Neocapritermes taracua P3 segment gut microbial communities from Petit-Saut dam, French Guiana - Nt197 P3 | ecosystem: Host-associated > Arthropoda: Insects > Digestive system > Gut ... | reverse complement strand
AAATAGAAAAACTCTTCAAAAATCCGGATGGCAAATGCGATAAATGCAAGGACGAAAACAAGGACAAACCCATTTTAGGAATGGTCATTATCACCGATATGAAAGAAAAAGGCGATAAATTAGACGGAGGATATATTTTAGACCCCGGTAACGGTGAAAAATATTACGCTACCATTTCCTATGATAAGGGAAGTGGAAAATTGAAATTGCGCGGCTCACTCGATAAAATGGGAATGTTGGGTCGGAATCAATTTTGGGAAAAAGAGAATTAGAGTGCTTTCAGTCAATCAGTTAACCGTGTCGTTTGGCGGCACGGATTTGTTCAGTAACATCACTTTCATTGTCAATCCGCGCGACAGGATCGGTCTGGTTGGTAAGAACGGCGCCGGAAAGACTACGCTTTTGAAGGTATTTGCAGGTTTGCAGGGAGCAACGTCGGGAACTGTCGTCATTCCGCAGAATATTGACGTGGGGTATTTGCCGCAGCAAATGATTCATCAGAGCGGACGCACGGTGATAGAAGAGACACGAACGGCATTCGATCGTGTGCTGGGGTTATTGCATGAAATTGAACAGATTCATACCGAAATCGCCGAACGTACAGATTACGAGTCGGATGCCTATTTAGACCTGCTTCATCGGTTGACCGATCTGAACGAACATTACGAAATGCTGGGCGGCGCCACGGTAGACGCCGATGTGGAAAAAACGCTGACAGGATTGGGTTTCCTGCCTTCCGAATTTGACCGTCCGACTTCCGAGTTAAGCGGCGGCTGGCGTATGCGCATCGAACTGGCCAAAATACTGCTCCGCCGTCCCAACGTATTATTGCTCGACGAACCCACCAACCATCTGGATATTGAATCAATACAATGGCTGGAAAATTATCTGAAGGATTTTGCAGGGGCAGTGGTATTAGTTTCGCACGACCGCGCCTTTCTCGACAATGTGACGCAACGCACGGTGGAAATTTCGCTTGGTAAAATCTACGATTACAAAGCGCCTTACACGCAATACCTCGAACTGCGGCGTGAATTCCGCGAGCAGCAATTAGCCGCATACCGCAACCAGCAGAAAATGATTCAGGACACCGAGGAGTTTATCGAGCGTTTTCGCTACAAGGCTACGAAGGCAGTGCAGGTACAGTCGCGTATCAAGCAATTGGAAAAAGTGGAGCGAATCGAAGTGGACGAGGAAGACCTGTCGGCCATTCATGTGAAATTTCCGCCGGCGCCCCGTTCGGGTACCGTAGTGGTGGAAACCGAAGGATTGGTGAAGCGTTATGGCGCGAAAACAATCCTCGACGGCATTGATTTCAAAATACACAGGGGCGAAAAGATTGCCTTTGCGGGACGAAACGGCGAAGGCAAGACGACCCTTTCGAAAGTGATCATGGGAGAAGTGTTGCACGAAGCCGGAACTGTAAAGGTTGGCCATAATGTGAAGATTGGTTATTATGCACAGAATCAGGACGAGATCATGGACGAGAACCTGACCGTTTTCCAAACCATCGACTATGTGGCTGTGGGCGACATCCGCGCCAAAATGCGCGACCTGCTCGGCGCTTTCCTCTTCCGCGGCGACGATATTGACAAGAAAGTGAAGGTGCTTTCGGGCGGCGAACGTTCGCGTCTGGCGATGGTCAAGTTACTTCTCGAACCTTATAACCTCCTGCTGCTCGACGAGCCGACCAACCACTTGGACATCCGCTCGAAGGACATACTCAAACAAGCCTTGATCAAATACGACGGCACATTGATTTTGGTGTCGCACGACCGCGATTTCCTTGATGGGCTGGTCAACAAAGTGTACGAGTTCCGCGACCGCCGGATCAGGGAACATATCGGCGGTATCTACGAATTTCTGCAAAAGAAGAAGATAGACACATTGCAGGAATTGGAAATCTCACCCCCTGCCCCTCTCCACAGGAGAGGAGAGCGGGCAGGGCAGGATAAACCATCCGCTGTTGCACAAACCATCAAGGACTCAAAAGAAAGTTATCTCGAAAAGAAGGAGTGGGACAGACAGGTTCGCAAAGCGGCGTCGCAGGTGGCCGAAGTAGAAGAACGCATTGCTCGTATCGAACGCGAGATGGAAACCACCGGACACCTGTTGGCCGTTCCCGAACATCTCGACGCTGATGAAATCGAAAAAATGTCGGCGCATTACCAGCAGTTGCAACTCAATTTAGACGAGGCTATGGCGCAATGGGAACAACTGACTGCGGAATTAGAAGGAATGAAGTAAATTAGACTATTATGCTGTCATTAAATCATTTGCTGGATCAGTTTAAGGCGGGCGACAGGTTGGCATTCGGACATATTTATATGGAATATTCCCCGAAGGTGTACCGTTTTGCCCGACGATACATGAACAATACCAGTGATATTGAAGAGATTGTTCAGGATGTATTTGTCCGTCTCTGGGATGCAAGAATGACAGTCAATCCCGCGTTGAACTTTGACAATTACCTTTTTACCATCACCCGTCACCTCATTTTGAACCGCCATCGGGCGAAGATCAACGAGATTTACCTTCAGGATACGGTATTAGCAAGTCTCGAACAGGAATACGATATGCCCGAAGACGAAATCATTGCACAGGACTTATCGCGATATATCGACAAAATCATAGAACAATTACCGCCAAAGCAACAGGAAGTATTCACTTTGAGTCGGCGACAAATACTGACCTACAAAGAAATCGCCGAACAACTCGGTATCTCGGAAAAGACCGTGGAGGCGCACATTCATCAGGCTATAAGGTATATACGAAAGATGATAAAACAAGAGATAGGATAATTTTTCATTCTCCGCTAAGGGATACATCCGTTTTATGTGTATATTGTATATACGAGTAAATTAAATTGATGAAACCGTTTTCAAAAAATATTATTGTCCGCTTTTTGGACGGAAAATTATCGCCTGAAGAAGAAAACAGTCTGCTCAGCCGGAAGTCGGTTATCGCACGGATGAAACAACAGTGGAATTTGCAGAGCGGGGATGTTAGTGCGTTTGACCAAAACCTGATTTTACGAAAAGTCGAATCAAGGATAGAGCGTAACTCTTTGATGGCGAGGCGGCGCATAACTTTTATCAAAGTAGCGTCCATTGCCGCAAGTATCCTTTTAGTGATGGGAATAGGGTATTTGTGGTTCTACCAGAGAACAACATCCGATAATGAAGTAATGATGCTGGCGCATGAAACGCAAACAGAAGAACGCTTGCAGGTGACTTTACCCGACTCCACTATTGTTTGGCTCAATGCAGGAAGTCGTATCGAATATCCGGAAGTGTTCGAGCCGGCAGTCCGGCAGGTGAAATTAAGCGGGGAAGCATATTTCGATGTTACCCATCGGGCGAAACAGCCATTTTATGTTCAGACCGATAAATTATTGATCCGCGTACTGGGTACTCAATTCACGGTGAGCGACTATCAAAAAGAAACATCGGCCGAAGCGGTTCTCATTTCCGGAAAAGTAAATGTAAATGTTTTACGTGACAGTATTGGGCGGACTTTTGAACTGTTACCGAATGAACAATTGATTTTTGACGAGCGGCAACAGTACACCGCCATTCAAAAAGTAGACGCTTCGCAATATACGGATTGGATTCATGGCAAATTGTATTTCGACAATGCCGGATTAGGGTATATCATCAGCAAGTTAGAACATTGGTACGGTAAAAAGATTGAATGTTCCCGCGAATTGAGCGCCGGTTATCGTCTCACTTTTACCGTTCGCAATGAAAGTTTTGAACAGATCATTCGTTTGATGCAAAACATCGCGCCCATAAGTTTTCAACCGGCAGAAGGCCATTATCTGGTTGTAGCCAAAACTTTAAAACAATAATATTGTGTAATCCTTTTTTATTAATCTAAACAGAATATGCCTATGAGTCATAGAAATCATCATCAATGAAAAAGCAACAAGTGGTTCCATCGCTTGTTGCTCCGTATAAATTTTCATCAAGTAAAATACTTTTTAGCGAAAAGTATGATTATCAATAAAAAATTTTCCAAATGTATGAACAATTTTAAATTAAAACAAATTAAAAGAATAATGAGAATAAGTTTTTTGTTGCTGTTTGCAGGGCTGTTACAACTTTCAGCTTCGGGCTTTGCCCAGAACAAGCAATTGAATATTCGAGCCAAAGATGTGACCATCAAGGAAATATTGAAGGTTATTGAATCGAAAACAGAGTTTACTTTTTCGTATAACAACGATCAGGTGGACGTAAATAAAAAAGTAACCGGTAACTTCCAAAACATGCGGGTAACCGATATTTTGGATCAGGTGTTGAAGGGGAACGGCATCGCTTATCAGGTGCAGGAGCAGCAGATTATTTTGACGCCGGCGCCTGCAGAGATTAGACCAGTGTTGGCAGAAGTAAGCGTGCGACAAGGCGTCCGCGTTACCGGTACGGTTTCCGACAACTTTGGGGAACTGCTGCCCGGCGTAGCCGTTGTCATCAGAGGTAGTTCTGTGGGTACGTCCACCGACGCCAACGGTGAATTTACCATCACCGTGCCAAGCGATACTTCGGTACTGCAATTCCGGTTTATCGGCTACAAGCCGCAGGATGTGCCGGTAGGCGCCCGGCGCATCATAGCCGTTACCATGCAGGAAGCCGCCGCCGAACTGGAAGAAGTAACCATTGTTGCGTTTGGTACTCAAAAGAAAGAAAGCGTGGTCGCTTCCATCTCTACCGTGAACACCAAAGACCTGAAGGTGCCTTCAAGCAATCTTACCACTGCTTTGTCAGGGCGTATTGCAGGTTTGATTTCCTACCAGCGAAGCGGAGAGCCGGGCGCGGATGACGCCAGCTTCTTTGTGCGGGGCGTTACCTCGTTGACGTATGCCAGAGGCCCGATGATCCTGATTGACGGCACGGAAATGTCGAGTTCGGATTTAGCGCGAATGCAACCGGATGATATTGCCAGTTTCTCCATCATGAAGGACGCAACGGCAACGGCATTATACGGAGCGCGCGGCGCAAACGGAGTGATTTTAGTAACAACCAAGGAAGGGCGCGAGGGAAACGCCACCATTACCTTACGGGTGGAAACCTCATTGTCGCAACCTACACAAAATGTCAAACTCGCCGACCCGATTACGTACATGCAAATGTTCAACGAGGCGGTGCTCGCACGCGACCCGCTTGGCAAAGTTCCATATTCGCAGGAGAAAATTGATCAAACCATGAACCCGGACAGGAACCGGTACATCTATCCTGCCAACGACTGGTACGATATGCTGTTCAAAGATTATACGCTCAATTACCGCGCAAATTTTAACGTCAGCGGCGGCGGGAAAATAGCCCGATACTATATTGCGGCTACCTATAATCAGGATAACGGCGTACTGAAAGTGGACAGGAAAAATAACTTCAACAACAACGTTGACCTGAAACGGTATCTGCTGCGGACAAACGTCAATATCAATTTAACGAAAACGACGGAAGCCGTTGTGCGATTGCACGGCACTTTCGACGATTACCGGGGACCTATTGACGGAGGCGCTGCTCTTTACCAGAAAGTAATGCGCTCCGACCCTGTACGCTTTCCCGCATATTATGCGCCCGATGAACTCAATATGTATAAAGAGCACATCCTTTTCGGAAACGACGAAGCGCAGGCAAACTTTATCAATCCTTATGCAGATATGGTCAAAGGGTACAAGGATTATTCCCGGTCGGCAATCAATGCGCAGTTCGAAGCCAAACAAAAACTGAACTTCATTACCAATGGATTAGTTATCCGGGGATTGTTCACTACCCGCCGCGCTTCCTATTTTGACGTTATCCGCGCCTACTCTCCTTTTTATTACAATGTAGCCGATTACGACAAATATACGGATACGTACCAGTTGTTTAATCTGAATCCGAATGATGGTACCGAATATCTTCGTTATTCGGAAGGCGATAATATCATCAATACGACAACCTACATGGAATTAGCCGTCAACTACGACCGGACTTTTGGCGGAAAACATACCGTGAGCGGCTTGCTGGTGGGTACGCGGCGAAACACGCTGCAAGCCAATGCAGGAAGTCTGGAACTGTCGTTGCCGGCGCGAAATCAAGGTGCTTCGGGTAGAGCCACATATTCCTACGACAAAAAATATTTTGCGGAATTTAATTTCGGGTACAATGGCTCCGAGCGTTTTGCCAAGCGTTACCGCTACGGATTTTTCCCCTCTTTCGGTTTGGGATGGATTATTTCCAATGAAAATTTCTGGAATGAAAATCTGAATAAGACCATATCGAAACTGAAACTGAAAGGAACTTACGGAATGGTAGGCAACGACGCTATCGGTAATTTGAACGACCGGTTTTTTTATATGTCAAAAGTGAACATGGATGACACAGGTAGAAGTTATGCTTTTGGTTATGACTTTAATAACTCCAGATCCGGCGTGTCTATCAGTCGCTATGCCAATGACCTGATTACATGGGAAACTGCGCGCAAAATGAACCTTGGCTTAGAGTTGGGCTTGTTTGGCAAGGTTGAAATCATGGCAGATTACTATACCGAGCACAGGAATGGTATTCTGCTGACACGAAGCTACATTCCCGCTTCTATGGGATTGCAGGCAACTCCGCAGGCAAACCTTGGAAAAGCCAAAGCGCAGGGTATAGACCTTTCCGTAGATTACCACCATCAGATATCAAAGGATTTCTGGATAACGGGGCGGGCGAATTTCACGTATGCTGTTACGGAATACACCGAGTATGAAGAGGTGGACAATACGTTAACGCCCTGGTTGTCAAAAATAGGACAACCAGTATCGCAACAATGGGGATATGTAGCCGAGCGTCTTTTTGTAGATGACGCGGAAGTGGCAAATTCGCCGGTACAGAATGTCGGAACAGACAAATATGCGGGCGGCGACATCAAATACCGCGACATCAACGGCGACGACAAAATTACCTCGTTAGACATGGTGCCTGTCGGTTATCCTACCGAGCCGCAGATCATCTACGGTTTCGGGATTTCGGCGGGTTATAAAGCCTTTGATCTTTCGTTCTTTTTTCAGGGACTGGCGCAGGAATCATTCTGGATCAACACGGGTAGCAATCCGTCAACGGTTCCTTTTATAAACACATACGGAGGCAGTACAAGGTCGCAGAATCAGTTGTTGCAGGCGTATGCCGACAGCCACTGGAGCGAAACCAACAAGGATATTTATGCTTTGTTTCCACGATTTTCCGACAGGATGGTCGGCAACAACTATGCGGGACGAAGCACATGGTTCATGCGCGACGGGACGTTCCTGCGCCTGAAATCGGCGGAAATAGGATATAACGTTCCACAGCACGTTATTCAGCGTATCAGAATGGCGAATTTGCGTATATATGCAAACGGTACCAATCTGTTTACAGTGAGCAAATTCAAACTGTGGGATCCCGAAATGGCAGGTAACGGATTGGGTTATCCCGTGCAGAGAGTAGTTAATATGGGCGTTCAAGTTACATTTTAAAATAAAGAAGCAATGAAAAAAATAGTATTATTTTTGTTAGTTACAGTATATGTGTATGCGTGTCAGGATTATTTGGATGTGGTTCCCGACAATGTGGCTACATTGGATTATGCCTTTCGCGACAGGGTAGGAGCGGAAAAATATTTGTTCACCTGTTACACCTACTTACCCTATTTTGGTACTCCGTCAGGAGATGTTGCCATTATGGGAGGGGATGATATCTGGGCGCATGAAGACATGAGTTACTATGGAAATACAGGAAACTTCACTGCATTTCATCTCAAGCAGGGATTACAGAATTCAGACAATCCCCTGCTGAATTTCTGGAACGGAGATAACTATGGTAGAGCTTTGTTCCGTGCCATACGCGATTGCAACATTTTTCTGGAAAATGTTGACAAAGTGGGATACGACCTGAAATCATACGATAAAATCCGATGGAAGGCAGAGGTCAAATTCCTGAAAGCGTATTACCATTATTATCTGTTGCGCATGTACGGACCTGTTCCCCTGATTCGCGAAAATCTTCCTATTTCGGCAAGTAGCGATGAAGTGCGCGTTTACCGCGATCCGTTTGACGATTGTGTAGATTACATTGCCGGATTAATAGACGAAGCCGCTCCTGATCTTCCGCCTTCGGTACTCGACCGGTATAATGAACTGGGCAGGATTACCCGCGCCATTGCCCTGTCGGTAAAGGCTGAAATACTGGTCATGGCGGCAAGCCCGCTGTTCAACGGAAATCCTGACTTTGCCGGTATGATTGACAACCGGAATGTACATTTATTCGACAGTGAAGAAAATCCGCAGAAATGGGAAAGAGCGGCAATTGCCTGTAAAGAGGCGATTGATCTCTGTGAGGCGGAAGGGATCAGTCTCTATGAATTTCCTGCTGCATCAAGTTATGTACTGTCGGATTCTACCCGTCGCGTCATGTCGTGCCGTCATGTGGTCATGGACAAATGGAATTCCGAAATGATATGGGCTTCTCCACGTGCAGCCAATGCAAGCGAACTTCAGTATGTCGCTCTCCCGTTTTTCACGACTGACGAAGCAGCTATGGCAATAGGACGCTCCATTCTGAGTCCTACGTTCCGGATGGCGGAAACGTTCTATACCAACCGCGGAGTGCCTATCGACGAGGATACTCAATACGATTACGAAAATCGTTACAAAACAGCGTTTGCACCGGATGACCACAAGTTTTACATACAGCCGGGGTTTGAAACTGCTCGTCTGAATATGAATCGGGAGCCAAGATTTTATGCCGCTCTTGGTTTCGATGGCGGCGTATGGTTTGGCAACGGACGCTACAAGGATGTCGGTAGAGGTACGGCTACGGAAACTTCCTGGATCATGGCTATGAAAAAGGAACAGGCGTCGGGTAACTTCTCCGGACTTCGGTATTCTATTACAGGATATTGGCCCAAGAAATTAAGCCATTTCGAATCGTCGCGAAACAGTAATGGAACAATTTTAACCCGTGTTGCTACCAGTTTTCCCATCATACGGCTTGCCGATCTCTACCTGCTATATGCGGAAGCGCTCAACGAAAGTCTTCCCGCGCCCAACGCAGAAGTGTATCAATATATTGACGCGGTCAGGGAACGCGCAGGGTTGGAAGGAGTAGTTGAAAGTTGGAACAAATATGCCCGTATCAAAACCAAACCGGCAACAAAAGAAGGTATGCGGTCAATTATCAGGCAGGAACGTAATATTGAACTGGCTTTTGAAGGGAAGCGTTTCTGGGACGTCAGAAGATGGAAAATAGCATCAGAGTTGCTGAATCAGCCCGTTAAGGGATGGAACATCAACGGAACATCAACGGCAGAGTACTATAATGTAGTAACCATTGATGTTCCTGCTTTTACCACCAAAGAATATTTGTGGCCCATCATGGTCGCTGCATTGAGAAACAATATCAATTTTATTCAGAATCCGGGATGGTAAATGTAGTTTGAAGTTTAAAGTTTGAAGTTTAAAGTTTAAAGTTAAAAAGAATGAATATGAAAATGTTAATAAGAATATCACTGCTTCTGTTTGTGGTGACGGGGTTTGCCGGTTGTTCGGAAGAATTTAACGGACAATTTCCTGTGAACAAAGCGACCCCGTCGCAGGTAACGGTACTCCCCGACGGCGTAACGAACTTCGCGGGAGGCGCCACCATTACCTATCAATTACCCGACGAAACAGATTTGTTGTATGTGAAGGCGGTTTATCAACTTCCTGATGGCTCCATGCGGGAGGAAAAGGCTTCCGCATTTTCCAACAGCGTTACTTTGAGGGGATTCGGCAGATCTACTGTTGCATACGTGAAATTAATCACTGTGGACAGAAGTCGAAATGAATCCCAACCCGTAGAAGTAGAGATTCATCCGGAAGATTCGCCCATTTACGGGATTTTCGAATCGTTAGACGTCAACGAGGGTTGGGGCGGATTTACCTTGCAATGGAATAATCCGTTGAAGGAAAACATTGTGGTTTCGGTGATGCGCCTTAACGACGAAAATGTTTACGAAAATATAGAAACATTCTATTCGGCTGCGACGTCGGTTTATCAGCCGGTACGCGGGCTTGACCCTATTCCGGCGGATTTTGGAATTTTTGTAAGAGATACGTATCAAAATTATACCGATACGTTGAAACTGAACATGAAACCGTGGTTTGAAATGATACTGGACAGAAGCAAATTTATTCCCATACAGCTCTCGTCAAAATTCACTATCAGTGTATATGGAACATCTAATTTGACTGTGCTCTGGGATGGAATTGTAACAAATAATGGTCCAAATGGCATTTACTATATCAATGCAGGAGCATACAATCCTTATTTTGCCATCAATCTGGGCGTAAAAGCAAAATTGTCGCGTTTCCGCTACTGGAGCCGTACCGATTATTATTTCCGACTGCACAGCGCTAAGGAAATACAAATATACGGCACCAACGATCCTTTGGTCGGCAATAATCCGGAATCGGACAATTCGGAATGGATACTGCTTAACCCCGAAATATTTGTTTCTGTCCGTCCATCGGGCCTGGATACTTCCGTGCCTGCTACCGGCGAGGATTATGATTATGCTTTGGACGGCGAGGAATGGGAATTTCCATGGGATGCACCGCCCATACAGTGGCTACGCTTTCAGCAGTTGTCAACCTGGACGGGAACAATGGCAATGACCTGTAATGAGATAAGATTCTGGGGCGAACCTCAATCCGAGTAATATTAATTATATAAATTTTAACAAAAATGGATTATTTTGTAAAAACAATAAAGATATTCATCATTTTTTCGTTGATCATTTCGGCGTCAGCCGGTTGCGAAAAAATGAATGACAAACATAAGCCCTGGCTCGAAAACGGGGAAATTGTCTATATCGGGAAAGTGGATTCTGTCAAGGCTTTTGCGGGCGATAAGCGGGTCATGTTCCGCTATTGGATTTCCGATCCCCGCGTCAAGACGCTCAATATATCATGGTCGCTTGGGAACGATTCGCTGGAAGTTCCTGTTCCCGCCCATTTGCCGGAAGAATCGTTTGAGGTGTACATCGGCAAAAATGAAAAGAACATTACCGAAGGAGACCACACTTTCCAATGGGTATCGCACGATGAACACGGTAACCGGTCGATTGTTGTCGAAACCACGGCAAAAGTATATGGAGCAAAGTATCAAAACCGGTTGGACAACCGTCCGGTGATTAGCGCCGAACTAAACGGAACAGACGTAACGCTGGTTTGGGGAGGAAAACTAAGCGACGATGAAATAGGGGTGAACGTCAGTTATACCAACACATCGGATGAAACCGTTACGATAAATTATACCAGCGACGAAGCGACTTCTGCGGTCATCCCCGACGTGAAACTGACCGCCCCCGTAATGTACCGGACACTGTTTGTTCCTGAGCCGACTGCGATAGATACTTTTGCGACTGTTGCGCAGAAGATTGATATACAGACTACCATCAATGTTGTTTTGAATAAACCGGTTACGCACAGCGACGCCAATGCTGCCAATCAGGGTGGAGATATGGCTGTTAATGGCGATAGAACAACCGCCACAAGATGGGTATCGGACGACAGCAACAACGAACATTGGATAGAAGTTGATTTGCAGGATTCTTATACCATCAATGCAATGGGATTGTGGCGCGACATGAGCAATGCTACACAGCAGATGCAACAATTCCGCCTGCAGGCTTGGATAGATGAAGCATGGGTAGATGTTGTTTCAGAGAATGATAATCGGATTGCGACATATTATAAGGAGTTTGAACCTGTAACCACCGACAGGGTCAGATTGTATTTTCCTCCCTATCAGGATAACAGGATACGTCTGTGTCAGTTAGAAGTGTATAGTATTATCAAATATTGATACTGACATGATGAAAAGACTATTTTTAGTTTCCACATTGGCCGTATGCATGACATCTGCATACGGTCAATTTTCCGGATTGTTGGTTGAGGCTGAGAGTTTCAGTGATAAAGGCGGCTGGGTAGTCGACCAGCAATTTATGGATCAGATGGGTTCTCCCTATCTGATGGCGCACGGGATAGGCAAACCGGTAGCTGATGCCCGCACATCGGTTGAATTTCCTGAAACAGGGACTTATTATGTTTTTGTACGTAACTACAATTGGACGTCGCCCTGGTATAAGGGGAGCGGCCCCGGACAATTCCGGTTAATGATCAACGGCAAAACACTCCCCGTGACCTTGGGTAATGTCGGCGAACAGTGGATGTGGCAAAATGCAGGAAAAATCAACATCACAAACAGGAAAGCAGAGTTGGTATTACACGATTTAACCGGATTCAATGGCCGATGCGATGCTATTTACTTCACTAAAGACGCTTCATTTCTTCCTCCATCCGAAACGACTCAATTATCTGAATTTAGAAAAGAGATGTTGGGAATAACGGTAAAAGAAGGTGGAAAATATGATTTTATTGTGGTTGGGGGTGGAGCGGCAGGTATTTGTGCGGCTATATCGGCTGCCCGTTTGGGCGTCAAAGTTGCTTTGATCAACAATCGTCCTGTTATCGGTGGGAACAACAGTTCCGAAGTACGTGTCGGACTTTCGGGCGAAATCAACAGAAATTTGTATCCGAATATCGGCAATGTATTGAAAGAATTTAACCCAAAACGTCCGGAAAATGCCGGACCAGCCGAAGAATTTATAGATGCAGAAAAGGAAAATCTGGTAAGGGATGCCGGAGTTGATCTGTTTCTGAATCTGCATGTTTTTGCAGTAGAAATGGATGGCGACAAAATAAAATCGGTTGTAGCCAAACATATTGAAACCGGTGAAGAAATTCGTTTTCATGGAATTTATTTCGCCGATTGTACCGGTGATGCAACTGTTGGGTATCTTGCAGGAGCCGATTACAGGATGGGACGCGAAAGCCGTTATGAGGCATTTGAATCGCTGGCGCCCGTGTTTGCCGACCATCATCTGCTGGGAACATCCAATTTATGGTCATTTACTACGGATGACAAACCTTCATCTTTTCCGGTATTGGATTGGGCTTGCCAATTCAGTGAAAAATATTTCATTGAAGAAGATAAACCCGATTGGCGTTGGGAAGGAGGATTTACCAAAAATACCATTACCGACGCCGAAAACATACGGGATCAAAACTTGCGGGCTATACTGGGAAACTGGTCTTATTTGAAAAATAACCACCCTAAATATCCAAACCGTCGATTAACATGGCTTGCCTACATCGGAGGGAAAAGGGAGTCGCGCCGGTTGATGGGAGACCTTATCTTAAATCAGAACGACATCCAGAATCAAGTGAGATATAACGATGCAAGTTTCACTACAACGTGGTCGCTTGATTTGCATTTTCCCGACAGTAAAAATAGCCGGTTTTTTCCGGGTGAAGAATTTTACAGTTATTGCATTCAGCCGGATATTCTTCCATATCATGTGCCATACCGTTGTTTATATTCGCGCAACATAAGCAACCTTTTCATGGCTGGGCGTAATATCAGTGTTACCCATGTTGCATTCGGGTCTATTCGCGTACAGCGAACCACAGCCATGATGGGCGAAGTGGTCGGAATGGCTGTTTCGGTTTGCAAAAAACATGACTCAACGCCGCGGAGTGTATATCTGGAATATATAGATGAGTTGAAAGAATTGATGAGAAAAGGAATTCCTCCACAATAGAATTTTATTCATACATCAAAATGACAAAAAACACTATTTTTTTTACTGTTGTTCATATTCATGTCCATTGAGATTGGATATGCTCAGCTACGCCTGTCGTGGTTGCCTGTAACGGAAGATCGGATAGAGCCGGCATTACCCTCAGTGGACGATTTTCTACGTCCTTTAAACGGAAGCATCCGCCTGTTGGGATGCCGCTACAACGAAGCGATGTTGACCGAAACAGGTGTAATCCGAAAAGGCGGATGGAAGACTGCCACCGGTAAGTGGGAATGTACATCCAACGTTGCTTGGGTGGAAGGAGAAAAGTATGCGCTTGATTTTTGTCTTACGTTCAGGCATACAGACGGAGAAGCAGCATCTGCAGGCGTGGCTGTGGCGTTTGATTTTTCCTCGTGGAATCCTGAAAACTATGTGCTGATACCGGCGTCGGTATATAACGGCAACCGCAACAGAGTGGTCAACCGCCAATACAATACCGGATTTGACGAAGCGGATTATTACCGGAAAGACCTGCCGATGACAACTGTTCCTCTGCCTCAGTTATCGCCGGAACCGGGCGCTCTTTCGCGGCTTGAAATCAATACCAGTTATACCACAACCCCTG
>Ga0082212_10007634_pt1 | contig 14254 bp, 12 predicted proteins | sample TergutNt197P3_FD_71548 | JGI IMG/M metagenome (GOLD analysis project Ga0082212, IMG submission 71548) | Neocapritermes taracua P3 segment gut microbial communities from Petit-Saut dam, French Guiana - Nt197 P3 | ecosystem: Host-associated > Arthropoda: Insects > Digestive system > Gut ... | reverse complement strand
CACCGTTACCTTAGCGCCGGCATTTTCGGCATACGCTTTCATAATCTGTTCACGTTCTGTCATTTTACGAATGGTTAATATCATTCTGACCGTATCTTCGCGGATTGCGTCAATCATCTCATCATACATGGCAAAACCTTCGTGCCTGTACTCTACGACCGGGTCTTTTCCGCCGCCCATCGTCCTTAGATATATCCCTTGTTTTAAATCCGACATCGCGTCAATATGCTCCATCCACCGCGTATCGACATTCCTGATTAAAGCGTCTCTCTCAATGATACGCATGGTTTCAGCGGTGAATTCCTCTTCTTTTTCGGCGTAAAGTTTCATCGCTCGGTTAAGAAGGTCGTCTTCTATTGAACCTTTGCTGACATCGCTGAGTTGTTCAATCGTGTATTCATAATCACCGTCTCCGGTCAGCCCGAAACTGCGAAAATGCTCCCGCAATCCGGTTAAATTCCAGTCATCGGGTATATCGCCCTGACAGAAGGTATCTACCGTTTCGCTGACGGTTTGCTCTATCATCTCACGGATATTCTCACTGATATCCTCATCGTCCAAAACTTTTCCGCGCTGCATATAAATCGTAGTCCTCTGCTGTGACATCACATCGTCAAACTCAAGAACGTGCTTACGCGCCGAGAAGTTTCTGCCCTCTACTTTTTTCTGCGCGTTTTCAATCGTTTTAGAGAGAATACGAGTTTCAATAGGTATATCTTCATCAACTTTAAGCGTTTCCATCAACCCCTGAATTCTGTCGCCCCCAAATAAACGCATCAGGTCATCTTCCAACGACAGGAAAAACTGGCTTTCACCGGCATCACCCTGACGCCCCGCACGTCCTCTCAGCTGATTGTCAATTCGGCGGGACTCATGACGTTCGGTACCGAGAATAAACAATCCGCCTGCTTGTTTGACTTCCTCCGCTTCGGGAACAATTTCCTCCTTATACTTATCAAACAACTCCTTGAACAATTCCCGCGCTTTCAGAATATTCTCGTCATCGGTTTCGGCAAATCCGGTCGCCTCAAAGATTACATTGTCAATGACCTCTTCTTCAACACCGTCTCTGCTCATTTTTTTACGCAACTCCGCCCGTGCTAAATATTCGGCATTACCACCGAGCATGATGTCGGTTCCGCGCCCCGCCATATTCGTCGCGATTGTAACAGCGTTTTTCTTACCCGCCTGCGCGACTATTTCAGCTTCACGAGCATGATTCTTCGCATTGAGAACTTCGTGCTTTATTCCTTTTTTCTTTAAAAGTTTTGATAAATGCTCTGATTTTTCAATCGAAATCGTACCGACTAAAACAGGTTGCCCTTTCGCATGACAATCCTCAATTTGTCTAATCGCCGCGATATATTTACCGTTTTCGTTTTTGTAGATTTGGTCGTTTCGGTCAATTCTGACACAGGGTTTATTGGTAGGTATTTCCACAACATCAAGCCGATATATTCCGCGGAACTCCTCCTCTTCGGTCATTGCGGTACCGGTCATGCCGGAAAGTTTTTCGTACAATCTGAAATAGTTCTGGAAAGTGATTGTCGCGAGTGTTCTCGACTCATTTTTGACTTTTACACCTTCTTTCGCCTCGATTGCCTGATGAAGTCCTTCGTTAAAACGTCTGCCGAGCATAAGTCTCCCGGTGAACTCGTCAACAATCAGGATTTCTCCGTCCTTAACCACATAGTCGACATCATTCTTCATGATTCCGTGTGCACGAATCGCCTGATTGACGTGGTGAAGGATTGAAAGATTATCCGGCTCCATCAGATTATCAATCCCGAAATGTTCTTCCGCTTTTTTTACACCCGGAGGCAATAAAGTAGCGGTTCTCGCTTTTTCGTCAACGATATAGTCGCCGGCATACTGCTCGTGCTCTTCCTTTGAATCAAGTTCGACCACTTTTGTCACCTTAAACTTTTTAGCTAATTTATCAGCTTTTTCGTACAAATCGGTGGATTTGTCCCCTTTTCCCGAAATAATCAAAGGGGTTCTCGCTTCGTCGATTAGAATGGAGTCAACTTCATCAACGATGGAGAAATTATGCCCGCGCTGAACTTTATCAATTTTTCGGACACACATATTATCTCGCAGATAATCAAACCCGAATTCGTTGTTGGTTCCGTAGGTTACGTCCGAGGCGTACGATTCCCTGCGTTCGTTGTTGTTTTTTTCGTGAACGATTAACCCGACCGTCATTCCGAGAAAACGGAAAACACGCCCGATTAGCTCCGAACCGTACCGTGCCAAATAATCGTTGACCGTGACAATGTGTACACCATTCCCTGACAGTGCGTTCAAATATGCGGGGAGCGCGGCTACAAAAGTCTTTCCCTCCCCTGTTTTCATTTCAGAGATTCTCCCTTGATGAAGCACAATTCCGCCGATAATCTGAACCGGATATGGCTTGATTGCGATTACTCTCCACATCGCCTCGCGTATAACCGCGAATGCGTCCGGCAAAATATCATCTAATGTTTCACCGTTAGAAAGCCTTTCTTTCAGAATGCCGGTTTGACTTTTAAGTTGTGTATCATTCATTGCCTGATAATACGGTTCAAGAGAGAGCGTTTTTTGTTTTAAAGGTTCAATCCTTTTAAGTTCTTTTTCTGAATAGCTTTTAAATAATCCCATACTCTGATAATAACGTCACTTTCCTTAGTAATCGCAAGTAATAATATAATTTGCTAAACTATTATATACTACTTTTTTCACTTTGTCAAGAATTACTTGACTATATCTAAATTTTGTGATATAATTCAATGAAGTTTTGAAAATTCAAGCAAATATTTAGGAAATAAAATACAATGATTGAACAATTAAAGTTAGCTGAAGAGCGTTATACCGAACTTGAAACACAGCTCGCCGACCCCGAAATAACCGGGGAACAAAAGCGTTTCCGCGATTGTATGCGGGAATATAAATCCCTGACGCCGGTCATCGAGAAATACAGGGAATATTTATCTGCGGGAACCGCATTGGACGAAGCTAAAGAGCTGCTCGCAGAATCGGGTTCGGACCAGGAATTAAGGGAGATGGCACAGGCACAATTCGATGAAAATAAAGCAATCCGCGAAAAATGTGAAGAAGAACTGAAACTCTTGCTGCTTCCGCGCGACCCCGACGATGACAGAAATGTTATCATTGAGATTCGCGGCGGTGCGGGCGGTGACGAATCGGCATTGTTCGTCAATTCTCTCTATCGAATGTATTCGATGTACGCCGCATTAAAAAGTTGGAAAATCGAAGTCAACAATTCCAACCCCACCGAATTAGGCGGATTCAAGGAAATCAGTTTTTCGGTCGAGGGAGAGGGCGCATATGCGAAACTCAAGTACGAAAGCGGAGTTCACCGTGTTCAGCGCGTCCCCGAAACCGAATCGCAGGGGAGAATCCATACCTCTACCGTAACGGTAGCGGTACTTCCGGAAGTGGAGGAAGTTGACGTGGAAATCAACCCCGCTGATTTGGAAATACAGACTTTTCGAGCTTCAGGCGCGGGCGGTCAGCATATTAACAAGACTGAATCTGCCATCAGAATTATCCACAAGCCCAGCGGTGTTGTGGTGGAATGTCAGGAAGAGCGTTCACAACACAAAAATAAAGACAAGGCACTCAAAATGCTTTACAGCAAATTATACGAGGCGAAATTAACCGAACAAACCGACAAAATCGCCGCTGAACGCCGAATTCAAGTGGGTACGGGCGACCGCTCCGAGCGAATTCGCACCTATAATTTCCCGCAAGGAAGAATCACCGACCACAGAATCGGATTGACGCTGTACAAACTTGAGTATGTTATGAACGGTGACTGCGATGAAGTCTTTGATTCGCTGGCGGTTGCCGATAAAGCGGCGAAACTGACCGCGAGTCAGCAATAGCGTGTTAATAAGAACCATGCAGACGATTATAGGTACAGCAATCGACCAAGCCGTAAGACTGCTCAAAGCAGGCGAAATCGCCGCGCTTCCTGCCGAAACGGTCTACGGGCTTGCCGGAAATGCGCTTGACTCCAATGCAATCGCGAAAATATTCGCGGCGAAGAACCGGCCGCAGGATAATCCGTTAATCGTTCATGTTTCGGATATGGAAATGGTGAGCAGATTAGAGCTGGAGATTCCCCCTTTAGCGGAAAAGTTAGCCGAGCGATTTTGGGCGGGCGCGTTAACAATAGTATTCAAGAAAACCAAGAAAAGCCTCATTCCGACGGAAATCAGTTGCGGACTTGACTCGGTAGCGGTACGAGTTCCCGCAAATGAGATTTTTCTTGAAATCATCAGGCAGTGCGGTTTCCCTTTAGCCGCTCCGTCAGCGAATCTGTCCGGAAACCCCAGTCCGACAACGGCAAAGCACGTTTACGATGATTTAAACGGCAGAATTCCGCTGATTATAAACGGCGGTAATTGTGAAATCGGCATAGAAAGCACGGTTATCACCCTCGAAAACAATCAAATCCGAATCCTCCGCCCCGGCGCAATTACACCGGAAATGCTGTCGGAATTCGCGGAAGTGGTTGTAGACGATAAGGAGAGTTCTCTCTCTCCCGGGACAAGGCACAAGCATTATTCCCCAAAGGCGGAAGTCATAGCGGTTTCCGCAGAATCCGAACAAGCGTTCACGGATTACATCGGTGAAACGAAATTTGCGGTTGCCAATCCCGATATGCAGACTTTATTCGCGGAATTACGCCGATTTGACGAGCAAGACGCCGATAGAATATATATAAGACTTCCTGAAACTTCAGGGGTCGGACTGGCTCTTTATAATCGTATAATCAGAGCGGCTGAGTTTAAAATAATAGAAGTGGGCAAAAATAAATGAATAAAAAAATCATAGGATTAACCGGAATGTCCGGCGCGGGAAAAAGCACTGCGTCCGAATTTTTAAAGACTCATGGTTTCTGTGTGATTGACTGCGACAAAGTCGCAAACGAAACAATCGCCCGTTCTCCTTGTACCGACCGGGTGAGAGTGGCTTTTCCCGAAATAATCACAGACGGAAAGTTCGACAGAAAAAAAGCGGCAGAAGTTTTGTTCACGTCTCCGATAAAACTCGAACAATATCAAAAAATTGTATTCCCTTATGTGATTTATTCTGTCATCAGATTCATTAAAACATCAAGTTCGGAGAAGGTTTTATTGGACGCGCCAACATTATTCCAAAGCGGGGCAGACGATTTGTGTGATGAAATTATAGCGGTAGTAGCCGCTCGGAAAACTTGTGTTGAGAGAATTATGAAGAGGGATTGTATCAGCAAAAGGGCGGCTTTAATGCGATTGGATAATCAACCGAACGAAATGTTCTTTCGCGAAAACGCTGTTCATGTAATAGAAAACAATGAAAGCAAGGATGCATTAGCCGAAAAAATTCGAGGAATTATATGACAAAAAAACAAAAACCGGAACTTCAAAAAGTCATTATTTGGGTGTTATTATCGTTAATTGTCTTATCAATTATACTCCTTGTAATCAATATTTTGTATACCAACTATATTCTGACAGACCTTCATCCGACATATTATTATCAGGAAATTGTAGAGCGTTATGCGGACGAATACAATATCGACAAATATTTGATTTACGCGATGATTAAAACCGAAAGCGGGTTTAAACGCGATGCCGTTTCGGACGTAGGTGCGCGTGGGTTGATGCAGATTATGCCGGACACGTTCGACTGGCTTAGCGGTCACAGACTTTTGGAAGACGACCTGACTTTCAACGATATGTTTGTCCCCGAACACAACATTCGTTATGGTGTGGAATTAATCTCATATCATATGCGGCACTATAACAACACCGACAACTCTTTGGCGGCATATCATGCGGGAGACGGAGCGGTGGACAACTGGCTCAAAGACAAGCGGTATTCCGAGGACGGAAAAACACTTCACCATATTCCGAGTGCCGCGACCGCCCATTATGTAAGCAAAGTCAATAAAGCATATAAAATATATTTAAAATTATACAAGGAGTAGAATTATGTCGGAAAATAGCAAAAAGGAAAACAAAGTAATCAAAGAATTAAAAGAAAAGCTGCTTTACGAGAGAAAGAACATCTGCCAAACCATGACTGTTGAGCAAATTAAAAAAGCGGACGAATTCTGTGAAGGATACAAGAAGTTCCTAAACAAAGGTAAGACCGAACGGGAAGCTTGCAACGAAACGGCAGCAATCGCGAAATCCTCCGGATTCTCCGAGTATAAACCCGGCGGAAAATACAAGGCGGGAGACAGAGTCTACAGCATAAATCGAGGGAAAGCGGTTATTTTAGCGGTATTCGGCAGCGAACCAATCGAAAACGGCGTAAACTTAATCGCATCTCATATTGATTCGCCGCGCCTTGACTTGAAACAAAATCCGCTGTTTGAAGACAACGGATTAGTCTATTTCAAGACCCACTATTACGGCGGGGTAAAAAAATATCAGTGGACGGCAGTGCCCCTCGCACTTCACGGTGTAGTGGTCAAAGGCGACGGCAGTATCGTCAACATCGTCATTGGTGAAGACGAAAATGAACCTGCTTTTTCGGTGACCGACTTGCTCCCTCACCTCGCGGAACAACAATATAAACGCCCCGCCAACGAGTTAATCAAAGGGGAAGAATTGAATATTCTGATAGGGAGCAGACCTTTTAAAGACGGCGAGGATTCCGACAGCGCGAAATTAGCGGTCATGAAAATTTTGCACGATAAATACGGAATCACCGAGCATGACTTTGTTTCGGCGGAATTGGAGGCGGTTCCCGCCGCTAAAGCGAGAGATATCGGATTCGACCGTTCAATTGTAGGCGGCTACGGTCAGGACGACCGGGTTTGCGCTTATACATCGCTTAAAGCGATTATCGAAACGACCTCACCGAAAAAAACCGCAATCTGCGTCTTAGCAGATAAAGAAGAAATCGGCAGTTACGGAAACACGGGACTCGGCTCTGATTATCTTGAGCATTTCATTAATGATTTGGCAAATGCCGAGGGTGTTCACAAGCGCCATGTTCTCGGTAACTCAAAATGCCTTTCGGCAGATGTCTGCGCCGCACTTGACCCAACTTTCCCTGATGTTTCGGAAAAAAATAATGCCGCCTACCTGAACCACGGAACGGTGATTACCAAATACACCGGTTCTAAAGGAAAGGCAGGAACCAACGACGCGGGTGCGGAATATGTCGGCGAAATCCGAAAACTGTTCGATGCAAACGATATTCTGTGGCAGACCGGCGAATTAGGTAAAGTCGATGCCGGCGGCGGCGGAACAGTCGCGATGTTCATCGCGAAGATGAATGTTGATACGATTGATATAGGTGTTCCGGTACTGTCAATGCACGCACCGATGGAATTGACCGCTAAAACTGATGTGTATATGACTTATAAAGGATTTAAGGCGTTCTATCATTAATTTTTACTTGCTGCGACCGGTTAAAACAACAATTGTAGAATCATAAGGTACAGGGCAAGATAATTCCTTTGTTATGGATTTGCCCGGTTTTATTTGATTGTCAACATCGGTAAAATATGCATAATCAAACCAAACGGGTTCACCCCCTGCAAAGAACAGAACATTGGTCTGAACAAATTCTGCGGCTATATCGCCGTTGTTTGTTACTGTGACAACTTCTTTTTCGGTGGCACTTGTGCTTTCAAACGAAAGGTTTTGAGTAACGGGTTTGTACAATCTTTCCTCCGCCACACTAATGTCATACTCACTTGTTTCAAATTCATCATCGAAAGAAAATCCGAGTATCGTTTTCTCTCCTGCCGGAACATCATTATCACCGGAATCATTTGCACCCACTGCGCTTCCGGATGAATCGAATACTGTTAAAGCCGCAGATATGACCAATGTAAATTCAGATGTATTTTCGATGACAAGAAAAGCGTGTGACCTGCGTGAATCCGAAAAATTGTATTGTTCAACAACTAAATTTTCTGCGATTTCTTCTGCATTAAATAAATTTTTAGGGGGTGTTTGAGGTGACAGAGAATCTTCTTCCGCCTCCTCATTTAATTCTTGTGTGTCGCTATCCGTAACAGTCAGATTTGAATTCAAGTCTTCATCATTTGACAGTGTTGAATCCTCTTGGGTGCATCCGAACAACAATCCTGCCATAAGCACCGCTAATAATACTGATATACTTTTTTTCATAAAAAAACGCCTCCTTTTTTTAATTCCGGCTTAAATGCCGTCATTTGACTTTTTGATAATCATATCATATTTCAGAAAGAAAGTCAACCACTTTTTTACCTTGCAGCCACACATTAAACTGCGCCCCCACAAAAAGGATAACCATACAGAAATACAACCACAACATCATCACCACTGCGGCGGCAAGACTTCCGTATACCGCGCCGAAATTCGAGAAGTTGTCTATATACAGCGCGAATAATCCCGAGAAACCCATCCAACCCGCCGCGCTTAACGCCGCACCCGGCAATTCCGCCATAAACTTGGTTTTCCTTTCGGGAATCGCTTTGTATATGAACGCGAAAAACAGAATCAAAAGCAATAAACTAATCACCCATCGTGTTTTCACAAGCGACTGATTCAGCATCAATGTTCTGTCAATTTGCTCCCCAAAAACTAATATCGACAATGAAACAATCAGAATTAATTGCAAAACAAATACATACACTGCCGAAATCAACCGAAGTTTGAGCCAACTGCGTTCGGATTCGACCGAATAGACCTTGTTCAACCCTTGGATAATCGAAAGAAAACAGCGTGATGCCGCCCATACAGCGGAAATCCCCGCTGCTCCGAGCAATGTTCCGGGGGTTGCCCTTAATGTGATTTCCCGTATGATTCCGGCGAGAAAATCGCCCGTAACGGTACCGAACAATTCTCCTGTAATGTTCGACGTGATGATGGATTCGTCAAGCGGCGTGAACCGCAATAACGACACCATCAACAGCATAAACGGAAAAAACGAGGTGATAATGAAAAATGCCGCCTGTGCCGCATACGCGCCGACCGAATTCTGTTCAAGCTCGCTCATGAATGAGCGGACTTCGCCGTAAGCTTGTTTGATAAAGTTCATGTTGTTATTATAGCATAGATTGGTATGGGTATTCAAGAGGATTTTTATATCGGTGTTGAGGAACTTCTCACAACATATCTTTTTCGTTATTATAACATATCATCTGCGATTTATTAATCGCTTTTTTATAAAATATATTCAATATCAATTGAATATATCAATTGTGAGCGTTTAAAATAAGAATAAAAGTAAAAGGATTTTTATGAACAGAACCGATTTAGCGCACGAAATCGCTTCAGAAAGCGGATTAACACTTGAGGAATCTATAATCAAGGGCATCGAAATCACTCGGGTTGTGATAAATGAGCAGGCGAGTCTTAAAACAGGAAAGCCGGCAGGAACCTATATCACGCTGTCTTGCTTCGAAACCAACAGAGATAAAGAAACCGAAACAGCGGTACTCTCGCACATCATCGTCAAAATGCTGTCTGATATTCATAAAAAGAGTTCTTATTCTATTTTAGTAACCGGACTGGGTAATGACAATATCACACCGGATTCGCTGGGCGTACGCACGGTAGAAAAAGTGTTAGCTACAGCACATTTCACCGGTCAGCAAGAGTTTTCTGAGTTAAATCTGCGTCCGGTCTATGTTATAGAACCCGGTGTAATGGCACAGACCGGGTTGGAAAGTGCCGAACAGCTTAAATTCATAGCCGACGGAATCAAGCCGGATTTTCTTATTGTAATCGACAGCCTTGCCTGTAATGAACGTCAACGCCTCGCGCAGACCATTCAAATAACCGATACAGGCATCTCGCCCGGAAGCGGGGTCAAAAATGAACGAAAGGAATTCTCAAAGGGTGTATTCGGGGTTCCTGTAATCGCAATAGGCGTGCCCACGGTGATTGATTTATCATTTGAATCAAACGCTGATAAAGGCTCGTTCATGTTAGTGCCGCGGGACATTGACCTGATTATCACTCATTTCGCGTCTGTCATTTCCGGCGCGCTCAACCGAGCGTTGAATCCCTCATTAGATGAATCGGAAATCGAAACTCTTTTAAAATAACGCTCGACATTCCCGATAAGCCGTACTCTCCCGATAATCCTCGCCGTCCCCCAATGTGGAAATCATGTCACACAGTTTAACAAGAAACGCATAGTTTGTTAATGATTTTGACAATTTTAACGATTGACTGTCAGGAGCGACCCGTGAAAATACCCTGCCTATCTCGGACAGACCGACGAACATTGTGTAATTCTTTGAAAGCATGACCGTATCGGAGAGGTTGACTCTCGGTGTTTGAACTGAGGTCAGTGTTTCACCCATTTGGGTCAGAACTTGCCCGATTTCCGTTTTATCGTTTCTCAAAATTAAGTTGAACACGTTGTTCCCCGCTGTCTTTTTCGCGTTGTCGGAATGCCGCTCGGGTTGTAATGAAAATATCCCTTCCACCGTAAACAAATCTTCGGGGGAACAGGCGTAGAAAGTCATCGCGTACAGCGCACCAAAAGCGCGGCAGTCGGCATTTGAAGATAGGTCAATTGTGCGGCAGAAAGGCGGTGTTTCGTAAAAAGCAGAGAGTTCCTCCGCAGTCATTTTCTTACCTTTATAAAAAGAATGTTTGTAGAACAATTCCGAATTAAAACGTACGATGAACTCGGCGTTTTTTTTCGCCCCCGCCATGAGTTTTCTCATATGCGCGTTGTTTGAACCAAGGAGTTTTCTCTCGGTTTTTTCTATGCTTTTTTTGAATTGCCGCGGTAGCTTTTCCGGCAATTCAAACCGGTACAAACCTTCTTGAATTTTCAAACGGCAAACAAACTGCCTTTCTTTCAGAAATGGCAGTTTCAAAGGGCGATGGTAAAAAACAAGGGCTTTAGGGTCTATACCAAGTTCACTTAAAGCGAAAAGCTCTTCTTCATCAAACAATTCAAGAATATGTTCCATATTTTGATTATATATGATAATTCTCAAATTTGCAATAGTTTTGCTTAAAAAATCGAGGGTTCATGTGTTCATGAACCCTCGATTTTCCTGTTCTTGTTTATTTCATCGTAATTTCTCAATTAAAATTCCCGCAATATTCTGCAAAGGAGCCTGTCTCATAACCGCGCCCATATTATTCGCCACCATAGGCATTCCGTACACCACGCTGGACTTCTCGTCCTGCCCGATGGTGAACGCGCCTTTCTGTTTCATTTGAAGCAGACCTTTCGCACCATCCGCACCCATTCCCGTGAGAATAACGCCCATCGCATTGGTTCCTGCAGATTCCGCTACAGACTCAAACAGCACGTCAACTGACGGGCAATGCCCGGAAACCTTTTCGCCCCGTTGGCTGTCTATACTGTACACAGAGCCGCTTTTCCTGACTCTGAGATGGAATTCCCCTGCGCCGATGATGATTAATCCCTGCCGGACGATGTCACCGCTTTCCGCTTCTTTGACGTCCATTTGACAGACACGGTTGAGGCGGTCGGCGTACATTTTTGTAAACCCCGCCGGCATATGCTGTACGATTACAATTCCCGGAGTTGTCTTCGGCAGGTTTTCCACCACGACCTGAATCGCGTCCGTTCCTCCGGTAGACGCGCCTATTGCAATGATTTTATTGGTATTCCTTGATATATTAAGCATGGATTGACGCAGTGACTGCGCCGATGTTCCCGATACCCGCTGGTTTCCGAGACCTACTTTCGCGGTAGCGGCTGTTCTGACTAAGTTCTGCAGTCGTCTGCCGAAAGCAAACATTTCATCTCTCGACGGTTTTTTCACATAATCCACCGCGCCCGCTGAGATGGCATCAAACGCTTCCACGGCGGAAGCGGTAACAACTATCGCGGCGACTTTATGAATCGGCAATAACTTTTTCAGAAATTCGATACCGTTCATTTTTGGCATCTCGACATCAAGCGTGATGACATCGGGTTTCATATCAAGGATTTTATTTTTTGCGTCAATGGCGTCAACAGCGGTTCCGATAACCTCAATATCGGGTGCTGTTTTAAGCGCGTTAGACAAAACTGTCCTAAACATCGCTGAATCATCTACCACTAAAACACGAATTTTTTTGTTACTTATCATAGTTTCCTCTGTTAAATAAGAGCGGAACAAACCGCTCTTATTTGCGTTACTTACTTATTTAATGGTTTTCTGTAAATTGCGGGTTTAACATACTCAAACTTAGTCTTGTCACGGGGAATACTTTCAGCGTGACCTATAAAGAGATAGCCGCCCGGTCGCAGAACCTCATAAAGTCGGTTTACAAGCGCAATTTTGACTTCCAACTCAAAATAAATCATGACATTGCGGCAGAAAATCAAATCAAAAGGATAGATTCTGTAAGGAATATTATCCATGAGATTAAAAGTTTTAAACTCAACCCGTTTCGTGACCTCCGGCGATACTTTAAAGCAATTATTGGGTTCGGGAGTGAAATAGCTTCGTTTCCATGAATCGGGAAGGTTCTTCATCGAATCGGCGGAATATATCGCGGTTTTCGCCATATCCAACACTTTTTGGGAAATGTCGGTCGCAAGGGTGGACAGATTCCACAAATTAGACTTGCCTTTAAAATATTCCAAAAGCTGCATGATATTGGTATACGGTTCCTCCCCGCTGGAACTTGCCGCACTCCATAAGTATACTCTGCGGTCTTTCTTTTCCTTCTCGAAATAAGGCAGAACAACATTGCTCATATATTGATAATGTTCCTGCTCCCGCATGAAATAAGTATGGTTGGTGGTTAACCTGTTAAGAAGGTTAATGGTTTCAGTGCCGGTTCTGTCCGCGAAAATCATATCTAAAAATGATGTAAAGTCGTTAAAACCCCTTTGGGTTATCGTGTTGGAAAGCCGACCCTCAATTAATACCCTCTTTTGTTTGAGATTGATACCGTACTTGCTTTCCATAAACTCTACAAGACGTCTAAAATCGGCATCCGATATTTTCATAGAAGCCATGCTGTTATTGCCCTTTCTTGTTTAATTAATAAGCGACATCATGGTCAAATATCAATTTTTGAACATCAAGAACCAATTTAACCCCATCATTCATTTCAAGAATGTAGTCGATGAATTTATTGTTATTTACGTGATTCAAATCCGGCGTTCGGGCGAGATGTTTTTCCGTAACCGAAGAAACATCGAGAACCTCGTCAACAATTAGCCCCACCGAAACATTTTCATGTGCAACGATAACCGTGCAAGTGCGCTCATCGTATTCAATTTCTTCTTTCCCGAAACAGGCGCGGACATTGACAACAGGAACCACCTTACTTCTAACATTGATAATCCCCTTAATAAATCCGGGTATTTCATAGCAAGGAACATGAGTGATATGCGGAACACCGATAATTTCAATAATATACGGAATCTCAATGCCGTAGACTTGGTCACCGATTAAAAAGGTAAGAACCTTGGTAATCTCATTTTCCTTCTCGGTGCGAACAGCACTCTTACCGCTCGTAGCCACTTTTTCATGTTTTGCTAACGCTACTGATTTTGCTTCAGTCATTGATTTTTCCTCCTATTTATAACAACTATTTACCTAATTTTCTATAAGGTTCGCTACATCGATGATAAGCGCGATGCTGCCGTCGCCCATAATCGTACAACCCGAAAGCCCCGCCGCTTTTATATTATATCTGCTGAAATAAGGCGGGAAAGGTTTCACAACAACCTGCTGCTCTCCTATAAGTTTATCCGAGAACAGGCAAACACTCTTGTTTTCGGTTTCGACTAACAGCAGGATACCGTCTTCAAAATCGGTGACTTCCGACGGAATATTAAACCGTTCATGCAGACGCATAATCGGATAACACGCCCCGCGTATCATAATCATCTCGCCTCTCTGCGTATCTCGGACGACTTGGTCGTTGGTTACTTTAAAGCTCTGCTTTATCATCGAAATCGGAATGGTAAATATAGTTCCCCCCACTTCAATTTCCATTCCCTCAATAATCGCGAGTGTCAAAGGAATCTTGATAATGAAAGAAGTGCCTTTTCCCAATTTACTTTCTACCGTGATGGTTCCGCCGCATTTTTCTATATTTTGTTTTACGACATCCATGCCTACGCCGCGCCCTGAATATTCGGTGACTTCTTCATTCGTTGAGAACCCCGGCATGAGAATCAGACTCTGCGCTTCTTTCTCGGAATAATCACTCCTCGGTTTAAACAGCAACCCCATTCGCTCGGCTTTATCGAGAATTTTTTCGGGGTCAATGCCTTTCCCGTCGTCGCTGATGGTGATAACAACTTCTCCCGAGGC
>Ga0082212_10007633_pt1 | contig 14255 bp, 9 predicted proteins | sample TergutNt197P3_FD_71548 | JGI IMG/M metagenome (GOLD analysis project Ga0082212, IMG submission 71548) | Neocapritermes taracua P3 segment gut microbial communities from Petit-Saut dam, French Guiana - Nt197 P3 | ecosystem: Host-associated > Arthropoda: Insects > Digestive system > Gut ... | reverse complement strand
GGGATATAGTCAACGACATAGAAGAATTGAAAAAAACACACAAATTGGCAAAAAGCGCATTACGCACACGTCGACAGGGAGTCCCAAGACTTTTGGATGAACAGACCGGATACTGGCACAGTAAGGATTCCAAAGGTGTTTTCTTTCGCTTCAAGAGAAAGAATGAAGCACCGGAGTATTTCATTCTCGGCAAAAAGGATAATCGTTTTTCTAGAGAATATCCCAAGTTAGTGGATAGTGCCTCCGACTCGCCTCCATTGGAGGCAGAATTATTGAAAAAAATAAAAAAATAATTCTTCGCTTCCCCCCATAAACATCCGGGGTTCTTCCAAAAACTTAAATTCTCTAGGCTCCTCTCTGCCCATTGTGCCTCAGGTCGGAAATAGGCGGAATTGGACAGGCTTCACACAGGTGATAGGATGCCGCCACGTTGCGTGCGTAGAAAAGTTTCTGCGGTGCAAAAATAAGTGACTCTAAAAGAAAGGAAACGAATTATGCAAAATTCACTTCAACAAGCCATCAGTCCAAAGGGCATAGGCGACGTAGTCGAAACATCGGCATTGAAACGCCCACGTCGTACATTCGACACGGGATTTGCCGAGGGTTATGACACAGGGGTACAAGCCTGCATTGAGGCATTAGAGATGGATGGGGAGGGGCGTGATTACATTCGAGATGTATTTGTAATGGGGGGGGTAGTAGACGAAGACCATCCCTGTTTCGATGGCTGGGATGACGAGGACGACGAGCAAGGCGAAGCCATGTGATTCCTGGCACGGATTAACAACGAACATCAGAGGCAGCAGTGTTTGGTGTGCTGCTGCCCCCTGATAGAGTATTTCACGCCATTCACAGGAGAAGAGAAAGGAAAGTAGAAATGTCGAAACGACAACAATTACCAGACAAAGTCGTCAGTCCGATGGACTCGGACGCAGAGGTCGAAGCACTGGTTGCTTTGCGGCAGCGCATAGAAGTCGAACACGTAAAGGAACTCGAAAAGAGATTCAACGAAGGGTTCGACCAAGGGTTCGAAGCGGGATATTGGAAGGGATACGATATAAGGCAAAATGTCGAATACGCAAAGAGACTCGCCGAAAAAACCAGAACGGAGTTCGACAAGGGTTTCGAGAAGGGGTACGAAAAAGGGTATGACATCGGGTATGACGATGGGCATGCAGACAGGCAGTGCGAAGAGTAATAGATTTCAACTGCAAATGAAAATCAGAGGTAGCAGCGTTTGATGTGCTACTACCTCTGATTGATACAAAGACAGTAATTCAAACAGGGAAAATAACGAATGAAAAAAGAACATAATACACATGTCGATGCGTGCTTCAAGATTCTGTCAAAGGCGCAGGAAATCCCGGAACCATTTGACAGCGTTGAGCGTATCGGCGTTTCTGTAAAAAGGGCAGCGAAAATGCTTGACCTGTCCGAACGACACGTCTGGACGCTTGTTAAGAGAGAGGAAATTCGTAGCCGAAAATCCGGCGAACGAACAATTGTTTCTGTCAAATCGCTTCGTGAATATGTTGATGGAGAAGAGGTGCATAACAACGAATAGATTTTTGTTAACAGATACCCCCTTGCACTCATCCGCTAATCGTTGATAATGCGAGCGGAAAATTAGTGGGTGAGCCAAACCATTTACCGGTACGCCGGGGAAAGGAGATAACACTATGGCTGCACTCAAAAAACGCATGAGGGGAGGTTCCCTCATGTTCGAAATAAATTTTTACCGCAACGGTAAACGCAAGACGATACCGCTTGGTGCGAAGTACACGGAGAAGACAGCAAACGAACTGAAAGGGATAGTCGAAATGCTACTGCGATACAAGGACAACGGCGTGGGGATTCCCGACAAACGGACATCCGTTTGGATTGAATCCGCACCGCAAGCGATCAAAGAAAAACTCGCCAAGGCTGGTTTGATTGAACTCGCTCCTACTCGAACGCTCACGGATTTATGGGAAGCGTTTCGCAAGCAGAAAAAAGGTGTCGAGCAATCGACGCTTTCGAGTTACGATTATGCCGAGCATCGATTCTTTTCCTTTTTTGACCGGGGCACCGATTTGAGTAAATTGGCACCGGAGGATTTTGAGGATTGGAAAGAGTTTTTGCAAACGGAATACCGCAGTCCAAGAACCAACGAGCCACTTGTTGAAGCAACGGTTGCCGGGTCGATTACGAAGGTCAAGGCACTTTTCAACTGGGCAGTGTCGAAAAAATGGCTTTCCAAAGAGCAGAACCCGCTGGAAGGGGTCGGTCGTGGTTCTTTCATTAATCGGAAGAATGACCGCATTGTAACAATGGACGAATACTACCGACTGCTTGATGCTTGCCCTTGCCAAGAGTGGAGGGTCATCATTGCCCTTGTCCGAATTGGTGGCTTACGTTGTCCGTCTGAGGTATTGCGATTGAAGTGGACTGACATCAATTGGAACTACCCTGCTCGGTTTTACGTTACGTCGTCCAAGACGAAACGGTATGCCGGAAAGGAGGGACGAGCGATTCCGTTGTTTCAGGAACTCTATGCCGAACTGGTCAAACTCTTCGAGAGCGAGTCCAGCCTGGGAACGGAATACGTTATCAATCGTTACCGTGATCCAGAGCGGACGAACCTCGGAACGCAGTTTGCCCGGATTGTGAAAATGGCTGGCGTAGAGCCGATTCCGAGACCGTTTGACAATATGCGAGCAAGCCGGTCAACAGAAGTGTACGCAGAGTTCGGGGCGTTTTACGAATCGAAATGGATTGGTCATTCCTCCAAGGTTGCACGAGATCATTACCTCCAAGTGAGGGAAGATGATTTTGCTCGTGCTGTTGGTGGAAAGACACCCGAAATGGGGGGAAAAAATGAGGGGAAAAGTGATTTTCCCCCCATGCATGAAAAGTTTCCCCCCTTTTTTCCCCCTGCACAGGTGAGCAACGCCCAGCACAGCACTGAAGGAAACCGGCAAGAAAAAATGGCAAACTCTTGATTTTCAGGGGTGTGCGAGACGATGCAAGCCGGTGCAGACAAAAAGAAAGGAGCCAAAAGGCTCCCAAACTGCCGAAAAGAGGACTCGAACCTCCACCTCAAGTGACTGAGACTAGGACCTGAACCTAGCGCGTCTGCCAATTCCGCCATTTCGGCTACGAGAACCATTCTATCCCCTTTGACTTCTTTGGCAAGAGGGCAAGAAACTCAATAAACCGCAGGCTCCGTGTGTGCAACACCAAAACGCTCCTTCAACAATTCCACACATCCCTGCACAAGATGCTCCGGCGCACTCGCTCCCGCCGTAATCAAAACCGTTTCGTCGCCAGTAAACTCTCCCAAAGGAATGTCGTCCGCACCATCAACAAGAAAAGAACAAATGCCAAGTTCTTCCGCTTGTTCCGCAAGCCTACGGCTGTTGGAACTCGTCCAACTACCAACAACGATCACAATGTCGGCTTGAGGACACAATTCCCGAACAGCATCCTGCCGACTCTGCGTGGCATAACAAATGTTCGATTGCGCCAATCCAACAATTTCCGGGAAACGCTTTTTTAACCGCTCAATCTTCTGGAACGTCTCCGTTACCGAAAGAGTCGTTTGTGTAAGATAAGCAAGTTTATCCTCCTTTTCAAAGGTGAGTGCGTCAATTTCCTTCTCGTTTTCAACAACCCAAATGGAATCCGGTACTTCGCCGACAACCCCAACAACCTCATCGTGAGTCCGATGTCCGAGGAGAATAATGTTGTAGCCCTCTTTGGCATAGTCAATGGCGTTCTGATGGACTTTGTTCACCAATGGACACGTTGCATCAATCGTTTCAAGGTGCCGTTCTTGAGCAATTTTGCGAATCTCCGGCGAAACACCATGAGCAGAAAACATCAACCGCGAACCGACAGGAACTTCGTCAAGCGTATCAACAAAGATGACTCCCTTACGGCAAAAATCTTCGACGATCCAAGTGTTGTGAACGATTTCATGATAAACATAAAGAGGCGTACCAAACTCCCGGACGGCACTCTCCAGAGATTGCACCGCCATCATGACACCTGCACAAAAACCGCGAGGTTCGGCTAATAAAATTCGCATGCGCTTATCGAAACCGGATGCAGATTCTACGCATACCGCTCAAGATTCGGCGTGAAATGCTTTTTCTGTTCGTCCGTTTCGGCATACTTTGCTTCCGGTGTAGCATCGCTCTTGGAATCGAACCATGCTCGATCGAATTCGACCGTTTCCCCTTTCTTTGCCGAAATGTTCGTGGTCAATGCAATCACTGCATCGGCAAGGGCAACTTCAGGATAACATCGCGGCATCGGTTTGGCATGATCCGCCTCCGGGTTTTCCCGAATGCAAAACGCCCAATGTTCGATTTCTTCGCAATAGCCCCGACTCACATCGCCAAAAGTTGCCTGCAAAGCGATTGCCGACGACAGCGGATCGTCTTCGTCTGTCCGCGAGAGATAGAGTTCCCGATTCGCACCCGCCCCTCTTGCTAACACCTTCGTCTTTTTGTTAACTTCGGCACGTTCGTAAAGCATTGCCTCTTTCTCCGTTTCGATCAGCAACGTTCCCTTCGTTCCGAAAACCGCCTCGCCGTAACCGCCGAAGCCATTGCCGTTGATGGATGAATACGCCACCGTGATTTTTTTCTGTTTTCCGAGTGCATCTTCCTTATCGTAACCCTCGGCGGCATATTCGTAAACGCAGTGAATATGATCGTCCACATCCCGATCAATCGGAGAGGTTTCCAAGTCTTCGGGAAAAACTGTCCGCGTTGCCGTTGCCGAGACCGTCAGCGGGTACTGCTTCTTGCCTCCGCGTGTTGCCGCTATAAAAATGCTTGCGGCATCCAGTTGGTGCGAACCGAGTTCCGCCATCAAGCCGGCACTCGTCCGGTCATAGAGCCGCCATCGAATCAACTCTTCGGCGGCAGGACGGTTGTACGGTTGTTCTGAACCGTCAATGTTCAAGTCGGCGGTTACGTAACCGTAGTCTTCGGCAGACTTAAATTTGAAACCGTTGAATTCTCCGCCCGTCATCAAGAGTTTATCGGCAATCTGCGCTTCGGCTTGGGCGACCTGTTTTGCAATGAAAGGCTTATCGGCTTCCCGCGTGTTGGAAGAATTCAACCTGCCTTTGAAACTGGCAAGTGCCCTGTCCAAACGACCGGTCAGCGAACCGTCGTCCGGCTTGATTTCCGTCGGAATCGGCTGTTTCCAACTGTCTGCTCCTGGTCGATTATTGCGGTGCCACTGAGCACGGATATAATGTAAGTTCCCCAACACACCGCTTTGCAGCATTTTGACGGCGTGGTCATACAGAACGTTGTAGTGCCGCTGATGTCCGGTCGCACAGTGCTTTTTGTATTGTTCGGCAGCGCGAGCCATTTCTTTGCAGTTCGCAACGGTATGTGCCATTAACTTTTCTGTCAAAACGTGGTATCCCTGTTTCATCGCCTCAACCGCTGCCGGAGCGTGCAAAAAGAGGGGTAAACCGATGATGACTCCTTCGATTCCTTCGTCGCCTTCTTTGTCTTTGTAAAAATCGAGGAGTTCCTTGTAGTCGCCGAAAACGTTGACGTTTTTTCGGGCTTCGGCTTCGTCTTTCCAGCCGAACACTTTGATAAGACCGGGTCGAAGGGCTAGGGTGTTGGCATTCGAGGCATCGCCGTGAAACGCCCGGTGTTGGTTGAAGGGGCGAACATCGGCAATGGCAACCACTTGCACGTATTTTGGATTCATGGCACCGATCAGAATGGAGCCTTCATCTCCGGTCCCGAGTACGGCAATGCGGATCGGTTTTTCGACGGTGCCGTAGCCGAAAAATTCACTGCCGAGTCCTTTGCCCGATTGGAGTTCCTGGGCATTGACTTTTTTGAGCAGATCACGACGTAGCAGATTGCTGCCGATGGCGGCGTAAAAATTTTCCTGTCCGATGCTGCGTTGTTCTGTTGTAAGGTGCATAAACGATGTCCGAAAAAATGTTTTCCACGGAATAAACACCCCGATTATACTCTATTTTTGCGCAGTTGCGATACCCCTCCGTCGTTGCACGCTTCGCGCTTCGCGGGAGTGCGACCAAGTTTGTGGAAATTAAGCTGGAATGCAACGAAGTGGAATGACGGATTAACATCACCCCCTCTTGTCACGTCTCCGCCGGAAACGGACTCTCTTGTCATGATGCAGCAAATTCCGCTAGAATCAGGCAACCCATGAGTACGGCAAATTTCGATATTCGGACGACCATCGAGCAGGCACGCACCGGGGACACCGGAGCGTTCGCCCAAATCGTTCGACAATACCAATCGCTCGTCAGCGGTGTGCTATTCAGTGCCACCGGCGACTTCCACAAGTCGGAAGACTTTACGCAGGAAACCTTTCTGATCGCTTGGCAAAAACTCGGCGAACTGCGAGAGACCGACCACTTGGCGGCGTGGCTCTGCACCATTGCCCGAAATCTGGTACACCGCTCGCATCGTAAACCGACTCTACCGACGATTCCGCTGATCGACGATACCAGCGGACTTGCGTCCGCCGCTCTTGCGCCGGATGCCGAAGTGCTACGCCAAGAGCAGAGCGATTTCGTTTGGTCGGCAATCGGCAGCATTGAGGAAAAACATCGGGAAACGCTTGTTCTCTACTATCGGGGCGGGCAATCGGTTCGGGACATTGCGTCGGCAACGGAATCGACCGAAGAGGCGGTTCGGCAGCGGCTTGTCCGTGCCCGAAAGTCGCTCAAAGCGAAACTCGAAGAGATGGTTGGCACCATTTTGACCGACACTGCTCCCGGCGAAACTTTTACATTGACCGTGATGACGGCTCTCGGAGCGGCAATGCTAACGGCAACCACTGCCCAAGCCGCCGTCGCCACCGGAACTGTCGCTACCGGTGCAACCACCGGCGGAAAGGCACTCGGTACGGCAACGATTGGGACTTTTCTTATGCCGGTGGCGTTCTGGGGTTGGTTTGTCGCCTTTTACATTGCCCTGTTTTGGTCAAATGTCCGAAACACTCCAACGCTCCGCTCCCGACGGTATCGGGTCTATTCCATCTTTTGGTCGCTTCAGTATTTTGCTCTGTTCTGCCTTGCTTTCGGAGTCGTGTTCGGTATAAGCATTACTCTGCTATTTCCAAAGGGATCAGGTGGTCCAATGGTATTGTTTCTTCCCGCTCTCATGGGTCCGCTTGCCTTTTTGGTGATGTATCCCTTGCAGATGGCATCTCTGCGGAAAATGAAAAGCATCATCGAAAACGATCTCGGTTTGCCGGGACAGCCAATCAAATCGTATTCCTATCCGCAAGTGGAACGGCGGTTTTTTCTTTCGCTCATGACCAACTTGTTGTTGGTTGAAACGTTGATCGCCTTTATTACTGGTATGACAATTTTCGAAGGGAGAATCCATGAACCTGCCTTCTTTCTTGTCATTGGCGTTCCTTTTGCGATTGCCGCTGTGCTGACGGCTCTCTACTATCCGCTCGGTCGCTATTTTTTGAAAATCTGCCGCACGAAACAAGAGTTTCTTGCTGCACCGCCGCTCATTGATGATCCATTTGAAGTTGTTCTCCAAAAAACAGTCCGACCTCCTGAAACGATGGATCATCCAGAAAGAGCAAAGGGGCTGTTCGGTATTCAGTACACGGTATGGATCGGAGTGATTGCGTTCGGTATCTGGTATTTTTCGCATTATTCATGGGACAAACACCCTATTCTCTTGGGAATCTGTGCCGCATTGATGATCGGCATTGGTTCCGTACCTTACATTTTGTTCAAGAGAATGAAAGGCTCCCAAGCGTGGTTTCTCAATGCTTTGTCGCCGCTCTGTATGGTGGGGTTGATGCTCGCAATGGAATACATTGAATTCGGCAGCGTTTATGTTTTGAACGTTTGGACTCAATCAATGGTTCCGCCGCCGAATAGAGCGATTTGTAGCATGCACCTATCTCTTGCATTCTTTATACCTATCGTTGCTCTGGCATCGCTGCTTCGTTGGCTCAAATTTAGGCGGGAAGAGAGCGACGACAAGTCCAGCGGCAGGGAAGAATTGTTTCGAGAGGCGATAGCCCGATTCGATCCGGCAACGATGATCGAAGATGAACCGGAAGTTGCGGCAAAGCCCTTTCCTCGGCATTGGCTTTGGATTCTCGGTCTCTATGCTACCGCCATCGTCGTGATGGGGTGCGTGGGAGTGTTGGTGGTGTGAGCGGACTCTACTGAAAGAGGCATTCCTATAGCCGATGAGCATTTTGTTCCCGTTTACAATATATTCGCCTCCGCCAACGTCAAACTTTACCGTTTATTCCGATTTTATCGTTTTTTCTTGTTTTGAGGGTGTTTTTGTGCCGATATTGACCGTAAGTGTCCAATTTCGACACGCCTACCCCGGTTTCGGTCATCACAGGAGGTTTTGTGGGACTTTTAGCAAGTATTTTTGGTAATAATAGCAGCATCAAAATGGGACGAAGGAAAACCCGTAATTTCAGGATTTGCCGCTTCGAGGAAGTGGAACAGCGTGAACTCCTCTCCGCTTCTCCTTACGCTGCGCCCGATGCGATTGACTTCGGAATCGTCTATCACGATGATTATTGTCCTGCCGAACCGGGACAAACCGAAGCGACGACGGGAGATACGTTTGTTATTTCATGGAGCGGCGGTGCTGAAAATACAAAACTGACGCAACTGACGATTGATCTCTCCACGGTATCTGATGACTATTTGTACTTTAACACCGACCCTAATGACCCACAGGGTTCCAATGGGGCGGCTTGGAATTTTCAAGTTTCGGCAGAGAGTGATATTACAAACTGCACCTTCACTCTGTCGAACGACAAGCGAACGGTAACAATCACGTTCGGCGAAAATTTCACAGCGGACAAAGTCCTGAAATTTACGGTCGATGTTTGCCGACGGCTTCCAAGCGGTGCAATCGAACCTGTCGTAAAAGGAGCAACGTTCGAAGGGGCAAGCATGTCGGCAACATTTGTTGCAAATAATTATCTTGAAAAAAGCATTGCGGCAAGTTTTCTAAACGATTACGATACTCCCGAAAACATAAGGGTTCCCGGCGATGATTACGGTTTTCCCGATGAATCACACAGAGCGTCGACGGCAGGGGCAATCACAACCGGCAACGAACAAACGCCGCTCAAAGGAAAAATTTCCGGCTACGTCTATGAAGACTTAAACAACGACGGGATCAAAGACATTGGAGAAAGCGGAATTCCCAACGTGTTGCTCTCCCTCTGGGTTTGGGACAATGGACTCAACCAATATGTCAATACTGGCAAGACGGCAATCACGAACGGAAACGGATATTACGAATTCGTTGATGTCGAAGCGTTCAAGGAATATCAGATACGTGAAGCGCAGCCGGCTGGGTACGAGCAAGGAAAAAATGCAGTCGGAACGATGGATGGACTGAAACTCGGTGAACTTTCCGAAGAACTCGTAGATGCCATCAACGGAATTTGGATGACAGCGTTTGGAATCGGTGAAAATTACAACTTCGGCGAAACCAAGAACGGTTCGCTCTCTGGGTACGTCTATCACGATAGAAACAACGATGGATATTGGGACTTGCCGGGCGGAGAAGAGGCACTCGCTAACATAAAACTCACGCTCTGGGTCTGGGACGACGGACTCCAGCAATATGTCGATACCGGCAGATCGACGTTCACCGACGGCGATGGCTATTACATTTTCGACAACGTTGCCGCTTTCAAAACATACCAGATTCGGATGACTCCTGAAGAAGGATACATCAAGGGAGAAAAGTCGGTCGGAAAAATCAATGGTACGACCAATGGCATCCTCGGCACCTACACGATCCGAGAAATCGAAATGCCCTTCGGCGGAGTGGGAACGGTCTATAACTTCGCTCTGTACAAAAACGGATCAATCTCCGGGAAAGTAACCAATGACGGCGGTGATCCCATTCCCGGAACAACGGTTGAAATTTATGACAAAGAGGGAAACAAAATCGGCGAAACAACCACCGACGAGGACGGATATTATGAATTCACCGATCTTCCGCCCGGCGAATATTGGGTCATAGAAGACCGGTCGGACGAATACTGCGGCGGTACAGGATCGGAAGGCAACCTCGGGGGCGAATACAAAGAAGAGGATAACAGCATTCGCGATATTGTCATCGGTTCCGGTGATGAAGGAACCGATTACGATTTCATTGCCAATCGACGAGGAGAAATAAGCGGATACGTCTATCTGGATGAGAACGAAAATGGTGAATTCGACGAAGGAGAACGAGGACTCGAGGGGGTTATACTCTACCTCTACGTTTGGGACGATGATTTGAATGACTATAGACTCACCAGCAAAATGGCAATCACCGACGAGAATGGATATTACATTTTCACAGGGCTTTGTTCGGGCAACCGATACCAAATTCGGGAAGTGCAACCGGAAGAGTACGACCAGGGTTGGAACAGCATTGGAACGCTCGGCGGTGAAGAGACCGAACAGGATGTCATCGGCAACATTTCCATGCCCCCGAATGGAAAGGGTGAAAATTACAACTTCGGCGAACGGGAAAAACCGCCTATCGTACTGGTCAAAGGGTCGATCAGCGGACACGTCTATCTCGATGAAAACAAAAACGACATACGTGATCCAGGCGAATTCGGAATCGGGAACGTGACCATCATCCTCGAACAACTCGTGAATGGTGCATACATCGAAATCCGAAGAACGACGACAAATTCCAGTGGATATTACATTTTCGAGGCTGTTGATCCAAACGAAACCTATCGGGTGCGTGAAATAAAACCGGAGGGCTACGAAGATGGTGCAAGAACCATCGGGTCGCTGAATGGAGAACTCTTCGGCGATGATGCGATCCAGGGAATTGTCGTCGGCGAAGATCAACACGGAGTCAATTACGATTTCGGCAAAGTGCAATCGGTCGTACCGCCCGACCCGCCGGATTTAGAGCCGGGCTCCATCAGCGGATACGTCTATTACGACGAAAATCGGAATGGTGAACGCGATCCAGGAGAACTTGGAATCGGCAACGTGATGATTCTGCTCGAAAAATTCGTTGACGGTGAATACAGTGTGGTTGCCTATACCTATACCGATTCAAATGGTTACTATGTGTTCAGTAACCTTGACCCGAATGAAACGTACCGGCTTATTGAAGTTCAACCAGAAGGTTATGAACAGGGTCAAAACACAGTCGGTTCACTCGGAGGCTCCATTTCAGAAGACATTATCAGCGAGATTAACCTTCCCGAAGGAGCATTTGGAACGGATTACAACTTCGGAGAGTGGCTGACAATCGTCGATCCTCCAGACCCGCCAGACCCACCAGAGCCTCCAGACCCGCCGAAAGAACCAAAACCACCCAAGCCGCCGAAAGAAATAAAACCGCCAAGACCAATTAACTTTCCTCCAATACAACGTCCGATGGGCGGGGCGGGAGGGTGGGCTGCCGCCGGTGTACCGCCCTGGCATCCGTCTTCCTTGTCAGAGCCGTTGCGTGCCGGCTTCGGAGGGGGAATGGCGGGTATGAATGCCTACTCATGGCATTTGAGCATTGTCAATGCGGGCTATCCCCGATCCAATGGCACAACAGATGGAAACGCGTACGGTGAACATGCCAGCAATACGACGATGATTTTGTCCGATTCCGAAGGCAATCCACCCAGCGGAGCACGCTACGTTTCGGTGGCGTGGACACCCCTGCCGATGAAGCAATCGAGTTGGTATGTACGAGGCAAAGACGGCAAAATCCGCAAGCGGTTTACCTTCGGTCCTGACGGCGGTATTCCGATTGTCGGCGATTTCAACGGTGATGGGATTGCCAACATTGCCGTCTATCATGACGGGAATTGGTACATTGATCTCAACGGCAATGGACAGTGGGACGAAGAAGACCTTTGGGCACAAATGGGCAATTCGACAGATCAACCCGTCGTGGGAGACTGGGACGGCGATGGAAAAACGGACATCGGCATTTTCGGACCCGCTTGGAGCGGCGATGCACAAATCCTCAATGCGAAAAAGCCCGGCTTGCCGAGCGATTTGAATACGAACGTTGCGACCAAACCGAAAAATGTTCCGCCGGACATCAACATTGACGTGTCGATGAACAACGTTCGGGCGATGAAACATTCGCAGAGCGGCGGAGTTCGGCTTGATGTGATTGATCAGGTGTTCCAATACGGCAGCGAAGGGGACAAAGCCTTCACGGGCGACTTCACCGGCGATGGAATTTCCACGATTGGCGTTTATCGCGATGGAAAATGGTTTATTGACCGTACCGGAAGCGGAAAATGGGACGACAGTGCAGTTCTCGTGAATAATGCCGACTTCGGTTTGGGAGTGGAAGGAATTCCTGTGATCGGCGATTTCAACGGCGACGGCATCGACAAGATCGGACTGTATGTGGACGGTGTTTGGCATTTGGACACGACGGGCGATTTCAAGTTTGACACGATGATTGAATTTGGCGAGAAGGGGGACTACCCAGTGGTCGGCGATTTTGAGGGAACGGGAATTGCTCAACTGGCGGTCTATCGTGCGAGCACGGAGGAATCGTTGTATGCGAGTGCCCCGGAGGCAGCATCGGGCACTGCTGAAGGAATGGTTGCCGAGCAATACGGTGGGAGTGATCAGTCTTCTGAACCGGATCAAGGTTCGTTGAAAAATCATGGTCGTTCCGTATCCACACCGCATACGAATGCACCGTTGTTGCGAGGGAAATGAGGATATATTGAATGGCGACTCTCTAACAAACTGGAAAAAAATACGATGGGCAGAAATCGAGCTTATGATACGATTGTCCAAACGACGTTTGGTACTCCGCTCGTCCGCTTGGGCAACATTATTCCGAACGATCATGCGACGGTCTTTCTCAAACTCGAATTTTTCAATCCGCTTTCCAGTATCAAAGACCGTATCGGTCGGGCAATGATCGAGGCGGCTTTGAATGAAAAGACGATCAATGCAGAAACGGAAATCATCGAGCCGACGAGCGGAAATACAGGAATCGCCCTTGCTTTTGTTGCTGCATCGAAAAAATTAAAATTAACGCTGGTGATGCCGGATACGATGAGCATTGAACGCCGCCAACTGCTTGCCGCCCTCGGAGCCAATCTCGTGTTAACACCTGGTATGCAAGGCATGCAGGGTGCCATTGACAAGGCATACGAACTGGCAAAAGCCAAGTCCAATGCGTGGATTCCGCAGCAATTTGAGAATCCGTCCAATCCGGCAATTCACGAAGCGGCAACCGGTCCCGAAATTTGGGCGGATACGCAGGGAAAAGTCGATATTTTTCTAACTGGGGTGGGAACCGGCGGAACGTTCACCGGCGTTACGCGGTTTTTGAAAAGTCAAAACAAGAGTATTCTGGCTTATGCGATAGAACCAGCCGATTCGCCGGTTCTTTCGGGAGGCAAGGCAGGACCACACCAAATTCAGGGGATCGGAGCGAACTTCGTGCCCAAAAATCTCGACTCTTCACTGATCAATGGCGTTGAAACGGTAACGACGGAAGAGGCATTTACGTGGGGACGGCGTTTGGCAAAGGAGGAGGGCATTTTAGCCGGTATCAGTAGCGGTGCGAATGTTGCCGTTGCCGCCCGACTGGCTGCAAAACCGGAAAACAAAGACAAAACGATTGTTACCATAGCCGCCAGTAGCGGTGAACGCTATCTCTCGACGGCATTGTTTCAGTACGATTGATTGGCGATTTTCCCAGCAATTTCGTCCGCTCGCCTCGCAACTTCCGGCAATTCAACCAACTCCGGGGCGTGGTGCAACTTGCGCTTGGCATTGATTACCAATGCGCCCGTGCAACCCCAGTGCTTGTTTTCAACAAACTCGCCAATCCCGCTCACATCCCTTGCCGGATCGCTCTTCGTGAACGTCGTCCAGAGAAAATTCCGCAACGACGATGTAGCCTCCGCAGAATCATCGACCAGAACAATGAGCGGAATGTCATCGGGAAACGTTCCCTTCCAGTCGATTTCTTCGGCACACAACACGCCCGGCAAGGCAAGCCGAGGATTCTTGGCTGGCAACGACTCCGGCAATGATTCGGCTAACCGTCGGTGTGGTTTTCCGCTGACCGCCGCAAAAAATTTCGATCCGCGATGCAATTCGCTGTCGGTATAATCCAAGGTATCCGCCGTTGTCTTCGTTACAAAATGGACATCGTTTCGCCAATCGACACGCCGAAGAATATGTTGCAAAAATCGGGACACGTCATTGACCGAAAGGCTCGGATCATCCTCTTCCGCCGCAAGGAAAA
>Ga0082212_10007632_pt1 | contig 14257 bp, 15 predicted proteins | sample TergutNt197P3_FD_71548 | JGI IMG/M metagenome (GOLD analysis project Ga0082212, IMG submission 71548) | Neocapritermes taracua P3 segment gut microbial communities from Petit-Saut dam, French Guiana - Nt197 P3 | ecosystem: Host-associated > Arthropoda: Insects > Digestive system > Gut ... | reverse complement strand
TGTTTTTGGAGAGGAGTAAGATCAGGTGGAACGCCGTCTTTCACAATTTTTTACACAGGAAACCGCGGAAAAATCCGGTCTTATCAAGGCTTATGGAAAAAACGATCCTCTGGTAACAGGACTTGAATATGACTCAAGAAAAATAAAACCCGGGAATCTTTTTTTTGCCCTTCCCGGTCTTCATACGGACGGCAGTAAATTTATTGACGATGCAATTTCCAAAGGAGCCTCGGTTGTTGTACATGAAAATGAAATTGAAAACAAAAATAGCGATACAGATTATTTATTGGTAAAAGATTCCCGCTTCGCGATGTCTCCCGTTTCCGCGTCCTTTTATGATTTTCCCTCGCAAAAGATGATCACGATAGGCGTTACAGGAACCGAAGGCAAGAGCACCACCGTTTATCTAATCTGGCAGCTTTTATCATTACTCGGGAAAAAAGCGGGGTTTTTCTCTACTGTGCAGCATTGTTTCGGCTCTGAAGTTATGTATAACACTGAACATCAGACCACCCCTGAATCTCCTGTTGTCCAGAAACTGCTGTATGAAATGGCAGATAACGGATGTGAATTCGCCGTTGTGGAAGCAAGTTCTCACGGGCTTTCATTCAAAACCAACCGCCTGGGAGACGTTGAATTTTACGCCGCCGTTATTACCAATCTATCCCACGATCATCTTGAATTTCACGGAACATGGGAACAGTACAGGGATGATAAGGCAAATCTATTCCGCGCTCTTGACAATTATGTGCCGTCTGTCGAGTCTGCGTTTAACGAACCGTTTGGTGTAATAAATGCCGATGATAAAAACTCAAAATTTTTTGAAGATTCAACGCGCCAAAAAACTTTAATGTTCAGCACTACAGGAAAGCAGACAGACCTTGTGCTTGAAGCGATAGAAAGCAGCGCATGGGGCAACTGGTATCTGATTTCCCTTCCGGGTATGGAGTCGCACATCACTTTGAGGGACAAACTTCCCGGCTCTTTCAATTCCGGCAATGTGCTTGCGGCAATTCTTACTGTTTCTGAATTATTAAAAATTCCGGTTGCTGAAATTGTTCCATTAATAAAAAAATTAAAACCCGTAAAGGGAAGAATGAACAGAGTGGATAAGGGACAGCCCTTTGAGGTTGTTGTGGATTTTGCCCACACTCCTTCATCATTCCAGGCAATTTTTCCTCCGTTACGCAAAAGGCTTAATAAAACAGGCGGAAGAATAATCAGCGTGTTCGGTTCAGCGGGGGAAAGAGACATAAAAAAACGTTATGAACAGGGAAAAATTGCAGCCTTTTATTCTGACATTATTGTTATAACAGACGAAGATCCGCGAAGTGAAAATCCAATGGATATTCTTGATGAAATAGCGAGAGGCGTCGTAGAGGATAATATTACAGTCGATGAATTAATTAACCATGAATCAAACGCAGAAAAACACAAGGATTTCATACGCGATGAAAATTTATTCCTGATACCAGACAGACCTACAGCAATCCGAAAAGCGCTAAGCCTTGCGAAGGAAAAAGACCTAGTCCTTCTTCTTGGGAAAGGACATGAAAACTCAATCATCTATTCAGATCACGTACTGCCATTTGATGAAGCGGAAGAAGCTGAAAAAGCGTTACGTGAAATGCGCTACCGCTGACATATAATTCCGAATAATTTAATTAGATCAATTCATTAAAACTCGTTCTATTTCATCAATTACAGAATCAGGAGTGGAAGCCCCGGCGCTTAGGCCTACCGTTCTGTAAGTAAAAAAAGTTTCCGGTATTTCGCGTGAATCTTCTATCAGTGCACACGGTTTACCGCTTGCCTCCGCTATTGCATAGAGACGGCGGGTATTGGAAGATTCTTTTCCGCCGGCGATTATCACTGCTTCTGCCTGTTTAAGCAACTCGCGCAGGGAGTTTTGGCGTTCGCTTGTCGCGCTGCAAATGGTTGACGCGATTTCCAAATCAGGAAAATATTTTTTTATCTCTTCGCCAATTCGTAAATACTCATCCTGTGAAATTGTTGTCTGCCCTATTAAGGCTGTCTTAGCGGAGCTGTCTTTTTCATAAAGTTTAGAGGCGGCTTCTTCCGCTTCTTTTGCGCTGCCAATAATCTTGCAAAAGGACGCATCCTTCGAATCTCCTGACTGCGCATACCCAAGGATACCTTCAATCTCCGCGTGTTTTTCTTCTCCCGCAAGAAAAAGAAAGTACCCTGCCCTGGCAAACTCCTGCGCTTTTAACTGACTGAATTTTACATGAAGGCATGTCGCGTCAACTATCCGCGCTCCTCTGTCACATAACTCTTTTTCCACTGAAGGGCTAATTCCATGAGCTCGGATAATTACAACGCTGCCTTCAAGGTTTTGATGCAGCTCACTCGTGTCAATTGTTTCTATTCCCGATTCTTTAAGATCAGATAACACCTTTGGATTGTGAACCAGCTTCCCGTATGAAAAAATCCGCGAGCCGCCTGCGCTTTCTGCTTTGGCTAGATCCACCGCGCGGCGGACTCCCATGCAAAAACCTGAGACTTTTGCGCGGATTACTTTCATATCAGCCTTTGGAGATTTTTTTCTTCTCCCTCTTAGCTGCCATGTTTTCCCAGAAGTTTACAAAACCGGAAGCGATAAAAAGCGTCGTATAAACGCCAGAAAGCATACCAACCATAAGAGCAAGCGCAAAATCTTTCATTGAACCTTTTGCAAAGATAAACAAAAATAATATCGCGAGTATGGTAGTTAATGTTGTAATAATTGTACGGCTAAGTACACCGGTCAATGAAATATCCAATACATCGACAAATGAGCTGTCAGGATAGATACGGCGGTTTTCCCTTATTCTGTCAAAAACTACGATTGAGTTGTTGATTGAATAGCCAAGTATCGTAAGAATTGCCGCGATAGTACTGGTTGTAAATTCCATTTGAGTCCAGACAACAAAAGCTATTATGATGATACCGTCATGAATAATTGCTATTACCGCTCCGAAAGCAAACTTCGGCTTAAAACGGATAGACGCGTATATTAGAATCAACACCAGCGTAAGCACCATTAAAATTCCCGCCTGATCGGTCAGATCTTTTGAAAACCGTGAACCGACATAATCGGAACGCAGAACAGCTACTTTGCCCTGCCCGAATGAACTTTCAAGGATTCGAACTATTTGATCAGATGTTACGCGCCCTTCTTCCTTGTCTTCGACACGAATCATAAATTGACAGTCATCAGGAGAGCCAATGTTCTGAATGGAAACGCCCTGCCCTAAAACAGACATTGCAGATCGCACCTGCGATATATCTATTGGAGCGCTTTGAGGATCAAAATAATGTACAACATAGGGGGTTTCTCTTCCAAGATAGGGATTCCCCTGTGAGCTGAAAACAAGCCATTGGGAGCTTACGTTATCTGAAGCTGTAATTGAAATATCAAGTCCATCCAATGCCGCTCTCATAGCGCGGGCAAGAGAGCCGATAGTGGTATAATCATTGAATAAAAAATCGAAAGTTTGGTTTTCTATGCCTGACCCGGATTCGACAATATGAATAGCGTTCCGATCATGGGAAAGAATTGCGTTTGACGTACCGTTCCAGCGAATACTGAAAGCTGTCGGAGCGAACTGTACTTCCTGAATTAAACCCGGCTGAAAATCAACGCCCAGAGAAAAACCTTTGATAAAATAGCCCGCTATGCCAAAAATCATCAATAAAATTGAGATGATTGCGGCAGGAAGAAAAAACTTAGAAAATTTAATTGTCTTTCTCATCAGTTTGTCCCCTTCAACGCTTCAGTCTGAATACGTCTTCTCCAGCTGACAGAAAGATTCTTGCTGTGAAAAACATCGGTACTAAAGTCAAAAATAAGCCGTGAAACAAAAAGCGCTGTAAAGACAGAAGAAAAAACTCCTATCGCAAGCGTTACGGCAAACCCTCTGATTGGCCCCGAACCAAGCTGTGAAAGGAACAGAGCGGCAATAAAAGTTGTAATGTTAGAGTCCATAATTGCCCAGAACGCCTTGTCAAAACCGGCATCTATTACAGCCTTTCTTGTTTTGCCAAGGAGCATTTCCTCTTTCATACGTTCAAAGATAATTACGCTTGCATCTACCGCCATTCCGATAGTAAGTATAAAACCTGCAACCGCAGGAAGTGTCAGTGTAAAATTCAAAGCGCTTAAGATACTGAACATTATATAAAAGTTTAACAACTGGGCGACAATCGCGTTTATTCCCGCTGTTCTGTAATAAACAAGCATGAAAATAAAAACCGCTATTACCCCGCCAACAAGAGCATAAAGTCCCTGGTTGATTGTATCTTCTCCCATAGAAGCGCCGATGCTCTGCTGGCTCGCTACTTCAAGCTCCACAGGCAAAGCGGCAGTCCTTAAGACAAGAGCGAGGTTTTCCGCTTCTTCAGAGCCAAACCCTGAAATTTGCCCTGAGTCGCGAATTGCGTCATTAATCGTCGCGTTGGATCTTACCTTGTCGTCAAGCACAATAGCGAGATTATTTCTGATGTTAGTTGAAGTAAGTTTGTAAAAAATATCTCCGCCTTCGCTTGTCAATCTGAATGAAACTCTTGGCCTTCCATCCATATTGTCGCGGCTTACAGAAGCTTCCTGAATATAATTACCGTCAAGCCCTACTTCTTTTTTTACAGCGATGTACATAAGGCTTCCGTCGGAATTTACCGCCTGTTCATCAAGCCCGTACTGATCCTTGATATAATAGCCGAGAACCATTACGTCCGAAGGAACGATGGAAGGATTAATCAATTTTCCGCTCGCATCAAAAGTCGCCGCGGGATTTGCCCTGTAGTAACTGTTAAAGGCCGCGGTTGCATCAGAATCTTCAAGGTGGAATGTGAGGCTTCCCTTTCCCATAATAATGTCGTTAATTCTTTCAGGGTCTGCGGTTCCCGGTATTTCAACATAAATCTGATCCGTTCCCTGCCGGCGAATAACGGGCTCAGTAAGACCGAAACGGTCAATACGGCTGTTCAAAACTTCAAGAGCGCGGTTCATCGCATCTACGCGGTCGTCTTCATTTAACGTACGGCCAAGTTTTTCCGAAAGAGAGTCAAGATTTGCCTGAAGGACTATACTTAATCCGCCGGATAAATCAAGGCCAAGTTTAACCGCGTTTTTCTGCAGATCTTTTAAAGCGAAAATATCACTGCGGTACTTGCCTTCAATCGCTTCCAGCGCCTCTCTTCTGCTTGTAAAAGATTCAAGGACTGTTTTTGCCGTCCATGTTTCAGGCAACTGTTTTTTATTTGATTTGTACTGCTTTTTCGCTATATCAGTTAAAAAATCAAGATGCGCGGGAACAGCACCATCATAACGCGAGGCTTCAATAAGATTCTGTAAATCCGCCTGCGCTTTTTCAGAAGCGTAAGTTCTTATCTGCTGTCTTGTCTCCTGCGCCTGGGCCTGCTGCTCTCTCGGTATTAAAAGATACCAGCGTAAAGTAGGCCATAAAAATAAAAAACAAACCGCGAGTACCGCAAGCAGAATCAGGAATCTGTACCGTTTACTCATAATTAATCTCCAGACGATTCTTCAGAATCATCCTTTTCTTCAATTTTTTCTTTGGATGCTGTCGTAACGCTGGAAACTGCGCTGCGAAGGAATTCCAGTTTTACATTATCGTCGACTTTAATAAGAACAGTAGTATCTCTGACACTTTGGACAGTCCCATGAAGTCCGCCAATGGTGACTACTTTATCGCCCTTTTTCAAAGCGGAAAGCATTTTTTCGGTTTCTTTGCGTTTTTTATTCTGCGGCCTGATAATCAGGAAATAAAAAATACCAATAATCGCGATAAAAGGGAGAAAAGTCATAATTGGATTTCCCTGGGCAGCGCCATCGCCTGCCGGCGGAACCATAAGTAACGGAAGAATAAATGTATCCATAGGTAACATCCTTAGTTTTTGATATTGGTATTACCTTAGCATGAAAAAAATGAGTTATTCAATAGGGGATTAAAGAACAATCGATCGTTCTGTTTCTACGGGAAAAACGCCAAAAAGCCGCGGCAAAGCCTCTACAGAAACAGACGAATCTGTCGCTTTATTATAAATTTCCGCGACAATTTCCAGTTCTTTCGGGTCTTTTGACCAAATCGCGGATGAATAAGCCGCTCTGAACAGTCCTTTTTTCGCCAATTCAACGGTCGTAAGATTTGCGTAGAGTTTTTTTGCCTGCCCGTCAACCACCGCGGCAGGCCCGTCGTATCCAATGGTAAAGATAAATTCAGGGCGTGAAAGCATGATCAATAATTGCCCGCAAACGGAAAAATGTCAATTTCTTTCAAGCATTGCGGCATATTGCGATTCAAGGCGTTTTACGCGCGGATTATCAGGGGCAATAGCGATAGCCTGGCGCAAGTAATTAACAGCCCGCCTCTCTTCCCTGCGTCGGTTATAAATCTCAAACATCGCGATAAGTGTATCGAGATTTCTTGGGTCTTCAAAAATACTTGAACGCAGATCGTTTAGAACCGCCTCTTCATTTGTCTGAATACGGCTACGTAGATAGTAATACTGACCCTTAACAACTCCGTTTGGTGAAGTATTAAGACGGTTTTCCAAAAGCCGCGACGCTTCATCCCTTCTGTTGTTGTCAATCAATGCTGAAATATAAATAACCACATTTTCATTAGTTGATGAATCCTGCTCATAAAGTTCCCGCGCATAGGTAAGCGCTCTGGAATTATTGCCAAGACCGCGTTCGATATAATATGCGTTGATTAAATCCTGAGGAGTTCTGCGGACAGCAAGGACACGGTTAAGCAAATTCAGCGCTTCCTGCCAATTTTCATGGCTGATAGCGTCGTGAATACTCAAATTCAACACGCTTATTGACGAGCCCGCAATTTGCCGCAGCCGGCCAAGAAGCTCTCTGCCCTCCGCAAGGTCTTCAGGCCGCGGCGATTCCATTAAGAGCTCGGCGGCATAAATCATCGCTTCTTCGTCATTATTGCTGGTACGAAAAATTGAACGAAGATAATTTAAAGCCGAATCACGGTTGCGGAATCCTTCAACCTGTATTCTGGCACGATAAAATAAATAGTCTCTGTTACTGGAATTTATCGAAGCGTAATTGTCTAAAGCTGCATTAGCCTGAGAAAACTGCCCCTGTTCAATGTGGATACGGGCTTTTATCAACAGCAATTCTCCGTCTCTCGGCTCTGAAACCAGAATCCCGTCAGTGAGAGACAGCGCTCTTGACCAGTCGCGGTTTTCATAATAGGCGGCAGCAAGCTCTCTTTTTATTCCTGTACTGTCCGGGTAGCGGATCATCAAATCGGAAAGGGTTGCAATAGCTTCCGTTATATTGCCCTGAAGCCTTCCTGTGCGCGCGACTCCCATAAGCGCCGGATAGCAATCGTTTGAAATGTTGTATGCCCTTCTGTAGGACGTTTCAGCCTGACTTAACCTGCCCGCGCGTTCGTGAATAATACCCTGAAAATAGTGCGGAAACAGCGATGACGGTCTTAATTGAATGGCCTTAGCCAAATCCCGCATTATATCGGCGAATGTTTCCGGCCTTGTCTGGGCATTTACCGAAAGAAAGGGCAGTATATGTTCAAAAAAATCATTTGAGTTTGCCGCAGGATGTACATAATTGCCGTTTTCCGCCTCTCTTATAATACGGGTATAGGCATGAGTTTGCGGAAGATCGATGGCGGGAAGCCTTGCAGGAGAATCGGGATAAACCAGCCTTATCAACAGAACATTTACTCCCGACATTACCCTGCCAAAATCCGTGCCGCTTATATCTCTGCTGCGGATAAGTTCAAGAGCCTGTAACATTGAGGATAACTGACCTGTTTCAGTCAGGCTGCGGATTTCATCGGCTAAACCGGCCGGAGCGCTCTGGGCAAATGTTGAATAACACGGAAAGACTATCAATATAAATATTGCAAGGAAGAAGTGCTGATGTCGAGCTTTTTTGTTCACTATTACTTGTCCACAAAATAGATTTTTACCCCAGGATAATATACAAAATGATAACACAATGATATGCTTAATAACAATTGAAATTATGAAAAAATACAGAAATATATGTTTTTCCTTAACAATAATTGTTTTAACCCTTACTTCAGTTTTTTCGTGCGGGTTTTTTCCGCTGAATTTTTTAACCAAAAATACGGGAATTGATCCGTATTATATAACCGGGTCAAAAGAAAATAAAGAACACTTTAGGGAACTTTTCAGTTTACTTGAAATGGAAGAAAGCGGCAGTGAAGGGGAATTTACCGTGACAAGGGAGATTGCCGCAAGTTTTGCCCGCCTTAGGGATTATGACAGGCTAATTCACTTCCTGAACGCAAGAATCATCGGAAACCCTAAAGACCCCTATAACAGCTACTATCTGCTTATGATTGCATACGGCTATATCCAGCAGGGGTCACAGCCGATAGCCGCTCTTTATTTTGATCAGATTGTCATGAAATACCCCGATTTTATTATCAACGATGAGTCTATTCACCTTGTATGTCTGCGCCAATTGATCAATTTGAACCGCGACCCGGAGCGCCAGGTCTATTATTACCATGAGCTGATTTCAAGGTTTCCAGAAAAAATCGACTTAGCCGTCGCCTATTTCCTTCAGGGACAGTACTGCGAGCTCATAGGAGACTGGAACGGCGCGATTCAGGCATATTCAAACTATCTGCCGTATTCGGGGACAATAATCCCCGGCTACCCGAATGCGGAACAATACGCAAGGCAGAAAATTGATTTTGACAAATCCGCCAAAGACTGGACATTTGAAAGCCTGCCCGCATTAAGGGCGGCTATTGAGTTCGCCCTTAGTGAAGGCAGCGCATGGCAGCTGAACCGCTATCAGGCAAAGGTTAACTTTTTCGCCCGTTCATGGGGGCAGACGGAAGTTGACGATGCCAGAATGATAGATTTCAGCTTTGCCGAGTTTATGTACAACAACAAGATATCGTATGCGGCCAATCTCGATTCATCCTCAAACGCGACAGAAGCATATTTAAGAACGACAGGGTGGTCATCCTATCTTTCAACATGGTATCTGTACTTCAGAAAAATACATTTCCCCCAAGACCCGGAAATACACGGCCGCTGGGAATGGGCGGGCATTTATTACGGTGAAAAACTATAAAAAGTGCCGATAATAAGACAGAGCCGTAGATAATGAAATTTAAACATATATTGGTAATATTTTTTGTTGTTTTCATCGCCGCAGGAGCCCTTGCACAGGAAAAAATCGGGATTACCGGCACTTTTGAATGGGACATTATGCAGATTAAAGGGACTGTCTCGCTTAATCTTGCATCGGCGGGGATCAGGCTGCCGGCGGGAAGAAGCCAGGGAGAAACGTTATTAAACGCGGGCTATTTGCGCCTTATGTGCCCCGGTATACTGGAATTGCAGGTGGATTCATCTTCAACCATTGGAGACCTTATTGACAGAGGGGAATTCAACCTGTATGAAGTTGAAGCCCTTGTCTTAGGCGCTCATTCAGTACCGCCTGCTCTTTCACCGGATATGTTAAATATGACAGCCTATTATACGCTCCCCATTTCCAACATCAGTTCCGCTCTTCTGCGCCATGGCCGTGTTATTCCGACTGTCCGGACATTAACTCCCGTATCTGCGGCAAACTACACAGGGATAATAATTATCGCTTCAGAAGAAATTCCGGTTCATGGCATGAGAAGTACCGCTCTTCCGGTTCCGTGTCTGTTTCCAAAAATCTGGGACAGCGAAATGAACCTGATCTATGATCGGGGAATGCTGGAATCCCGTGAAAATTCGATGGTGCATTATACCAGCGTTGAAAGCATATTCCAAAAAAACCCGTCAGGGCTTTCACCTGAATTACAGAAGATAGTAGGTGACAGACCTTTGCGCATTTTTGCAAACGGCGTTTACGGAATTAAACCGACAGATCTGATTATTGACCGTAACGACGCGATGTTAATTATCTCCTCCGATTCAAACCGCCGCCTGTTATCTGAAGGCAAGGTCGCGGTAATTCTTGACGATTCCGTTCTTAAGCGGGAATTTAAAATCGGAGAATAGCGAACGTTATTTTACAGAAGCTTAAGTGTTTTTATCTTTATCCTCCTGCTTATTTACACCTAACTTTGCCAATACCGACTTTCCAACATCGGTTTGATTAAACGCTTCCATCATGCCGCTGAGAGCGGTTCCGCCCTTGGGCGAAAATAATTCCATAACCTTTGAAACACCGCCGCCGACATTGCCGTCCGATGTGTTTGTAATGATTTTTATGTCAGCTTTGTTTAGATTCAGCGCCTGTGCCTTCCCGACATCGGCGCTGTACTTTGCCTGTTCAATCGCGACATTGGCCTGTTGTTTAACAACCTCCAGATTGACAAGGTAACCCTGATAACCTTCGTTATTGCCGATTTTTTCCGCCAAGGTAATTTCCGCGGTTACGCGCGCAAGCTGCATTTGTTTCTCTGCGTCCGCGGTTGCGGTTCCAACTGCTTTAATACCTTGAGCTTCCGCTTCTTTAAGTGTTTTAATAGCGGTCGCTTCTTTTTCTTTCGCGTTTTTGTCGGCTTCCGCCTTTGTTTCTATCTGATACTTCACCGCGTCGGCGTCAATTTCTCTTGCGTTTTTCTCAGCCTCAGCTTTAATCTCGACCTGATACTTTACCGCATCGGCATCGATCTTTGCCTTCTCTTTCTGAGCCTCGGCGTCAATCTTCATTTTTTCCTTGTCCTGATCCGCTTTTATGATTGTGGTCTTCTTGAAAGTTTCCGCGTCAATAGTTTCCTTCTCCTGCCTTATGGAAGCATTTGTTACCTGACGAACTTTTTCAACGGCAAGCTCCTTCTTTGCGGTTTCTTCCGCTTCATGGGCAATTTGCTGTTTTGCCTTCTCATTCGCGATTCCAATCATCTGCTCTTTTTCTGCGTTCTTCTCGCCTACAACCTTTTCTTTTTCAGCCTGTTTAACTTCAACTTCGCGTGTCGCTTCTATTTCGGCTCCCTGCGCAAGTTTCCTGTTTATCGCAACCGTTATTCTTGAATCCTTTTCGATCTCTGATTTCTTTTTTGCCATTATATTTTCGATAACATTGGATTCCTTGCTGTCTCTTATATCCATCAATTCAATATTTTTTACCGCGACAACACCCCATTCCTGAAGCTGATCTTTAACCTCATCTGTAAACTGCTGACCGTAAACAGAGCGCTCTTCCATGATATCTTCCAGTTTTGCCTTCGCCATAATATTACGGACCGCGCCCTGAACAACAGCTTCCAAATGTTTACGCAGCTCTTCCGTTGAAGCGACTTTCTCTGCGGCCTGGTTAGTGTCAGATATACGGAAAAAAGTACGGACATCGACCATAAAGGGAACACGGTCTTTATCGTAGGCTTCATAATTATTTAAGGGCATATCAAAGTTTGATACCGGCAAGTCCTTTACCTCGACACCCAAAATAGGAAGCCATTTCGGCCACTGATAGTAAACGTTTCCATTGCCGGTATTTTTTCCGTATGAAGTTGTCTTCTTGCTTGTCTGTACGACATGAACCATGTCTGCCGGAACTATTCTGCGCAGTGAAAGAATTTTTACGATTAAAACAATTATGAATATTACACCGACAGCACAGCCGCCTAAAATTATTATCCCGTTAATGTTTTCAAACATATTTTTTCTCCTCTTAAATATTTTTTACTTCTTTGTAACGGAAGCAATTCGTTTGATGATCATTTACGATTCCTGTAGCCTGTAAATATGAATACACAATTACACTGCCGACAAATCTAAATCCTCTCTTTTTCATATCCAATGAAATTCTATCGGATAATTCTGTTTTGCTGGGTACCTCATGAAGGCTCTTCCATTTTCCAACAACTGGTTTTCCGTCGGTAAAACCCCAGATATAGTTTGAAAAACTGCCAAACTCTTTTTGTATTTCAAGGAACTGCTTAGCGTTTGTTATTGACGCTTCTATTTTTAACCGGTTTCTGACAATCCCCTCGTTAGCCAAAAGTTTTGCCTTTTTTGCGTCTCCGTAACGGGCAACTTTTTTTGGATCAAAATTATCATAGGCTTTTCTGTAATTTTCTCTTTTATTTAAGATTGTTATCCAGCTTAAACCTGCCTGAGCGGATTCAAGCATCAGAAATTCAAAATGTTTTTGATCGTCAAATAGGGGCACGCCCCATTCTGTATCGTGGTATTTTATGTATATTTCTGAACTATTACACCATTCACATCGTTTCATGTTTTTTCTCAATTATGCTCCATAATATCATATTTTTTGAATTTATTGAAGAATGACAAAATTTACTACTTTTTCTAAAAAGCCATTGACTTTTAATCTGCTAATGGATATACTTAGTATATCCTGATAATCTGGAGGGTATGTGCAAACGACAATCGTTAAATGGGGTAATAGTCATGGAATAAGGCTTCCAAAGGCATTTCTTCAAAATATTCAAATCGCTGAAAACGATTCTGTTGATGTCATTTTAGAAAAAGAAAAAATTATTATTAAGAAAAGCAATGTGAAAAAACACAAAACAACCAAAGAACGTCTTTCGGAATTTTACGGACAAGGGTTTGACAAAAAGCGTAAACCTCAAAAAGAAATTGAATGGGGTAATTCTGTTGGAAAAGAAATATGGTAAAACAGGGAGACATCATCTGGCTGGATTTTGACCCACAGCTTGGTCACGAACAAAGAGGCAGACGTCCCGCCTTGGTTGTCAGTAATGAGACCTTTAACCGTTTTTCCAGTTTAGCCATTGTCTGCCCGATAACAAATACGAATAAAGATCATCCTTTTCATGTGAAGCTGGATGAAAAGACAAAAACGACGGGGGTTATTTTATCTGATCAGGCAAGAACGTTAGACATAAAGGCTCGTAATTATGAGTTTATTGAAAAAATTAGTGATGATGTGTTGTTGGAAGTTTTGGATATTATTGGCGGGTTTATTGAATTGGAGAATTAATATATGAATGAAATGAAGTGGCACTTTTATTACTTTTTTCTATAGTGAAAAATTTATCACAGGGAGAGGGGAAAGCCCGCGGCTGCTAGGTTTTCGGCCTTAACATAGCTCTATTATTTTCTTATTTGTTACAGCTGTAGAAAAATTTTTCTAATCCGCGGCCTCAAAAGACGCTTCCGCAGGCTTTCCCCTCTCCTGTGTTAGTTTTTTTCTATAAGAGAGAAAAATGAAAAACGCTATAATCAGCCAAAACTTACAGCCTCGTTATAGTAGTACATACATTCTTCTTCTTTTGGTATACATTCCTGAATTAAGAATTCTCCCATAATGAAACCCGATTTTCGGGCATATTCCAACGCTGAATTATCATCAGAAAAGTAGGAAATTACAGAATCGTCTTTTAAAAGAACATGCGCTCCCTCATGCCCCTTGATGATCGTGTCTCTGTTTTGATCAAACCATTTATATAAATCATCTAAATTTGCCATGAATAATTTTCTCATTAATTTACGAAATTTTCAATCTGTAATCCACGTTTTATTATTCAGTAGCGATTAATTATTAGAAAAAGTGCTTTGTTACCCAGAATACATAAGGTATCTATAAACATACTTTTTAAAATATTTTTGGACTGTTTATGGATACTTTATTATATTTAAAATTATGAGCAAAAATTCTTTTTGGGGGAGGGTTAAACCGCTGATGAAGGCATATAATATGACGCAGAAACAGTTTGCCGATCATTTGGGGGTTTCTGTGCATACGGTAAAGAGCTGGGTATACAATGATCGTGTTCCTGAACTTTCAACCGCCAGCGCTATTGCATTTGCGTTGGGAGTATCGCTGGAATATCTGCTGAGAGGCAAAGATACTGAGATAACAGAAATACGTCTGACAGTGATTGAGTCAAGAAAAGCGGCCTCCCGTATTCTTGAATTGACAGAGGAAATTCAAAAACAGCTCATGATTATTCGCCCGCTGGTAAATAGTAAGTAGTTGTTAGTTTATAGTAGGTAGAAAAGAGCGTTTCGCTACCCACTACTAACTGTCAGCTTCCTCCTCAGAGTTGTCAGCATTTTTCCTATTTCCTGCCCTCAATTTTAAGGTTAAGGACGTTATCTACTACCAACTAATTACTTCTTCCCCCTTCAGGGGCGTATCACACGGAAACCAATAAAGTTTTTCCCGAGGTTTGGGATGTCGTGGCTCCTATGGGCGGAACGTACTAACCTACCGTAAAGGTTCCATGACCCGCCGCGCATCACGCGGGCAGTGCTGGCAGCCGCTCCAATA
>Ga0082212_10007631_pt1 | contig 14259 bp, 11 predicted proteins | sample TergutNt197P3_FD_71548 | JGI IMG/M metagenome (GOLD analysis project Ga0082212, IMG submission 71548) | Neocapritermes taracua P3 segment gut microbial communities from Petit-Saut dam, French Guiana - Nt197 P3 | ecosystem: Host-associated > Arthropoda: Insects > Digestive system > Gut ... | reverse complement strand
GTGATTGAATAGGATACCGTTACAGGCAAACATTTGGTAAGCCTCTCTGTAATTTACCGTAATCCAGTAGGCATACATTTTTGCTACGGCATACGGACTTCGCGGGTAGAAAGGAGTGGTTTCTTTTTGCGGCATTTCCTGTACCAGACCGTACAATTCCGAAGTGGAAGCCTGATAAATACGGGTTTTCGATGCCATATCCAACAGGCGAACCGCTTCAAGAATGCGTAAAGGTCCCAGCCCATCAACATTTGCCGTATATTCGGGCGTATCAAAACTGACTTTCACATGGCTTTGAGCAGCCAAATTATAGATTTCGTCCGGCTGAACTTCCGCTATGATGCGGGTGATATTCATCGAATCGGTCATATCTCCATAATGCAGAATCAGATTTCGGTTTTCCAAATGCGGGTCTTGATACAAATGGTCGATGCGATTTGTGTTGAACAAAGAAGACCGCCGCTTGATTCCATGCACCGTATATCCTTTTTTTATCAAATATTCCGACAAATAGGCTCCGTCTTGTCCTGTAATACCGGTTATTAATGCTGTTTTACTCATAATATAAATTTTTACATTTCAGGGGGTGCGGGTCAAGCCCGCAATGACAATTGGATATACCAATCATATAATTTCTCTACTCCTTCCTCAATATCTATGCGATGTTTCCAGCCCAAGTGATGCAACTGAGAGGGGTCTGTCAATTTTCGCATGGTTCCATCGGGTTTGTCTGCATTAAAAATTAATTCGCCTTCATAACTTATCGTCTTTGCAATGAGTTGTGCCAGTTGGGCAATGGAAATTTCTTTTCCTGTACCTATATTAATATGTGTATTCCGTATTTCTTTTCCTTCCGGCATCAGATCTTTGAAATCGACATGCTCCATCATGTATATGCAGGCATCAGCCATATCTTCGCTCCACAGAAATTCCCGCATGGGTTTTCCGGTTCCCCATATTTCTACACCCTCTTTTTTGATTCCGTATTTATTTAATTTGTCAATGATAAGGTCGTCCGGTGCTGTTCCCGAAATCCCCTCCACCGGCAACCGGTCGAAATCTTTCCGAATGACGTTCCAATCACCATCCATCAAATATTTAGCCAAGAGAATTTTCCGCAAGAGAGCCGGTAATACATGCGATTTTTCCAAATCAAAATTGTCATTGGGTCCATATAAATTGGTAGGCATTACAGCAATGAAATTGGTTCCATACTGAATATTGTAACTTTCACACATTTTTATACCTGCAATTTTCGCAATGGCGTATGGTTCGTTGGTATATTCCAAAGGCGAAGTCAACAAACAATTTTCCGGCATCGGTTGAGGAGCATCGCAGGGATAGATACAGGTAGAACCCAAAAAGAGCAATTTTTTAACGCCATTTAAATACGATGCGTGTATAACGTTGTTTTGTATTTGTAGATTTTCATAAATAAACTGACCGCGATAGGTATTATTCGCCACGATACCGCCTACTTTGGCTGCCGCAAGAATTACATAGTCCGGTTTTTCTTTTTCAAAAAAATTAAAAACATCTGTTTGGTTGCATAAATCCAATTCGGAAATATCCCTCAATAAGAAATTTTTATATCCTTTGGATTGCAAATTCTTTAATATTGCTGAGCCTACCAAACCCGTATGACCGGCTACGTATATTTTTCCGTTTTTATCCATTTTTTATCCGTAATTTTCCAAACAATCACTCACTAATGAGGCAATGCGTATGATGTCATCGTCCGTTAAAATCGAACTTGATGGCAAACACAAACCTCTTGTAAAAAGAGATTCGCCCAATTTCCCTCCATAATACGGCGAATCCTTGTAAAGGGGTTGCAAGTGCATGGGTTTCCATATCGGGCGGGATTCTATCCGGTTCATTTCCAAGTGCTTTATTACAGCATTTCTCAAAATTTCATTCGGGAATAAGACGGCAGTCAGCCAATAATTGGAAAAATATTGCGGCGGCTCGTTTTGAAACACCAACTCCGGATACATCGCTAATTCCGAACGGTAGAATGCGTTAATCTCCCTTCGCCGTTCGACATACTTCTGCAAAACTTCCATTTGTGCCAAGCCAACCGCAGCACAAATATTACTCAAGTTATAGTTATATCCCAATTGGGAATGTTGGTAATGCGGAGCAACATCTTTTGCCTGTCCCGACAAAAAGCGAATGACGGCAGCGTGTGACTCATCGCGACATATTAAAGCCCCGCCGGTCGATGCCGTAATGATTTTATTGCCGTTAAACGACAAATATCCGCAATCGCCGAATGTCGAGCAGTATTTCTTTTGATTGTTTATTTCTATGTAAGAACCCAATGCTTCAGCCGCATCTTCAATCAACGGAATTTCATATTTAGCGGCAATTTGCGACAATTCCGGCAAACGGGAAGGCATTCCGTATAAATCGACTGCTACAATGGCTTTCGGTTTCTTGCCTGTTTTTTTAATTCGGTCTGTGATGGTTTCTTCCAATAAATCGGGAGAGATATTCCATGTATCTTTTTCACTATCAACCAATATAGGTATTGCTCTCACATATTTTACAGGGTTGATGGTCGCAACAAAAGTCAAATCCTGACAGATAATTTCATCGCCGGGTTCAACGCCCAACTCAATCAAAGCGAGATGCAGGGCAGCGGTTCCGGAACTCAATGCGACAACCGGATTCGGAGTATCAAGGTAGTTTTCCAAAGACTTTTCAAACCGGACAATCTGCGGACCGGCAGTGGTTATCCAATTAGAATCAATTGCTTCGGATATATATTGCTTTTCCTTTCCCGATGGGTGTGCAATGGATAAATATATCTTCGAGTCTGTCATTAATAGTCTAATCCTTAAAGTTGCAAAAGTACAATATTTATTCGAGGTCGCAAACAATTCGTAATTAACTTCGTTAATTCTTCGAATTTATAATTCATAATTTGTAATTTTTATCGTATCTTTGTACTTCAAAAATAGGTCAATATGTTTAACAGTTCAAGTAATAGTTTTTTCAACAACATTCCGGTTGTTACAAGAAATCTTCTGATTATCAACCTTGTTGTATGGGGAGCCTGCAAACTTCTCAGTTCCCAATTCCCGCTTGTCGATATTTTGGCATTACACAGTTGGAATGGCGGAGGTTTTGTTCTTTATCAACTGATTACCTACCAATTCACGCATTTGGATTTTTTTCATTTGTTTTTCAATATGTTTGCATTGTTTATGTTTGGCAGAGCATTAGAAAACTACTGGGGCCCTTCAAGGTTTTTCTCTTATTATATGGTAACCGGTATTGGCGCCGGATTGATTCAATTAGCTGTTTGTTATTTTCAGGGTATCACTACCTACACCATCGGAGCATCAGGAGCGGTTTTTGGCATTTTGCTGGCATTCGGAATGATTTTTCCGAATGTTACCTTGATGATCATCCCAATTCCGGTTCCCATAAAAGCCAAATATTTAGTCATCGGTTACGGGTTAATCGAATTATCATTGGGATTTAGCAATCGTGCAGGAGACAATGTTGCTCATTTTGCTCATTTAGGCGGAATGCTGTTCGGTATCATTCTGATTCTATATTGGAGAAAGAAAAACGGTAATTTCCGAACAGGTAATCCATGGAATCAATCATTTACAAAAAAAATAACCGGTTTTTTCAAAGGAAAATCCAAAATGACAGTGCATAAGCAGCGTGAAAACGATTGGGATTACAATGCACGAAAAGCCGGTGAAAACAAGGAAATCGACCGTATTTTGGATAAAATCAAATATTCGGGTTATAACAGTTTGTCGGAAGAAGAGCAGAAAAAACTCTTTGATGTGAGTAAAAAATAACACAAATGAAACCTTTTAAGAAGATTTTTCACATCATTCTTTATACGCTTAATACAATCGTATTTGGATGTTTATTATTGTCTGCTTTTTCGGGTTACATCTCTCCTTATCGTTTTGTTGCTTTTTCGTATTTGGGTTTGTTTTTTCCTTTTATCCTTGTTGGAAATATCGCTGTTTTTCTTGTTTGGTTATTTTTTAAACGATGGAAATTGGTTTTATTACATTTAATCGTTTTTGCTGTTTGCGGAGGAGCTATTTACACTTATTGTCCCTTACACAGACCCACTAAAGAAATCCCGGAAGATGCCATTAAAATACTGACATATAATGTTATGCGTTTTAACAACCTGACAAAAAATGATAAAGGTGATCCTCCCAATAACATTCTTCAATTTATTTTGGAAAGTGATGCAGATATAGTATGTATACAAGAATATGCAAGTGTAAGAAATAACAATAAACGTTTATCAGATGATGATATCACCGAAGCATTAAAAAAATATCCCTATAGTTATTTCAATTCCTTATATTACCCTTCACACAATGATAATTACGGATTGGCTATTTTTTCTCGTTTTCCGATTTTATCTACCAAAAAAATTCCTTATGAGAGTCGATACAACGGTTCATTTATAACCGAATTGGATATAAATGGAAAACGAGTAACATTGATTAATAATCATTTGGAATCAAATAAATTAACTGAGGAAGAAAGAAGTCATTATTATCAGCTAACCCGAGAAATTGATACCCAATCTTTAGACGCTTTTACTCAAACGATGACCAGCAAACTCACACCTGCTTTTAAAGCCCGTGCTACTCAGGCACAGACTATATCTCAAGTTATTGAAGAAAATGAAAATCCTTATCTTATTGTTTGCGGAGACTTTAATGACACTCCCATTTCTTATGCCCGTTATAAAATTAAAGGAGGTCTTAGAGATGCTTTCGTTGGTAGTGGCTTTGGGCTGGGCGTTACATACAATAAATACCGTTTTTTGTTTCGCATAGATTTTATCTTACACAGTGATAATATTAAATCTTATAATGCTTCTGTTGGAAAATTGAGAGATTCCGACCATTATCCGCTTTGGTGTTATTTGCAGTTGAAATAGTTACGAGTTACAAGTCACTTGTTACTATACTCTTTATTTTTCCTTCAGCCAACATTGTTTCAACCACATCTCCTTGCGACAGTTCTTCCGCCGACTTAATTGCTTTCCCGTTTTTGAGTGTAATGGAATAACCTTTGGCAAGTATATAATCCGGAGAGGAAAGACGGAAAAACGACTCTTTTTCTTTTAACAAGTTCTTTTGAGTTAAAATAAATTGTGAAGCGCCATTGCGAATTTTTAAACGGAACATTTCCAATTTTGATTGTTCCCCTTCAATCAGATTATTAGCAAAAAAAGGTAAGTAAGTAGTTAATATTTTTAATTTTTCATTGCAAGTTTCCAAAATGGCAAGTGCATTTTTTCGGATACTATCTTGACAATCAAACAAATCGGATGCAACTTCCTCCATACGCTCAATCAGGAAATCGGCAACCGCCGTAGGGGTTTTCGCTCGGTGAAAGGATATAAAGTCTAAAATTGTATCGTCTCGTTCGTGTCCTATCCCTGTGATAATGGGTAATGGAAATTGAGCGCAATTGGCAGCTAATTCGTAGGAATCAAAAGCCGCTAAGTCGGAAGTTGCGCCGCCGCCCCGAATGATAACAACAACATCAAACGATTCTTTGTGTTTATATATTTTATCTAAAGCCGAAATAATTGATGATTCGGTTTGATCGCCTTGCATAATGGCAGGAAAAAGTTTGGGATAGAACACAAAACCTTGCCGGTTATCTGCCAAATGACGGCAAAAATCTCCATAGCCGGCTGCTGTTGCAGAAGAAACAACAGCGATCCGCTGGGGCAAATAAGGCATTGCCAATTCTTTATTTAAGGTGAGAATCCCTTCTTCTTCCAATTGCTTGAGAATGGCTTGTCTTCGCGCTTGCAAATCACCCAGAGTATAAGTCGGATCAATGTCGCAGATATTCAATCCGTAACCGTAAACAGGGTGAAATTCGACAGAAACCTGAATGAGAATTTTCAGACCGGAGGTGAAATCCCGACCGGTAGTCTGCTTGAAATGGGGTTTCAACAACTCGAAAGTATTTGACCAGATATAACCCCTCGCTTTGGCTATCAAATTATTGCCTGCCGGATTTTTTTCAACAAGTTCCAAATAACAATTCCGGTTGTTGATGCGAACATCGGAAGTTTCAGCCATCACCCAATAAGTGTCGGGAAAAGCATTCTTCACTTCCGCATTGACACAGGCATTTAATTGAGAAAGTGTCAAAAAATCCATTCAATTACCTTTTAATAAATTTTCGTACCCATTGCTGGTGTCCGACTCTCAAACAGGCAATGTAAACTCCTTTTGGTAACGAGGAAATATCAATTGATCCGGATAAATTGTTTACCGACATTATCCGGTTGCCCAAAGTGGAATAAATATCTAAAACACAATGATTGTACTGTTCAGGGTTGGCTAAGTTAATATACAGACGATTATCCACAGTGCTGATTGAGATGTAAGCAGGATCATATGATACAGGTAAAGGATTAATGCTTGTACGTAGCTGGTTATATGCTTTATATACATTCGCAATTCCATAGCCCATTAATGAATCCGGATTTTGAAAACGATCGCCTGTCTCACGGAGCAATTGCAACATGTCGAAACTGGTTAAATCGGGCAAAGCTTCCCATAAACAAGCGGTTAATCCCGCTAAAATCGGAGTGGAATAGGAGGTTCCACTTGATTGAAGGATTGTGCCAGAACTTGTTATTACACTGACGTTTGAACCCATTGCCATTAGGTCGGGTTTTATGTTTTCATTAGCAGCAATACCTTGAGATGAAAATGAAGACCGTATTGAATCGTTTTTTATACTTCCCACAGCAATGACAGTTTCGGCATCCGCGGGGAAATTTATTTTTTCCCAATCTTTATCTCCTTCGTTTCCTGCCGAATTAAACAATAAAATGCCCCTTGACGCAGCTAAATTAGCAGCCTTACTTATCGGAACTGTCCGTCCGTTTAATTGCTCATGCATATGGTTCATATCCGCTACATCAAATGTAGAATAACCCAATGAGCTGGTCACGATATCAACCCCCAAACTATCTGCATATTCGAGAGCAGCCACCCAATAATCTTCTTCTACCGGAAATTCTTCATTCATCACCTCTGTTCGAAAGAGATAATAATCTGCATCAGGCGCAGTTCCGATCATTTCTCCAGACTTATCAGACAACATACAAGAAAGTACCCGGGTTCCATGATCATGACCTTCCCTTAGAATATCGTTTACTTCGTGATTAAAGTTTTTAATATCCTTAATTCGATCTTGGTTAAAATAATCAATTCTATCTACATTGACAAAGCCGGCATCCAACACTGCGATAGTCATTCCTTTTCCCCGAAAGCCGGCATCGTGCAATAAATGTCCGTTGTTCAAAGCAATTTGAGTAAAACTCGATCCGTAACTGTTAATTGTATTTTGCCCTAAATCTTGATCTAAAAATTCCTCCGACCGGGCAGTTCTCATTTCAGGCAACTCACCTCTCCATACCCATTGCAAAGAATCGACAAAAGGCAGATTTTCTAAACTTGTAAGTGTCTCTAAATCTGTTAGATGAACAACAACAGTATTCACCCATTTGCTGTAAGTTTGGATGGCAGCTCCCGTTTCTGATATTGACGACAAATAGACCGGATCCAAAGGCAAGTCTATACTGTCGATCGGCAAATTTTGCCGCTTCCTGCGTTCAATGGATTTAGAAGAAAGAAAATCTTCCGGATTATTAAGTGAAAACGGTGGATTTCCTTTGTCTTTCAAATGCAGGCGATACATCCTCGTCTCTTGTGATTGAAGAGAAAACGCGGAGAAAAAGAAGATAAATGTCAGACAAAGAGATACCGGTTTCATTCCTGTTAATTTGAGGCAAAGTTACGTTTTTTTTTTGAATTAATCTCTTTCAGAAAAAAACACCTACATTCCCACAATTAAGAACCGGCAGTGTATATATTTCATTATGTTTTCAATATATTGTTTAATAATAAATATACAATGTCATATTCCTTATAATTTATCCGGCTTATAACTACATTATCATTTATAATCACATTATATCTATTTCTATCAGCATATATTTATTTTTTTTCTGCTTGACATGTCATTATATGAAATATTTACAAGACATCCGTCTGTTATTTTTTAATACACTTTGCGAAGTGTCATTTTGTGATATTTCTATGAATATCGGGCAAATTTATTGCCTATGACAAATCGAGATAATCAAGAAAAAATTGATCTTATTAATTTAACAGTAAACCAAAAGAATAACAACACAATTATATCTATAAATAATTTAAAAGTAAAATTCATGAGAAAAATTGCAATAACTTTTGTATTGACAACTCTCCTTTCAGGCGTTGTTTATAGCCAAGTAACCATTGGGACATTGAATCCCCCTCAAACTTTTTCTATTTTGGAACTTATTTCTGATCCTGCGGCTTATGTAGGCGGATTGCGTTTGCCTCAGTTGACTGAAGCGGACAAGACGAGCCTTGCCTCCCAATTGACGGGAGCAACTGCATTAAGTAAAGGTTTGTTTATCTACAACAAAGACAACAATTGCATCGAGTATTGGAACGGAACGGAATGGGTCGTTCCCGGCGAAGGCGGACCTTGGATGAAAGCAGGAACCACCGATTTTGCGACCCTCAATACCGACAGCATTTACCAGATGGGTTCTGTGGCTATCGGACATAGTGGTGCGGCAGATCCTTCAGCCATATTGAATGTGGAAGCGACTAATCAAGGCGTATTGTTTCCACGAGTAACGCTGTCAGGCGCTCACGACAATATCACTATACCCAATCCCACAACGGGATTAATGGTGTATAATACGGGAGATAATCCAAGTTTTACCACCAAAGGATACCTGTATTGGGGCGGAAGTGATTGGAAACTTTTTACCAGTTCTACGTCTGTTGCTCCCTCAATTGCAACACTAAATTGTATGGGGGCAACGCTCAGCCCATCGGCATATACCACAAATGTCCCTTATACGGGAGTAATGAAAATGCCCTATCAAGGAGGTAATAGTGGATATTATGTAGGAGGCGACAATTTTACTGCCAATGGATTGACATTTACTTTACAAGACGGTAAATTAGAGAACGGTATGGGAGAATTGGTTTTTTCAGTGGAGGGAACCCCCAACATAAGTTCTCCTACAGCAGTAACAATTCCAATAAACGGGAACACCCTGCCAAACTTGGCGGTTTATTTTTGGAACGGCGATTGCCAAGTGAAAGTGGGAGACCAAGTATATGCCGAAATAAAGTCTGTGGCTGTTATGGGTAATTTCATATACACCACCGAAGGACGCGCAGGATATCATATAACGGCGACCACTCCCGATGGTCGTTTTTCTGTAAGAGCCTTTATTTATAACAATCAACCTTTTGCTAATGTAAATTTACAAATCAGAAACAATACGGGAAGTACATTAGAGGTAGCCTCTAATGAAGCAACATTCTACGCAGGTGGTGCTGTAGCCAATTCGAGAAATACCATGCCGGTGCCGTCAGGCAAATGGGGAGGAAATGGAAATAATACAGGAGCTAATGGTAATACATGGGTAGACCAAACAGCCACCAATTTTGCAAGTTGGGGTAATGAGGCGGTTTATTACTCGAACTACCCTGAACACAGAATATATGCATTTACTGTTGCAGATGGTAATGATGAAGTTTTTTACCTGGTTGATTTCATGATGATGACAACCACAACTGGAGGAAACGCCAATACGACAACTTGTCCTAACGGAGAATGTCATACGACAAAGGCTTTTTTCAAAATAGACCAAATAAGGGCAATTTAATATGTCTATCCAACGGTTGTATTAAAGCATACACGAAAAGTCGCTATTACCGGCTGACTTCCAAGTAAAAATAATATAAATAGATTTAATGTGATGATGCGGGCTGTTCAAGTTTTTGGGCAGTTCGTTTTTTTTTGCTGATAGCGGCAATAGGGATTGCTATTTATAGATGCTGCTTCGGTGGTCAATTTTTATAACTTCGACAACGAGAATGTCGTCCTCAATGGAATAGATGATGCGGTAAACGCCTGCGCGTATGCGGTAATGGTTTTCAGAGCCGGCAAGTTTTATACTCCCAAACGGGCGAGGGTTTTCCGACAGGGAAGACAGTTTTTTATGTATTTGGAACAGGTGATTATCAGGTACACTTCTAATACTCTTTTGGACTTTATCCGGTAGAATTACTTTATATGGCTTCATATTCCAAACCTCGTCTTTTGTATTCTTCTCTCATAAACTCCTCAAGTTCTTTGTATTCTCCTATTTCTTTTTTTGAAGATTTTATCTCAATCAAATCCAAAAAGTCTTCTAACAACTGATTTTCACCATACATATCCAAATCGACACGTACATAGCGTTTGTTTTTTTTTGAATCTTTTGTATATTTAATCCCTTCTATCGTTTCCATATTATTGTTATTTTATCGCAAAGATAGATATTTTTTGAAATATAAAAGAAAGATAATACGTAAAAGTAAAATTTTTTCAACCAAACAACCTCAAACTGCTGTAGTATTCTTTCAAAATCCCAGCGTCTTCCGATTGTCCGGTAAATACTTCCAACAGCAAAGCTTGGGTGGACGGTTGGGTGAAAAATTGCAAGGCTTCGGACAATTCATCGCTATTGTGTACGGCAGTATAATGAAATCCGCGTTCTATCGCCCAGCCTTTTGCCGATGTGGTATGTGTCCCCGTAACGAACGGGCGTGTTTTTTCCGTCATATTTAGTCCGGGCAGTGTTTGAAATATTTCTCCGCCTCCGTTGTTGAGCAGCAAAATACGCAGGTTGTTTCCAATATGTCCGTTCCAAAGGGCATTCATATCGTAAAAGAAACTGAGGTCGCCGATTACTACGAAATTAAGTTTACCGGAGCCGGAAGCATATCCAACGGCGGCGGATAGCGAGCCTTCAATTCCCGATGTTCCTCTGTTACAATAAACCTCAATATTGTTCGGAATAGAAAATAATTGGGCATACCTCAACGGCGAACTGTTGCCGAGATGCAGGATTGATTTTTCCGGAAGTTTCTTTAATAACGAACCGATAGCAGCCGGTTCCGAATACGGCAGTTCAGGTTCGGCTATTCTGCCGGAAAGATTTTTCCATTGAAGCGGATATGCCGTTGGATTGGCCGGTAGCGTTTTCAGGGGATCCCGCGTCAAGCGCGGGATGACAGACATATTCAAAAACGAATAAGGTTTCGCTTCGATAATCGTCGTTACAACGCCGAACAAATCAATGATTTCACCGGCTTCAGATATATGCCAATGCACTTGAGGAGGATACGACCGCAGGAATTTTTTCAAGTGCTTGGACACAATGTTCCCGCCATAAGTGATAAGTAAGTCGGGACTGAGTTCTTTCCGGCGTTCTTCCGGCAGCGCCGACAAAACAGTATCGGCATTACGAACAGCAGGAATGGAAGAAGGCAAATTGCTTGTATGTTCAGCAAATAGAGCAAATTGATTACTTAATATTTCACCCATTTTCGCCTCAAGCGGACAATTTGCAGGCATTTGTCCGGCAATCAGCATACGCCGTTCGAATGTATTCAGCAGATTTGTCCACTCCGCCGGATTTCCGTTGTCGAAATCCGAAAGCGAATAACGTTTGATGACCCGCACTTCGGGCAATTTTTCGGTAGTAAGCCGGAATAAAGGCTCGGAAATGGGAACATTGATATGCACAGTACCCTTGCCGTGATGGTCTAATTCGAGAAGCGCCTCATTGATTAAGCGATTGCAATACCATTCGTCTTCTTCATTGTGTATTTCCGGTAAATGGACCGATTTCTTCACCAAAGAACGGAACACCTCCGGTTGAGGAATGGTTTGACCGTCGGTCTGTCCAATCCACGCAGCCGGACGGTCGGCGGAAATAATGATTAAAGGTATTTGTTGATAGAACGCTTCTGCTACAGCCGGATAAAGATTTAACAAAGCAGTACCCGAAGTGCAGCAGACAGCGACCGGACTGTTGTTTTGCAAAGCCAATCCTGTTGCGAAAAATCCGGCGCTCCGTTCGTCCGTTATGGCATAGCAAGTAAAAAACGAATGATTTGCCAAAGTCTGCACAATGGGCGAGTTGCGGCTTCCGGGGCACAAAACTACCTTGTCGATTCCGTGTGCTTTCAGCAGAGCAATCAGTTGAAGAATATTTTTTTTATCGGTAAACACATCAAATCAATTAAGAATTAAGAATTAAAAATTATGTGATTATATGTAATCCACATCAAAGATATTAAATTTTCGGGAATGAACAAAATCCAACCTCAAAAAACATTGGCTAATCCTGTGTTATGGCTGTTTAAACCATTATGGATTTCTTAAGTCTAATTAATAAGGATACTGAATTGGTTGATTATGAAAAATGATGTAATGAGGTGAAATTGTTATTTCGTTTAATCCTTTGCTACTGAGGTTATTTTGTTTTAAAAATAGTTCTTAACTGACTTATTTATGCTAATTATATTTTCATAGTAACGTAAAAGATTAAATAACATATATTCACCAATTATTTCTTATATGATTTTTTTTTGTAATTTTGTAGAATGAAGCAAAGAATATATGTAGATACTTCTGTTTTTGGCGGATATTATGACAGGGAATTTGAAGCCTATACAATTCCTTTGTTTGAACGGATTAACAGTGGCGAATTCACAGTATTGCTTTCTGTGGTTACGCAGGAGGAAATCGAAGGTGCGCCTGTAAATGTACAAAATTTGGTCAGAAATCTTAAAAATGAAAACACAGAAATTTTGATTACTTCTGATGACGCTGTTGATTTGGCAACCGAATATGTTGCCGAAAAGGTAGTTGGACAAACCAGTTATGCAGATTGTTTACATATAGCCCTTGCGACTGTATATCGTGCTGATTTTCTGATTAGTTGGAATTTCAAACACATTGTTAATGTACATCGAATAAGAGGATATAATGCAATCAATATCAAAAATGGATACAAACAATTAGAAATACGTTCACCAAGAGATTTTGAAAGATATGAAGACGATTGAAAAAACTTTTGACGCCGTAAAGTTTATGCGTCAGCAACGTGACATATTAAGTAGTAGATTATCAAAAATGACTAAGCAGGAAATTGTTGAATATTTTCGAAAGAAAGCAGTAGAAACGACAGTGAAGCCAAATATACATCCAAATTAATCCTTTGCTACTGCGGTTGTTTTGTTTCAATAAATTAGGTGGAAATGAGGTTTTGGTTCCAAATTCCCAATACTCATCCAACTCTTAACTCTTAATTCTTAACTCTTAACTCTACATTATCCTATACATAGTCAATAACTTATCCTCGGTTTCCAACCATTCTTCCTGTAAATCGGAGGAAGCAAACAAGCCGCCGCCGGCATAGAGTAACAGGCTGTCGCTTTCAACTTGCATACAACGAAGATTGACGTACAAATCGGTTTGTTTTTCAGGCTGAATCCTGCCGAGAAATCCGGAATAGTAGCGGCGGTCATACCCCTCATTATCCGTAATAAACCGAAATGCTTTGTCCTTCGGGAGACCGCAAACAGCAGGCGTAGGGTGCAGGGCGTTCAGCAATTCACCCAAGATTTGATTATCGGATAACGAAAAGTGCAAATCGGTTTTCAAGTGAGCCAGTTCGCCGGCTTGAACGGTGTAAGGACCTTTTTCTTTCGCAGAGATATGAAACGCAAGCAAGCATTCGCGGATGTAATCGGTAACCAACTGCTGTTCTTCCCGTTTTTTTTCGCTCCAAGTTTCGGGCAGTTGTCCGTCGCGAAGCCGCTGGGTACCTGCCAATGCAACCGTATGCCATTCGTTTCCTTTTCCCGACAACAATACTTCAGGCGTACTTCCTATCCACGTTCCCGTTTGCGGAGTATGAAATAAATATACATATGAATGAACATATCGCCTACAAGCCCTGTAAAAAACAGTCGAAGGTGAAAATTCGGATTTTCGGGGGACAGTCAGGCAATGGGATAAAACCAACTTTTCAAATGCTTTGTCCGACAACGCTTGGGTAAATGTATGAAAGCGGGACTGATAACCGGAAGACGGTTTTTCCCGAATATTCACATCTTTTTCGCTTGCCGCAGTTACATTCGGTATTGTAAAAACACATTCTTCATCAGCCTCTATCAAGACTATCGGACAAACCTCCGACATACGGAAAGGAGCGATTACAAATCCGTTTTGCTTGTTCAGCGATTGAATGGCAGGCAATATGCGTACAGAGCCGGTTGTCTGTCCGATAAAATGCAACCGGTTTTCGCGGGGAAG